>Ga0209447_10000485_pt1 | contig 10960 bp, 6 predicted proteins | sample BogFormECP04_OM3_FD_188243 | JGI IMG/M metagenome (GOLD analysis project Ga0209447, IMG submission 188243) | Bog forest soil microbial communities from Calvert Island, British Columbia, Canada - ECP04_OM3 (SPAdes) (version 2) | ecosystem: Environmental > Aquatic > Freshwater > Wetlands > Bog ... | reverse complement strand
TGCTCTGCACAACGCGTCCGGATTCCCATCGCGTCACGACTTTTGCCCCCAGACCGAACAGGCCTTCCAATTCCGTCTGTGAAAGCCCCAGAGCTTTCCGGGTCCGCACGATCTCTTCCGCCGAAAGCATCCCGAGCTTCTTGCGCACCAGATTCTTCACCGCAATCGAGACCGCTCGCGCCTGCCCGGGCGTAAAGAAGCGCTCGCCGCACTTTCCGCATTGCGACATTTCGGCGACGGGAACGATGACGGTGGCCTGGTTATACTTCGTGAGAAGCCTTCTCCGGACCGTTTTCACATTGTCCGAATCACATATACCGCATCGAGGTTCGCTCACCATGCACCTCAACGTCGCTCTGCGTTACGAATAGCGGGGAAACCGGGAATGCTGTACTGCTTCTGAGGATCAATCCGTGCGGCGTGCGGGCGCGCGCGACGCGGCGTCGTCATCCGGTTCGGGCTCGGGAAGAATACCCACTCCGGCGGCGGCCACGCTGTCGCGCGAAGTGTTCTTCACCAGATACATGGCCTCATCGGCCAGGTGCAGCAGCTTTGATTTATCGCGCGAGTCTGTGGGATAAGACGCCACACCCACGCTCGCCGTGATGCGAACCTCCAGTCCCAGGTCCTGCATCCACAGATGCTCGCGGATGCGTTTGTGCAGGCGTCGGGCCACGATCAGCGCGTTTTCCTTGGACGTTTGCGGCAGCAGCACCACGAACTCGTCGCCGCCGTAACGGAAGGCAAAGTCAATCAAGCGGCAGTTCGATTTCACCATGTTGCCGATGTCGGAGAGCAGGCGCGTGCCCGTCAGGTGGCCGAACGTGTCGTTCACATTCTTGAAGTGGTCGAGATCGATGAAAATCAGCGAAAACTCATAGTTATAGCGCTGCGAACGGTAGATCTCCGTCTCCAGCACGAAGTTCAGGTGCCGCGCGTTGTAGAGCGTGGTGCAGTCGTCCGTAATCGTCAGCTCGTGGATCTTCTGCACGTGGCGCGCATTTTCAATGGCGATGGCCGCGAAGTCCGCCAGCACCTCCAGGAGCGCCAGGTCGCGCTCGCCGAATCCCTGCGGGCCCACGCAATTGATCAGCTCGATCACGCCCAGCGCGCGGTCGCGGAAGCGCACGGGCACGGCCACGATCGACCGCGTCTGCATCTTCGTCTTCTCGTCCACCTTGGCGAAGAAGCGCGAGTCGCGGCTCGTATCCGGCACGATCACCACTTCGCCGGTCTGCGCCACCCATCCGGCGATTCCCTGCCCGGTCTTGATGCGGATGTCCTTCAGCGCCGCGCTGCCTTCTCCCGTGGCGATTTCGAAGTACAGCTCCTGCTTCGCCTCGTCCATCAGCAAGAGCGACCACGTATCCGGATGGAGGAACTCCTCCACCTTCTGCATGATCGTGCGCAGAACCTGATCGAGTTGCAGGGAGGAAGTGAGCGCCTTGCCCAGCTCGTGGAAGATGGCGACTTCGCTGAAGCCGCGAGGGTCGGCCTTCACGTGTGCGATAGTCGGGTTGCGACGGCGTTCGACGCCGTTGAAGGATGTGTTTTCTTCAGCCATGCCGGTCAAGCCTGCCAATGCGCTGGCAACGCTCTAGCTGCAAGAAGGGCAAAAGGATAGCGCGGGCGAACCATCCTTCGCACCCTCGGGGATTATAGGAGACGCGCCGCGCCCCTCGCAACGCCTTCCGCCCCAGCCTGTGCCTATCTGGTTGGCACTCCCGGCGGTTGACACGGCCCCGCAGCCTGCCTATAGTGCCAGCGGGACGGAAATTTCGCCGTTGACCACCATTTTCGGCGGCGCGCCCGCTACAGCCAAGGGCACGTTCGGCGAGCACCTGCGTCGCGAACGCGAGATGCGCGGCGTATCGCTCGACGAGGTTTCGCAATCCACCCGCATCACCACCCGCTTTCTGGAAGCCCTCGAGAACGAACGCTGGCAGGACCTGCCCGGCGGCGTCTTCAACCGCGGTTTCCTGCGTTCCATCGCTCGCTACCTCGGCCTGGATGAAGAAGCCCTGGTGGCCGAGTACGCGCAGGCCACCAACGACCGCCCGCAGATGGCCGAATGGGCCGCCTCCGTCAACGAACGCGGCCCGGCGCCGCGCCAGGGCGCGGGCCGGAAAAGCAGCGCACGCCTGGTGTGGCTCACTCTGCTCCTCGTCTGCGTGGCCGCCGGCGCCGCAGGATGGTGGGGCTGGACGGAATATGGAAGCGTGGTGCGCGCCTGGCGCAGTCCGCTGCCCGTGGTTCCCCAAGCGAAGCCGCCCGCCGCGCCTGCCGTATCGCCGAATGGCGATTCCACCGGCATCAACATGTCCGTCACCAACCCTCCCGGCGCCAATCCCCCAGGCGCCGCGCCGCAAGCCGCGGAAGATCTGGAACTCCGCGTGGAAGTCAGCCGCTCGACCGACGTCACCATTTCCGGCGACGGCAAGACGCTTTTCCAGGGACGCATGAACCGCGGCGAGAATCGCATGTTCAAAGCCCACGATCGCTTCGACGTCTCCGCCAAAAACTCGTTTGCCTTGGTGCTGGAGCTGAACGGCGCCAGCCTGGCCCCGGTAGGCCAGCCCGACTCGCCGGGAAGCGTTACCCTCACCCACAAGGATCTGGCCCAGGCTCGCCGGGCCGCAGGAGACTCCCATTAGCGCAGAAATTCGAGAAGAGATACGCGGGGGACGCGCGACGCGCGAACGCAAACTGGCCGTGGCCTCGGGCGGCGCGGGCCTCGAGCCGTGGATGCGCGCCGAACTGCTGGTGGTGCTGTTGCATGATGGCGACGCCACCGTCTCCGGCAAGGCGCATAACGCACTCCTGTCCGTTGCCCCCGAAGTTCTGCTGGAAGCCGCCAAGCAGCCGGACGCCCCCATGCCCGTATTCCAGTACGTTGCGGAACACGCCACAGACCGCGACGGCGCCGCCACGGTGATGGCCGCGAATCCTAATTGTCCAGGCATCGCGCTCGCGCACGTGGCCAAGTACCTGACGCTCAAGTCCATCGAGACCGTCATGGCCAACCTCGAAATGCTTACCTCGCGCGAACTCGTGGACGCGCTCGCCGAGCGCACCGACCTGACCGCCGAGCAAAGGCGCGTGCTGCAGGAACTGACCGCCGAAACCGACCAGAAGGCTCTCGCAGCCGCTGTGGAAGATGCCGAGCCCGACCCGATAAAGAGGCAGACGCTCCTGCAACGCCTGGCCACCATGAACGTAATCGAGCGGCTCACCCTGGCGCTCAAGGGGGGCCGCGAGGAGCGTTCCGCGCTGATCCGCGACTCCAACAAAATGGTTTCGCGCGCCGTGCTGCAGTCGCCGCGCCTCACGGAGCAGGAGGTGGAGAACTACTCCAACATGGCCAACCTCTCCGATGAGATTCTTCGCGCCATCTCCCTGAACCGCAATTTCATGAAGAGCTATGCGATCGTTCGCAACCTGGTGAACAATCCGAAGACTCCCATGGACGTCTCTCTCCACCTGCTGCCCCGCCTGATCACCACCGACATGAAGAAGCTGATGATGAACAAGAACATTCCAGACACGGTGCGTTCCATGGCCCAGAAGATGGTCCGCCAGAAACACATGATGGGCCAGAGCTAGCCCCGCCAACCTGTAGCGCAGGGCGATAGCCCTGCGGCTTTTTCCCCTCAACGCCCCGAACCAACCCCACGGCCACCGCCCGCCCTACAACTCCGCAGCAATACGCAGAATCAGCGCGCCCACCAGCGCCGCAAACTGCCCGCGAACCCGCGCTCCCGTCTCCAACACCTCTTCATGCGTAATCGGCTGGTCCAGAATCCCCGCGGCCAGATTCGTAACGCACGAGATTCCCAGCACCTCAATCCCCATCTGCCGCGCCACAATCACCTCCGGCGCCGTAGACATGCCCACCAGGTCCGCGCCCAGCGTGCGCAGCGCGCGAATCTCCGCCGGCGTTTCGAAGCTGGGACCCGTGACCGCCGCATACACCCCGTCCGGCAGCGTGATGCCCTGCCGCTTCCCTTCCTCGCGCGCGATGCGGCGCAGCCGGCTCGAGTAGGCCTGCGTCATGTCGGGAAAGCGCAAGCCGAACCGCGCGTCGTTGTGCCCGATCAAAGGATTCGTACCCTGGCAATTCAGGTGGTCGCGAATCAGCACCAGCGCGCCCTGCTGGTAATCCGGAGAAATCCCGCCGGCAGCGTTGGTGATGATGAGCGCGCGAATCCCCATGAGGCCCAGCACGCGGACGGGAAACGTCACCTCGTCCATCGAGTAGCCTTCGTAGAAATGCAGGCGGCCGTCGAGCACCGCCACGCGTTCGCCGCCCGCGGCGCCGTTTTTCGCAACCCGTCCGATCACCACGCGCCCGGCGTGTCCTTCCACCGTCGAAACCGGAAAGCCGGGAATCTTCCCGTACGGTATGCTCGCAGCCCCGGTCAGTTCGCCCGCAAAAGCGCCCAGGCCCGAGCCGAGAATTACCCCGATGCGCGGACCCGCCCCCGCCGCCACACGTGCGCGCGCCAGCACGAACTTCGCGGCGCGTTCCGCCCTCGCAAACAGATTCGAGCGGTCGCCTGCCCCGCCCGCCCGCTTCCTCGTGCTCATAACAAAATCCCCACGATCGACGCGGAGAGCAGGTTCGCCATCGTGCCTGCAAGCATGGCCCGGAAGCCCAGTTCCGCCAGTTGATGCCGTTTGTTCGGCGCCAGCGCGCTCAGGCCGCCGATCTGGATGCCGATCGAACCCAGATTCGCAAACCCGCACAGCGCGAATGTGGCGATGGTAAACGACCGCGGGTCCATCTGGCCCTTCAGCACGCCGAGTTTGCTGTAGGCCACGAACTCGTTCAGCACCATGCGCGTCCCCAGCAGGTTCCCCACCGTGATGCAATCGTCCGACGGCACGCCGATCAGCCAGGCCACCGGAGCAAACGCCCAGCCCAGCAATTCCTCCAGGCTGCCGGGAAACCACGCCACTCCCGCGCGCGCCAGCCATCCGTGCGCCGCGTCGAAAACTCCGTCCACCAGCGCAACCAGCGCCAGGAAAGCGATGAGCATGGCGGCAACGTTCAGCGCGAGATGCAGCCCGTCGGTTGCGCCGCGCGTCACAGCGTCGAGCAGGTTTCCCCGCTGTTCCTCTTCGGGCTCCTCCCATTGCACGCGGCCCGCGGTTACGGGCTGCTCCGTCTCAGGCACCAGCATTTTCGCGATCACCATCGTGCCGGGCGCCGTCATGATCACGGCCGTCAGCAGGTGCCGCGGCTCCGCGCCGAACAATATATAGGCGCCCATCACGGCGCCGGAGATGTGCGCCATCCCGCTGGTGATCACCGTCATCAACTCCGAACGCGTGAGCATCGGAAGAAAAGGACGAATCGTCAGCGGCGCCTCCGTAATGCCCATGAACACGCTGGCCGCCACGCTCAGCGATTCCGCCCCGCTCGCCCCCATCAGCCGCGTCATCACCCGCGCCATCACCCGGATGATGGCCTGCATCACGCCGTAGTGATAGAGGACGGAGAAAAAGCTGGCGATGAAAATAATGATGGGCAGCACCTGGAAGGCGATGATCACCCCGCCGTAGCCCTTCTCCCCGAGCGGCCCGAACACAAATTTCGAGCCCGCGAAGGAGAATCCCATCAACCATTCCGCGCCCGCGCCCAGCACCTGGAAGAGGCGCAGCCCCACGCTGGTCTTCAGTACGAAAACAGCCAGCCCGAGCTGCAAGCCCATGCCCCACAGGATGGTCCGCAAACGAATCGCGCGCCGTGCGCTGGAGAAAAACCAGCACGCCAGCAACACCGCGGCAATCCCGAGCAATCCGGTGAAGCGCTGCATGGAGTCCCTCTCCCGTCGAGCCCGCGCGGGAGTGTAGCACTGAGGAGCTTTCGCAGCGCCGGGCAGCCTCCCCGGCGATGTCTGGCGGGTCCCGGCCCGGCCTGAGCGCAGCCGGAGGCGCCGGCCCATGTCGCCCATGTTGTATCGCCGGCATGCGCCGAGGGCACCAAGGGCTTCTACGTGTCTCGGCAACGGAGGAAGCCGGCGCCTGCTTTTGTTCACACCAAGCGCGAGCCCCGCGCCTATTGGGTTCCGCGCTTCTACGCGGGAAGCCCTTGAGCTCTCACTTCATCAAGTGCTCCCAGTTAAGAACCAACCCTAAAGCGGGCGGGCTATGCAGCCCGACCGGCCGGATGGCCAGCGTGCGCTTGCCGTCGGTCATGATCGAAATAAGACTAACGCCGGAGGGGAGGCTCATAACTTCCTTGGGCGCTGAAAACTCTGGTTTGCTCCCTCCCGCGCGGACTTCTACCGTGTAGACCTTGTCTTCCTGCCAGTAGTGCAAGCTCTTGCCGTCAGCAGACCAATCGAGCGAGCTCGTATATTCTTGCCGGGCAATCCCGCCATGCGAGATTTGCCACTTGGAGCCGCCCTCCGGAAACGGCATTACGTAAAGTTCCCGGCTCCCGCTTTCATCCGAGGTGTAGGCGAGCCACTTATTGTCGGGCGAGAGCTTCGGATCGTACTCGTCGTAGCGGCTGTTGAGCGCCGGAGCCATTTTGCGATCGCCGGCCAGGTCCATGGAATAGATATCCCAACTCGTTTTTGTATCCTGCATTTCAAAGAACAGGTACCGCCCATCCCACGATGTGCTCGCCAGATAAAAGCCGCCGTCCAGAACTATGAGCTTTTCGTCTTTCCCGGAAGTGGTGAGCGATTGCTGCAACAATGGGGTGTGGGAAAGGCCCGGAGAGGCGGTGAATACACTCTTCTGGTCCGCGGAGACGATCCCGTTCTGTTCTTCCCCCGAATCTTGACTGAGCCGCGTGATCGTCCTGCGCCCCGTGTCCGCCAGCCACAGGCTGTTGCCCTGCCCGTCCGGGTTGGCACGGTACAGAACCGCCATCCCGCTGCGCGGTGAGAAAGTGCCCCCCTTGTAAGCAGCCGGCTCACCCCAGTGCTCCAATTCCTTGCCCCCCGAGTCCAGCCACACCAGCTCGCCATTTCCCAGGGACGCCTGGCGATACACCAGCACGTTCTGCGATACGCTGAAGTATCCGACGTGACGGGGGTTGTAATACTCCACCGCCCCGGCGATCGGGACGGGCTGGCCCTCCAGGCGCAATCCCGCCATATCAAACGCCTGCCCTGTCAGGACGTTGTCCTTCACGTAAAACAGAAATCCGTTGCTGTACGCCACGTTCGATCCAAACGGCAGAATCTGTTTGGAATCGCCCCCCTCAAGCGACCCCGCATACACGGCGCCTACCGAGTCTCTTCCAATTTCCTCCATGAACAGAAAGTGCTTTCCATCAGGCAGGAAGTAAGGATTGCGGTCGGTGAACTCCTTATCGTCCTTGTGTGCCCGGACTAGGTTCTCGGGCGTCCCGCCGCCGTCAGACACGCGCTGGAGTGGACCGCTGATTCTCGGCGCGAACAAGATGATGCCCTGCCCGTTCCAGGTGCCGCCGCGTCCCTCAGGGGCGTCGCAGAGCGTTTGCACGGGCCCGCCCGCGGCCGGAACCTTCCTCAGCTTGCCGCCCGAAAAAAAGGCCAGGTACTTCCCGTCTGGAGACCAGAAGGGGAACAGCGCATCTTCGGTTCCCGCCAGTTGCTCGGCCTTGCCCGTACTGAGCCGCTGAACGAAGATGAGGTTCTTGTTGTCCTTCACGGCGAGAAACGCGATCTGCTGTCCATCCGCTGACACTGCCGGCGCTCCATTGATCACAAACGCAAGATCAAGGCCCTCGGGCCGCTCGATCTGGGCGCGCACCAGTTGCTGCGCGGAAGTCAGGCGTCGCGCGTACATCGCAGCCATCGCCACCGCCGCCGCGGCCAGCAGAAATACCAGTACGATTGCGCCGGCCAGGATTTTCTGCCGGCTCTTCCCCTGCGGCGCCGCCACCGCCGCCGCGCCCACCTGGCTACCCCCGGCCGCGATCCACTGCAACTGGAGCTTCAGGTCGTGCGCGCTCTGAAAGCGCTCGTCCGGCTCCTTCGCCAGGCAGGTCCTCACCAGGTGCTCCAGCGCTGGAGGCGTCAGCGGCTGCGTCGCCGAGATCGGTTCCGGGTCTCTCTCCAGCACGGCGCTCGCCACCGAGAGCTGGCTTTTCCCCTCGAAGGCCCGCTTCCCGGTCAGCATTTCGTACAGCAGGGCTCCAAAGGCAAAGATGTCGCTGCGCGCATCCGCCTCTTTCCCTTGAATCTGCTCCGGACTCATGTACTGCACCGTGCCCACGATGGTCCCGGCCTGCGTAATCGGCGATGCCAGGCTCGCGGCCGTAGCCACCGCAGAGAACGCTGGTGTCGGGGACTGCGCTCCCGCCCCGGCCCCCTGCTTGGCGAGTCCAAAATCCATCAGCTTGGCCGCGCCCTTGGTCAGCATCACGTTGCCCGGCTTCAGGTCGCGGTGCACCACCCCGCTGCGGTGCGCCGTGTCCAGCGCATCGGCCACCTCCATCCCGATGCGCAGAAATTCGTCCAGCGCCAGCGGCTTGCGCGACAGCCGCGCCGCCAGCGTCTCGCCCTCCAGGTACTCCATCACCAGAAAATCCACCCCATCCTGACTGCCAACGTCATGGATCACACAGATGTTGGGGTGATGCAGCCCGGAGATGGTCTTGGCTTCGCGCTCGAAACGCGCTCGAAAGTCCGCATTCTTGCTCAGGTGCGCGGGAAGTACCTTGATCGCGATCTCCCGGTCCAACCGCGTGTCCCGCGCTCGATACACCTCGCCCATGCCACCGGCGCCCAGCGGCGCCACGATCTCATACGGCCCAAGTTTTGTTCGCGGAACAAGAGGCATGAGTGGGCGCGATTATAACCCTAGGAACCTTAGCCCGGCACCTTCGGCCCGGAGTGGCCGTACCTGGCATCTGGATTCCAGCCACCGAGACGCTCTTTCTCATGTCCGGCGGGCTGTATACTGGCGTTGCGCGTTTGTCTTTGTAAGAACGTTGGGGATGCAAGCCGTGTCTACCAAAAAGATCACAGCTCAAGAGGCAGCCAGGCGTCTGGCGAGCATCGCGCTTGGTGTGTTGGAAAAGATGCCTGAGGATGAACGAGAACGCCGCATCGCGGCGGCGGAGCGCCGGGTTGCTAATGCGTCGCGTGGTGCTCGTGGATAATCCGCATCGAGTTCTCGTGTTCGTCCGTCCCGGTTGGCTGTCCGATGTCGCTGAGCATTCGCTGCGTAGAACCCTCTATCCCCCCGTTCAAGCGCTCCGTTCAGCAGCCTCTCCAGCATTCCCCTTGCCTCCTCTTCTGGTCAAAATACGTCTCCACTGTCGATTTTCCTTGACTTTTGATGACACGTATGGTATAAGCACCAAGAGTTAACGGTAGTCTGTTCCGCCTGGCAATGCCGCTAGGAAGGTAACCGCCCTTAAGTCCTTTGGTTGTCATGCTTACGAACCCCGAACTCGCAAGTCCTTTAGAATGCATGCTTGCAGAACTGCGCCCGGCTAACTCCTGTAGAATGAATGCTTACAGAAATACCCCCGGGGGGGTACCCCTGCCTTCCGGCGTTTCCAAGGTGGCCTCTAACCTACGTTTTTTCAATGGATTGCGCGCCAACGAAGGCCGGATGCCTGTGTTTTCATGCGTTTACGCACTCCGGGCGAAGGGGTGGCGGCCCCGATCGTCCAGGAATGGGCGGATTCCTCGCCCTCGGGCTTTCGATCCTGAACGGCGCTTGGCGGAGGGAAGGCGGGATTTGCACAGCCGGTGAAAAACCGATTGTTACAGGCACTTGACGCAAATCGGATTTTCGGTATACTAACAAATGGTCGCAGGGCCTGTGCTGTGGCAGGGCTGTGCCGTCCCGGTTTGGTCTGACTTCACGAGGTGAGGTTGGTTACGAATACCGGATAGAAAGATCGGTCGAGCAACGAGCAGGTCCGTCCTGCAGGACGGATGCGCCCGGCGCTCGACGCCGGGTTTTTTATTGTCCGGACGCTTCTGAATGTGGTTGTTTCGGGAGCTTCTGGAAGTTCCGCCAGGTGCGGGACTCTTGTTCTTTGACAACCGAATGAGGCAATGGCAGCTCCAGCAGCCTGTGAAGGCTTCCTGGCGCATGCCAACCACAATTCCTTATTAGCGCTACCTGTATTTGAATGGCGGACTTGCCGGGATCGGCGGTGCGAATCCAACAGCCGTGAGGCTGATGGCCCAGGCCGGCGTGAGCGGCAAGTTTTATGGTTAAGCTACTAAGGGCGTACGGTGGATGCCTTGGCACCAACAGGCGATGAAGGACGTGGCAAGCTGCGAAAAGCTTCGGTGAGCCGCAAGCAGGCTTTGACCCGGAGATGTCCGAATGGGGAAACCCACACGAGTGAACCTCGTGTACGGCCCGCTGAATACAATAGGCGGGTGCGAGCTAACCCAGGGAAGTGAACCATCTCAGTACCTGGAGGAAAATAAATCAACCGAGATTCCGATAGTAGCGGCGAGCGAAATCGGAACAGCCCAAACCGGTGTGCTTGCATACCGGGGTTGTAGGACCGCGTGAGTAGAGTTATCAAACCGACGACTAGGTGAACCTCGCTGGAAAGCGGGACCACAGAGTGTGACAGTCACGTAACCGAAAGTTGATCGGACTCGAAGCGGTATCCTGAGTACCACGAGACACGAGAAATCTCGTGGGAATCTGGGGAGACCACTCTCCAAGGCTAAATACTCGTTGGTGACCGATAGTGAACCAGTACCGTGAGGGAAAGGTGAAAAGAACCCCTGAGAGGGGAGTGAAAAGAACCTGAAACCGTATGCCTACAAGCAGTCGAAGGGCTATTCCGTTTTCTTCGGAAAACGGCAGGCCTGACGGCGTGCCTCTTGCTTAATGAGCCGGCTAGTTATTTTCCCAGGCGAGGCGTAGCGAAAGCGAGCCGTAGCGAAAGCGAGTCCGAACAGGGCGACCAGTCTGTGGAAATAGACGCGAAGCGGGATGATCTACCCTTGGCCAGGTTGAAGGCCGCTTAACCGCG
>Ga0209447_10000484_pt1 | contig 10979 bp, 9 predicted proteins | sample BogFormECP04_OM3_FD_188243 | JGI IMG/M metagenome (GOLD analysis project Ga0209447, IMG submission 188243) | Bog forest soil microbial communities from Calvert Island, British Columbia, Canada - ECP04_OM3 (SPAdes) (version 2) | ecosystem: Environmental > Aquatic > Freshwater > Wetlands > Bog ... | reverse complement strand
CGAGGCGGACGCCGTGCGGCTCGCCAACTCGACGGACTACGGCCTTGTCGCCGGCGTCTGGTCCGGCGACGGCAATCGCGCGATGCGGGTCGCGCGCAAGGTTCGCGCGGGCCAGGTGTTCGTCAACGGCTATGGCGCGGGCGGCGGCATCGAACTGCCGTTCGGCGGCATGAAGAAATCCGGCCACGGCCGCGAGAAGGGATTCGTTGCGCTCTACGACATGGCGGCGCTGAAGACGCTGGTGTTCAAACACGGGTAGGCTTGGCGCCGTGGATGTAACCGCGCTCGCTGAGCGCGGCCGTCGTAGAGCGCCTCGTTTTCCGGGCGCCAGCCAAGCCGAACCAACGCGGTCAGCGACCGCGTCTACAACCAGGCGAGGGAGTTTGGCAATCATGCGTCTGCAAGGCAAGGTCGCCGCCGTCACCGGGGCCGCGTCGGGGTTTGGCGCGGGGATCGCCCGTCGCTTCGCGGCCGAGGGCGCACAGGTGGCGTTGCTCGACATCAACGGCGAAGGCGCGCGAGAGATAGCGGCCGAGGCGGGGGGCGGGGCGATCGGGCTGACCTGCGACGTCACGAACGGCGCCGAAGTCGATCAGGCGTTGCAGGCGACCGTCGGAGCGTTCGGGCGGATCGACGTCGTGATCAACAACGCCGGCTGGACGCACCGCAACAAGCCGCTGCTCGAGGTCACCGAGGAGGAATTCGACCGCATCTACGCCGTCAACGTGAAGGCCATCTATCTGATGACGCAGCGCTGCGTGCCGATCATGAGGGATCAGGGCGGCGGCTCGATCATCAACATCGGCTCGACCGCGGGGTTAAGGCCCCGCCCGGGCCTCTCGTGGTACAACGGCTCCAAGGGCTTCGTGAACCTGGTTTCGAAGTCGCTGGCGGTCGAACTGGCGCCGATCCGCATCCGCGTCAATTGCATCGCCCCGGTGCTCGGCGAGACCGGCCTCACTGAAGCGTTCCTCGGCGGCCCCGCGACGCCGGAAACGCTCGCCAAATTCATCGCCACCATCCCGCTCGGCCGCATGTCGCGGCCATCCGACATCGCGAGCGCCTGCGTATATCTGGCGAGCGACGAGGCGGAATTCGTGACCGGGGTCGTGCTGCCGATCGACGGCGGCCGGACCGTGTAGGGGACCCGCGTTTCCTGCTCTTCTCGAGGTCGGGCCAAGCGCAGCGCTTTATCTTCAGCGCGTCGCCCGCTGCGTCGAATTCACGCTTCCCATCGTCGTGCGGACAAATACGACTTCGTCTCGAATTGAGCCCGTCTTCCACAGCGCGCCGGAACCGATCGTGATGACGATGCCAAACGCGGGAACCTCTTTGATGCTTCGCGAAATCGGCGAAGCCGGCGAGGTCGTCGCCCGCATGTTGGCGGCGAACGCGCAGGCAACCATGCAATTCGCGCGACGAGTCCGGACGCTCGACCCGAGCGTAGTCGTGACTATTGCTCGCGGCAGTTCCGATTATTGCGCGCTCTATCTCAAATATCTCATCGAAATCGAGCTTGGAATTCCTTGCGCCTCGATCGGCCCTTCGATCGCCTCGCTCTACAAGGCGCCGTTGCGCCTCGACGGAGCGCTCGCAGTGTCCATCTCGCAATCCGGACGCAGTCCTGACATTGTGGCGATGCAGCAGGCGGCCAAGCAGGCCGGAGCCCTGACGCTCGCGCTGGTCAACGACGTATCCTCGCCACTCGCGACCGACGCGGACTGCCTCCTGCCTTTGCACGCGGGACCTGAAAAGTCCGTCGCCGCCACGAAATCGATGATCGCCGGGCTCGTCGCCGGCGCCAGCCTGGTCGCTTCCTGGCGTGAAGACGACGCGTTGGCATCGGGTCTCGCCGGACTGTCTGAGCGGCTTTCCGGGCAAATTGCGCCGCCGCCTCCGGCGATGGTCGAACGCGTCGCCGCGGCAACGTCGGCTTTCGTGCTCGGCCGAGGCGCCACGCTCGCCATCGCCGCCGAGGCCGCGCTGAAACTGAAAGAGACCTGCGCGATCCACGCCGAGGCGTTCTCTTCGGCGGAAGTCATGCATGGTCCGGCGGCCATCGTCGCGCCCGGTTTTCTGGTGATCGCTTTCATGCCGCAGGACGAAGCGCGCGACGGGATGATTGCGGCGCTGGCGCGACTTCGTGAAATGGGGGCACACGTGCTGGTCGTCGAGGCGGGGACGAGCGACGGAGAAGATCGGCTGGGGACGGTCCATGCGAACCATCCTCAACTCGCTCCGATACCTATGATACATCGCTTTTACTCTCTTGCCGAGGCTTGCGCGCAAAAGCTCGGGCGCGACCCGGACAATCCTCGAAATTTGCGCAAAGTGACGGAGACGCGCTGATGATCACCTTCATTGGCGCGCGGCTTTTCGACGGCGACAGTTTCCTGGACGATTCCGCCCTTGTCGTCGAGAGCGGCGAAATAGCGGCGATCACGCCTCACAGAGAGCGCCCCCGCGGCGGCGTCGAGGTCGATCTTGGCGGCGGGCTGCTCAGTCCGGGCTTCGTAGACTGGCAGGTCAACGGCGGCGGCGGCGTTCTATTCAACGAGACGCCGACGCCCGAAGCCATCGATGAGATCGTCCGGGCGCATCGGGCGTTCGGGACAACCTCGATGCTGCCGACGATCGTCACCGATGCGCCTTTGAAGCTCCGCGCGGGGATAGAGGCGGCGCGCGAGGCGCGGCGGCGTACCCCGGGCGCGCTGGGCATCCATATCGAGGGCCCCTTTATCGACTTGCGCCGCAAGGGCGCTCATCCCGCCGAATGGATCCGACCCATGCGAGATGCGGATGCCGTCGAGCTCGCCGAAGGGCGCGCCGGGGTCATGCTCGTCACGCTGGCGCCCTCTTCAGTCTCGAACTATCTAATTTCCGGATTGGCGCGAAGCAAGATCATCGTAAGTCTCGGCCACTCGGAGGCGACAGCCGAGGAAGCGCACAGCGCTTTCGACGCCGGCGCGCGAGCGGTGACGCATCTCTACAACGCGATGAGTCAGCTCGGTCATCGCGCCCCCGGTCTTGTCGGCGCGGCGCTTGCCGATCCGCGCGTCGTCTGTGGCTTTATCGCCGATGGTTTCCACGTGCATGACACGGCCGCTCGCATTGCCTGCAGGGTCAAAGGCGCTGGGGGGATCGCCCTCGTTTCCGATGCGATGCCCTCCGCCGCCGGCGGACCGCGATCGTTTGAGCTGCAAGGACGGCGTGTCACCCAAACGGGCCTGAAACTGACGCTGGACGACGGCACATTGGCGGGAGCCGCGATCACTATGCTGGACGCGGTTCGCTATGCGAATTCTGTCCTCGGCATCGATCTTGCCGCGTCACTCGAGATGGCGACACTCACCCCTGCCCGTCTCCTGGGGATAGACGGCTCCTATGGGCGCCTGCGACGCGGCGCTCGCGCCGATCTCCTGCATTTGGACGACAATCTGGATTTAAGGGGCGTTTGGGTCGATGGAATCGCGGTGGAGCCGGCATGAGGCTTCTCCCGCTGACTCATGCGCCGTTATATTCTCGATTGCGACATCTGGGGGGGCCGCGGGGCTGCAAGGGACGGGGAAAGGCGCTTTCATGCGCAGGCCAGTCGCGACCGTCTTGGTTCCTTCATCGAATTGATACAGAACGCTCGCCTGGAGGCGCCATGGAAAACGAAACTGCCGAGCTGGATGAATTGCAAGCTGCTTACAAAGCAGTCGTCGAGGAATGGATCGTGGCGATCAGACACGAAGAGGCGCTCGCTTCGGTAAACCATACGGTTGCGGAACTCGATCAATGGGAACAGGCTCATTTCGACGAGGATGCCGCTCGCAACAAGGTGTTGGTGGCGAAGCGCAGGTACGAGGACGCGCTACGTCGCAAATTCTTCGACTTTTAGGCGAGGGGATCGTCTCGATGGGCTCGCTGCTAGTGACGGCGTTCGCGGACCGGATAAACAGGGCGATTTGCCGCCAGCGACCCACTCCCGCCGCTTCGAGGGTCGCGATCACTTGGCCGGGCGGCCGCGTTCCGTGTCTCAGGACGGCATCGCGCCGCGAGCTCCAATGAGAAATCTCGCCAAATCCGACCACTCCCGGGCGAGCGTCGCTCGACCCATGAACAAGCTGAGGTGGCGACCGGCAACGATGCGCGTCTCGATCGCGCCCGGCGGCGTTCCCACGAGGTTCGCAATTGTAGTGAGCTGCCCGGGGCTGACGACCTCGTCGTCTCGACCCGCAAGGAGGAACAGCGGGCAAGTCAAGCGCTTGAGTTCGATTGTTTCTCCGAGCGCCTGAAATCGACCGTGCGCCAGTCGGTTGTCGCGGAATATCCAATCGACGACCTGTCGATAGAAAACGCCCGGCAAGTCCCTTACCTCAAGATTCCATTGCTTGAACCGGCGCATCAGCGCCTCATCGTCTCCGCTCGCGTCCGACTGCAGGAGCTCTCGAATTTCGCTCGGGGTAGCCTGCGCCAGCGGCCAAGCGGCCAACAACAGGCGTCCGAGCAGCAACCCTTCGCCTCGCCTCAACAGTTCATCGATGATCGTGGTCGGCGTCGCATTCGCGATGCCGGACAACGAGCTCGGCTCCGCGGCGATATCGATCGGGGCGCCGACGAGGGCGAGAGCGCGCACCTTGCTCGGGAAGCGCGCGGCGAAGGCCGCCGCAAGCCACCCCCCCTGACACAATCCCACCATCGCGACGGGCGCTCCGTGGCCGATATCGTCTATCGCGACATTGAGTTCGGCCAAGTGCGTATCGATGGAGTCGAACTTCCGCTCCGGCGTCGCCGAACGCCAGTCGATGAGAAAGAGATGCGTCACGCCCTCGCGCAACAGAATTTCGACGACGCTGTGGCCTGGCGCGAAGTCGGCGACGCTCCCGCCGTGCAACGCATACGGCGCAACGATCAGGGCGGCTGCATCGTCGGGATTCTCGTAGCCCACGGAAAAATCCAACAGGGACAGCGTCGCGAGTTCGCGAAACACGTGGTGCGCCGTCGTCCATTCCAGGCCGCCCGGGGAACGGCTCGGCTCGCTGCTCGAATTGGCGTCGATGATCGACGAGAAAGCGTCGATTGCGCTTCGGCTGACGGCCAGTTGCAAGTTCAGAATCTCGAGCCAGGGATTGAAGGCGGACGCGCGCTCCATTGTTTGATCCGCTCCGGGCCCAACGGTCTCACAATCAATGCGAATCCGGTTTGAGCCGCGATTTCCGCTGCTGCCGAGATGACGGCCGGCCACGAGGCAGATCAGAACTCGAGCGCTCGATGAGCTCGCACATCATTCCGACGGCGCGGGAATATTGCGCCATGCCATATCTCCGCGCAAGCCTCCGATGCACGCTGCCTCCAAGCGGCGCGGGACGGATTCCATGTCGGCGACTACGATCTCGGCGCGAGAGATCATCGTCGTCGGCCGAGAGGGCCGCACGGCGGCGGCGTGTGGGGATTCGATCCAACCGCTGCCCGCGCCCATTTCGACGAGCGGCGATTTGACGAGATACCCATTCCCAGGAAATGATCGCCGCCCAACCGGCCTGGGGTCCGGTGTCGCGGCGGCAGGGGACAGGGCTTTCGGCGCATGACCATGCAGGATCAGTCCGCTACCGAGGCGTTCCTGAGCGAGCGAGCGCGCTCGGGATCGGCTGCGCATGCGGAAATCGTCACGACCCATATCTCGAAAGTGTTCGTCGGAGAGCACGCCGTGTTCAAGCTCAAGCGCGCGGTGCGCTTTCCCTATCTCGACTTTTCGACGCCGGCGGCGCGCGTTTCTGCCTGCGAACGCGAACTCGCGCTAAACCGGCGCACTGCGCCGACCCTCTATCGCGCCGTTCGACGCGTCGTCCGCACCGACGAGGGAGCGCTCGCGTTCGACAGCGAAGGCCTCCTGGTCGACGCCGTGGTGGAGATGAGTCGCTTCGAGCAAGCCGACTTGTTCGACGCCTTGGCGCTGCGGGACGCGCTGACCGCTCCCATGATCGCCGACCTGGCGCAGCGCATTGCCCGCTTCCACGCCGATGCGGAGGTTTCGACGCGCCATGGCGGCGTCGCCGGAATGGCCGCCGTTCTCGACATCAACGATCGTTCGCTCCGTGCGACAGGACTGGCGCCGCCGGGCGAGGCTGACGAACTCGCCGCCCGCTTCCGCGCCGCGCTGAGCCGCCACGGACCGCTTCTCGAAAGCCGCCGCAAGGCGGGCAAGGTCCGGCGCTGTCACGGCGATCTGATCCTGCGTAACATCTGCCTGTTCGAGGGCGTTCCGACGCTGTTCGATTGCCTGGAGTTCGACGAGGGTCTCGCGACCATCGACGTGCTCTATGATCTGGCGTTCCTGATCATGGATCTGCTTCATCGCGGTTTGAAGGGTCAAGCGAGCCTCTTGTTCAATCGCTACCTGGACGAGATCGACGAAGGCGGCGGCCTGGAGCTCATCGCATTTTTCGTCGCCGTGCGGGCAGCCGTGAGAGCGCACGTCACCGGCGCCCGCGCGGCGGAGGCCCGCGGCGCCGAGGCTTCGGCGCAGGCGAAGGAGGCGCGCGACTATCTCGATCTCGCGGCATCGCTGCTCGGCGAGCCGCGGCCGCGCCTATTCGCGGTCGGCGGCCTCAGCGGCTCCGGCAAGTCGACGATGGCGGCGGCGCTGGCGCCGTTGCTGGGCTTGCCGCCGGGCGCGCGCATTCTCTCGAGCGACCGCATCCGCAAGCGCCTTCACGGCGTGCGTCCGGAAGAGCGGTTGCCTCTCGAGGCCTATCGGCCCGAGATCTCCGCACGCGTATATGCGACGATGCGCGAGACGGCGCTCGAGGCGCTTCGCGCGGGCTGCGCGGTGGTCGCGGATGCGGTGTTCGACAGGCCCGGGGAGCGCGAGATGATCGAAGACGTCGCTGGCGCCGCCGGTACGCCGTTCGACGGCGTCTGGCTCGAGGCGCCGATCGGCACACTGACGAGGCGGCTCGAAGCGCGGACGCATGACGCTTCCGATGCCACGACCGACGTTCTAGCCGGTCAATTGCGGCGCGATCTCGGCGCCATCGCATGGCGCAAGATCGACGCCAGCAAAGACGTCGGCGAAATCGCGGCGGCTTTGCAGATGGGCGAAAAGTAAAGCGCGCCCTCAACCCGATGCGCGTGCAGTCGATTTACGGAGAGCTTCCTTGCCAGCGACTTATTCGGCGATGGTCTGCGAGGCGGTCGGCGCGCCGCTGGTTGGTCGGCGGCGCTCCTGGCCCACAGCGAAAAAGCCGACCGACGTGGTCATCGAGGTATGCGCCTGCGGCGTTTGCCGCACCGACCTTCACGTCGTCGACGGCGACTTGCCGAGGCGCGCGCCGGAGATCGTTCCCGGTCACGAAGTCGTCGGCCGCGTGGCGGAAGTGGGTCCGGGAATCGAGGCGCTCGCGGCGGGCATGCGGGTCGGCGCGGCATGGCTGGGCTTCGCCTGCGGCGTCTGCCCGTTTTGTCGGCGCGGCGACGAGAACTTGTGCCCTTACGCCGAGTTTCATGGCTGGACACGCGACGGCGGTTATTCGGAAGCAATGATCGCGGACGGCCGGTTTCTCTTCGCCTTGCCCGACGGTCCCGACGACACGCATTTCGCGCCCTTGCTATGCGCGGGGCTGATCGGCTATCGGGCGCTGCGAATGGCTGAAGACGCCGAGCGGATCGGTCTTTATGGCTTCGGCGCTGCGGCGCACATCATCGTACAGGTCGCACGCTGGCAGGGCCGGCGCGTGCACGCCTTCACGCGGACAGGGGACGAGGCCGCGCAGGCGCTCGCCCTGCGTCTCGGTTGCGTCTCGGCGCAGGGCAGCGATCAGGCCCCGCCGGAACCGCTCGACGCCGCGATATTGTTCGCGCCGGTCGGATCGCTGGTTCCGCTCGCGCTGAAGGCGGTTCGCCCGGGCGGGATCGTCGTCTGCGCCGGAATTCACATGAGCGACATTCCTTCATTTCCCTACGAACTTCTGTGGGGCGAACGGACGCTGCGGTCCGTCGCCAACCTGACGCGGCGCGACGGCGAAGAATTCCTCGCCCTGGCGCCCAAGGCCAGCGTGACGACGACGATAGAGACATTCGCGCTCGCCGACGCCAACGTCGCCCTCGATCGCTTGCGCGCCGGCGCGATCAGCGGGGCGGCCGTGTTGGCGATGAAAGGTTCGCTTCAGGGCGACGGCGCGGAATGAAGGCTTCTATCCGACGGTCAGTTCCCTGGGATATAGCAGGGAATTCTGCCACACAATCGAACCGCAGAAATGCCCGGGCGGACGGATGTCGAACCGGACGCCTAGCCGATCTTCACTCCGCGACCGCTTCGCGCAACGACCTCGGCAACGGGAAGAACATCGACTCGTCCGTCGTCGTCAGCGTCTCGACAGCGATCTCGAACCGCTCTGCGAAACCGTCGAGCACCTGTTCGACCAGGATCTCTGGGGCGGAGGCCCCGGCGGTGATCGCGAGCGAGCGCACCTCCGCAAATACGCGCCAATCGATTTGATCGGCGCTGGGGATGAGCAGAGCGATACGGCAGCCCGCGCGCTCCGCTACTTCGCGCAGGCGTTGTGAATTCGAGGAATTGGCGGCGCCGACGACGATCACCGCCTCGACCTGCCGCGCGGCCTGCTTGATCGCCTCCTGGCGGTTGGTCGTGGCGTAGCAGATGTCCTCCTGCGGCGGGGCGTGAATCGCGGGAAACCGGCGCTGAAGCGCAGTCACCACGTCGCGGGTATCGTCCACCGAAAGCGTCGTCTGCGTGACATAGGCGAGATCGCGATCGTCAGGGAAAGCGAGCGCCTCGACGTCCTCGACGGTGGCGACCAATGTGACGGCGCCCGGCGGCAATTGGCCGATCGTACCCACGACCTCGGGATGGCCCATATGGCCGATCAGGACGATGTGGCGCCCGCGCTTGAAATGGACTTGCGCCTCGCGGTGCACTTTCGTCACCAGGGGGCAGGTCGCGTCGATGGTGAACAGCCCGCGACTGCGCGCCTCCTCCGGCACCGACTTGGCGACGCCGTGCGCGGAGAAGATGACGGGCGCCCCCCCCGAGGGCGCCTCGCTGAGTTCCTCTATGAAGACGACGCCTTTTGCCTTCAAGGCGTCAACCACGTATCTGTTGTGGACGATCTCATGCCGGACATAGACCGGGGCGCCGTGAATCCGGAGCGCCTGTTCGACGACGTCGATCGCCCGCACCACGCCGGCGCAGAAGCCGCGCGGCGCGCACAACACGATGCGTAATTTGGGTTTTTGAGACATCGGGCGCCGCCTTTTTCAGGAGCCTGTCTTGGAAAGGCGGCGAGCCCGAGTCAAGAGGCGTCGCGAGCCGAGCTGTGATCCGCGTGTAGGTGGGTATGCAGCCATGGGGACGCAACGCGGCGGCGCCGATTTCTCGGGGAAGACGTTGGCCGAACCCCGTTCGCGGCCCTCGCGGCTTTTGAACTGGCGCTGGCGAGGCGCACGCCTTAAGAGCCCGTGGCGCCCCGCCCCAGGAAACGCCCGTGACCAGTGCTCCCGCCGCCCGCATGCACGCCCCCGTTTTTACGACGGGCTCGCTGATGCGCCATGTCGCCGTGATGACCGCCACCGGCTCGATCGGGCTCGTCGCGATTTTCGCGGTCGACGTCATCTCGCTGTTCTGGGTCTCGCGTCTCGGCGTGCAGTCCTACAAGGCCGCGATCGGCTACGCCAGCCAACTGTCCTTCGTTCTGATGTCGATCAATATCGGCCTGACCATCGCCCTTTCGGCGACGGTTTCGCGTGCGCTCGGCGCGGGCGATCGAGCGCGCGCGCGCCGCCTGGCAGGATCCGGGCTCGTCATCGCCGGGCTCGTAACGACGGCTTTGTCCCTCGGGCTCTGGATCTTTCGCGACGACGCGCTGGCGCGGCTCATGCATGCGCAGGAGCCGGCCGCGAGCGTCGCGAGTGGGCTGCTCGCGATCATCATCCCCGCCAATATCCCGATGGGGCTCGGCATGGCGCTCTCTGGCGTCCTGCGGGCGACCGGCGACGCGCGCCGGGCGATGTACATTACGCTGTCGGGGGGAATCGTCACCCTGTTCACGGATCCGTTGCTGATTTTCGGCGTCGGGCTCGGCGTCTATGGCGCGGCCTGGGCGACCGTGATCTCGCGACTGGTGTTTTTGGCCGTCGGCCTGCATGGGGCGGTTCGCGTGCACGACCTCGTCGGCGTCCCGACGGCGGCGGGGGTTCGCCGCGATTTTACCCCGATCATGGGGATCGGCCTCCCTGCGATCATGTCGAATCTCGCGACGCCCGTCGCCGCGGTCTACGTCACGCGCGTGTGGTCGGATTTCGGCGTCGCGACCGTCGCGGGCGGCGCCATCGTCGATCGCATGATCCCGCTCGCCTTCGGCGTGATCTTTGCTCTCACCGGATCGATCGGGCCGATCATCGGTCAGAACTTCGGGGCCAGGATGATGGATCGGGTGCGCCGGGCGCTCTCCGACGCGTTCGTGCTCGCGGTTGGCTACGCGCTGCTGGCCTGGGCGAGCCTCGCCGCGGCGGCGCCGTGGATCGCCGCGTTGTTCGACGCCCATGGCGAGAGTGCGGATTTCGTGCTGCTGTTCTGCCGCTACGGCGCCTCGGCCTGGGTGTTCGTCACCTGCCTGTTCGTCGCCAACACGGCTTTCAACAATCTCGGATTTCCTTTGCTCGCGATGATCTTCAATTGGGGGCGCGCGACGCTGGGCACGATTCCGTTCGTGACGGTCGGCGCCCACCGGGGCGGCGTCGAAGGCGCACTGCTGGGCCTCGTGCTCGGCTCCTCGATTTTTGGGATTGCGGGCGTGGCGATCGCCTACGGCGTGGTCGCTCGCCTCGCACGGCGATATCGTGCGCGGTGAGGCGCACGCCGCTCGCCCCTAGAACGCGCCCGATCTCATGTGCCCAGTTTTCCGGTTGGACGATCGCGCCGGCAGCGTGTGTAAAGCCAATGACCTTCCGGTTACTCTCGCTGAACACCTCCTGCG
>Ga0209447_10000483_pt1 | contig 10988 bp, 10 predicted proteins | sample BogFormECP04_OM3_FD_188243 | JGI IMG/M metagenome (GOLD analysis project Ga0209447, IMG submission 188243) | Bog forest soil microbial communities from Calvert Island, British Columbia, Canada - ECP04_OM3 (SPAdes) (version 2) | ecosystem: Environmental > Aquatic > Freshwater > Wetlands > Bog ... | reverse complement strand
GATCGAGGTAGTGGACATCGATTCACAACCGGCCGGCATCTTGATCTATCCTCCCGGCAGCAACGGCAACGTGGCGCCGAGCGCCACCATCGGCGGCGTCGAGAGCGAAATTCAAAACCCCTGGGGCATCGCGATCGATTTGCAGGGCGATATCCTTGTCGCGGAAGCAGCGACCGACAAGAAGGGTAGACTCCTTATCTTTCCGGCCGGCACGCAGGGCGAGGCCAAGCCCCGATTCGTGTTGGAAGGCACCGACGAAAGGCTCATTGCTCCCACCGCCATCGCTGTGGACTCGGGCGGGATCATTTACGTGGCGAACGGCGAAGGTCATACGATGGACGGCGCCGGCATCTCAGTCTTCAGAGCGGCGCCGCCGAATTCCAGCGCGCCGACGCTCGTCGCCAGTATCAAGGGCCTGAAGACTGGCCTGATGGATGACCCGGTGGCTTTAATTTCAGGAATCGCGATAGATTCGCGCAGGAATATCTATGTCACCGTCCCGGCCACCCGCCACAACCCCGTCAACCGGATCGTCGTTTTCGCAGCCGGCAGCGACGGAGAGGTGGTCCCCCGCGCCGTCATCGTCGGACCCAGCACGAAGCTGTCTGGGCCCAGCGGCATCGCAATCGGTCCATACCCCGGAACTTCGTAACTCGTCGAAACTCTGACCCAGGAGCGAAAGATCATGAAGCTCGACACCGGTCTCTCGACCCGCAACTTGCGCGATGTACCCGCCGCGGCCCGCGCCGCCGAAACCGCCGGCTTCGATGCGATCTGGATTCCCGAGGCCGGCAACGACGGCTTCCTGCCCGCCACGCTGATCGCCGAGCACACCAAACGAATCAAGATGGGCACGTCGGTTGCGATTGCGTTCCCGCGCAGCCCGATGATCACCGCCGCGACCGCGTGGGATCTCGCCGGACTGTCCGAGGGCCGCTTCATCCTCGGACTGGGCACTCAGGTGAAGGGCCACATCGAGCGCCGCTACAGCACCAAGTGGGAGGCGCCGGTGCCGCGCCTGCGCGAGTACCTGCAATCGCTGCGCGCGATTTTCAAATGCTGGTCGGAAGGTGGCGCCAAGCTCTCGTTCCAGGGCAAGTACTACAACTTCTCACTGATGACGCCGTTCTTTACGCCGTCGCGTCACAACTTCTCGAACGTGCCGATTCACATCGCTGGCGTGAACGAATACATCATCCGGCTCGCCGGCGAACTGTGCGAAGGCCTGCACGCGCATCCGTTCAATTCGCCGAAATATCTGCGCGAGTACGTGCTGCCGAACGTCGAGAAGGGTCTGCAGAAGGCCGGCCGCTCGCGCAAGGATTTCGAAATCCAGTCGACCGCGTTCGTGATCGTCGGCAAAAACCAGGACGAAATCAAAAAAACGCGCGAAGCGGTTCGTCAGCAGATCTCCTTCTACGCGTCGACGCGCACCTACAAAATAGTGCTCGACACCCACGGATGGGGCGACGTCGCGCAGCGCCTCAACGAGAAGGCGGCCAAGGGCGAGTGGGTCGCGATGGCGAAAGAAATCACCGATGAGATGCTCGACGTGTACACGGTCTCCGGCACCTTCGACGACATCGCCGACAAGGTGAAGGAGCGTTACGACGGGCTGCTCGACCGCGTCGCGTTTTACATTCCCTACCGCGCTGGAACCGACGACGCCGAATGGGCCAAACTGGCGAAGCGATTCAATGGATGAGTTCCGCCATTGTCGTGATACATTGATCTGCCGAACAAGGAGAAAACTTCAGATGAGCAAGGCAATGTTGAAAACGATGGCTGCGATTGCGGCCGTGGCCGCTATCATGCTTCCCGGCGCGAGCCGAATCGCGATGGCGCAGGGCGCACCTGCTGCTGCTCCGGCCGCTTCCCCCGTGGCGGACGAGCCCGGCACGCGCAGCTTCAATATGGTTTCGATCGAAGACGATGGCGCGAAGATCTGGTTGCCCAGCGTGATCGCCGTCGACCAGGGCGACAAGGTAAAACTCACGCTCAAGAACCTGGTGCCGGGCGCGGAGAATCAGCACGGCTTTACGATTCCCGCCTACAATATCACCGAAGTCGTGACACGCGGCGTACCCAAGACCATCACCTTCGTGGCCGACAAGCCGGGCGTCTTCCCATTCTATTGTCAGTTGCATGCCGGACACGTCGGAGGCTCGCTGATCGTCGAACCCAAGAAGTAGCGGCGTCGCAGAAGGCGCCAGAGCCCCCGATGCCAGCGGCGCGCGAAAGGGCTAGGCTTGATCGCGCATGCGCACCGTAGTCCTCTATGCGCGCTCGCCCGAATGGCGCGCGGTGGTCGAGCGCGCCGACGAGTTGATGGCGTCCCCGGATTTTCGGGTGCTCAAGGCTGAAGCCCGGACGCGCGCAGGTTTCGTTGATCTCCCCGGTGCGGGAACCGCGTTCATAAAGCGCGTCGAAGTCTCGTCGTGGAGCCGCGGCATCTACGCAAGATTCCGCGGCTCTCGCGCCCGGCGATCGCTCGCCGGCGCCGCGATGCTCGGTGAGTATGGCCTCGCGCATCCCGAGCCGCTCGCCGCCATGGACGTGTACCAGGCCGGCGCGATTCGAGCTTCCTACCTCGTCAGCCGCGCGCTCGTGAACGCCGACTCGCTCAGCCGCTTTATGCTCGGCCCCGACGAAATCAAGGGACGCGACGTGCACCGCCGCAAACAAATCTCCGACACCGTCGCCGCGCAAATCCGGCGCCTGCACGAGTCCGGGCTCTACACGCGCGACCTGCAGGAGACCAACATCATGGTCGAACAAAACGATTCGGGCGGCTTCAACGTGTATTTCATCGACCTCGAAGATTTCCGCCGCGTCGCGAACGTTTCGTGGGATCGGAGGATCCTGAACCTGGTCCATCTCGATCGCAGCATCGGGCGTTTTCTCTGTCGCGCGGCGCGGCTTGACTTTCTTTATTCCTACCTCGGCTATCGGCCCGACCACGCGGCCGCGCGCAAGATGATCGCCGAAGTCAAAGCGGCGCGCGACGCGATCGATCGCCGCAAGCGGCGCGGCACGCCCGCTACCGAGCGCGTCGTCGCCCCGCTCGCGAGAGGAACCGAGTAGTGGCGTTTTCCATCTTCGGCCGCGAGTACGACCATCACACCGAGCAGGTCCACGCCGCCGGCGGAAGCTGGGTCCGCGACGTGATGCTCGGGCTGAACGACGGATTGGTCGCGTCGTTCGCCGTCACCTCGGGCGTCGCCGGCGCATTCGTCACCGGCAATGCGGCGATGATGGCGGGTTTGTCGGAGATGCTCGGCGGCGCAGTCGCGATGGGCCTCGCGGCGTTCATCTCGGCGCGCTCGCAGATCGAGTTTTATCAAAGCGAAATCGAACGCGAGCGCGACGAAATTCGCCGATGGCCCGACCGCGAGCGCGAAGAGATCAGCGCCATCTATCGCGACAAAGGATTCGCCGGACCATTGCTCGATCAGATTGTCGCGCACATCACGTCGGACCCCGAGCGATGGAGCAACGTCATGATGCGCGAGGAGCTGGGTTTCAACGCAGACTCCTTCGATAGTCCGCGCCGTTCGGCGCTCGCCGTCGGCTTGTCGTACCTCGGCGGTGCGGCAGTCCCTGTCTGGGCGTACATCTTTTTCGAGCCGGGCCGCGCCCTTGAGGTGTCAGCCGTCTCGACCGTCGCCGTGTTGTTCGCCGTCGGCGCGCTCAAGACGATCATCACCAGCCGCTCGTGGTGGCGCAGCGGATTCGAAAGTATGTTGGTGGGAGTCGCAGCCGCGGGTGCGACTTACGTCGCGGGCCGCATGTTCGCCGCACGCTGAATCGTCGGAATCACGCTTCGACCAGAATGTCCTCGCCGTCAGCCTTCACCGCGTAACATCCGAGCTTAACGCTCGCGTCGTCGAGATTGGCGCCGGTCGCGATGTCGTATTCCCAGCCGTGCCACGGGCAGGTGATCGTAGTGCCGTCGAGTTCCCCCTCCGCCAGCGGGCCGCCGCGATGCTTGCAGGCGTTGTCGATCGCGAAGAATTTCCCGCCCGCGTTGAACAGCGCGATCTGCTTGCCGCCGGCCTCGACCAGTTTGCCGGTGCCCTCGGGCAGGTCAGCCAGTTTTGCAACTTTGATGAAGCTTGCCATTCAGGATTCCCTCCGCTCAGGTCGTATACTCCGCGTTGATCCGCACGTAGTCGTAGCTCAGGTCGCAAGTCAGAATCGTGGCAGTCGATTTTCCGAATCGCAGATCGAGCCGCACTTCGAACTCGCGCGCTTTCATCGCAGTGCCCGCGTCGGCTAGCGCCTCGGTCAACAGGCGTCCGTGCGCTGCAACTTTTACTCCTCCGATCCACAGCACCAGCTTGTCGGACTCGACGTACGCGCCCGACGATCCAGCCGCCATCAGTATTCGGCCGACATTCGGGTCGCATCCGAAGAACGCAGTCTTGACCAGCGGCGAGTTCGCGATTTGCCGTGCCGCGCGCTCGGCGTCGGCGGTGCTGCGAGCGCCGCGCACCTCGATCGTGACCAGCTTGGTCGCGCCCTCGCCGTCGCGCACCAGCTCGCGCGCGAGCGCCGCCGATATTTCCTCGACCGCGCGATCGAATGCGGCCTGTTCACGCGCGCTGAATGCGCGATTCGCCGCGGCGCCGCTCGCCATGATGATCACCGTGTCGTTGGTCGACATATCGCCGTCGACGGTGATCGCATTGAAGCTGTTCGGCAGCGCGGCTTTGAGCGATCGTTTCAACGCCGCGGGAGCGATCGCCGCGTCCGTCACCAGGTAGCCGAGCATCGTCGCCATCTTTGGCGAAATCATCCCCACGCCTTTTACCGCGCCCGCGAGCGTGATGGTCGCGCCTCCCGCCTTGAAGCTGGTCGACGCCATCTTGGCGCGCGTGTCGGTCGTCATGATCGCGTGCGCAAAGTCGGCGAGCCCGTCTTCACGCAGCGATCGCACCGCGTCGGCGGCGCCACTTTTGAATTTCGCAAAATCGTACAGATGGCCGATGACGCCGGTCGAAGACGGCACCACCAGTTCCTGCGCGCATCCGAGCAGTCGCGCGACTTCGGCGCATGACTCGCGCGCGAGCCGCATCCCCGCTTCGCCGGTGAAGCTGTTGGCGCATCCCGAGTTCGCGACGACGGCCTGCAAGCGTCCCGACTTGACGCGATCGGCCGTCACGTACACTGGTGCGGCCTTCACTCGGTTCGCGCTGAAGACTGCTGCGGCAGGGACAGGACGCTCGGCTGCGATGATTCCCAGGTCCAGCGCGCCCGCTTTGGTCTTCAAACCCGCGCTGACGCCGGCGAATCGAAATCCGCGCACGGCCGCGGGCTCGAGGTCTACTTTCATCAAACTGAATCCTGTTGCTCGAGACGCGGCCCGCGCGTCACTTGCCGTGACAGCGTTTGTATTTCTTGCCGGAGCCGCACGGGCATGGATCGTTGCGTCCGACTTTATCGGCTTCGCGCTTGGCCGGCGCCGCCGCCTGCGTCTCGGTCTCTTCGCCGTGGCTCATCACGACGCGCTGCGGCTTAGCCTGCTGAATCTGCTCGACGTCCTGCTGGCGCTGCACCTGGACCGAAAAAACTTTCTCGACCACGTCCTGTTGCATCACGGCCATCAGCGCCTCAAACATCGTGAACCCTTCTTTCTGGTACTCGACCAGCGGATTCACCTGCGCATAACCGCGCAGCCCGATTCCTTCCTTCAGATGGTCCATCGCGAGCAGATGGTCTTTCCAAAGCATGTCGAGCGTCTGCAGCATCACGATCTTTTCGATCTGCCGCATCACCGGCTCGGTGAATTCCGTCTCGCGCTGATCGTAAAGCTGATGCACGCGCTCGGTGCCGACATCGATCAGATCGTCGGAGCCGTGAATCGGCTTGCCGTCGAACTCGGTCTGCGCGTTGAGCCCGGGGCGGAACTTGAATTGCTTGAAGAACGCGTCGTCGATCGCCTTCCAGTCCCATTCGGCGGGATCGATTTCATTGTTGCCGTGGGCGCCCGCGATCTCCTCGATCAGTGCGTCGCACATGTCGAGCACGTCGGCTTTGAGCGACGCACCGCTCAGCAGTTCGCGCCGGCGATGGTACACCACCTCGCGCTGCTTGTTCATGACGTCGTCGTATTCGAGCAGATGTTTGCGGATGTCGAAGTTGTGCGACTCGACTTTCTTCTGCGCGTTCTCGATCGCCTTCGAAATCCATCGATGCTCGATCGGCTCGTTGTCTTCCATCCCAATCTTGCTCATCAGGCCCTTGAGCCGATCGGCGCCGAAGATGCGCAGCAGGTCGTCCTCGAGCGACATGTAAAATCGTGACGAGCCGGGGTCGCCCTGGCGTCCCGACCGGCCGCGCAGCTGGTTGTCGATGCGCCGCGACTCGTGACGTTCGGTGCCGAGGATGTGCAGGCCGCCGGCCTCGAGCACTTTTTCGCGCTCGCCCTTGCATTGCTCGACGTATTTCGCGAGCGCGGCCTGGAAATTCGGATCGCCGGGCTCTTTGGTCCCGACTTCCGCCGCCGCCATGAACTCGGGATTTCCGCCGAGCACGATATCAGTGCCGCGGCCGGCCATGTTGGTCGAGATGGTCACGGCGCCGAAGCGGCCGGCCTGCGCAACGATTTCCGCTTCGCGCTCGTGATTCTTCGCGTTCAGCACGAAATGCTTGACGCCGGTCTTCTTGAGCTTGTCGGCGACGCGCTCGGACTTCTCGATCGAAACCGTGCCGACGAGCACCGGCTGCCCGCGCTCGTTGCAGTCGCGGATTTCCTCGATCACGGCGTCGAACTTCTCGTCTTCGGTTTTGTAAACGACGTCGTGATTGTCGATGCGGATCATCGGCTGGTTGGTCGGAATCACGACCACGTCGAGGCCGTAAATTTCCTTGAACTCGACCGATTCCGTGTCGGCCGTGCCGGTCATGCCCGACAGCTTCTTGTACATGCGGAAGTAGTTCTGGAACGTGATGGTGGCGAGCGTCTGGTTCTCGGATTCGATCTTGACGTTCTCTTTCGCCTCGACCGCCTGATGCAGTCCGTCGCTCCATCGCCGGCCCGGCATCAGCCGTCCGGTGAATTCATCGACGATGATCACTTCGCCTTCTTTGACGACGTAATCGACGTCGCGCTTGAACAGCGTGTGCGCGCGCAGCCCCTGGTTCGCGTGATGGAGCAGCAGGATGTTGCGCGGGTCGTACAGGTTCTCGACGCCGAGCAGTTGCTCGACCCGCGTCACGCCTTCTTCGGTGAGCGCGACGGTGCGCATCTTCTCGTCGATGGTGTAGTGCTCTTCGGGCTTGAGGCGCGGGATGACGCGGTCGACGACATAATATGTATCGGTCGACTCTTCCGACGCGCCTGAAATAATCAGCGGCGTACGCGCCTCGTCGATTAGAATCGAGTCGACTTCGTCCACGATCGCGAAGTTGTGCTCGCGCTGGACGTAGTCCTCGATGTTGAACTTCATGTTGTCGCGCAGGTAGTCGAAGCCGAACTCGTTGTTCTGGCCGTAGGTGATGTCGGCGCGGTAGGCGACCTTGCGCTCCTGGTCGGGCACGCCGTGAACGACGACGCCGACCGTCAGACCGAGGAAATTGTAAATGCGGCCCATCCATTCGGAGTCGCGCCGGGCCAGGTAGTCGTTGACGGTTACGACGTGCACGCCGCGGCCCGACAGCGCATTGAGCACGGCCGGCAGAGTCGCGACGAGAGTCTTGCCCTCGCCGGTCTTCATTTCCGCGATTCGCCCCTGGTGCAGGATCATGCCGCCGATTAGCTGCACGTCGAAGTGACGCTGGCCGATGGTGCGCTTCGAGGCCTCGCGCACGACGGCGAAGACCGGAGGCAGAATCTCGAGCATCGCCTCTTCACGCTGCTCGCGCTCTTCGATTGCGCTGATCTTCGCTTTCCATTCGGCGATTTTGGCGCGCAGTTCGTCGTCGCTCAGCGCGGAGATCTCGGGCTCGAGCCGGTTGATCTCCTCGACGTCGGGACGGAGCCGTTTGATTTCGCGTTCGTTCTTCGAGCCGAAGATTTTTCGCGCTACAAGGGAAAAAGCTGAAGCCATCTTATATGAGTGATTTGTGCGGCAAGTTTGAGTTAGGTTCCGGGCGAGCCGGTCACCGGCTCCACAAGTTTAACTGGAAATCATCTTATCCTGAAATCGCGGTTTAGGAGAGGGGCGCGGTCAACGCTCGAGCCGGACGGCAGACTCGACCTGCGGGCCGAGAAATTTGCGGCCCACGCGGACGAAGCGGTCGGGAGTCTCGGTCACGAAAAAACTTTGACTGCCGTCGCCGCCCCGCCGCGCCAGCTTGAGCGTCCGCAGCCGGTCGCGCACGTCGGACGCAGTGGCAGTGGCGGAGTCCACGATCTTCACGCGGGGTCCGAGAATCTTCGCAAACATTTCGCGCAGCAGCGGGTAATGCGTGCATCCCAGCAGCAGCGTGTCGATGCCGCTCTGCTTGAGACTTTCCAGGTAGTGCGCGACGGTCAGTTCCGCGACCTCGTTGTCGGTCCATCCTTCCTCAGCCAGCGGCACCAGCAGTGGGCATGCGCGCGTGTAGATTTCCGCGCGCGGGCTGAGCCGCTGAATCGCCCGCGTATACGCGCCTGACGCGATCGTCGCCTCGGTGCCGATCACGCCTATTTTGCCGATGCGCGAGGCCTTGGCCGCTGCGCGCGCGCCCGGCTCGATCACGCCGATTACAGGCACCATCGTCTCCGACGCGATCGCGTCGAGCGCGACCGCGCTCGAAGTGTTGCACGCGACCACCAGCATCTTGATTCCCTTCGCCAGCAGGAAGCCGGTGTTCTCTTTCGAGTAACGGACGATGACCTCGTTGGATTTGGTGCCGTAAGGCAGGCGCGCCGTATCGCCGAGGTAGATGAAGTCCTCGTTCGGCAGCGCCGCGGTCAACTCTTTCAGCACGGTGAGTCCGCCGATGCCGGAATCGAACACGCCGATGGGCCGGTCGATCGCCGCGCGCGCGCCGCGAAGATTTCCGTTCGATGCGGCGATCGAATGCGGGCGTGCAGGAGATTTTTTTCGGGTCGGCATATCTGACGGTCTAACTGCGCGCGAGGCGCTCGCCAATTGTAGCCGGTCGCATGGGCTGTGCGCCAAAGACGTGTTGGTGGACGCTGGCCGGTTCCATGCAGAGATACGCAGGGATTTCCGCGCCGGCTTTGCGGAAACGATCGGCGAGCGCGCGGTAGAGACTCAGGCGCAGCGGCGTAAAGGCGCGAAAGCGGCCGTCCGCGGCGAGCACGTCCTCGCCGCACAACATGGGATCGCCGGGAAACCTGGCGCGAGCGGCGCCGCGCAATCGCGGCGTCATCCGCAGGCCGCCCATGCTGACAAAGGAGATATGTTTGGGCGGAACCACGTCGAGCAACTCGTCGATTAGCAGCAGGTAGTCGCGCTCCGCCTCGGGATAAGCAATCAGCGGATCGAAATGAAACGCGACGCGGTAGCCGGCGTCGAGCACAGCGCGGGCCGCCGCGATTCGTTGCGCGGGCGACGCAGTCAGATGCTCCGAACTGCGATGGACAGCCTCGGGCGACAAGGTCCAAGAGACCAGCACGCGGCCACGCGGATCCACCTCGAGCAGATTCTCGATTTCGTCGGTCTTGGTTTTGAGTTCCAGCGTCAGATTCTCGCGCGTCGCAAAGAAATCGATCAGGTCGCGGCTAACAGCCGTGAGCGAATCGAACGCAAGCGAATCAGCCAGCTCGCCGGTGCCGACGCGGAAGCTGCGCCCGCGTGCGTTGGCGACAAGCCGGTCGAGCTCGTCGAATGAATCGGCGAAGTTCGCATAAACCTGGAAGGCGGGATTGTCGGCGAGATATTCCTGCAGAAAGCAGTACGAGCAATCCATCGGACAGTTCGAAGCGAGCGTCAGCACCAGGTATCCGCAGCACGCGAACTTCGACGAACCCGCCGGACACGGCATCAGAAACGGAGTCTTGCGCGGCGCGATAACCAGCCGGCGCTTGCCCGCGCCGAACGGATCGGGCGCGCTCGCGACGGGCCGGGTGGCCTCGCGCGCGTCGGCGACAATCGTTACGGGCAACTCGCGCGGAAGTGCTCCGAGAACGCGAGTCGCGAGCGCGGAACTTTCGCATCCGTGCTCGACAAAAACAGCGTCGAGTTCAAACCTCATTTCTTGCCGCCAAGCATTTCGATGATTCGCGCAATTGCCGGTCGCCTTTGATCGAGCGCTTCGAGCAGATGCGCCAGTTCGGCGGCGCTTCGCATCCGAAGCGAAACCGACAGCTCATCAGAGCCAAGTTCTTTGGGCAAGTCTATCGAAATGCCGCGCGGCAACTTCAGCGCCGAGACCTCAGCGCGCAGCTCATCCTGCATTTTTTTCAGGAGCGGGTAGCGAAGGCTTCGCAACGCATCCAGAAACTCGCTGGCGCGCGACGGCGCAGAGCCGGTGGCCGTTGCAACGCGCCGGATTTCGGGGCGGTCGAGAATAGCGGCGACGGTCAGGTGCTCGCGCACTGCTATTTCCTCGAGCGTCTCGAGCGCATGCACGAGCTGGCCGGTGCGAAGGCGCAGCGCTCCCGCGAGATCGAGCATCGCCGCACGCGAAGCGGGATCGAGCGCGAGCCATCGCGCGAGATGGCTCGGCGGCAACCGTCGCTCGGCAGCGAGTCCGCGAATCGCGGCGTCGATCTGGTCAGCGTTCATGTTGAATATCGCGCAGCGCGGACCGCATCGAATGGATTGTGCATGCGATCTCGGGCGTCGACTTTTCTCTCCATTGCCGCGCGCGGTCGGCGACCGCTTCGTACATATGAGCGTCATCAACTCGACCTCGTCGCGCGAGGCCGCCTGCGTAGATGCGGCATTTCTCGATTAGTACTTCGACCACTGCGGCTCGCCGCGCCTCTGAGAGCCGGTCGTCGGTGAGCAACTTTGTCAGCGCGAGAATGCGGAAGCGATCGAGGGCGGGAGTCGTGGCCGAGGTTTGATCGGGATGGCCGCCACGGCGCG
>Ga0209447_10000482_pt1 | contig 10994 bp, 8 predicted proteins | sample BogFormECP04_OM3_FD_188243 | JGI IMG/M metagenome (GOLD analysis project Ga0209447, IMG submission 188243) | Bog forest soil microbial communities from Calvert Island, British Columbia, Canada - ECP04_OM3 (SPAdes) (version 2) | ecosystem: Environmental > Aquatic > Freshwater > Wetlands > Bog ... | reverse complement strand
ATTTACTTGCGGCGCGAACGAATGGCACCGGCGGATTGATTCTGCTGGATCGCAACGGTGAGGCGGGGTTTGCGTTCAATACACCGCGAATGGCGTATGGCTATGTCCAGGCCGACGGGACGTTGTTCACTTCGGTATCGTAAGAAAGCAGATGCCTCTCTGCGCTCGGGATGACAGGTTGATGCTCCGACCGGAAACTGGTGTTCGGGACACGAGTTCAGTTAAGCATTTTTCTTAGAATTTCCCGGGAGACAATTGGGACTTTCTTGGGGGATGAGATGAAGTATCGGCGATTCGGAAGAATGGGCTGGGACGTGAGCGAAATTGGCTACGGTATGTGGGGCATGGCCGGATGGACCGGTTCTGAAGATCAGGAATCGCTGGCGGCGTTGCAGAAGTTTGTGGATCTGGGCGGCAACTTTTTCGACACCGCATGGGCCTACGGCGATGGGCACAGCGAGGAACTCCTGGGCAAAATCTTGCGCGCGAATAGCCGCAAGCGGTTGTTTACCGCAACCAAGATTCCACCCAAGAATCGCCGATGGCCCAGCCAGCGGGATTTTTCTCTCGACGATTGTTTCCCTCCCGAATATATCGAGGAGTACGTACACAAGAGCCTGAAGAACATCGGTTCTGACACGCTGGACCTGATGCAATTTCATACTTGGGAAGATGGCTGGCTGGACGATGATCGGCTGGCGGAATCGATTCAGAAGATGCGTGCCAGCGGCAAAGTGGGCGCGGTGGGCATCAGTAGCAATCGCTGGGAACCCGCCAATGGAATTCGCGCCGTGCGCTCCGGATTGATCGATGCGGTGCAGGTGATTTACAACATTTTCGATCAGAATCCAGAGGACGAGCTTTTCCCGGCATGCCGCGAACATGACGTGGCGGTGATTGCGCGCGTACCGTTTGACGAAGGAACTTTGACCGGCACGTTGACGCTAAACAGCACGTGGCCAGAGGGGGACTGGCGAGGAACGTATTTTGTGGAAGAAAATTTGCGGGCCAGCGTGGCGCGAGCTGAGGCATTGAGACCCCTGTTGACGGCGGATATGAATATGCCGGCGATGGCGCTGCGCTTTATTTTGAACAATCGCGATGTGAGTACGATTATTCCCGGCATGCGGAAGATCCGGAACGTTGAGGCCAATGTTGCGGCAAGCGACCGCGGGGCGCTGCCGCGCGGGCGGCACGAAGAGTTGCGGAAACACCGGTGGGACCGCGTGCCAACGAAATGGTCGCAGTAGTACCGAGCCAGCGGTTCGCTGGAATCGATAAAACTATTTAAGCGGTTTGTTTCAGCGCTCGTTCCACGAGGGTGAGGCAGCGGTCGGCCTGTTCGCGCAGCAATTCCTCTTGTTCTCCACGGGCGCTCTGCGCGTTGTGAAGCTCGTCGGCGATCGCCAGCGCGGCCAATACGGCAATTTTCTGGGTGTCTACGGTAGCGGTGGCGTCCGCGATGGCGCGCATTTTTTCATCCACATACGCGGCCAGCTGTTGCACGTAGCTTTCTTCCAACTCGCCGCGGATGGCGTAGGGCTGGCCGAAGATCTGAACTTTTACGGGCGTGGTCATGGAATGGCCTTTCTGGGTCGAAGGGTCAAAATAGCACAGAGAAAGTACTCAAGGTAGCGGTGATGGAGGGGCCCCTGAAAAAGCAGATTCTTCGCTTCGCCCAGAATGACAAATTTATGATTCGCGGCGTCGATTGGCGTGGCGCGCGCTCTTCGCTTAGGCGAAACCTTAAATAGGGCGGCGGATATTCAGTTTGCGCATGCGCGCTTGCAGCGTGGTGCGCTTCATGCCGAGCAACTCGGCGGCCCCGCGCTGTCCGGCGATGCGCCATTCGGTCTGACGCAATGCGCGCAGAATGTGTTGGCGCTCCGCTTCTTCCAGCGTGGTCACCGGGTTCGCGCCGAATGCCGGAGTTTGCGGGCCGTCGCTCAAATTGAACTCGGAAGCGGCGTCCGTGGGAGCGGCAGCGGCTTTCAGTTCCGAGACTGGAACGCGCAGCTCTTTCCCCGGCGAGAGAATCACCGCACGCTCCACCAGATTCTCAAGCTCGCGGACATTGCCGGGCCACGCATAGTGCACGAGCGCATCCATGGCTTGGGCAGGGACGTACTCAACGGTCTTGTTCAGGCGGCGACTGAACTTCTGCACAAAATAGCGGACCAGGAGCGCCACATCTTCCGGGCGCTCGCGCAGCGCCGGGACGGTGATGGGAAATACATTCAACCGGTAGTAGAGATCGCTGCGGAAGGCGCGGTCGGCAACAAGTTTGGCGAGATCCTGATTGGTGGCGGCGACAACGCGAACGTCCACGCGCTGCGTGCGATTGCTGCCCAGGCGCTCGAACTCCTGCTCTTGCAGCACACGCAACAATTTTGGCTGCAATTCGAGCGGCAGGTCACCCACTTCATCGAGAAACAATGTGCCGCGATCGGCGAGCTCGAAGCGGCCAATTTTCTGACTGATAGCGCCGGTAAAGGCTCCGCGTTCGTGGCCGAAAAGCTCGGATTCCAGCAATCCGGAAGGGATGGCGGCGCAGTTTACTTTTACAAAGGTACGTTCGCGGCGCGGACTCAGGTTGTGGATGGCGCGAGCGATCAATTCCTTGCCTGTGCCGGTCTCGCCGAGAACCAGCGCGGTGGTGCCGGCGGGCGCCACGAGCTCGACCTGCGCGAGCGCCTGCTTCAGCAGCGGACTATCCCCGATGATTTCTTCAAAATTGAATTCGGTGCGAATTTCCTCTTCAAGGTAGAGCTTCTCTTCCGCGAGCTTGTCTTTCAGCGCATCGATTTCCTTGAAGGCCAGAGCGTTCTCGACGGCGATGGCAATTTGGCCGCCCACTTGCAGTAGGATCTCGATATCCGGTTCAGCAAAGGCATCGATGCGGCGGCTGGCGAGATTCAGCGTGCCAAACGTGTGACCATGATTGATGAGCGGGACGCAGCAGATGGTTTGCAGACCTTCCGCGCGCAGGGTGCGCACGATCTCGCTCGGGTAGCGGTCCAGTTCTTCGCCCCGGGCGAGCAGCGGTTTGCCGGTGGCGATGGCGTGACCAGCGGGTGAGGCGTCGCGTGGAATCACCACCTCCTGCTTGATGAGCTGCTGGCGGCCGGGAAAATCCAAAGCGTAAATCTTAAGCAATCCGGTGGAGGGATCGAGCAATGCCAGGCTGGTGTAGTCCAGCTGGATAACGCGTTCGATGGTGGCGACAATGCCGCGGAACAGCTCCGGAAGTTCGCGGGTGGTGACCAGCACATTGTTGATTTCGAGCAGCACTTGCAAGCGATCACGTTCGCGCGCCAGTTGCTGTTGATACGCCTGGGATAACTCCAGGTTCAGTGCGTTGTCGACCGCGACGGCCACCTGGCTGGCCACGCGTTTCATAAATTGCGCTTCGTCTTCGGTGATCACTTGGGTCACGACTCGTCCGAATCCCATGGTGCCCAGGCGGCGCTGCGCCGTAGTCAACGGCACGAAAGCCACGGAACGGACGTCGCCTTCACGCAAGTGGCGCAAAAAATCCGGATAGCGCGGATCGGTATCGGTGTCCGAAACGATGAAACAGTTCTGCGTTTGCCAGACCCAACCGGTGGGGTGATCGTTGATGCCGCTCTCGGCACCGACGCGTTTCTCAATAGGCAGACGGGTTTCAAGGACGTGCAGACGCATGACGTTGCGCGCCGCGTCATACAGCGTAAGGGCCAGAAAATCGAAGTCGACGACAGAGTGTAGGCGTTCGGAAAGGTCATGGAAGAGCGCCGGCAAGTCGCGCTGCTGCGCGATGGCCTCGCTGACTTCCAGCAGGGCTTCGAGTTGGCGCCGGGAATGCTCGGCCGGCGCGGTGGACGCCAGCTCCGGCGGGAAAATGAGGGGTTCCGCCATAGCTGAGGATAGCACTCGGGTTACGCGTGGCTCAACCACGGGCTTGGCGACTAAGAATGCCAGGCCGGGCGACCCTATTTCGTATACTGGTTCTCAGCCACAAACGTTCCGCGAGGAACATTGTCGTGACGGCATCACAGCAAGAGATAAAGAGGTGGAATTTGCAACACGACGGATCGCGGCTCGGAGGGCCTCTGGCAACGCATGCCCCGGCATAGGTGGTTGCAACTCCTGGCTTTAGTGGCCTGCTTGCTCTCTGCTACGTCGCGGGCGCGGGCGCAAGGCGGACCTCCGCTGCTCACCAACGATCCCGGAACGCCAGGGCCTAAAAACTGGGAAATCAATCTAGCGGTGATGCCGGTGTTGGTGCACGGCCTGCACGACTATCAGCTACCCCAGCTGGACTTCAACTACGGAGTGGGTGCGGCAATTCAGCTAACCTTCGAGGTTCCGTACGTCCTGCAAACAGTTCCGGGCCAGCCGACAAGCACGGGTTTCAGCAATTCCTTCCCCGGTGTGAAGTGGCGATTCATTGACAATAAGAAGGGCTGGAACGTTTCGATATTTCCCCAGTTGGAGCTGAAGGGAACGGCCAGCACGATTCGCAGCGGCATCGCGCAAAGCGACACGCGATTTCTGTTGCCGGTTGAGGTGCAGAGAAATGTTGGCCCGCTGGAGCTGGACGCCGAGTTTGGCTACTACGTTCCGATCCATGGACACGAAGAACGCATCATCGGATTCGCCGCCGGCCATAATTTCAGCAAACGGCTGGAGGCCATCGGCGAAATCTACAACGACCGGGCTCTAGGCGCCTTGCCGCACGATACCACTTGGGATCTTGGAGGACGCTACGGCTTTCACAAGGGCTTGATTTTTTTGTTTACGGCCGGGCGCAGTTTTAGCGGTAACGCCAGCGGTCAACCGAATTTCCTGGCGTACATTGGCGTGCAGATTCTGCTGGAGAGAAATGGACTTGCGCTGCATCAGGAGGAATAGCACCGTTTAGTGCTTCATCGCGGCGCGGTCGCGTGTGCGCCTACTCGGAGGACACAGTTGTCGCGGCAGGACACGCGGCCTCGAACGCAGATCTGTCTCCGTAATGCAGCTTAATTTCGGAGTTGTATCGCGCGTTCGTCCGGGTTTGTGCGTACTCTTTCGGGGTTCCGTCGGGATTGAAGGAATTACCGAGGGAACCTCTATCTTCAAGCACCAACTCCGTACCCTGCCACGAGCCGTAAAGCAGGAAAGTCAGTTTTGGCTGGGCGCTTCGCTCGTTGTGCAGATACAACACCACGTTACGTCCGTTCTCCACGAACCAGGCGTCCACTGAACCGGTTACCTCCAAGTCAAACAGTGCATTTTGCGGTGTGCAAATCGTGGCTGTTCCGACCAGATTGGTTTTACCTTTGCTCGGTTCCGGCCCTTGGTGCTTTCGTTCAAAGCGCAGTTTCAGATACAGCGGATAGCCTGCGCCACTGGCTGCCTGTAGCACACCCGTTCCGTGCCAAACCGGCGCGGACATCCATGGGATTTTCGGATTTACCAGCCGAGGCCACAACGACCACACGGACGCTGCCGCAACAATCACAATCCCGAGAAACCACGCCAGCGAAGTCGCGCGCTGCAATAATCGTTGCCTCCTAAAATTCTCCGCCATGTTAAGGACCGCCACGAATTGGGCCGCGTGGTAGCAAGATCGCGCCGTCAGAAGTGCCCTGGCCTCGTTTGCGAACCGGTCCTCTTATTGAGGCAAACCGAGCCGAGACATTAAGCTTGCCCAGCGGGGATCGGAATGCAGCGTATCGAACGCCGGGAAGCGGATGCAGGCCATTAGTTCGGAGTCTTGCGCGGCGTACGCTTTCTCTAGATAGGCAAATGCTTTGTCGCGATCTCCCGCGAGCGCGTAAGCGACGGCGATGTTCGTGGGGGGTGCAGCGGCAGCAGGGTTCAGCATTAGTTTGAGGTAGCCTTGCGCGTCTGGACTCCACGGTCCTTTCTGATCCCGAAGCTGTGGAGACTCTTGTCCTTCGCTTACCGCGTCCGCATAGCGGCCCATGGAAGCGTAGACTTGGAACAAATAAAAATGCGCGGGGTCGAACGCGGGATCGCGCTCCAATACCTTGTTGAATTGCGCGAGCGCTTCGGGATAGCGGTGCGCCACCATGAGCGTCAGGCCGTAGTTCATATTCACAATCGGAGAAAGCGGATCCAGCGATAACGCCGTGCGGAACTCTTCCAAAGACTGATCGATGCGATTTTCCGGCATCAGGAAAGTGAAGGCGTAAAAATAGTGCGCGGAAGCGTTATTAGGATTCAGCTCGATGGCGCGGCGAAACTCGGCCTCGGCCCCGCTCCATTTCCAAGCGGTAGTCAAAGCGTTGGCTCTTGCGGCGTGCGCCTCGGAGAGTGAATCGTCCAACTGTAGAGCCTTGCGCACCGCCTCGTCCGCCAAGGCTCCGGCTTGCTTTGGCGGTATAAGCACGCCATATCCCGTCGCGATGCTGTAGCTGTCCGCGAGTCCCGTGTAGGCCAGCGCATAGTTGGGGTCGGCGACAATGGCCTGCTGAAACAGCTCGATACTTTTCTTGATGCCCTCCGGCGTGCGCCCGTACCATTGCTGCCGGCCTTCGAGATAGAGGCGGTACGCTTCCGGATTGCTGGTGCCGGCGCTCCCCAACTTCTGCTGTTCCGCGCCGCTCAAATGAATTTGCAGCTTGTTAGAAACGTCGCGCGTGATGTCGCTCTGCACCTGCGTGATATCCGCCAGCTTGCGCTCGTAGTGCGAACCCCACAATTCGGTTCCGTCGGTCGCGTTCACCAGGTCGGCTTGCACGGCCAATTCGTCGCCGTGCTGCGTGACGCGCCCGATCAGCACCGCTCCAACGTTCAGAGACTTGCCAACCTGCTGCGGATCTTGCTGATTTCCCTTGAAACGAAACACCGTGCTCCGCGCCATCACCTTGATATTGGGAAGTTGGGAAAGCGTGCCGATGAGGCTTTCCGTCAATCCATCGCTCAAGTATTCGTTGTTGGCATCGGCGGTGGCGTTGACGAAAGGCAGCACGGCAATCGACGTGACCCTTCGCGCGTCTTCCCGTCCGCGCAGAAAATACAGTGCCGCGGCTCCGGCAACCGTCAGCAAGACGAACAGCGCTCGGACATAAATATATTTGCGCGAAATCCCCGGACCTGCCGCAACCACCGCAATGGACGACGAACTTGCCGTAGCCGCCGGAACGCTTCCGGAAACTGCCGCGGCGTTGGCCGAGTGCCCGGAATCCAGCTCCCGCTTCAATCGCGCCAGATCGGCGCGCATATCCGCGGCGCTCTGGTAGCGGAGATTACGATCTTTTTCTAAGGCTTTGTTGATGATGCGTTCGAGTTCCGCCGGCACTTCTGGATTCAGCCGGACGGGCGGCGGCGGTGCGCCATCAAGAATGGCTTTGAAAATCATTCCAGCGGTTTCGCCGCGGAACGGAAGCGTGGCCGTGGCCATCTCGTAAAGAACGGCGCCGAACGAAAACAGATCCGTGCGGGCATCGAGCTCCTTGCCGCGAACCTGCTCGGGAGACATGTAGGCGACGGTGCCCAAGGTGCTGCCCGGGCTGGTGAGATGTTCGGCGCTCACGCCGGCGGTTAGTTCTCCCGCTGCGGTGGCTCCTGAAGCGCCGACGCCCGTGAACGTGACCTTAGCCAGGCCGAAATCGAGAATTTTGCCGTGACCGCGCTTGGTGACAAAAATGTTGGCGGGCTTGATGTCGCGATGCACGATGCCTTCGGCGTGCGCGGCATCCAGGCCATCGGCGATCTCGGTGGCCAGGGTGAGCAGCACTTCCGTCTCAACGGGCGTTCCGCCAATGCGATGCTTCAGCGTCACGCCATCCAGAAATTCCATGGCAATAAACGCCTGGCCATCTTGTTCGCCAATATCGTAAATGGTGCAGATATTTTGGTGATTGAGGGCCGATGCGGCTTGCGCTTCGCGCTCGAAGCGCGCCAGCGCTAGGGGATCGCGCGCCACATCTTGCGGCAAAAACTTCAGCGCCACGAAGCGGCGAAGGCGTGTGTCTTCCGCCTTATAGACCACGCCCATGCCGCCACCGCCGAGTTTCTCGACGATGCGGTAGTGCGAAATGGTTTGACCGATGAGCGAAGGAGAGTCCGGCATTGACTGGAAATGGTATGTGCTGTCCTATGGCAAGTCAACGAAGCTGGGTCAGCCCTTTGCAAGGTAGGGCACGGCAACTTCCGATTCGCAATCGCTGGGTTATTTTCCTGAGGGGCCGTCTGAGCACGTGAGGGCGGGCCACATTCCACATATCAGGATCGACCACAGCTATTTGATTGACCCTGTCGAACTCGCCGTTTGGCTGCTAAAGCGCGGTGCCCGCTTTGAGGTTCGTTAGCCGACGGGACGCCGAACCAAGGCTCAGTTCATAAAAGTGTACGGACCAAAGGGACGAAAGATGACTTGGGCGCAGCGAGCCGAGGCGGGGGTTGATGCGAAACACTTCCAGGAGGCGCTTCTTGAGTACTAGTCGCGTATACCCCCTGTACCATCGACGAGGGTTCGACCTGTCCGCGACACTCTCTAGACTGAAGACGCCACAATTATCTGGTCTCGGTCAGCGATTCGAGACCGAAATCCAGCGCAGGAGCAAAGGCTCATGCCCAGCAGCCCTGAAATCAACCAGACCGGTAGCAGCGTTCTCAAGACGACAACTTTGGGGGCGCTGATTGCCCTCTCTGCCGCGATCCTTGTAGTGGGGCTGCTCGGATACAACCCGTGGACCCATTCGGGCGACCTCGCTAGCCCTTCCGCTCAAGTAAAGGAGCATGGCCTGCCGCTAGCTTCGCAATCTGCGACGCCTACCCAGGATAGCCCCTTGATGGGCGGAGCGCATGGCCGGAACCTCCCCCTGTATGCCAAGTCATCGCCAGCCCAGACTGAGATGACGCAAGCCCCTGTTTCGACGGTCGCGATTCTTGAAAATTCGATCCGCTCGAAGCAAGCGGATCTTGGGCACTCAAACAGCCCAAACAATGGCGCCGATACAAGCTCTTCCAGCGCAAGCCCGAACGACGACCAGCCGGCAGTGGTCGCAAAGATCGCCCCAGACCTTAGGGGAGTCGACCCCGAAGCTTCCATAGACGTTATCGTTCAATTCAAGAATGCTGCGGGAGCGTCTGACGTTGCGGCGGAGGGAGCCACGGCCAAGGCCGAACTGCCCCTGGTGAACGCCGAGTTGGTCACCGCCAAGGGCAACAGCCTCCTGAACATTGCTGCTCACTCCAGCGTTGCGTATATCTCTCCCGATCGCCCGGTCCGAGGCTCGTTGGATCACGTGGTCACTGCTGTAAACGCAGATCTTGCTTACGCCAGCGGCTGGAACGGCACGGGCGTCGGGGTCGCGGTCATTGACAGCGGAATCAGCCAAGGCATTTACGATCTAGCTGAAGACGCTAGTTCAACCTCACGCATAGTTTACAGCCAGAATTTTGTGCCCGGCGACACTTCCTTCGATGACCCTTATGGACACGGAACGCATATCTCCGCGATCATCGCCGGGAATGGCTCCAGTTCTGAGACTAACTCCTACCCGGCGGTCTACCGGGGCATCGCACCGGAGGCAACAATCATCAATCTGCGTGCCCTCAATGCCATCGGAGCAAGCACGGACAGCACGGTGATCGCGGCCATTCAGCAGGCCATGAATCTCCAGAGCACCTACAACATTCGGGTCATCAATCTGTCCCTGTCCCGTGGAGTCTATGAAAGCTACAAGCTAGACCCTTTGTGCCAGGCTGTGGAATCCGCATGGCGGGCAGGCATCGTCGTGGTCGTGGCAGCGGGCAATATGGGTCAGTACAACGGTGCCGGCACAGAGGGCTATGCCACAATCGGCGCCCCAGGCAACGATCCCTACGTGATAACGGTCGGTGCCACCAATACCCACGCTACCGGCGCGCAAACGTCACAAACGATGACCAGTTACAGCTCGAAGGGTCCGACGTCGTTCGATCACATCGTAAAGCCTGACCTAGTCGCCCCTGGCAATGCGGTGGTTTCACGCATGTCTTCAGCGGGCAACGCGATCGTGACTGCCTATCCTGCCCTTGCCAACTATCCCTGCAACTCTTCGCTAACAAGCTGCGGCTCTCAATATGGACCGGCTCGGTACATGCGCCTGAGCGGCACCAGCATGGCAGCTCCGGTAGTCAGCGGCATCGCCGCTCTCCTGTTGCAGAAGACGCCCTCCCTCACACCCGATCAGGTGAAAGCCCGCCTCATGAAGACTGCCTGGAAGAGGTTTTCTTCCTATACGACTGCCACGGACCAATCGACAGGCATCGTCTACAGTATCGAGCAGGACATTTTTGCGGTGGGAGCCGGCGCGGTTGACGCTTCTGCGGCTCTGGCCAATACGGACCTCGCGCCCGCGACTGTGGGCTCTGCCATGTCACCCACTGCCGTGTACCACTCCTCCAACAACACGGTCACGATCGCCGGTGCTTCCGGGACCATCTGGAATAACTCCGTCGTCTGGGGCAATTCCGTCATTTGGGGTAATTCCGTCATTTGGGGAAACTCCGTCGTCTGGGACAACTCCGTCATTTGGGGAAACTCCGTTATTTGGGGAAACTCCGTCGTCTGGGGCAATTCCGTCGTCTGGGGCAACTCCGACGGATCTGACAGCGACAAATAACAGGCAGGCGTAGGCACGAGTAACGAGAAGAGGAAACAAGAGAATGCCAGGCCTAGCCAAAGCCTATATCGCTACGATCGTCGCACTTGCTACGGCCGCACTAGTTGTGGTGGCCTCTCGATGGAATCCCGAAAACGTCGGTCACTTTGTCCTATTCTTTGCGCTCGCGATGGTGGCTTCGGCGATGAAGATCCGCCTGCCTGGGCTCAAGACTACGATATCGACAAACTTCGTTTTCATTCTGATTGGCATTGTTCTCTTCAGTCTTAGTGAAACCGTTCTGATCGGTCTGGGAGGCGCGCTGGTCCAGTCGCTCTGGAAGCCGCTTCAGCGCCCGAAACCCGTGCAGGTTTTATTCAATGGCGCATGTCTGACGGTTTGTACGGCTGC
>Ga0209447_10000481_pt1 | contig 11007 bp, 9 predicted proteins | sample BogFormECP04_OM3_FD_188243 | JGI IMG/M metagenome (GOLD analysis project Ga0209447, IMG submission 188243) | Bog forest soil microbial communities from Calvert Island, British Columbia, Canada - ECP04_OM3 (SPAdes) (version 2) | ecosystem: Environmental > Aquatic > Freshwater > Wetlands > Bog ... | reverse complement strand
TCCGGTGGAAGCTTACGGCGTGAAAATGATTTCCATGGGACTGCTGAACCCCGGCGATAAGCCGCTGGTATGGCGCGGGCCGATGCTGCACAGCGTGATGCAGCAGTTTCTGCGCAGCGTGCAGTGGGGTGTGCTTGATTATTTGATCGTGGATCTGCCTCCGGGCACCGGCGACGTGCAGCTATCGCTGATTCAAAGTGTGTCGGTGACCGGCGCGGTGGTTGTGACCACTCCCTCCATTGTGGCGTTGGCGGATGTGCGCAAGGCCGTCGAGATGTTCCGCCAGGTGAATGTGGAAATTCTCGGCGTCGTGGAAAACATGAGCTACTTTAATTGTCCGCATTGCAACGGGCGCATTGATGTGTTTGGCCACGGCGAAGGCCAGCACATGGCCAAGAACTTCGGCGTGCCGTTTCTGGGCGAGATTGAGATTGATCCGCAGATTCGCATCGGCGGCGATACCGGCAAGCCGGTGGCGTCGCTGGGCGAGGACGCGCCCGGCGGCAAGAGCGTTTACGCGGTGGCGCGCAACGTGATCGCGCGGCTGGAAATCGTGAACGCTTCGGCCGGTGCGCCTGTGGTGCAGATATTGTAGTGTGACGTGATTTTTTCGCGCCTCGCGGAGTAACAAAAACGTACTTCGAGCGTTAATCAGGAGTGGTACCTTGCTTCGCAGCTACAAGGGACAAATGCCGCGCGTTGCGGCCAGCGCTTATATTGACCCGCAGGCCGTCATTATTGGCGACGTCGAGATCGGTGAAGACTCGAGTGTGTGGCCTTGCGCTGTGATTCGCGGCGACGTGCATCACATTCGCATCGGGGCGCGCACGAATATTCAGGACGGCTCGATCTTGCACGTGATGCGCGATACGAATGCGCTGGTGCTGGGCGATGACGTTACCGTGGGCCACAGCGTCACACTGCATGGTTGCACGATTGAATCGCGCTGTTTAATCGGCATGGGCAGCATCATCCTGAATGGCGCGGTGATTGGCACCGGGTCGATCATCGCTGCGGGCACGCTGGTTCCGGAGCGCACCATCGTTCCGCCGGGCAGTCTAATGATGGGCCAGCCCGCCAAACTGCGCCGCGCGCTGGGTGCTGAAGATATGGATTCGATTGATGCGTATGCGCGCCGTTACGTCGAGTATAAAGAGATATATCGCGGCGAGGCCGGTTGACGAAAAAGGTAGTGGCTAGTGACCAGTGGCTAGTGGCTAGAAAAGAGGGCGCGTGGCCGAGACCCCAAATATCAAGCCGCGGCATTTCAAGGAATTGCTCGTCTGGCAAAAGGGAATGGAGCTCGCGAAGGCGGTGTATCGCTTGACGGCGACGTTCCCCACTGAAGAAAAATACGGTTTGGCAACGCAGATGCGACGCGCGGCGGTCGCGATCCCTTCGAACATCGCGGAAGGCCAAGCGCGTTACGGGACGGGTGAGTTCGTCAGTTTTTTGTCGCGTGCGAGTGGTTCGCTGGCTGAATTGGAAACCCAGGCGTTGTTGAGCGCTGATCTCGGTTTCTGTAAATCCTCCGACATACAACAGATCACCGGAGAGATAGGAGAATTGCAAAAAATGCTGGCGGCGATACGGCGCAAGCTTCCGGTTGTCTAGCCACTAGCCACTAATCACTAGCCACTGCCTTTATGACCCAACCCAAACAATTCCGCGCCATCAAGGGCACCCGCGACATACTGCCACCTGATTCCAAGCTGTGGAATTGGTTTGAGCGCACCGCGCAGGAAGTATTCGAATCTTACAATTCTCGGGAGATCAGAACGCCGATTTTTGAGGAGAGTAGTATTTTTGCGCGATCGATCGGTGGAGAAACCGACGTAGTCGCCAAGGAAATGTACACGTTCGAGGATAAGGCGGGAGGATTACCGGATCCCGGCGATGTGGCCCCGGAAGACTACGTTGAATTAATAAGGCGCGGGATGAGCAACGGTCAATTGCCTTCAAGCCCCTCGCTGTTGGCTAAACTCGAGCACCAATTGTCGAGCTTCCGGCAAAGAAATGACGAGCCTGAAAGAGCCCAACTCATCTGGAAATATATCGTCGGGAGCGTTCAACTCGGAGAATCTATCAGCCTACGACCAGAGGCGACGGCCAGCGTCGTCCGTGCCTACATTGAACACGGGATGCACGTTCTGCCGGGCAACGTGAAGTTGTATTACATGGGTCCAATGTTTCGGCGGGAGCGGCCGCAGAAGGGACGGTACCGGCAGTTCTACCAGATTGGCGCGGAAGTGTTGGGGCAGTCGGACGCGCCGGCGATTGACGCTGAAGTTCTGGAAATGCTAATGGTGTTTTTCAAGCGCGTGGGTTTGACGCGCACGACGCTCTACGTGAATTCCATCGGCGACAAGAATTGCCGTCCGCAGTACGTGGAGTTGTTGCGCCAGGAGCTGCTTAAGGTTAAGGACCAACTCGGGCCGGATTCGCAGCGGCGCATCGAGACGAACCCGCTGCGAGTGCTCGATTCGAAACTGCCGCACGAACAGGAAATCATCGCGAAGTTGCCGCGCATTTCCGACCATCTGTGCGCTGATTGCCGCGAACACTTCGCCAAACTGAAAGACGAATTAAAGTTGCGCGGAATTGTGTACGAAGAAAACTGGCGCTTGGTGCGTGGCCTGGACTATTACACGCGCACCACTTTTGAAGTGATTGCGGAGGGGCTCGGCTCGCAGAATGCGGTCTGCGGCGGAGGGCGTTACGACGGCCTGGTCGAGCTTCTCGGCGGGCCGCCAACGAAGGGGATCGGCTTCGCGATCGGCACTGACCGGGCGATTCTTTCGATTCAGGAGTCGGGTAAATTACCACCGCTGCCCGGACTGGACGTATTCGTCGCTTGGATGGGGCAGCCAACATACGCAACCGCGGTGGCCCTCACTAGAAAACTGCGCGAGTCGGGTCTTTCCGTCGAACTGCCCGGCGAAGAAATGAAATTCAAGAAGTCGCTCAATCTGGCTGACAAGCTCGGCGCGCGCTACGCGCTGATCATCGGCAGCGACGAAGTCGCGTCGGGCAATTTCACGCTGAAGCGGCTTGCGGACGCGGATCAAAAGAAGCTTTCCGAATACGAACTGCTAGAATATCTGGAATCAGAAAAACGCGGCACGCGGGGCTGACGCTACGATCGCAATATAGCGTTGTTGCGCAGCCCGCGCCGGCGGAAGGGAACCCAATCTTGCTCGATGCTCTCGGTAATCTGAAACGCACCAACTACTGCGGCGACTTGCGCGCGTCGGACGCTGACAAAGATGTGGTCCTGATGGGCTGGGTGCATCGCCGCCGCGATCTGGGCCAGCTGATCTTTATTGACCTGCGCGACCGCGCGGGCCTGGCGCAGATTGTGTTTAACAAAGAGCTGCATCCCGAAGCGCACAAAAAAGCCGAAGAGCTGCGTTCGGAGTTCGTGGTGGCCGTCGAAGGCAAGGTGATTCGCCGCCAGAAATCCAACCCCGAAATCGCGTCTGGGGAAGTGGAAGTGATGGCCACACGCCTGCACATCCTGAACAACTCGAAGACGCCGCCGTTTCAGATTGAAGAGGAGGTGACCGCCAGCGAAGAAACAAGATTGCGGCACCGTTACCTGGATCTGCGCCGGCCCAAGCCGCACCGCAACATCGAGCTGCGGCACCGGGTTCTTTTCGAGATGCGCAAAACGCTCGACAGCCTGGGCTTCTTCGAGATTGAAACGCCCATGCTGACGCGCTCGACGCCCGAGGGCGCGCGCGACTATCTGGTGCCGAGCCGCGTCCATCATGGGCAGTTTTACGCGCTGCCGCAATCGCCGCAAATCTTCAAACAGATCCTGATGATTTCCGGGATGGACCGCTACTTCCAGATCGTGCGCTGCTTCCGTGACGAGGATTTACGCGCCGACCGGCAGCCGGAATTTACGCAGCTGGACTTGGAAATGTCGTTCCCTCGCCAGCAGGATATTTTCGAGGTGATCGAACGCGTGATGATTCGCGCGCTCGAGATCGTCGGCGTGAAAGCTCAAGGCCCTTTTCGCCATCTGGATTACAAGGAAGCGCTGCGCCGCTATGGGTCGGACAAGCCTGACTTGCGTTTCGGCATGGAATTGCAGGACGTGACGCAGCATTTCGAGCCTGCACGCGCGACGATTCATTTCGAAGGAAACGTTCAAGCGGTGGTTGCACCGGGAGCGGCTGGCTGGTCGCGCAAACAGATCGACGAACTGGGCGAGGTCGCGAAATCCGCAGGCGCGCGCGGCGTTTACACGGTTAAGGTGACTGCCGAAGGAATCAGCTCGCCGCTGGAAAAGACTCTTGGCGCGGATGGACTCAAGAAATTGGCCGAAGTAGTTGGTGCGAAGGCTGGCGACTTGATTGTTGCTGTTGCCGCCAAAGAACAAATCGCGCACACCGATACTTCATTGAACGTTGCGGGCCAAGTCCGTCTGTACTTGGGCGACAAGCTCAACTTGATTGACCGAACGAAATGGGAGTTCGCGTGGATCACCGGCTTCGCGCTTTTCGAATGGAGCGAGAGCGACAAGCGCTGGGTGAGCGCGCAGCATCCCTTCACCGGGATCGTCGAGGAAGATCTCGACAAATTGGAAACCGCGCCGTGGGAGTGCCGCTCGAAGGGCTACGATCTGGTGCTCAACGGCGTCGAGCTTGGTTCCGGCAGTATACGAATTCATCGCCAGGATGTGCAGGCGCGGATGTTCAAGGCGCTGGGGCTGAGCGAAGAGACCGCGCGCCAGCGTTTCGGGTTCTTTCTGGACGCGCTCACCTACGGCACGCCGCCGCACGGGGGTATCGCGCTGGGCCTCGACCGCGTGGTGATGCTGCTGGCAGGCGAAAAATCCATCCGCGAGGTGATCGCCTTCCCCAAAACGACCGCAGCGCAAGATCTGATGGCTGAATCGCCGTCGGCGGTGGGCACGGATCAGCTCAATGATCTGGGAATTGCCATTAAACAGGGTGATGTTGGGATGACAGCCAAGAAGGACGCATGATCTCTTATCCCTCGCTGATTGGCATAGCAATTGCATCGCTACTGGGGGTATTCCTGCTGGTGCGCGGCATGCAACGGCTTAGCCTGCGCGTGCAATTCATGGTGCTGCTGGGGATGGGTGTGACGATCGGGTTCATTTTTCTGGTGATGGTGCAGATGCCTTCGTTTCCGGAGTGGTTTGGCGTTTCGCTCATGCTGGTGGTCTTCGTGGCGAGTTTGTTTGGCACGCGGATTTTTTTGCGCAGCTTGGCCCAGGAAGACAAAAAGACCGAGGACGAAGCTCGCGAAGAATATCGTCGCGGTTCTGAGGGTTCGGCACTGGCCGATCCGAGTTCCGCAGGACATACTCCATGAGCCGCATCCGCATACTTCCGGAAACGGTCGCCAATAAAATCGCGGCGGGCGAAGTGGTCGAGCGGCCGGCCTCTGTGGTGAAAGAACTGCTCGAAAACGCGCTCGACGCGGGCGCGCGTTCGATTCGGATCGAAACTGAATCGGGCGGCAAGCGCCTGATCCGCGTGATTGACGACGGCTGCGGCATGAATCACGACGACGCGCTGCTGGCTTTCGAGCGCCACGCCACATCCAAGCTGCGCACCGCCGACGATTTGCTCTCGATTGCCACGCTCGGATTTCGCGGAGAGGCTTTACCCACCATCGCTGCCATCTCGCGCCTGTTGCTGGAAACGCGCGACGCCGAAGAAGGGGAGGGAACGCGCATCGAGTTCGCGGGCGGCAAACTTCTCAGTGTGAAACCCGCGGGCGTGCCGGTGGGAACTTCGATCAGCGTGGCGGATATTTTCTATGCTGTGCCAGCGCGGCGCAAATTTCTGAAATCCGAAACGACCGAGCTGGGCCACATAGCTTCACTCGTGACGCATTACGCGCTCGCCCATCCCGACCGGCATTTTTTGCTGAAAACGCCCTCGCAGGAAATTCTGAATTGTCCGCCGGTGGAAAAGCTGGCGGATCGCGTGTACCAGATTTTCGGCCGCCAATCGCTGGACGAGCTCACCGAAATTCCGGCAACGGAAGCCGCGGTGCGCAGCGCCATTACCGAGCCGCCGCTCGAAGCCGAAGAGCGCGCCGCGACGCTGCGCGTCAGCGGATTTACCTCGCGTCCCGAGGTGCAGCGAAGCAATCGCAACGGCATCTACATTTTTGTGAACCGGCGGCTGGTACGCGACCGCTTGCTGCTGCACGCCATCAGCGAGGCGTATCGCAATATCGTGCCACCCGGCGTTTTTCCGGTGGTGTTGCTGTTTCTGGATATGCCGTACGAGGAGGTGGACGTGAACGTGCATCCGGCGAAAATTGAGGTGCGCTTTCGCCATCCGCAGTTCGTGCACGATTTCACGCGCGACGCAATACGCCAGGCGCTTTCTGTGGCGCGGCCCATTCCTGGATTTCCCGCGGCGCGCGCGGCGTCCGCTGCTGCTGCGTCCGCCGCCGCGTCTGCTGGAACGAATGGCGGCTCGACCGCGTTTGCGGCCGGGGCGGCCGCGATTGATCCGGCGTTTCTATCCTCAGCGAGCTCCGGGGCGATGCCCGGCGCGTTTCCCGGCCCACCACGAGCGATAATTCCCGCTTCATTCGGCGACGTGGCCGGCGCAGCCGAGGGTTTTGAATTGAGCGGCGCGCCGGACCGCCCGATTTCGCAGCGGTTGCAATTCGATCCCACGGGCGCGAGCGATTTTTCACTAGGGCCGCAGGAATACGTCGTGCCGGCCGTCGGCGACAGCATCAACACCACTGAAGCTCCCGGCGCGTTGCCCAGCGTGGAAGACATCGCGGACCTGAAGCCTCTGGGCCAGGTGAACAGCAGCTTCATCGTCGCAGTAAACGGCGAAGGATTGTGGATCATTGACCAGCACGTGGCGCACGAGCGCGTGCTATTCGAGCAGCACTTGCGCGCGCGCCGCGAAGGCGCATTGGGCGGTCAGCGCCTGCTGGTGCCGCTGATTGTCGAGCTAAGTCCACGGCAGCTGGCGATTTTCGAGCAGATTGGCGAAGAGCTGCGCGCGAACGGATTTGAAGCAGAATTGATGGGCGCGCGCAGCGTGGCGATTCAAGCCGCGCCCGCCGGAATCACCAGCGGAGACGCGGAACGTCTGCTCTACGAAATCCTGGACGGCATCGCGCGCGAAAATCAGGCCATCTCCATTGATTCGCTGCAAGCGAAGATCGCCGCCTCCACTTCTTGCCACGCGGCCATCAAGGTGAATACGCCGCTGGACCCCGCGAAAATGGAATGGCTGCTGGGCGAGCTGGCCAAGACCGAATACCCGATGAGCTGTCCGCACGGCCGGCCCGTGGTGCTGCGCTATTCGGTGCGCGAAATCGAGCGCGCCTTCAAACGTATTTAACGGCGAATTTGATCGCGAACTTGAGCCCGATATTCACGCCGAACTTCGGCCCGCGAGCGACCGGTTGAAGAAACTCATCATCGCAATTGATGGACCCGTGGGCTCGGGCAAAAGCACGCTGGCGCGCCGCGTCGCGGAGCTGCTGGGCTACGTGTACGTGGACACGGGGGCGATGTACCGCGCGCTGGCGTTCAAAGCGCTGCGCGGCGGTCTGGCGCTCGATGGCCAAGACGATGACTTGGTGGAGCTGGCGCGCGCGACGCGCATTGACCTGCGCGCGGAAGACGGCACCCAGCGCGTTTTCCTCGATCAGGACGACGTGACCACCGCGATTCGCACGCCCGAAGTTTCCCAGGCTGCATCGAAGATTGCCGTGAATGCCGGCGTGCGCCAGGTGCTGGTGGCGGAGCAGCGCCGCGCCGGCGAACAGGGCGGCGTGGTGATGGAGGGGCGGGACATCGGCAGCGTGGTTTTTCCCGACGCGCAGCTGAAAATATTTCTTACGGCCTCGCCGGAAACGCGCGCGGAGCGGCGCTGGCGCGAGCACCTGCAGAAGGGCGACGACATTAACCAGCAGCGAACGCTGGAAGAAATTCACGAACGCGACCACCGAGACCTGCAGCGCTCCACTTCGCCGCTGGTGCGCGCCGCGGATGCCGTGGTGGTGGACAGCACCGCGATGGAACCGGAGGAAGTGGCGCGCCTGGTGGTGCTGCTGGCCAACGAGCAGGCTGCCGCGGACGCAAAGTAGCGGCCCGCAGCGCCGATCCGTCACAGGCTATGCTGGCCATTCCGCCCACAGCGGGGCCGCGAACCACGCACCGCCAATCATTCTCGCGATTCACGTCAGCGGCGACACCACTTCCTGCTGCGGCGAGAGTATTTGGCGCGCCCATTCCACGGCCTGCACATAGAGCGCCGGAATTACATCTTCCTGGATTCCCAGCCGCGCGGCCGCCGGCCCGATGTCCTCCCAGCGCCCCCGCTCGTAATGCAACGCGAGCTCGAAAATTTCGCGCAGCTTGTTGGCCTTGCCCAGCAGCGCATCGCGAATTTCCTGGTGAATGGTGATTTCCCGCAGCACGTCCGGCATGCGCATGTCCAGAATTGCGTCCATCGCGGATAACAGGCCCAGAAGGAAAAGATCGTTGGCCGATTCCGCGCGCCGCGCGCAGGGCGCCAGCAACTCGCAGAATTGCGCGCGAATTAGCGGCAAGGCCGCCAGCTCCGCCGGTTTCCCGCTAGCGAGGCCGGTGACGGCCATCAGCGAAACCCACTTCCGCGTGCCGCGTTCGCCCAGCAGCGCGAGCGCGTGGGGGATGGAGCGCACTTCCACGATCAGCGGGAACGCGGGAGAATTCAGGTAGCGCAGCAGGCGAAAGCTGAGGGACGCTTCCGCTTTGATCCGGGCGCCGACTTCGTCAATATCCATCTGCGCGCGGTTCGCCGCCTGCAGCACCAGCAGATAGTTCATCTGGTTCGGCGGAATGTCCTGGCGCGCAAGCATTTCGGGCCGGCTGAAAAAATAGCCCTGAAAGTAGGCATAGCCCCAGCGCCGCGTGCGGTGGAAGTCGTCGTAAGTTTCCACTTTTTCCGCCACCAAGCGAATATTCATCGGCAGGTACGTCTGCGCCAGGCGCAGCTGATCGGCGGGCGAAGTGGCCAGCAGGTCCACCTTGATGAAATCCGCCATGGCCACCAACGGTTTCCAATCGGGGCGTTCCTCAAAATCGTCCAAGGCCAGCTGGTAGCCAGCTTGCTTCAAGCGGCGGCAGGCATCGTGCACTTCGTCGTCCATGGGGACGGTTTCCAGGATTTCCAGCACCACGCGGTCTTTGGGCAGCATGGTCGCGAAATCGCGAATCAAGAAATCGCGCGTGCAATTCAGGAATGCCCGGCATCCGGGAATGAGGCGCTCCATTCCGAACAGCAGAATGTTGTCCACGGATGAGGCGGAAGCCATGTCTTCGTGTACAGCGTCATAGCGATTTTCCGGGCCGGATCGGAACAGCAACTCGTACCCGTACACAACGCGTGCGGAATTGAAGATCGGCTGGCGCGCGAGGAACCGTTGCACGTGTTTCTCCTTCCCGCTGTGCGCGGGTGCTGCCATGCGAGAAGGGGGAAAAGGGTTTGCGCCTCGCGAAAAACTGCGGTTACGCGGGACTGGACATCGAAGCGAGGAATTCGCCGTTCGTTTTCGTTTTGGAGAGGCGTCCCAGCAGAAGCTCCATGGCTTCCACGGTCGAAAGCGGGCTGAGCACTTTGCGCAGCACCCAGATGCGGTTCAATTCGTCGGCGGGCAGCAGCAGCTCGTCTTTACGCGTTCCGGAGCGGTTGATGTCAATCGTCGGGAACACGCGCTTGTCCACCAGGCGGCGGTCCAGATTGATTTCCATGTTGCCGGTGCCTTTGAACTCTTCGAAGATGACGTCGTCCATGCGGCTGCCGGTATCAATCAGCGCGGTCGCGATGATGGTGAGCGAGCCGCCCTCTTCCACGTTGCGCGCTGCGGCAAAGAAGCGCCGCGGGCGCTGCAGGGCGTTCGCATCAATACCGCCGGAAAGGACTTTGCCCGATGGCGGCGTGACGGCGTTATAGGCGCGTCCCAGACGCGTCAGCGAGTCGAGCAGGATCACCACATCGCGCTTGTGTTCCACCAGGCGCTTGGCCTTTTCCAGCACCATTTCCGCCACTTGAATGTGCCGTTGCGGCGGTTCATCGAAGGTGGAGCTGATTACTTCGCCCTTCACGGTGCGCTGCATGTCCGTGACTTCTTCCGGGCGCTCGTCAATCAGCAGCACGATCAAGGCGACTTCGGGATGATTGGTGGTGACGGAATTGGCGATGGACTGCAGCATCATCGTCTTTCCGGTGCGCGGTGGCGCGACGATCAAGCCGCGCTGCCCTTTGCCGATAGGGCAGAGCATGTCCAGCACTCGCCCGGTGAGATTCTCCTTGGTGGTTTCCAGGCGGACGCGATCGGCCGGATAGAGCGGCGTCAAGTTGTCGAAAAATATCTTGCTGCGCGCGACTTCGGGGTCTTCGAAGTTGACGGCTTCGACCTTAATCAGCGCGAAGTAGCGCTCGCCGTCCTTGGGCGGGCGAACCTGGCCGGAGACGGTGTCGCCGGTGCGCAGATCGAATTTGCGGATCTGCGATGGCGAGACGTAGATGTCGTCCGGGCCCGGGAGATAGTTGTATTCCGGCGCGCGCAGGAAGCCGAATCCGTCCGGCAGGCATTCCAGCACTCCTTCGGAGAAGATCAACCCGTTCTTTTCCGTCTGGGCGCGGAGGATTTGGAAGATCAACTCCTGCTTGCGCATGCCCGACGCACCGGGGATGTTCAATTCCTTGGCGATTTTCGCCAGGTCCGTGATGTTCTTGTCTTTCAGTTCTGCAAGGCTAATGCTCATCGAGTTCGTTCCTTCTCAAGCCTGGTTTTCAGGCAGATTGATTTCTGAATGGATTACGGGCGGGCGCAAATTCGAACCTGCCACTCTTTTGCAACTTTAAAAACGGGAAAACCTACAGACAACCGGAAACCTCTGGCCGCGGGCCAAGCCTGCTGATCAAAATGAGGAAGGACCAGAGGGTTTCAATTGGTTAGTTCATTGTCCTGCGCGACGTCCGCGCCGAACTCGGG
>Ga0209447_10000480_pt1 | contig 11010 bp, 7 predicted proteins | sample BogFormECP04_OM3_FD_188243 | JGI IMG/M metagenome (GOLD analysis project Ga0209447, IMG submission 188243) | Bog forest soil microbial communities from Calvert Island, British Columbia, Canada - ECP04_OM3 (SPAdes) (version 2) | ecosystem: Environmental > Aquatic > Freshwater > Wetlands > Bog ... | reverse complement strand
CGGGCTTGGCGCCCTGCGCCATCTTGATCTGAAGTTCGTCGGCGTTGACCAGGTAATGACTGGTCACGCCGAAGCGCGCCGAGGCCACCTGCTTGATCGCGCTGCGGCGCCAATCGCCGTTGGCATCGCGCTCGAAGCGCGCGGGATCCTCGCCGCCCTCGCCGGTGTTGCTCTTGCCGCCGATCCGGTTCATCGCGATGGCGAGATTTTCGTGCGCTTCCTTGCCGATCGATCCGAAAGACATCGCGCCGGTCTTGAAGCGCTTGACGATTTCGGTGGCCGGCTCGACTTCATCGAGCGGTATCGACGGCCGATTGGAATTGAATTTCAGCAGCGAACGGAGCGTGGCGAGCGAGCGGCTCTGCTCGTCAACCGCCTTCGTGTATTCCTTGAACAGGCGGAAATTTCCGGAGCGCACCGAATGCTGCAGCCGCGCGATCGTGTTCGGGTTGTACATGTGGAACTCGCCGGCGCGGCGCCATTGGTACACCCCGCCGACGTCGAGATTGCCGTCGAGGTTCGCCGCCACCTTGTACGCATAGGTGTGACGCGCGGCGGTCTCGCGCGCGATCGCGTCGAGGCCGATGCCGCCGATGCGCGATGGCGTCCACGAGAAGTACTGGTCGATGACGTTCTGCGCCAGGCCAATCGCCTCGAAGATCTGCGCGCCGCGGTAGCTCTGCGTGGTGGAGATGCCCATCTTGGACGCGACCTTCGTGATGCTCTTGCCGATGGCCTTGACGAAGTTGTGAACCGCCGTGTCTTCGTCGATGTCGCGGAGCTGGCCGTCGCTAATCATCCCGGCCATCGTCGCGTACGCCAGATACGGATTGACCGCGCCCGCACCGTAGCCGACCAGCAGGCAGAAATGCATCGCCTCGCGCGGCTCGCCCGACTCGACGACCAGGCCGGCTCGCGTGCGCGTCCCTTCGCGAATCAAATGATGATGCACGGCGCTGGTCGCCAGCAGCGCGGGGATGGCGGCGTATTCGGCGTTCACGCCGCGATCCGAAAGCACGATTATCGTGTAGCCGGATTCAATCGCGTCGGACGCACCTTTACACAGCGCGTCGAGCGCGGCGCGAAGACCGGTTTCACCGTCGGCGACGCGGTAGAGAGTCGTCAGCGTGATTGTGCGCAGGCCCTCGACGTTCAGCCGTTTGATCCGTTCGAGTTCCTCATTGGTAAGAATCGGCTGCTTCAGTTGAAGCTGGCGACAGTGACGCGCTGACTCTTCGAACAGGTTGTCCTCGGCGCCGATAGTCGTTTCGGTCGAGGTCACCAACTCCTCGCGAATCGGATCGATCGGCGGATTCGTGACCTGCGCGAACAACTGCTTGAAGTAGTTGTAGAGCGGCTGCGGTTTGTTCGACAGCACCGCAAGCGGAGTGTCGGTGCCCATCGAGCCGACCGGCTCCTGACCGTTGGTTGCCATCGGCGCGAGGATCATCTTGAGATCCTCGATGGTGTAGCCGAACGATTGCTGCTGCTTGAGCAGCTCGTCGGCCTCGAAGCATTCAACTGCCGGCGCGCCGCTCGCTTCGGGCAGCGACTCGAGCGCGACGAGACTGCGGTCGAGCCACTCGCGATACGGCTGTCGCGCCGCCATCGACTGCTTGATCTCTTCGTCCTGCACAATTCGTCCGAGCGCCGTATCGATGAGAAACATTTTGCCCGGCTGCAGGCGGCCGTGTTGCGCGACGTTCTCCGGCGCGATCTCGAGCACTCCCGTCTCGGACGCCATCACGACCAGGCCGTCCTTGGTCACCGTGTAGCGCGAGGGACGCAAGCCGTTGCGATCGAGCACCGCACCGATCCTGATGCCGTCGGTGAACGCGATCGACGCGGGACCGTCCCACGGCTCCATCATGCACGAGTGGAAGTGGTAGAACGCGCGCTTGCTGTCGCTCATCTGCGCGTCGTTCTGCCACGCTTCCGGAATCATCATCATCACGGAGTGCGGCAGCGAACGGCCCGTGCGAATCAGCAGCTCGAGACAATTGTCGAACATCGCGGAGTCGCTGCCGTTGGCCTCGACGATCGGCAGCAGCTTCTTGATGTCGTCGCCGAACAGCGGCGATGAGAACAGCTTCTCGCGCGCATGCATCCAGTTGATGTTGCCGCGCAGCGTGTTGATCTCGCCGTTATGCGACATGAAGCGATACGGATGCGCGCGGTCCCAGCTGGGGAACGTGTTGGTGGAGAACCGCTGATGCACCATCGCGAGCGCGGTCTTGAATGAGGGATCGAGCAAGTCGGGAAAGAACTCGGGAAGCTGCGTCGAAATCAACTGACCTTTGTACACGACGGTCAGCGCGGAGAGGCTGCAGAAATAAAACAGCTCGGGATCGAACAGGCCGAGATTTTCGGCCGCCGTGGTGGCGCGCTTGCGAATCACGTACAGCTTGCGCTCGAGCGCTTCGGCGTCGGCGAGGCCGGGGCCGCGCGCGATGAAGACCTGGCGGACCGCGGGCATACCGCGACGCGCGATATCACCGCACGCAGATTCGACGACGGGCACGTCGCGCCATCCGAGGATGCGCTGGCCTTCTTCGTTCACGATTCGTTCGAACGCTTCTTCGCACTCTTTGCGCTTGACGGCATCCAGCGGAAGGAAAACCTGGCCGACGCCGTACTCGCCCGCAGCGGGAAGCTGGAAGCCGAGCCTGGCAGCTTCGCGCGCGAAAAACTCGTGCGGAATCTGCAGCAGGATTCCCGCGCCGTCGCCCGTGCGCGGATCGCATCCGCAGGCGCCGCGATGCGTCAGGTTGTCGAGCACCTGCAGCGCTTTGACCACAATGTCGTGCGAGCGCTCGCCCTTGATATTGACGACGAAGCCGACGCCGCACGCGTCGTGCTCGTGAGCGGGATCGTAGAGGCCCTGCTTTTTCGGAATGCTTCGATAGTTATGCATCATGACACCCGCCTTGAATCCGGAGGTGCAGATTTCGCCGAGCTATGACGATGGCGTCGACCGTTGGTTGGCTCGGGCGAGTCGCCGTTGGTGTGCGGCGCGATCAGCCCGCGTTCGACATGAGTGGAGAGCACCACCATCGTCTCCGTGCGCGCCACTCCCTCGATCGAGCGGATCGTGCTGATGAGCCGCTCGAGCGAAGTAGTGTTCTCGGTTTTAACTTTCATCATCAACGTGTGCTGACCGGTGACGTGATGGCATTCGAGCACGTCGTCGAGCAGCGCGACGGTTTCCTCGAACAGCGAAATTGTTTTCGGATGCGAAATCGAAACGCCGATGAAAGCGGTGACGTCCTTGCCGAGGCGAGTCGCGTCGACGGTGGCGTGATAGCCGATGATGACGCCGCCGTCTTCGAGTTTCTTGACGCGTTCGTTGACCGAAGGCGCGGAAAGCCCGACCTGTTCCCCGAGTTTGACGAGCGGAATCCTGCCGTGCTCCTGCAGCAGAGCGATAATCTGCAGATCAATAGCATCGAGTTCGGGGGAATCTCCACCGAATTTCATAAGGTTAACCTCGTCCGGAGACGAAGAACATAGTGAGGAATGCAAACTATGTCAAGTGTTTATAAGGGCGATATATAATAAAACATAGGTTTGTTAAGGTCGCAAGGGCGTGGACCGACGAAAAAAAGGGCAAACTAAGGACTGCCTGCTTATTTAGAGAGCGATTGCCGAATGCAGGCGCATTCGCTCAGGCGCCACGGGCTTTTGACCGTGGCGGATTTCTCTACTTTGACTACTCGCCCTTGAAGTTCGCCGAGCGCTTCTCTACGAAGGACTTCGCGCCTTCGAGATGATCTTTCGAGGTCAGCATCAGGTGTTGGCCGTGGCGCTGGTAGTCGAAAAAATACGGCAGATTGAGATTCAGGCCGACCCGCAGAGCTTCCTTGGCCAGGCGCTGAGCTAAGGGCGCTTGCGCTGCGATTTTTTTGGCGAAGGCCAAAGTTGCTTCGCCGAGTTGCGCGTGCGGGACGACTTTGTTGACCATCCCGATTCGCTCGGCTTCGGCGGCGTCGATGATGTCGCCGCTCAAAATGAGTTCGTACGCGCGTGCGAGTCCGACCAGCCGGGGCAGCACGAGCAATCCGCCCGCCTCGGGGATGAGTCCGCGCCGGATGAAGACTTCGCCGAAGCGCGCCTGGTCGGAGCAGACGCGCATGTCGCACATCAGCGCGATGTCGCAGCCGTAGCCGACAGCAGCGCCGTTGACCGACGCGATAGTCGGCTTCGGATAGGTGACGAGCAAGTCGAGCGCGACGGGGCGATGCTCGCGCCATTCCTCGACCAGCGTGCGCTGGGCGGGTTTGGCGTCGCGGAACTCGGGATTGAGAAAAATTTCTTTGACGTCGTCACCCGCGCAGAACGCGCGACCGCCCGCTCCCGTCAGCACGACGACGCGCACACTGTCGTCGGCTTCGGCGTCGCGCAGCGCGTCGATCATCTCATCGTAGGTCTTGATGGTGGCGGCGTTCATCGCGTGCGGGCGATTGATGGTGATAGTCGCGATGCCGTCGCGCTTGTCGTAGAGAATGTCACTGTAGGGCATGGCGATGACTCCTCATTCTGATTGCAGCTGCGAATGCAGACCCGTGAGCTATTTCAAATCGCGGAAATTTTGGCAATCCGCCGGATTCGCGCCGCCTACGAATGCGGATAGGCGTCGCTGCCCATCTCCAGTGCGTCGAGTCCCGACCATTCCACTTCGACCAGCACGCGGTTGCCAATCGTGCGCTCGATAATTTTGAAGAACAGCATCGAGAGGCCAAACACGACGACGATGTTCACGGTAACGCCGATGAGCTGCGCGACGAATTGACCGACGTCGCCGTAAAGCAGACCGGTCACCGGGCCGGCGACGCCGTTCCATCCGTCGCCGTAGGTGCCGTCGGCGAAGAGGCCGAGTGCGAGCGCGCCCCAGATTCCGCACACGCCGTGCACGGCGATCGCGCCGACCGGATCGTCGATTCGATAACGCCGCTCCAGTTCAAGCACCGCCCACACGACCAGTAGTCCCGCCAACGTGCCGATCAACACGGCGGCCGCGGGCGTTACGAATGCGCACGGAGCAGTGATCGCGACGAGTCCGCCGAGCAGGCCGTTACAGGCCATCGCGATGTCGGGTTTGTTGTACCGATGCCACAGGTAGAGCAGCGACGACAGCGCGCCGGCCGACGACGCGAGCATCGTGTTCACGGCGATGATCGCGATTCGCGGATCGGATGCGGCGAGCGTTGACCCGGCGTTGAAGCCGAACCAGCCGAAGGCGAGAATCAAAGTTCCGCTGACTGCCATCGGCAGGTTGTGCCCCGGCAGCGCACCGATTGCGCCGTCGCGCCGGAATTTTCCAATGCGCGGGCCGACCATGTACGCGCCGGCGAGCGCGGTGATACCGCCGGTCATGTGCACGACCGACGACCCCGCGAAATCGAGATGGCCGTGGCCGAGGCCCAGGTTGGTGCCGAGCTGCGAGAGCCATCCTCCGCCCCAGACCCAGTTGCCGTACAACGGGTACAGGAACATCGACATGAACAGCCCGTAGATGAAGAACGCTTTGAACTTCCATCGCTCAGCCATCGCGCCGGTGGGAATGGTCGCGGCGGTGTCCATGAAAACCAGCGTGAACAGAAACATCGCGAGGCTGGCGGGATCGCGGCTGACGTTGAGCAGCGCGAACTTGCTGAAGCCTAGGATGCCGTACGAATGCGATCCGATCGTTAGCGAGAGCTCGTGATGTCCGATGGCGGCCATGCCGAGCGAAGGCCAGTGCGCGACGCCCCCCATCATGAAGCCGTAGCCGCAGAGCCAGAAACCGATGACGCCGATCGGGTAGACGATGAGATTCATCGCCATGGTGTTGACGGCGTTCTTGGAGCGCGTGAAGCCGGTCTCGAGCATCGCGAATCCGAGCTGCATGAACATTACGAGGAAGCCGGCGATCAGCAGCCACGCGAGATTGAGCGAATTGTCCAGCGGCGGCGACGACGCAGTGGTCTGCGCGCGCGCCAGCAACGGAAACGATAACAGCGCCAGCGCGACGACGGTGGCGGCCAATCCGAGTTGCGATCGTCTCGGCATCATCTCGACTGACCTCGATATGACCGGCGCAGAGAATTGTTCGTCGCCGGGTAACGGTTTGCGAGCCAGATCAAGACCAGGAAGGCCCCGATGAGCGACGTGAAGAACGCGACGTAACCGAGCCTGCGCCGCAGTTGCTGCATCGCGAGGCTGCGCGGATGCAGATGTTCGGCGCGGTTTTGCGGAACAACGTGCGACGGATCGCGCAAATCCTCGAGCATCTGCGCCGCGCTCGCATAGCGGTCGCGCGGATTGCGCTCGATCGCATGCAGCACGATTTCCTCGAGTCGCGGATCGAGATCGTGCTTGAACGCGGTCGGCGGCTGCGGATCTTCGGCGGTCTTCGAGCGCATCACGTTATAAACGTTGGGACCCGAGTAGGGCAGGTGACCCGTGAGCATCTCGTAGAGAATGGTGCCCAGCGCGTAGATGTCGGTGCGGACGTCGCCGCGCCGGCCGCTGACCTGTTCGGGCGCCATGTAGTCGGGCGTGCCGATAGTCGAAGAGAGGCCGGACCACGTCAGGCGACGCGCGGATTCGTCGAGCGCGATTCCGAAATCCATGACCTTGGTCTGACCGTCGGCCGTCACCAGCACGTTTTCCGGTTTCAAGTCGCGATGCACGACGCCTTCGCCGTGCATGTACACGAGCGTCTCGGCCAGCTGGCGCGCGAGGCCGAGCGCTTGTTCCGCGGGCAGGCCGTTCTCGGTGCGCATGATAGAGCGCAGCGATTCGCCCTCGATATATTCCATCGCGATGTACATCCGGCTCTTCTTTCTCGGCGCGAGGACCTTGACGATGCCGGGATGATCGAGGCGGCGTCCGACTTCTTCCTCGCGCTGAAAACGGCCGTAGAAAACCACGTCGCTCTCGAACTGCATGTATGGAACTTTAATCGCGACGGTCTTGCCGTCGATTTGGTCGATGGCTTTGAAGATCGACGCCATTCCGCTGCGCGCAATCACCTCGGTCAATTTGTATTGATCGAGGTTTTCTCCGACGCTGACCTCGCGCATTGTTCAGACCGTCATGGGGGAAAAGGCGGTCTGCGGACGTTAGCATCCGCCGCGCGCGCAATGGAAGCGAACGAGCGCGTCCTGAGGCTTCACCGCCCTAGCAACCCGCGCAGCCGCTCGCGCCATCCACCGGTGCGCACCGTATGCCCCGTGTGCGAGGTCATTCTGAAAACCGCGCAGGTCAGGTTGTCGCCGGTGCCGCGAGCATTGGCAGTGTCGATTAGATTGCGGCAGGCCGTCTCGGCGTCGACGTCGCGCGAGAGCGATTCGAGTTCCTTGTCCTCGAGCACATTGTAGAGCCCGTCGCTGCACAGTATCAGCCGGTCGCGCTCCATCAGCGGCAGCGTGATCCGATCGATCGACGCGATCAGCTCGCGTCCAAGACTGCGCAGCAGCATCCCGCGCTCCGGATGAGTCTTCGCCCGCGCGGCGGTCATCATGCCCATCCTGACCTGGCCGGCGACCATCGTGTGATCTTTGGTCACAACCGAAATCTGGCTGCTGCGAATCAGGTGCAGCCGGCAATCTCCAATGTGCACCGCCGACAGGATTCCCTTCTCGACCGAGACTGCGGTCATCGTGGTCGCCATGCGGGACAACTCCGGCACGGTGAGCGCCTTGTCATGAATCTCGATGTTGGCGCGAGTGATTGCGCGATAGAGCCGCTTGGCCGCGCCCCAGGCCGGCGGGCTCTCGCGGTATGCTTGAAGCAGTATGTCGACGCCCATCCGGCTGGCGATTTCGCCGCCTTCGTAGCCGCCGACGCCGTCGGCAACGGCGAACACCACGCTGTCGGGACTCTCGATGAAATGTCCGCACGAGTCTTCATTGTCGGGGCGCGTCGTGCCGACGTCGGACAACAGCGCCAACTCGAAAGCCTGCTCCACCGAAGGAGGAGCGGAGGGCGGCGAATCCATTTGTACCAAGCTACCCAGCTAACGCACCTGAAGTAAGGTTGATGGAACGGCCAAGGGGCGAGCCGCGATCGCTCGCGGCTCGCCCCAGGGATTTATTCGCCAAGCTTTGGCTAGCTCGGGATCAAGCCGGCTTGGTTACGAGAATCGTCTCTTTACCCTTCTTCTTCGAATTACGTACGAAGTAAATCGCGCCGTAAATTCCCCAAATCACCGAGATGCCGACCGCCATCAGCGGTTCCTTGACGCTGCCGAGTCCTTCGATGGGTCCGATGATGTAGAAGGCCATGCAGCCGAAGTTCGCGATCGCGCCGAATACCGGTATCACCATGTGCTTTATGCCGTTGAACTCGTGATGCTCGCGGAAAGCTACGATGGCAACGATATTGGTCAGTCCGTACAGCGCGAAGGTGCCGAAGTTCGAGACCAGCGTCACCAGCGCAAGGCCGTTGGGCAGTGCTGAGAGCGACGCGTTGGAGCTCATCCCGACGGCGTACCACAAGTTATGCGGCAGTGTGGCGATGGTCTTGTCATCCGGAGCCGCGGAGCCAGCGAAGAAGTACAACGCGGCGTACGCGCCGAGGACCGCCGAAATCGTCGCGAGCGTCCAGATCGCACGATGAGGTGTGAGGTTGTCGCCGTGCAGCAGTCCGAAATGCTCGGGCACTTCCGCGTCGCGGCCCATCGCGTAGGTCACGCGCGCACCGGTGTTGATGCATGACAGCGTCGTGCCGATCAGCGCGAGGAAGACCGTCAGGGCTTCCAACAACATGAAAGCCTCGCCGTGGCCGCCCAGCAGTGCATTACCCAGGATCACCAGCATGTCGCCGATCGGTGCGGCCGAGCCTTTCGCGTCCGCAAGGCTGTAAGCACTGTTCAGGAAGTAGTTTGCTGCGAAGTACTCGATCAGGTAGCAAAACAGGCACTGGATCGTGAGTGACAGCAGGACAGCGCGGGGGATGTCCTTCTTCGGGTTAAGTGCCTCTTCCCCGAGCGAGGTGACTGATTCGAAACCGACCAGCAGCAGGATTGCGATCGTCGCCTGCAGCATCATCCAGTTGAAGCTGTGCGGAAGTATTACTGACCACCCAGACGGATGAGCGGGCGTATCGCCGGTCAAAGAGTAGTGCAGCACCTTTGAGGTGCCGTCCAGCGCCATACCCGTCGAGCCGTCGGGATGTCCCAAGCGGTACGCGATCGCCAGTGCCGCAAAGAACAGGAGCGCGACGATTTGGATCGCATTGATCGCGATGTTGACGTTGGTCGATCCGTTCACGCCCTGGAAGGCGATCCACGCGACTGCGTACGAGAAAATGATCGCGATTAGCGCCATGAAAACCGGGCCCGGTACGCCCGCATTCATCATCGAGGGCGCGACGCTGCCCACGATGTAGCCGATCATGACTCCCATGGTCGCGACCATGACGCCGGGATAAACCCAGTAGTAAAGGTGCGACGCCCACCCGATCGTGAATTTCGCGATGCGGGCGAACTTATACGCTGTCGTCTTGCCGAGGAACGCCTGCTCGGCAAAGAGATACGAACTACCTGCACCCGGATAGAGTTTGGCCAACTCCGAGTACGAGATCGCGGTCGCATATGCGAGCAACAAGGCAGCGAAAATTCCTGCCCACATCGCAAGGCCAGACGGGTACGCATACCCTGCCTGTACGACGAACGTGATCCACAGGAATGCTCCCGGGGCGATGAGCGCCATGGCGTTGACCGTGACTCCGGTCAAGCCAAGGGTCGGCACCATCTTTTTCTGTTCTTCAGCCATTCTTTGCCTCCTTCGATTTCACGGCGGAGGTGGTTGTCCGCCGTGCGCAACGGTTGGCCCCCGTTACGGGCGGGAGCATAGGAGCGCAGAGCATGAAGGATGCCATGCAAAATCCAATATTCTGGGATGAAAAATGCAATGCGCCTGCACAAACGGCAGGCAGCCGCTCATCAGGCAGTCATCAGTTGTGCTGATCCGGTTACTTCCGGACCCTTTTTCAGTTACCGAGCGATTCGAATTGCCAATTCGCCAGTCGATACACCAGTCCCAGCGATTTCAGCTTCATTCCGACGGAGCCCGCCGATGCGGCAACCGCCTGTGCTCGCGTAACCGTCCCTGCCACAATCGGCTCTGCAGAAGTCGGGTCGAGTACTCGCAGCTCGATTTCATCGGTGTCCGGCAGCGTCGCGAACAACCGGGAGAGCGCCGCGTCGACATCCTCCAGGCATTGTTCGACGAACTTCTGTGCTTCCAGCTCCGGCGGCAGTCCCCGATCCCACGGATGAATTCCCCGCGCTTGCCATTCGACTTCGAGCCGGTTGCGCATCCGCTTGAGCGACAGCCCGTCGTTGCGCACGCCCGCTCGCCGATTTACTTCGAGCGCGCCGATCACCTTGCGCCGAAGTCGCTGCTGCGTGAGATAGTTCACAAACCTTTTCACTGCCCTTATCACGATCGAGTCCTGTCGTCGTAAGCTCGGGCCGGCCCCGAGTCGGTGGCTGATTCCGACTGAGGCCGGCCCGTTTGGTTATGCGCATGGATGACTCCCGTAAAGTCTCCGTGCTGCGGTTCAGGCCGCGCGAGCGCCTACGCCACCTTCTTGGCTTTCGAAGGCCGCGCCAGGGTGCGCCTGCCGATTGGTACATCGTCGATCGACTTCGGGCAGCCGTCGTCGCCGTTCACAACGTATTCGGGGTATGCGGGGAAGCCGTGCTCGTGCAGATCGAGTCCTTCGATCTCTCCCTCGGTCGGGATGCGCAGTCGGAAGGCGTACTTCACTGCGTACATCAGGGCCATCGAGGCCACAAAGGTCGCGATCGTGATCGAGAAGCTGCCGATTGCCTGCGCCTTCAGCACGCCCAAGCCGCCGCCGTAGAAGAGGCCCGTGACAGGGCTGCTGGGATCTCCTCCCATCGCGGTAGCCGCACCGTACTTGCCTGCGGCGAAGAGCCCCAGCGAGAGCGTGCCCCAGATTCCCGCGATCATATGCACCGGGACTGCGCCGATCGGATCGTCGATGCGCAGGTATTCG
>Ga0209447_10000479_pt1 | contig 11018 bp, 11 predicted proteins | sample BogFormECP04_OM3_FD_188243 | JGI IMG/M metagenome (GOLD analysis project Ga0209447, IMG submission 188243) | Bog forest soil microbial communities from Calvert Island, British Columbia, Canada - ECP04_OM3 (SPAdes) (version 2) | ecosystem: Environmental > Aquatic > Freshwater > Wetlands > Bog ... | reverse complement strand
TTCTGCAAAGTTCCTTGGCTGCCTTGCTGCGCGCGGCGGGCGCGTCTATGCTGGTGGCGCCCTAATTTGACCGGAGGAATGAGAAATGCAACGAATTCTGCTCGTTTTGGCGTTGGCGGCGATTTCGCCCCTGGCAGTGGTTGCGCAACAAGCCGCCGCGGCGCAAAATCCCGCGCCACCAACCGCGCTCGTCGCCAACCCCGTCGCAACCGCTGTGCGCAGCAGCGTAGAGCGGCAGTCGAAAAACCTGATTGCGGCCGCGGACGAGATGCCGGCGGACAAGTACAGTTACCAGCCCACGCCCGCGCAGAACAGTTTTGGCCATCTGGTGGTGCACATGGCGAACTCGAATTTCCGTCTGTGTTCGATGATTTCCGGCGTGGAAATTCCCAAGATGGACGAGCTGAAAGAGACAGACGGGAAAGATAAATTGACTGGAGCGCTGAAGTCTTCTTTTGATTTCTGCACGCAATCGCTGGCTAGTGTGGATGATTCGAAGCTGGGCGAAGTGGTGTTCACGCGTGGCGCATTCACATTGACGCGCGCCAGCGCCATGATCGCGCTGACCAACGATTTCGCGGACCATTACAGCGCGGCTGCGATGTATCTGCGGCTGAACGGCCTGCTGCCTCCGACGGCGCAGCAAGCGCATAAGGAATAGCGGAATCTCACGCTCAGATTTTGTTTACGTCGCGGGCCTGCGTTATTCCTCGCGCAGAGCCTGCATGGGGTCCACGAGCGTGGCGCGGTGGGCGGGGATGAAGCAGGCCAGCAGCGCGGCGAGCAGGAGAGCCGCTGCGACGGCGCTGAACGCGGCGAAATCAATCGTGCCGACGTTGTAGAAAATGCTGTGCATGGCTTTGCCGACGCCGTAGGCTCCCGCAAGGCCAAGGACCAGTCCGATGCCGGCCAGGAGCATCCCTTCTTTCAGAATGAGACTTAGCACGTTGCCGCGCCCGGCGCCGAGGGCCATACGCAGGCCGATCTCGTGGGTTCGTTGCGCGACCGTGAAAGACATCACGCCGTAAATCCCCAGGGTCGCCAGCAATAGCGCGACGGCCGCGAAACCGCCAAAAAGTGCAGCCGTAAAGCGGTCTCCGGCGAGCGATTCGTCCTTGATCTGATCCATCGTCTTGACTTCCGAAAGCGGCAGATTCGGATCCATGGTCTGAACGATCTCGCTGATGCTGCGCGTCAAGGTAGCCGGATCAACGGCGGCGCGAACTGCGATGGCCGCGCGCGGCTCGGGACTCTGCGCGAAAGGCACATCCATTTCGGGGAATCCGTCGTCACGCGGGCCGCCGTTGCGAACGTCGTGGTACACGCCGACGATCTGCCAGGGAATGGGCGGGCCGAGTTTAGTGACGCCGGGAACTATTTGTTCCACAAGGATGGTTTGGGTCAGCGGATCAACACCACTGAGATATTTTTTGACGAACGTTTCGTTGACGACGGCTACTGGAACGCTTCCGGCTACATCCTGATCGGTGAAGGAACGCCCGCGCGCCATGCTCATGCCGAAGGTCTTGAAATACTGAGGAGTGATCATGCTGAAGCCGGCGCCGGGACGCGCGGAAGGATCTTCGATGTTAGGCTTTCCGGCGATCTGGAAGGGCATGCCGAAATTCACGCCTTCTAGAGGCATGCCTTCCGAGGCCGAAGCGGCGGTGACGCCCGGGAGCGCCTGAATTCTTTCCAGGAGCTGACGATAGAAAATAGTGATTTGTTGCGGATCTGTGAGGCGACCCCGCGGCACCGGAAGCTGGAACGTGAGGATATGATCGGTGCGGAAGCCTAGGTCCACGTGCGCGACGTTCCACAGACTGTGAATCGCTAGGCCGCCGCCGGCAAGGAGGCTGAGCGCGAGCGCAAATTCGGCAATCACCAGCGAACGGCGGAGGCCATGCCCACCGGCGCCGACAACGGATCTGCCACCTTCTTTCAGTACTTCATTCAAGCTCATGCTTGCGGCTTGCCACGCGGGAACGCAACCGAATAGCACGCCAGCCAGCAGTGTGGCGCCGACAGTGAAGAGCAGCACCGGAATGTTCAGCCGGACGTCGGCTTCAGGGGGAAGCGTGAACGGAGGCATGATCGAGATGATCAGGTTGAGCAGCCCCCAAGCCAGAGCAATGCCCAGCGCTCCTCCCATGGATGCGAGCACGATGCTTTCCGCAAGAAACTGGCTGAACAGACGCTGCCGCGAAGCGCCCAGAGAAGCGCGGACCGCGACTTCTTTCTGGCGAGTGGTGGCGCGGGCCATCAGCAAGTTGGCGACGTTGGCGCAGGCGATGAGCAGAACGAACGCGACGGCGCCGAGCAAGAGCCACAGAGCGGTACGCACGTCGCGATCCAGGAAATCATTCTTCAGCGGCTCGACGGAAGCGCCCCAACCCTTGTTCGACTTCGGATAATCATCCGCTATGTGACGGGTGACTGCGTTCATGTCCGCAGTGGCCTGCGCCAAGGTGACGCCGGGCTTCATGCGCGCGAAGATGGTAAGGAAATGAAAATCGTGATTAATCTGATCGGGCTTGAACGCCAGCGGAACGAAAAGTTTCGTAGGAGTGCGGTCGGCTTGTCCGGCGGGACGGACGCCGATTACGGTATAGCTTTCGCCGTTCATATGGATTTCACGGCCGATGATGTGCGGATCGCTGCCGAAGTGTTCGCGCCACATTTGATTGGTAAGAACGACTACGTGATCTCTTCCGGCCACGGCTTCCTCGGGGCCGAAGTAACGACCGAGGAATGGAGGTTCGCCAAGCAATTGATCCAGAAAACCCGGGGTGGTGAAACTGCCGCGGACGCGCTCGGGCTTTTCGCCGGTGGAGAGGTTGAAATCAGAGTCGGTGGCGGTGCCCATAAACCGGAAGACAGAGTTTTGGCGCTGCCACTCAATGAAATCGCCGGCTGAAGAGACGTTCCTATTTCCAGCAACGGTGGAGCGGACGACTACGAGTTGGTCGGGCTGAGGATAGGGCAACGGAGCCAGCAGCGTGGCGTAGACGACGCTGAAGATCGCGGTGTTGGCGCCAATGCCCAGAGCCAGAGCGAGGATGGCGACGGCCGCGAATCCGGGATTCTTCAGCAGCAGGCGGAATCCAAAGCGGGTGTCACGCAGCAGGTTCATCATCCTTGGGCGCTCCCTTCATGGAATCGAGATGAAGCATGGCCACTGAAATTGATACGGCACGAGCGACTCGATTGTTCACACAAACCCGTAGCGGAATTGGCACGCGAAGCGCCAAACTGTTCGTTGCGCAAGATGCTGACGATAGGGGGTTTAGTGGCGCCGAAAAAACGTGTAAACGGGCGGCCTGTGCGAATGCGGAAGATGGATTGTTCAATTGCGGACAAGGCGTGGGCTGGAAAGGCCGCAGGAGAACGGGATCCTGCGATTTCAAGCTTTTTAATCGTATAGTAGGGGCCGCGAGGCGTTCCACTGCCGCGAATGGTCTGGACATTTGATTGACACCTTAGCAATTGACGATGACCACAGCCATCCCTGGTTCCTCACAGCCTGATCCTGCACAACCTGCACAGACGCCGCGCGCATTCCACACCCTCACCGCGATTGGCGTGCTGCTATTTCTGGCGGGGGCGATCCTGCCGCTGATCTTTGCTCCGCATTTGTGGTTCGCGGTGACGCGGTGGGCTGGGCTGGCCGCGATCGCGGCTGGCGGATGGCGCAGGCCGTCGCTGACCTACTGGATTTTCTTCGCGATGCTACTGGGCGGAGAAATTGGGCTGGACCGCCCGCGGTTCGCCGAGCATTTGCGCGTCTTCAGCGATATTTTCCTGCGCTTGATCAAAGTGATCGTGGCGCCGCTGATTTTCGGCACGCTGGTGACGGGAATTGCGGGGCACGGCAATTTGCGCAGCGTCGGGCGGATTGGGGTGAAGAGCCTGATCTATTTTGAAATTGTGACGACGCTGGCTCTTTTCATCGGTCTGGGCGCGATCAATATCAGCCGGGCAGGAGAGGGGTTGACGGTGGCGGCATCGGCAGCGACGCCGATGGAACCTGCGCCCAGCGCGGCGCCGCTACATTGGGACGACTTCCTGCTACACATTTTTCCGGAAAACCTGGCGAAATCGGTGGCGGAAAATCAGATTCTGCAGGTCGCGGTGTTTTCCGTGCTTTTCGGGATTGCGCTCGGGCGTCTATCAGAATCCAAGCGCGCCCCGATGCTGGGCTTCTGCGAGTCGCTTACGGCGGCGATGTTCGCGTTCACGAACCTGGTGATGTATTTCGCGCCGGTGGGCGTGGGCGCGGCGATGGCTTATACCGTGGGGCACATGGGAATTGCCGTGCTGCTACCGTTGGGGAAATTGCTGCTCACGGGTTATGGCGCGCTGGCCTTCTTCCTGCTGGCAGTGCTACTGCCCATCGCATTATTTGCTAGGCTGCCCGTCGGGCGCTTCGTTCGCGCCGTGGCCGAGCCCGCTACTATTGCTTTTGCCACCAGCGCTTCCGAAGCGGCGCTGCCGCGCGCGATGGAGTGCATGGAAGCGTTCGGCGTACCGCGGCGAATTGTGGCCTTCGTGATTCCGGCCGGGTACAGCTTCAATCTGGACGGGTCAACGCTGTATCTCGCGGTGGCCTCTATTTTTGTGGCCCAGGTGGCGGGCATTCATTTGACATGGCTGCAGCAACTTTTCATGGTGTTTACGCTGATGCTCACGAGCAAGGGCGTCGCCGGAGTGCCGCGCGCGGTCCTGGTGGTGCTGTTGGCCACCGCGGCGACGTTTCATCTTCCCACGGAGCCGATTTTCATCATCCTCGGAATTGATGCGCTGATGGACATGGCGCGCACCGCGGTGAACGTGATCGGGAACTGCCTGGCGTGCGCGGTGATCGCGCGGTGGGAAGGTGAACTCGATACTTCATCTACGTCAGTTGCTTGGCCACTCCAGTAAGGGGAATTTCGGCGCCGGTCGCCTGTCCAGTCGTCAGGATTGTGTTTGTTTTTCTGCCGATCACGGAACAATCACTGCCGCGCCGTCCACGGTTTCGTGCTTGATCGCTTGCAGGGCTTCGTTAGCTTGGGCCAGCGGGAACACCGTGACTTGCGGGCGGATGCCGATGTCGCGCGCGATTTTCAGAAAATCGCGGGCATCGGCGCGGGTCATATTGGCCACACTGCGAATCACGCGCTCGCCCCACAGCAGTTTGTCGTAATCGAATTGCGGCATGTGGTCCAGATGAATGGCGTTGATCGCGACCACGCCGCCCTTGCGCAGGCTTGCCAGCGCGCTTACCACCACGTCTCCACTGGGAGCGAAAGTGACGGCGCGATCCAGCTCGACGGGCGGCTTTTCGTTTTCCTTTCCTACCCACGTGGCGCCAAGCGACGTTGCCAGCTTGCGATGGGACTCTCCCCTAGTGGAAACATACACTTCGCACTTCCAGGACTGCAGGACGGCGATGGTGAGGCTGGCGGAGGAGCCGAAGCCGAAAAGACCGACGCGTTCGCCGGGTTCAACGCCCGCGACGCGCAGGCTGCGGAATCCGATGATGCCGGCGCAGAGCAGAGGCGCGACGTGTATGTCGTCCAAGCCGCCGGGCAGAGGGACCGTGAAATCCGCGCGCGCCAGCGCGTATTCGGCATACCCGCCATCCACGGTGTATCCGGTGAAGGTGGGGCGATCGCACAGGTTTTCCATTTTGTGGCGGCAATACCAGCAATCGCCATCCACTCCGCCCATCCAGGAAACGCCCACGCGAGAGCCGACCGGCGATTCCTTACTCTCGCCCGCGATGACTTCGCCGACAATTTGGTGGCCGGGAATCAGTTGTGGCCGAAGCGGAGGCAAATCGCGTTCCACAATGTGTAGATCGGTGCGGCACACGCCACAGGCGAGTACGCGAAGCAGCAGATGGCCGGGGAGAAGCTGCGGGCGCGGAACTTCTTCGATAGCGAGCGGCGTTGCTGAAACAGGTTGCGCCGATTTTAGGATGGCGGCTTTCATGGGGCGCTCTTTTCCGCGGACATTGCGGATTATGGCACTGCCGCCACGGCGCGCCAACAAGCCTTTACCGGTTCGCGTGCATCAACCCGAAACGAGTCGCGTCGGCGGGAAGCGTTCAGTGACCGCCCGAGGGCGCTATCGGCTTGAATTTGCGAATCAGTAATACCAACGGCACACCGAGCAGAACAAACCATCCCAGCGCGGTGAAGCAATCCAAAAATGCCAGGAAGGAAGCCTGGCGTTCGAGAAAGGCAAACGCCTGCGCCTGCGCGTGAATCACTGCGTCGGCGTGCGAGAAACCGTGCGCGGAAAAATGATCGGTGAGGTTGCCCAGAAGTTGCCGGTAGCGCTGATCGGAAGGAACGGCGTGCGCCACCAGCACGCTCTGATGATATTGCGAGCGGCGCGCCAGCAGCGTGGTGACGAACGCGATGCCAAAACTGCCACCCTGATTGCGGAATAGATTGGTGAGGCTGGAGGCCTTGTTGTTCTTATTCTTTGGCAAATTGGAGTACGCCAGCTGGCTCACCGGCACAAAGAGCGTCGCGATTCCCAACCCTTGCATCACGCGCGCGAGCGCTTCGTGACGGTAATCGGTGGCCAGCGTAAAACTGGCGTAATACCACATGGCGCACGCGAACACAAAATAGCCGAAGGCGAGCAGCCGTTTTACGCCCACCTTGGGCAGTATTCTTACCACCACCGGCGCCAGCAGCACGATCACAAATGCGCCGGGCCCCAGCACCAGTCCAGCGTCGGTGGCGGTGTAACCATAGAGCCGCTGCAGCATTTGCGGAATCAGCACTGTGGATCCGTACAGCGTGAAACCGAACAGAAAGTAGAAAATATTCGCCAGCGCGAAATTCCTGTCGGCGAGCAGGCGGATTTCCACCACGGGATCCGGGTGGCGCCACTCCCAGATGATGGCGAAGAGCAGCGCGACCATGGCGACCGCGAAAAAGAACACGATGAAATTGCTTTCGAACCAGTCCAGGGTTTGTCCGCGATCGAGGACCACTTCCAGGCACGCGAAGGCCATGGCCACGGAGAAAATTCCCCAGCCGTCTATTTTCAGTTTGCCATCCTTGCGCGCTGCTTCCACCTCGCGCTTGAACTCCGGCGGATCAGAGAGCAAGCGGCTGGTGAGGATCAACGAGACGATGCCGATGGGAATGTTGATGAAGAAAATCCAGCGCCAGCTCCAATGGTCGGTGATCCAGCCACCCAAGGGAGGACCGATCGCCGGCGCGGTGACAATCGCCATGCTGTAGAGCGCGAAAGCCGCTGCGCGTTTCGCCGCCGGAAAAGTATCCACCAGGATGGCCTGCTCCACCGGAGCCAGTCCGCCGCCGCCAATTCCCTGCAGGACGCGGAAAAAGATCAAGGCGCCAAGGTTGGGTGCGAACCCGCACAACAGGGAACTCACGGTGAACGTCGCGACGCAAATCATGTAGTAGCGTTTGCGCCCCAGAAGCCGGCTGAACCACGCGGAGAGCGGCAAGACGACGGCGTTGGAGACGAGGTAGCTGGTGAGCACCCAGGTGCTCTCGTCGGAGCTCACCGCCAGGCCCCCGGCTATGTGAGGAAGCGATACGTTGGCGATGGCAGTATCGAGCAGCTCCATGAAAGTCGCCAGAGTGACGGTGATGGCGATGAACCATGGGTTGATGCCCACGCGTGGGGCGGGAAGGCTAAAGGGAATGGCTGGTGCCAGCGCCTCGCTCATGAGTCCTCTAGAGGATTCGATGCATAAGAGACCGTGCGGTCTCATTCATTTTATGCTAGAATGGCGTAAAAGACCAGTCGGTCTCGGAACAGGTTCAGGGGGTTATGGATGACCAAGGGCGAGCAGACCAGGCGGGACATCGTGGAGAAGGCCGCGCCGCTATTCAACCAGAAGGGCTTCGAGGGAACTTCACTGGCGGACCTGATGCAAGCCACCGGATTGCAGAAGGGCGGGATTTACCGCCATTTTTCCGGCAAACGAGAACTCGCGGCCGAGGCTTTTGACTATGCCTGGGAAAAAGCCGTGCGCGGCAGGCTGGATGGCGTCGCGGAAGTTCCGGACTGCGTGGACCGTCTGAAGAAAACGATCGACAATTTTGTGGAGAGACGGCAGGGACTGGTGCCCGGCGGCTGCCCGCTGATGAATACCGCGGTCGAGGCCGACGACGGAAATCCCGTGCTGCGCGCGCGCGCCAGGAAAGCGTTGCAGGGCTGGACGGAACGCTTGTCGCGAATTACTGCAGAAGGCATCCAGAAAAGTCAGATTGACCGGCACGTGACGCCACGACAGCTATCCCAACTGATTATCAGCTCGCTGGAAGGCGCGTTGCTGATCAGCCGGCTGCAGAAGGATGAAGAACCGCTGCGCGCCATGAGGCAACACCTGGACGAATACCTGGAACAAAGCGTTCGCGCGAAACGCGAGCCACGACGTTAGCCAATACTCCAGCCACGTGACCCCCATCGCCTGAAGGTTTTGGTTCCTACCCGACAAGATTGGGCTCCCAAAAAAACATCTTGACATATTCCTATATCGGCATGTATTGTTGGCCCATGGCTCGAGCGGCTACAACGTCAGACGCCTTCAACGCAGTCGCCGAGCCCCGGCGGCGCGAGATCCTGAACTATCTGGCGCTGCAGGAGCGGTCGGTGGGCGAGATTGTGGCGACGCTGGAGCTGGAGCAGCCCTCGGTGTCGAAACATCTGCGGGTGCTGCTGGACGTTGGGCTGGTGAATGTCCGCCGGGAGGGACGCAGAATGATGTACCGAGTGAACGCGGAGGCGATCCGGCCGTTGCACGAGTGGACCAGCACGTTTGAGCGGTACTGGCAGCATCAGTTGAACCGGGTGAAGGAACACGCAGAGCGGAAAAGCAGTTCGTGGCAGGGCGCGATTCCAGCCGCGCGGCAGGACAAACCATGATTAAAGGAGAAACGATGACTTCGACGGCGATTAAATTGAATCGGACGATTGAGGATTTGACGTTGAGCATCACGCAGGAAATTCACGTGCGGGCTTCATTGGACGTAACTTTCAACTCATTGCTCGAATACCTGGGGCCGCTGAATGAAACGCCGGACGGCAAGCCCATGTCGCTGAAGCTCGAACCATGGCCGGGCGGGCGTTGGTATCGCGACCTGGGCGGTGAGAACGGTCATTTGTGGGGCCATGTGCAAGCGATCAAGCGGCCCACGCTGCTGGAGTTCTACGGGCCGCTGTTCATGTCCTATCCGGTCAGCTCCAACGTGCAATACCGGCTGAGCGAGGTGGAGGGCGGAACGCTGATCAAGTTTCATCACCTGGCGTTCGGATTGATTTCGGACGAGCATCGCGAGGGAGTGGTGAAGGGTTGGACGTACATGAACGATGGCGCTCGCAAACACGCCGAAGCGAAGCGCCGGCCGCAGTAAGCGCGACGGCTGCGGGAGGAATGCCAATGTGTCCAGCATGCATGGCGAGCGCCGCGTTGATCATCACCGGGATCATGTCCACAGGCGGGCTGACGGCGCTCGTCGCCAAGAAGCTCCATGCGAAGAATAATACGGACGTGCGGGGCTCGTTTGAGGCTCAAAGCCGTAAAGATGCGAACACGAAATCTGACACACACGGAAAGGAGCAGTCATGAGTATCGCAGATTCCCTCTTGATGGAGTTTGACCAGGAAGCACAGACCACCAAGCGGGTGCTGGAACGAATTCCGGACGACAAGCTCGCTTGGAAACCGCATCCGAAAGCGTTCTCGCTGGGACAGTTGGCGCTGCACATTGCCTCCGGTCCTGGGCAGATCGTCGCAGCAGCTTCGCAGGACACCGCTGAAGCTCCGAACTTCGCGCAACCGGAGGCCAAGAGCCGGCAGGAAGTCCTGGAAACTTTCTCCAAGAGCATGGCAAGCGCGCGGACCGGGCTGAAAAATATGGATGACGCCCGGCTCACGTCGGAATGGACTTTGACGAGAAACGGAAAAACCTTGATGGCTGTGCCGCGGATCGCGTTCCTGCGCTCGATCCTCATGAACCACACGTATCACCATCGCGGGCAGCTTTCCGTTTATTTGCGGATGCTGGAAGTTCCGGTGCCTTCGATTTACGGGCCCAGCGCGGACGAAAATCCGTTTGCATAGTTTTGTAATCATCCAATCAACAATGCAAGACAAAGGAGACGACCATGGAATCAACAGCAGAAAGGAAGCAGATCGATCAGCCGAACGTGGTGCCGCATGCGGAGTGGATCGCGGCACGCACCGAGTTGTTAAACAAAGAGAAGGAGTTCACGCGGATGCGCGACGAAATCAGCCGGCTGCGGCGGGAACTGCCTTGGGAAAAAGTGAAGAAGGATTACGTGTTCGACGGCCCGACCGGGAAAGAGAAGCTATCCGATCTGTTCGCCGGCAAAAACCAGCTGATGATTTATCACTTCATGCTCGGTTCGGGCTGGGCGGAAGGTTGCCCCAGCTGCTCGTTGCTGGCGGACCATTTTGACGGCAGCGTGGCGCACCTGGCGGCGCGGGACGCGAGGCTGGTGGTAGTTTCACGCGCGCCGCTCGCGGAGATTGGCGCGTTCAAGATGCGCATGGGCTGGCGCTTCAAGTGGGTTTCCTCGTTCGACAGCGACTTCAATCGCGACTACAACGTGTCGTTCCCGAAGAAAGAGGCAGCCGAGGGGCAGGTGTACTACAACTACACGCTGCAGCAATTCCCCAGCGAGGAAGGACCCGGCGCCAGCGCGTTCTTCAAGGACGACGCCGGAAACATCTTCCACACTTATTCCACGTTCGGTCGCGGCCTGGACATATTGATTGGGGCCTACAACTGGTTGGACATGGCGCCCAAGGGCCGCGATGAAGATGGATTGGCGTACTCGATGGCCTGGGTGCGGCATCACGACAAGTATGTGGACGGCCAGTTGGTGGATCCGACTCGGGTTTATGTGCAGCCCAAGAGTGCGGACGAGAAGTGCTGCTCCGGCGAGAACGATTAGCGGAAACTCTGCTCGATGCGCTATCCGGCGGCGGTGGTAAGCAGCGCCTCGACCTTGGCG
>Ga0209447_10000477_pt1 | contig 11024 bp, 8 predicted proteins | sample BogFormECP04_OM3_FD_188243 | JGI IMG/M metagenome (GOLD analysis project Ga0209447, IMG submission 188243) | Bog forest soil microbial communities from Calvert Island, British Columbia, Canada - ECP04_OM3 (SPAdes) (version 2) | ecosystem: Environmental > Aquatic > Freshwater > Wetlands > Bog ... | reverse complement strand
TGTACGTTTCGGACGGACATGAAGAATTGGTCCGCGGCGGATTGCTGAACGGATTGAACCTGCGCTCGATTCGCAATCTTCCGGGAGTCGGCAACGACGGAACGGTTTTCGATTACATGGAAAATCCTGCGGAAGGATTTGCCGGGACCGCGCTGGGTGCTTTTGGCTCGGCGCAGGCTGGGATTCCCACTTCGATTGTGGCGCCGTCACTACTGCTTGAGGAAGGTGAAGTCCGCGGATTCCATGGCGAGCCGCGGCGATTGCCATTAGTTACGGAGCCGCCGCTGAACTAGCCGGTGGCTTTGCGGCTGGCTCGATCGTAATTATTGTTACTTCCGGACGGCTGTTGAAGCGGATCGGAAGCACTGATGTGCCCATCCCGCGATTCACGTACAACTTCGAATTAGTTCCCTTGGCGTCGTACCATCCGGCCACGTACGGCCAGCATCCTTTCGGCAAAAATAGCGGCGGGAGAAATGGCGGGCGGACTTGTCCGCCGTGAGTGTGGCCCGCGAGGGCGAGATCTACTTTTCCTGCGACGCGCTCGAAATAGGCGGGCGAGTGGAACAATAGAATGGTGTAAATTCCCGGCGGAGTGCCGGTGAGCGCGCCTTCGAGGCTGGCTTTTCCGGTGTAAGGATCGTCCACGCCGCCTAGCCAAACATCATTTCGCAGCAGAGTGCCGGAATTCAGCAGCAGATGCGCGCCCGCGCCGGCGTAGAAAGAATGTTCGTGCTGTATCGGCTTCCAATTTTCGTAGTTCCCGCGCACCACCCAGACGCCGAGCGGGGCATGCATCTGCTGCAGGACATCCTGGACATTGTTATAAGTTCCGCCGTAGCCGGCGAGGGAATCGCCGGTGATTACGATCACGTCGGGCTTTTCGTCGTCGAGAATATCGAGCATGCGGCGTTCGCGGATACCGATGCCGTGGGTGTGCAGATCGCTGAGTTGGGCGATTCGCAGAGGCGTCGCGACATTTCCTAGTACCGAGGTGTGCACCACTTCGATGCGAAAGGGCTCGATCCACAGCGAGTAGGCGAGGAGGAGAATCACGGCGGCCAGCACGAGCGCCCAAATGACGCGCTTGCGATTTTCGCGGGTGGGCGCGCCGCGCAGTGGACGCTGGATTGTGCGATTCGCGCTCATGATTCGATCACTTCAGTGTAAGGCAGTGAGTTCGCGCCGCCAAACTCGCGCCAGCGTATAATCCCGTGAGCCCTGGGATGACTGCCGAAGCACAAGCCGTTCGAGAGAAAAAGCTGGCCGCGATGGGATCGGTCGGCTCGGCCGTGGTGTTGGTGTCTCTCAAGGCGTTTCTGGCGATTGCCACCGGCAGCCTGGGCATCCTCTCTGAATTGATGCATTCGATGCTCGACTTGATCGCTGCAGTGATCACTTATCTTTCGGTGCGGGTGGCGGATAAGCCGGCGGACGCCGATCATCTTTACGGACATGGCAAGGTGGAAAGTTTTTCGGCGTTTGTTGAGACGGGATTGCTGCTTTTGACGGCGCTTTACATTATTTGGGAGGCGCTGCAGCGACTGTTCCGGCATGAAAGTCATATTCGTCCGAGCATTACGGCGATTGTGATTCTGGTGCTGGCGATGGGGATTGATTTGGTGCGCTCGCGGGCTCTGGCTCGAGTGGCGCGGAAATATCCGAGTGAGGCGCTGGAGGCGGATGCGCTGCATTTTTCCACCGACGTTTGGAGCACCTTCGTGGTGCTTATCGGCATTACCGCGGCCTGGCTTGGGCAAAAATATGACATTCCGTGGCTCGCTTATACGGACGCAATCGCGGCGCTTGGGGTTGCGGGAGTGATCATTTGGATTGGCGGTAGGTTGGGGAAGCAGACGGTGGATGCGCTGCTGGATGTGGCGCCTTCGGGATTGCGCGAGCGGATTCAGGAGGCGGTGGCGGGGGTGGATGGCGTGTTGAGTACGGATCGAGTGAGGGTGCGGCGGGCCGGGCAGCGGCATTTTGTGGACGTTACGATTAGTGTGCCACGGACGGCTAGTTTGGAGCAGGCTCACGTTACCAGCGATGCCGTTGAAAAACGGATTAGTGAGATTGTGCCCTCGGATGTGGTGGTGCATCTCGAGCCGCGGGCTCCTTCGGGCGAAAACATATTCGATACGATTCGGGCGGTGGCGCAGAAGCACGGTTTGCCGGTGCATGAGCTTTCGGCGCACATGTTTGATGGACATCTTTTTATCGAATTGCATCTAGAAGTGGACGAGAAGGCCAGCTTGAAAGAGGCGCATCTTCGGGCTACAGAGCTTGAGGACGATATTCGCCGGGCTACTGATCCGCAGGCGATGATAAATATTCATATTGAGCCGCTGGGGGCGGAGATTGCCGGGGCGGAAGAGATGCGCGATTTGGGGCGGGCGGTGCAGCTCTTCCTGGGATCATTGCAGTCGGAATATAACGAGATGGCGGATTGCCACGAGGTGCATGTGCGCAGCGTGGATCATAAGATTCTGGTTTCTTGCCATTGCGCGATGCCTGGGGATTTGCCGGTTACGGAAGTGCATGACGTTACGGCGGCGCTGGAGGATCGCGTGAAGGAGAAATTTCCGCAGATTTTTCGCGTGACGATTCATCCGGAGCCGGTGGAAGACAAGTAGCGGCGGCGTCGCTGCAGGATCTTGCGAGCGCGGCGACTTGAGAAACAGGCCTCAGCGGCTAAAGCCGAAATGATATTTCGCCGCTTACGGCACGACTGAAGTCGTGCCCTGACAAAACTTCCGAGTTTTTACAGAGCCTCTGAATTCGAGGGCGGAAGAAAACTTCTGAAGACTGCAATGAATTGAAGATGTGGTCCGTACGTGAGTGGTGGCCGTGGCGAATTGTTGCTCGTAAGATGCCGGCAGGGACGTCGGCGCTACTTTACGGCCCGCTGCCGAATCCGAGCTAGCAAGAAGGTTGCGAAGAAGCTGCACCACATCGCGAGCGAAATTAGAAACGCGTTGCTGGACTTGAAAATGAAAACCTGGACTGCGACGGAAAGCAAACCGGTTAGGCTTGCTGCTACTAGTCCTGCCCACCATAGGATCAGCATTGCCGCTGCAGGCTTCGAGGGGCTTTCGAACTGAATTAGAGCCGAGCTTTCATCGCGCCATAAGCCGACTAGATACCATTGGGCGAAAATTCCTGCGCCAGTGAAAACTATGCCAATCCAGGAGAGCTGCGACGGCACGGATCTGCCGATCCAGCCGAAGGCGAATTCGGCGGGTGCGTTTACGATGGAGCAGACTTGCACCCATTCGTGCGCGCTGTTGGCCGTTAGGCTAAACGGGTCGTAGGTTGAGTTGTGAATTTGGTGCCGCGTGTATTGGGAATAGCCGGCTACGGCTAGGTAGAACAGCAATTGTGCGGCAGCTAGCGCGTGGCGGAATCCGATTTGCCGGTTCATTTAGGTTTGGCGGCGGCCGACGAAAATCTGGGCGGCGAGCGCGAGGACGGCTGGGAAACACTCGATTACGTAGCGCGGCTCGGGCGTATCTATGTGCACGAGAAATAGCGTTCGGACTATGCAGAAGGCTACGAGTAGCGGCGTTACTGGCGAGCCGCGTGCCAGCCAAGCGCCCAGATGGCCGCGCCTACCAGCAGAATTACCAGAGCGCCGAATGCGACGGTGACTGTGAAATCGACGGGATCTTCGGCCCAGGCGGCGCGGATGGGCCAAAGTTGGCCCGAGAACGGCAGAAGTTCGATGCGCGGCGTGAACCAGAGTGTGAACGCGCGCTTTAGCGGGACCGTGAAATAAGTTCGCAGCGGATGGCGGGCGGTTCGTTCGTGGGCAACTTCGGCGAATGTGGCGTCTTCTTCGGGCGAAATTGTTAGCGAATCATTGTATTGATCGAGCACGTCGGCGATACGCTGGCGCTCTTCATCGGAATCGAATGCGTAGGGGGGAATATCCTCGACGTGAATTTCTTTGTCTTCGAGCTTCCACGGTACTAGGTACACATCGCGGAAACGCCACATCCAGGTGTTGGTCCACGAATTGAATCCCTTGGGGACGAATTCGCCGGGCAATTGAGAATAGCGCGGGGCTAGAAATTGTACTTCGCCGAGGACGCGCCAATTTCTGGCGCCCCACGGAACTAGAGGCAGAATCATTCCGACGAACATCAGGATCGCGGCGCGAATTAATTTCAGCCAATCGTTGCGGCGGCGCCAGCGGAACAGCACCACCAGCCCTGCGGCGGCTAGCAGTAACGGCGCTTCGGGGCGCACGAGCGTTGCGAATCCGGCGCCTAGGCCGCCGAGAAACCACGGGCTTCGCAGCCAGGTGATGATTCGCGGTTGACGCAACGCGTAATCATCTGGAAATCGATCGCGGAGGCCTCCGGCCCGATCATATTCATTGAATCCGCTGGCCAGCACGGCGAGCGCTAACGCGGTCAAAAAAGTGGCGAGGACTTCGCTCAAAAATACTGTGCTGTAATTTGCGATGAAGGGACAAAGGGCGGCGAGCCATAGGCCGGCCATTGCGGCGCGGCGTCGCATCGTTGCGGGCGCGACGCGGGCCGCCAGTATGGCGATTAACGCACACGTTCCCAAATCGACGAACACCTGTGCTAGCAACACGGCGTAGCGCGAACGCCCGAGCGTAGCGTAAACTGCTGCCAGGAATGCCGGATAGCCCGGAGAACGCAAATCAACGGGAGTGAGTTGGCCGTTGACGGACATGCCGTAAACGCCGCGATCCAGCCAGTTGCGCGCCAGTTCGAGATAAATTTCGGAATCTCCCGCGGCGTTCATCGGGAACCGGTGAATGAGATAAAGCCGCAGTGCCAGCCCAGAGCCTACGGCCAGCGCAACACTTACGCGCATCTTAGTGGATGTCGTTATTGACACGTTTTTTCGGGACGGCTAGCTTGGATTGTCCGCATGGGTAATGGCAAGCCAATTTTCTATGATGAGGAGCGCCGCCGTTGGCGACGCACGCGCCGCGTTATGGAAATTGCGGGCGCACTGTTCGCGTTTGTGCTGGTGGTTTTCATCGTCGATATTTTCCGCAATCCGGATCTGGGCGCATCGCTCCTTCCCGACCGGCATCCTATTCGCCACGCCATTCGCCAGTCCAAGCCCGCCAAAGTCACGCCGGTGCGGCAAGGCCGCAAAAAACGCGTCGCCGGCTTGGGCAAACAGCCCGAGCATTATGACCCGCTGCGCGCCGCATTTTACGCGAATGGGGATCCCACCGGATTTGCTTCGCTGCAGGCGCATTACAAAGAACTCGACCTGCTGATTCCCGAAGGCCTGATGTCTGTTTCGCCGGACGGGCGCCTCGACGTGGACCTCGACCCGAAAATTATGAACTGGATGCGTACGACGGGCGTCGAGCTGCCGATTATGCCGCTGCTGCAAAATTCGGACGGCACGAACTGGTACATCAAGGAAATGGCGGCGCTTCTCGAAGATGCCGGGGCGCGGCACAAGCTGATCAATGGGCTCGTGCAATTCGACATGACGCAGCATTTCACGGGCGTGGCGCTGGACTTTGAACAGGTGCCCGACGCGAGCCAGGACAATTTCCGGAAATTCGTGGCCGAGCTTGCGGCATCGCTGCATACGCAAAATTTGAAATTGATGGTGGCGCTGCCCGCGGCGGATTGGGCCTACGACTACAAAGGCATCGGGCAATCCGCGGACGCGGTCATCTTGATGAACTACGATCAGCACTGGCTGACTTCTCCGTCCGGACCGATCGCCGCGCAAGATTGGTATTTGACGAACCTGAACAAGATTTTGGAATTGGTGCCGGCGGAAAAACTGGTCATGGGCATTGCCAATTACGCCTACGACTGGCCGGAAAAAACGAAAGACGCGCCGCATCCGGTGGCTTCTGCTTTGACCTTCCAGGAAGCGGTGGTGCGCGCGGTGGAGTCGGAAGCGGACGTAACTTTTGATCCCGCATCGCTCAATCCGCACTATTCGTATCAGGATGAAAATGACGTCGTGCATAACGTGTGGATGCTCGATGCGATCACCGCTTACAACGAATTGCGCAGCGCGGAAGCTTTAGGAGTGCAGGGTACGGTTGTGTGGCGGCTTGGCTCGGAAGATTCCTCGATGTGGTTTATTTGGGACGCGACCCATCCGACGGCAGCCGATCGTAACAAATTGACTGAAATTCCGCCCGGATACGACCTGATTCTGGAAGGACGCGGCGATATTTGGAAAATTTCCGCTACGCCGGTGAGCGGCAAGCGCAGCTTCGACTTCGACGCGGAATCGGACATGTTCGATGACGAAAGCTTTGAGAGCTATCCGATGTCGTGGCGGATTCAGCAGATGGGCGCGGCGCCGTATAAAGTGGCGCTTACTTTTGACGATGGGCCCGACACGGAATGGACGCCGCGGATTTTGGATATCCTGAAGCAGGAAAAAGTTCCAGCAACTTTTTTTGCGATTGGCACGAATGCCGACAATGCGCCGGACCTGATCCGCCGCGAATTTGACGAAGGCCACGAAATCGGCAATCACAGCTACACGCATCCCGACATCGAGGAAATTTCGAAGACGCAGATTCAGATCGAGTTGAATCTCACCGAGCGGCTTTTCGAATCCATTCTCGGTGTGAAGACTATATTGTTCCGTCCTCCTTACGGAATCGATCACCAGCCGGAGACCGCGGGCGAAATTTCCTATTTGCCGATTCCGCAATCGATGGGCTACATCATCATCGGCGCGGAGATCGATCCTCACGATTGGGGCGAAGGCAACGGACAGGCGCCTCCGCCGGCGGCTACGATTGTGCAGCGCGTGGTGGATCAAGCCACGCAGCAGTTGAAGACCAACGGCGGGAACATCATCTTGATGCACGATGGGGGCGGCGACCGGAGCCAGACCGTCGCGGCCCTGCCGCTGCTAATCGATCGCATGAGGGCGCAGGGATTTCAATTCGTTTCCGTTTCTAGTTTGCTGGGCGAGACGCGTAGTGAAGTGATGCAGCCGCTCAGCTACAGGGAATGGCTCTGGGCGCGCAGCGATTGGTTTATTTTCGAGTTGGCGCATTGGTTCCGTCTGGCGATCACTTTTATTTTCATGGCCGGGATTTTGCTGGTGAGCGGCCGTGCGCTGATTATCGGACTGCTCGCGCTGGTGGAGAAGGCTCGGCCTGCGCCCGGGGATCATCCGGAATATCAGCCGACGGTGAGCGTGTTGATTCCTGCTTATAACGAAGAGGCGGTGATTACTGCCACGGTGCGGGCGGCGCTGGCTTCCACTTATCCGAAGCTTGAAATTTTGGTGATTGATGATGGCTCGCTCGATCGCACGAGTGAGTTGGTGCGCGAGGAGTTTGGCGGCGATCCGCGCGTGAAGCTGATTTCGCAGCCGAATCGCGGCAAGCCTGCGGCGCTCAATCATGGGTTGGCTGCTGCGTCGGGCGAAATTATGGTCACGATTGACGCGGATACCATCGTGGATCCCGTGGCGATCACCAAATTGGTGCGCAATTTCGCCGATGCGCGCGTGGGCGCTGTTGCCGGTAACGTGAAGGTGATGAATCGCAATCGCTGGCTGACGCGATGGCAGGCGCTCGAATACATCACCAGCCAAAATCTCGAGAAGCGCGCGTTTGATTTGCTGAATTGCATTCCGGTGGTGCCGGGCGCGGTGGGAGCCTGGCGCGCGGATCTGGTGCGCAGTTGCGAGGGATTTTCTAAGGATACTGTGGCAGAAGACACGGACCTTACGATCACGATTCGCCGCAGCGGCTGGAAAATTCTTTATGACGAAGATGCCATTGGCCATACCGAAGTGCCGGAAACGGTTGAGGCGCTGATTCGCCAGCGTTTTCGGTGGACTTTCGGCACGATTCAAGCGGTTTGGAAGCATCGCGACACGTTGGGACGGAAAAAATACGGCTCGCTCGGCTTGATCGCGTTGCCGAATATATTTTTATTTCAGATTCTCTTGCCGCTGGTATCGCCGGTACTCGATTCACTCTTTCTAATTTCGCTGGTTCTCTGGGGCCTGTCGCAACTTCATTTCACTCGCTTGCCGCAGCTTTGGACCGCGCAGGATGTGGAGCGCTCGCTGGTGTTTTTTGCGATTTTCATGTTCGTGGATTTGTTGACGTGCGTGATCGCGTTCGCGCTCGAGAAACATGAAGACTGGACGCTGCTTGCGCCTCTGTTGATCCAGCGCTTTTACTATCGCCAAATGATGTACGTGGTACTGTTCCGCGCGCTGCGAGAAGCCGTGCGCGGACGGCCTGTGGGTTGGAAGGGCGTCGAGCCGCACGTTCCCACTCCCGTGGCCACCACGCAGACGTAATCTGTGGCTCTCGGCCGGGCGTTTTGATAGACTGGAGTTGACTGGGCTGCATCCTGAGTTTACGGAGCGGCACCGGAGGTTCGCATGAGTGCTGCACCACGTGGTGCGGGCAACGGGAAGATTACCGTGCCCGACATCGTTTCCCGCAAGTCCCTTCGTTCTTCTTCGGATCTGGCTACATCCACGAATAAAATTACGTGTCTCACTGCGTATGATTATCCAACGGCGCGTCTGCTTGATGATGCCGGTGTGGATATTCTTCTTGCCGGCGATTCGGTCGGCATGGTCGTGCTGGGTTACGACAGCACTTTGCCCGTGACCGTGGACGAAATGCTGCATCACGTAAAGGCGGTGCGCCGCGGCACGAAGCGCGCACTGGTGGTTGCCGACATGCCTTATGGCAGCTATCACGTTTCGATCGAGGATTCCATTCGCACGGCGCTGCGCTTCGTGCAGGAAGGCGGCGCGGAAGCGGTGAAAGTGGAAGGCGGCGAGCGGCGGATTGAATTGATCGCGCGGCTGGCCGACGCGGAAATTCCGGTGATGGGCCATGTGGGCTTGACACCGCAATCGGTGAACGCGCTCGGTGGTTTCAAAGTGCAGGGCCGCAGCGAAGAAGCTGCGCAGCAAGTGTTGCGCGACGCTCGCGCTGTGGAATCCGCCGGTGCTTTCTCGGTGGTGCTCGAATCGCTGCCGCGCGAAGTTGCAGCGCGGATCACCGGCGAGCTAACAATTCCGACCATTGGCATCGGCGCGGGGCCGGACTGCGACGGACAGGTGCTCGTGCTGCACGATATGCTGGGGCTTACGGACGGGCACACGCCGAAATTTGCGCGGCGTTATGCGAATCTTGCGGAGATCATTGGGCGCGCGGTGGGCGAATTCTGCGACGACGTGCGCAGCGGCCGATTTCCGTCGGATGACGAGTCGTATCATCTCTCGGCCGAGGCTCGCAGCCGATTTCTGGCGCGGCAACGAGTCTGATAGCATCTTGATATTCCGGGCGCGGGCTTTCGGATTCTTCGGTGACGTTTCCTCGGTTGCGAACTTTTGAGATTGCGCCGACCTGCGCTCGCGCATTGAATGGAGGCTTCCATGACCGCCGAAGACATTCGTAATCTCTTTGAATACAATTCCTGGGCCAACCATCGCTCGCTGGAATCCTGCGCGGCGTTGAGCGACGAGCAATTCACGCGCGATCTGGGCTCGAGTTTCAAATCTGTTCGTGACACGCTGGCGCACAATTGTGACGTCGAGTGGTTGTGGCTTGAGCGCTTTCACGGGCGCTCGCACTCGGCATTGCCTCCGGTGGCGAAGTACGCCGATCTCGCCGCCTTGCGCGCGCGTTGGGAGGACGTTGAGCGGGACTTGACGGATTTCATCGCCTCGCTCACCGACGCGGATCTCGCGCGCGTGTACGAGTTCAAAACCATGAGCGGCGCTGCGCAGGCGCAGCCGGGTTGGCAGATGCTGCAGCATCTGGCGAACCACGGCACGTATCATCGCGGGCAGATCGCCACGATGCTGCGGCAGCTTGGGGCCAAGGGCCAGGGCACGGACATGATAATCTTCTATCGCGATCGCGCGGCTCGGGCCACTGCGTGAGCGCGGCCGCTCCATCGCGATTGCGCCGTAGGTCTTGGTCCACGCATTAACTTCGCTTCGCGTTTCTCATGGAAATCATTCGAACAATCGAATGGATGAAGCAAGTGGCGCGCGATGCTCGCGCCAAGGAGCACGTGCTCGGATTTGTCCCTACGATGGGCGCGTTGCACGAAGGGCATTTTTCGTTAGTGCGCGCGGCGAAACAGGAATGCTCGCCCGTCGTTGCGTCGATTTTTGTGAATCCCAATCAATTTGGCGCTGGCGAGGATTTACAGAAGTATCCGCGGCGGTTCGAAATGGATGCTGATGCGCTCGAAAAGCTGGGCGTGAATTATCTTTTTGCGCCCGAAGCTCGCGAAATGTATCCCGGCGGTTTCCGAACGCTGGTTTCCGTCGAAGGGCTCAGCGACCGGCTCGAGGGCCGCTCGCGCCCCGGGCATTTTCGCGGAGTGACCACGGTAGTTCTCAAGCTTTTCGAGATCGTTCAGCCGCAGCGCGCGTATTTCGGCCGCAAAGACGCACAGCAACTTCGCATCATCCGCCAGATGGCCGCCGACCTGAATCTTGACGCGCAAATTGTGGCCTGCTCGATCGTGCGCGAGCCGGATGGTTTGGCGATGTCATCGCGCAATGCGTATCTGCAAGATGACGATCGGCGGGCAGCGACAGTTCTCTATCACGCGCTCAGCGCCGCGAAAAAAGAAATCGACGCGGGGGAGCTGGAGTCGGCGCGACTGATCGAATCCATGCGCCGCGTTTTCAGTTCGGAGCCGGCCGCCACACTGGACTACGCTGAAATCGTCGATTCCCAAACGCTGGAGCCGGTGCTGCGCGTGCGGAAATCGTGCCTTTGACGCTCACCAAGACGGTTTCAACGGTGCTGGATCGTGCGCTCGCCGCCGCGCGCGACGCCTTGATCGCGCGCCAGAGCGCACAGGGCTATTGGCTATTCGAGCTCGAGGCGGATAGCACGATTCCCGCCGAATACATCATGATGATGCACTTCTTGGACGAGATCGACGTTCAGCTCGAAGCCAAGATCGGCGCGTACTTGCGCACTCACCAAGCGGAGCACGGCGGCTGGCCGCTGTATCACGGCGGCGACTTCAACCTGAGCT
>Ga0209447_10000476_pt1 | contig 11030 bp, 9 predicted proteins | sample BogFormECP04_OM3_FD_188243 | JGI IMG/M metagenome (GOLD analysis project Ga0209447, IMG submission 188243) | Bog forest soil microbial communities from Calvert Island, British Columbia, Canada - ECP04_OM3 (SPAdes) (version 2) | ecosystem: Environmental > Aquatic > Freshwater > Wetlands > Bog ... | reverse complement strand
CAGGCCGAGGGCGAAGAGCAGCCACGCGATGATGCTGACGCGGAGGTAGAGCCAGATCAAGGAGAAAAAATTGCGGCGGAACAACGTGAACGCGCGGCGCAGGGCGCGATGCATTTTCTTTTCGTCGTCGGCTACGGCGATGACTTGGGCCATATCAAACCACACCCGCACGATAATCAAAAGCAGCAGGATAATGACGACGGCGGCTTCGGCGAAATGGTCTCCTGGGTAGGGAGAGATGGATTGGTCTTGGATGTGGGTGTACATCGCGTTGGAGGCGGCAGCGAGGCCGGCGATGGGCAGCAATACGACGACGAGATAAATCAGCAGGCGAAAGAAGCGCCAGAAATGGTGGCCGGCAGCTTCGAAGAAGGCGGTGGTGGTGGGTTTTTCACCGAGCACGTAGGCGGCGAGGATGCCCCCCGTCGCGAATAGCATGAACACCGCGAAGACTAATGAAAAATGAGCGATGCTGTGTTGTTGAATTTCCAGCGGCGAATCGGGCAGCTGTTGCAGGGTGATGAAAGCGGAGACGTCGAAACCCTTTACCAGGCGCTCGGCGGCCACGCTGTTGTTCAGAAGTGACGAAGCGCGCTCCGTCATTTCGTGCGTCGAGAAGAAGCCGAAAATCAGGCAGACGAAGAAAAGCCACCAGACCAGGCGTTGCCATTTCCACACCAGCCCGGCGCCCGAAGAAAATGTGCCGCGATTTGTTTCAGCCATTCACGTTGCTCCTTCGAGTCCGTTAGGTAAGCCAGGCCAGCAATTGCGAGAGCCATTCGCTGGCGAATACCCAGATGTTTCTTAGCTTGTGGGCTGCGCGCGGATTCGTATCTTCGATAAAGCTGTTGTTGAAATAGTCGCGGTCCATGGTGATCTGGTTGTGCGCATCAATTTGCGCGGATGCGATTCTGGCTTTGCGATCGTAGTGATAACGGATCCAGCGGTCCTGTCCGTCCCAGTGTTCGGTAGCGGTGGAACCATCGTCGAATTTGACGTCGAGATCCACGGGGAATTGGAAATCGCCCTTGCGCACGACGGTGACGTAGGTGCGGTAGATTTCGTCCTTGTCGTTTTTCTTGGCGCCGTGGGCCGGAGTGTCCCACCACTTCAGCGGATCGGAATGCGCGTCGCCGATCGAATAATCCAGGACTTGCGTGCCGTAAACTGCCTGATTGAAATACCAGCGCAAGTCTTTGCCGGAAACTTCCTCGATGGTCTTCAGGAAATCTTCGCCAGTGGGATGAGTGAAACGATAACGCATGAAGTAGGTGTGCAGGGCCTGGCGCAGCGTATCTTCGCCGATCACTTTTTCCAGAGTGAGCAACATGGTGGCCGTCTTGCCGTAGGTGATGCCGCCGTAGGAATTGCTGTTGTAAAACTGCCAGGCGTATCGGGAGATGGGATCCTTGGCGGGGTCGGAGAGATAGCCGATCTGCTGCAAACCAGATTCGCCCATTTGCGCGAACGGGAAATTCAGCGCGGAAGTATTTTTGCCGTACAGAGCGTCCATCACTTTCACTTCGGTGTAACTATTGATGCCTTCATCGAGCCAGGCCTCTTCGAATTCGTTGGTGGCGACCATGCCGTACCAATACTGGTGGCCAAATTCGTGTTCGGTGACAATTTCGGGTTCGAGCATGCCCTTAGGCATGTGGACGGCGGTGCCCAGAGTAATCAGCGTGGGATATTCCATGCCGCCGGCATCGGCGCCACCGTGCGGAGGATCCACCATGGTGAGGCGATCGTAGGGATAGGGGCCGTACCATTCGTCGAAGAGGCGCAGACTGCCTTTTGCGGCGGTGATGTAGCGTTGGGTTGAAGACTCGTGGCCGGGGGACATCAGCAGGCTAATTTTTACGGGGCCTTGGCTGCCGGTCCAGGAGTCTTCTACGAGTGTGAAGCTGGGGCTGGCGGTCCAGGAGAAATCGTGGACGTCTTCGGAATGGTAGGTGAGCGTTTTGCTGCCGTCCGAATTTGTTGCGCTGGAGACGAGATCGCCGCCGGCACCGACGATTTCATTTTGCGGGACGGTGATTTTTACGTCGAAGGTGCCGAAGTCCGCGAAGAATTCGGTGTTGGCGTGAAATTGATGGCAGTTCCAGGCATTTTTCCACCAGACGCCGACTTTGGGGAACCACTGGCCAACCATGTCGAAGTCGTGGGCGTAGCCGGTGCGTTCGACGACCTTGGGAAGCACGTCGTGGAAGGCGATGTGGAATTCCACGGAGGCGCCGGGAGCGATCGGCTTGGGCAGCGTGATTTGCACGACGGTGTGGTCGTCGGCGTTTTTATCGTCGGGCTGAATGAATTGCATTTTGCTGGTCAGGTCGCCGGCGCCTTCGACTTCGAGTTTGTCTACGGTGATCGAACCGAAATGTTTCGGGTCCCAAGCGGTGCCTGGGCCGTTGCCGCGTGTGCCGCTGCGGCGAACTTCGGTCATGAAAGTGGATTGGGGTTGGAAGGCGTTGAGGTAGAGATGGAAGGGGAACGTTTGCTGGGGCTGTCCGGTGAGGTTTTTATAAGTGAGCGTTTCGCTGGCGGCGATGGTGTGTTTGGCGGGATCGAGTTTGGCGTCGATCTGATAGGCGACGATGCGGGTGGAGAGCGTTTTCGTTACTGATGCGGCTGGCGCGGTGGCTTGCGAAAAAATTGGGCCGCAGAATATTGCTGAGGCTGCGGCGAGTGCAAACACTTTCGTCAGTTGCATCTATCCTCCCACACGTGAAGCGCTTCCAGGGGCACGCACCAGGGGCAACAGCGCGTACACGATATGATACGAGGGGAGGGGGGCGCAAGTTTCGTTTCGCGGAAGATTTGAATGGATGCGTTGCGTGGTGCGAATCGCCAATCGGGAGATTGGCGTTCCCAGGAACTGCGACGGCGCGTGGCTTCAGGCCCCGTCGCGACGCCAGAATCGCATGCCACGGCAGATATCAGGATGTGCGTCTTGCGCGACTCGGTTTTGGGGTCAAGTTGACGGGTTGCGGCGCAGCGACTACACTAAAATTAGGATGGTTGTGTAGCGGCGCGGGCCGGCGAGTGCGGTGCTGGCTTGTTGCGGGCGGAAGGTCATGAGTCCAACGGTCTTACAACAGAAACGCCACCAGCAGATTTTGACGGATGTGGTGCGCGCGTACATTGAGACGGGCGAGCCCGTTTCGTCGCGCAGCATTGTGCACCGGCATATCGAGCCCCTCAGCTCGGCCACCGTGCGCAATGTGATGGCGGATTTGGAGGAAGCTGGCTTGCTGTTCCAGCCGCATACTTCAGCGGGGCGGGTGCCGACTGCGGCGGCCTATCGGTTTTTTGTGGAGCAAGTGGCGGCGCAGGCTACGGCTAGTCCCGCGGATTTGCTGTGGATTCGCCGCGAGCTGGCGGCCGCGCAAACTCCGGAAGCGGTGATGGAGCGCGCCAGCCACGTGCTGGCAGCGGTGTCGCGCGGGCTGGGAATTTTTATCGCGCCGCCGCTGGCGCGGAGCGTGGTGGAGCATTTGCGTTTTCTGCTGCTGCCGGATGGCCGCGTGCTGGTGATTTTGATTTCCGGCGGCGGAGTGACGCGCGACAAATTGATACGGCCGGAGCGGCCGTTCCAGCAGGAACAGCTGGATCGCACCTCGGAGTATTTGAATCGGCATTACATTGGCTGGACTTTGGAGGCGATGCGCGCGGATTTGCGGAAACAATTGGAGCAGGACCGCGAGCAGTACGGGCAGTTGGCGGGCACGGCGCTGATTTTGTGCGACCCGAGCATTTTGGGCGACGTGGCCGACCGCAAGATTTATGTGGATGGCGCGGCGCAGATCGCTTCTTCGCCGGATTTTACGAACCCGGAGCAATTGCGCGAGCTGCTGGAGGCGATTGAAGAGAAGGACCGCTTGATCGCGCTGCTGAGCGGATGCATCGAGGCGCCGGAGCCGGTGCACGTAGAATTGGGGCTGGACAAGATTTCGAACGCGGGAAAACATTTGGCCATCGTATCGGCTTCGTATTCATCTAAAGATCAGGTGCAGGGAACGCTGGGAATTCTGGCGCCGATGCGCATGCATTATGAGCGGGTGATTACGGCGGTGGCGTTCATGGCGCAATTTTTTTCTGAAGAGCAAGAGGGAGGCTGATTTTCTTGGCGGCGCACAAACAAAACAAGGAAAAGGACTTTGCCGAGAGCGGATTTGCGGCCGCTACTGGTGCGGCGGAAGATTCCGCTGCCAATCCGGCTGCGCCGGAGGCTTTGCCTGCGGGCGAGGCTTCGGCTGTGGAGCAGATTCAGAAACTGGTCGAAGAAAAGCAGGATTTGCAGAGCACTTTGCTGCGTCGGCAGGCGGATTTTGAGAATTACCGCAAGCGCGTGGAAAGAGAACGCGCGCAGGAGCGGCATCGCGGCGCGGAGTTGCTGATCGAGCAGGTTCTGCCGGTGCTGGATGCTTTTGATCTGGCGCTTGCTGGGCAATCGGGCGCAGCCAGCCCTGAATATCGCAAGGGATTCGAAATTATTCGCGCGCAGTTGTGGAATGCGCTGGCGAAGCAGGGACTGCAGCCGATTGAAGCGGTGGGGAAGCTGTTCGATCCGAATTTGCATCACGCGATTGAAAATGTGCCGACGGCTGCGCAGCCGGAAGGGACCGTGGTGGGGGAGATGCAGACTGGTTACATGTTTCACGGCCGCGTGCTGCGTCCGGCGATGGTGCGGGTGGCTTCAGCGCCCTCGAACTGAGGCGCGTTGCGCGGTGTGGTTGAGCTCGAACGATTCTTTCAGAACACCAATTTTAATTTCCCGGAGACATGGCAACGATGGCGGCTGGCAACGGTACAGACCTTTACGAAGTTTTGGGCGTGGAGCGCGGCGCTACGCCGGAACAGATTAAATCGGCGTATCGCAAGGCGGCGCTGAAGTGGCATCCGGACCGCAACCCTGAAAAGAAGGAAGAGGCCGAGCACAATTTCCGCGCGGCTTCCGAGGCTTACGCGGTGCTTTCGGACGAACAGAAGCGTTCGATGTATGACCGCTACGGAATGGCGGGCCTGGGCAATCGCGGATTCGACACTGGGTTCAACTCGACGATCTTCGAGGAATTTCAGGATATTCTCGGCGATCTTTTTGGTTTTGATGAAGCGCTGGGCGGCGGGCGACGGCGCGGCGGGCGTGGCGGGGCGCGCGGGCAGCGTGGCGCGGATTTGCGTTACGACATGTCGCTTTCGTTCGAAGAGGCTGCGGCGGGCGTCACCAGCAAGATTACTCTGGCGCGGCAGGAACTTTGCGAGGCTTGCAAGGGTACGGGCGCGAAACCCGGCACGGGCATGACTACCTGCCATACGTGCGGCGGGCGCGGGCAGATGGCTTATTCGCAGGGATTTTTTTCCATCACGCGGACTTGCCCGGCCTGCCAGGGAGCGGGGCAGACGATCAAGGATGCTTGCATCAGTTGCCGCGGAGTGGGGCGGATTGAGCGCGAACGCACCTTGGAAGTGGGAGTGCCGGCGGGAGTGGATTCCGGGACGCGTCTGCGGATGACGGGGCAAGGGGAGCCGGGAACGAACGGCGGGGCTAGCGGCGACCTTTACATTTTTTTGGAAGTGAAGGAGCACAACTTTTTCGAGCGCCGCGGGTCGGATTTGATCTGCGAAATTCCCGTGAGTTTTTCGCAGGCGGCGCTGGGCGACAAGATCCGCGTGGCGACTTTGAAGGGCGATGAAGAATTGGAAATTCCGGAGGGCACGCAGTCCGGGCAGATTTTCCGCAAGAAGGGCAAGGGCTTGCCCAATCCGCATGGCGGGCGCGGGGATTTGTACATCAGTATTCGCGTGGTGATTCCGGCGAAGGTGTCGCGCGAGCAGCGGCGGATGCTGGAGCAGCTGGGGCAGACGTTGAAGGTGGAGAACAAGCCGGCCGAGCGCAATTCCACGTTCTTTGACAAGGTGAAGGACATCTTCGGATAGCGTCAGTCGGCTCTTCGGGTGAGAATTGAGCAGCCCTGCTCCTGCCCGACTGGATTGAGAACTCGCATTTCCTAGGTTGAGCCCAAATTAATGACGAGTCGTCACCCACAGAAGGCACGCCAGTCCGATCACTAAGCCGACGAAAAGCACAAGCCGCAGACGGCTTCCTGCCCTTGTCGGTTGCGTATTACTTAGTTCGACGAGCCTATTCCAGAGGGAGAGGCCGAAGAAAATTCCTAACACGATGAATATCACGAACCGACCCACAACCTTGTAAGTCGTTTCGATGTGGTGGGTGGTGTACCAATCGAAGAGCGTAATCGCCAAGGCGGTTGAACAGCCCCAGAGAAGAACTCCCCATGCGAACACGAAGGGCGGTTTGCTCGGATGCTTTACTCGTTCCATTGAATAACACACTACACCCGCATTTTCGGTCAAGCAACTATTCCGAATCGTTGATTACCGCTGATAGATCGCCCGGGCGGGTCTTGGCCTGTTCGTAGGTTTGCACTCCTCAAGGTACAATCAGGCCCATGCGACGGCGATTTTTTGTGGATAAATTCGAGGATGCTACTGCGACTGTGCGCGGCGATACGGCCGAGCATTTGGGGCGCGTGCTGCGCGCTGAACCGGGACAGCTTTACGAATTGAGCGATGGGGAACGGGTGTGGCTAGCGCGCGTTGAGAGCGTGGGTTTGCTGAAGCGCGGCGACAATCGCGTGAAGTTTTCGTTGGTGGAGCCGATTGAGGCACGGGAGCCTGGGCTGCATTTGCATTTGTTGATTGCGTTGGTGAAATTCGATCGGTTTGAGTGGTGTTTGGAGAAGGCTACTGAGCTGGGCGTGAACGAAATCACGCCTTTGATTGCTGCGCGCACCGACAAGGCTTTGGTTGCGGCTGCGGCGAAACGGCATGCGCGTTGGGAGAGGATTGTGCTGGAATCGGCGCAGCAGTCGCGGCGATTACGGCCGCCGAAGATCTCGGAGGCGACTGCGCTGGAGAAGGCTTACCGGGCTTCGCGCGCGGAATGCAAGATTTTACTTTCGGAACGCGCGGATGCGCCGCCGATTCATAATGTGTTGCGGGAGGTTACGGCGCGGAGTGCTGAGATTTCGATTGGACCTGAGGGCGGGTGGACGGATGCGGAGTTTTCCGCGGCGCGTGCGGCGGGATTTGTGGAGGCTTCGCTGGGGGAATTGGTTTTGCGGACGGAGACGGCGGTTTTGGCGTCGCTCGCGATTTTGCATTTTGCTTTGGATGCGTAACGAGAAAGATGAACCGCAGAGACGCAGAGAAAGTCAAGAGATTTTACACAGAGGACGCAGAGTAAAGGCGGAGAACACAGAGAAAGAAAGCCAGGCAAAGTGAAAAGCGTTCGGGGATTTGACTGCGGTTTATCTGTGTTCATCTGCGTTCATCTGTGGTGATTTTGACTTTGGTTCTGCAACCGCGCGCGGACGCTCCGCATCGCAGCTATGCAAACGGCGCGGGCTTGGCGCGCGCCATCTTGCCGTGTTATAAATATTTGAGAGCGGAATGACGGAAAACACTCAGCCCGAGCCGCAAGAGCCGCAGAACAACTCCACTTTGCCGCGTTTGCGGCATGAATTGCGCAGTTGGACGCGCGATCTGGCCGTGGCCTTGGGCCTCGCGCTGGTCATCATCATCTTTCTGTACCAACCCGTAAAAGTGGAAGGCACCAGCATGGCGCCGCTGCTGAGCGATCAGGAGCGGATCTTCATCAACAAGTTTGTGTACCGGTTTGAGCCGATCGAGCGCGGGGATGTGGTGGTTTTCTGGTATCCTCTGGACCATTCGAAATCGTTTATCAAGCGCGTGATTGGGTTGCCGGGCGAAACGATTGAGCTACGCGCCAGTCATTTATATGTGAACGGCAAGGAGCTGGTGGAATCGTACGTGCCGCCGAGTTATCTGGATGGTTCGAGTTATGGGCCGGTGCAGATTCCAGAGGGAAATTATTTTGTGATGGGCGATCACCGCGACAGCTCGAACGATTCGCGGGTGTTTGGGCCCGTCAGCCGGCCGTACATTTACGGCAAGGCGGTTTTCGCTTACTGGCCGGTGGATCATTTCGGCTCGCTATCTTCTTCGTACACGGTAAACGCGGCATCGCGATGAACTTTTCTGGAGGATACACTGCCGGAGCAGCCCGCAACGCGCGCGACCCTCGCGCTGGAAGACGGACGAACATTTAGCGGCCGTGCCGCGGGTGCGCGCACCCGGCGGGGCGGCGAAGTCGTTTTTAATACCTCTCTCACTGGCTACCAGGAAGTTTTCACCGACCCTAGTTATTCCGGGCAGATTGTCTGTTTGACTTATCCGCACATTGGAAATGTGGGCGCGAATTTGGAGGATGAGGAATCGGCGCGTCCTTATATTGAGGCGCTGATCGTGCGCGAATTTTCGCCTTTGGCTTCGAACTGGCGATCGAGCGAATCGGCGCAGCAGTATTTGGAGCGTTATGGCGTGCCGGTGATTTGGGATTTGGATACGCGCGCGCTCGTGCGGCACTTGCGCGAGGTGGGAGCGCTGCGCGGAGTGGTTTCCACCGATGGCACACCCGCCGAGCGGCTGGTTGCGGAGGCGCGGGCTTTGCCTACGATGGCGGGGTTGGAACTGGCGGGGCGGGTGACTTGCGCGAAGGCTTATGGGTGGGATCAGGGATCGATTGATTTGGCTGCGCCGGTCTCGGCGGCTGGCGTTCGCGCTGGCGCGGGTGTGGCTGGTGATTCGGGGGCTAAGGCGCGGCGGCGCGTGGTGGCTTACGATTTCGGGATCAAGCAGAACATTTTGCGGCTTATGGTGGATCACGGTTGCGAAGTTACCGTCGTTCCGGCGCGGACGTCTGCCGCGGACGTGCTGGCGCTGAATCCGGACGGCGTGTTTTTGTCGAATGGGCCCGGGGATCCGGAGCCGGTAGAGTATGCGGTGGAAAATATTCGGAAGTTGTTGGGGCGCGTGCCGATTTTTGGGATTTGTCTGGGTCACCAGTTGTGCGGCCTCGCGCTCGGCGGGAAGACATTCAAATTAAAATTTGGGCATCACGGGTCCAATCATCCGGTGAAGAATTTGCGCACGGAGAAGGTGGAAATTACCGCGCAGAATCATGGATTTTGCGTGGACCCGGATTCGTTGCCCGCGAGCGAAGTGGAGATCACGCACGTGAATTTGAACGATCATACGAATGAAGGGATGCGGCACCGGTCGTTGCCGCTGTTCAGCGTGCAGTATCATCCGGAGGCTTCGCCCGGGCCGCATGATGCAAGATATTTGTTCGATGATTTCGTAACGATGATGGATGGGGCGCGGCGGTGAGGATGACATGTGCGCCGTTCACGATCGTGCGATGGCGCCGGGCAGGTAGCTCGAAGGAAGGGCGGGGCTTCAGCCCCGCCGTAGAGTGACGAGAGGGGAGGGGCTTTAGCCCCTGAAGCCAAGTGGCTCGACCGAAACACCGGACGCGACTGGGAGCGACGTACTTCGTCACGACAGACACGTGGCAAAGGCGAGGTCTGTTCCGAACGCCCGCAATTGCCTCGATTGTGGAGAATGCTATCTTTCATTATCGCGATCAAGGCAACTACCTTGTCCATCGTCACGTCGTCATGCCCGATCATTTGCATTTGATCGTGACACCAGGCGATTCAACGACGCTCGAGAAATCCGTGCAACTCATCAAGGGCGGTTCGTCGCGCGAGATCGGGAAACGGCAGGGGATGCGGTTTCCGGTTTGGCACGCGGGTTTTACCGAGCATCAGATTCGTGACCAGCAAGATTTTGATTCGCACGCGAAGTATATTGATGAAAATCCCGTGAAGGCGCGCATCGCGGAGAAAGCTGAGGATCATCCGTGGGGATCCGCGGCGGGCAAGTTCGCGCTTGATCCGTGGCCCGCGGCTTCAGGGGCTAAAGCCCCCTCTCTAATGAGCGGTGGGACGGCGGGGCTGAAGCCCCGCCCTTCCGACCTCCGCGCGAAAGCAGATCACTAAGACCATCATGCCGAAACGGACTGACATTAAGAAGATTATGATCATCGGGTCGGGCCCGATTGTGATTGGGCAGGCTTGCGAGTTTGACTATTCGGGGACGCAGGCTTGCAAGGCTTTGCGCGCGGAGGGATACGAAGTCGTTTTGGTGAATTCGAATCCGGCGACGATCATGACGGACCCGGAAATTGCGGATCGGACTTATATCGAGCCGCTGGCGAAAGAATATCTGGAAGCGATTATTGCGGCGGAGCGGCCGGATGCGTTGTTGCCGACTGTAGGCGGGCAGACTGGTTTGAATCTGGCGGTGGAGCTGGCGGAATCCGGCATCCTGGCAAAATACGGCGTCGAATTGATTGGGGCGTCGCTTAGCGCGATTAAGATTGCTGAGGATCGGCTGCTGTTCAAGGAAGTGTGCCGCAAGATTGGGTTGGAGGTTCCGGCTTCGGAAGTGGTGACGAGCGTGCCGGAGGCGGTGCGGCTGGCGGACCAACTCGGGTATCCGGTGGTAATACGTCCGTCGTTCACGTTGGGCGGGACCGGCGGCTCCATCGCTTACAACCACGAAGAATTTGCGGACTTGATCGCGCGGGCGCTGGATGCGAGCCCGGTGCACCAGGCTTTGATTGAAGAATCTGTTCTCGGGTGGAAGGAATTCGAGCTGGAAGTGATGCGCGACCACCGCGACAACTTCGTGGTGATCTGCTCGATTGAGAATTTCGACCCGATGGGAATTCACACTGGCGATTCGATTACCGTGGCGCCCGCGCAGACGCTTACGGACAAGGAATACCAGCGGATGCGCGACGCTGCTGCGGCGATCATTCGCGCGGTGGGCGTCGAGACGGGTGGTTCGAATATTCAGTTTGCAGTGGACCCGGCAACTGGCCGCATGACCGTGATCGAAATGAATCCGCGGGTTTCGCGCAGCTCGGCGCTGGCTAGCAAGGCTACCGGGTTTCCGATCGCAAAAATCGCGGCTAAACTGGCCGTGGGCATGACGCTGGACGAAATTCCCAACGACATTACGAAGAAGACGCCGTGCTCTTTTGAGCCGACGATTGATTACGTGGTGGCGAAAATTCC
>Ga0209447_10000475_pt1 | contig 11038 bp, 11 predicted proteins | sample BogFormECP04_OM3_FD_188243 | JGI IMG/M metagenome (GOLD analysis project Ga0209447, IMG submission 188243) | Bog forest soil microbial communities from Calvert Island, British Columbia, Canada - ECP04_OM3 (SPAdes) (version 2) | ecosystem: Environmental > Aquatic > Freshwater > Wetlands > Bog ... | reverse complement strand
TCGCGAATCTCGACCAACACGCCGTGGGAACCGATCGTCGGTTATTCGCGGCTGGTCAGGGCCGGCGACCTCGTCGCAGTCTCGGGCACCACGGCCACCGACGAGCGCGGGCTGATCGTCGGCGCGGGACAGATGTACGTGCAGGCGCGCCAGGCGCTCCTCAATATTCGTGGAGCGCTCGAGCGCGCGGGGCTCGCGATGCATCACGTGATTCGCACGCGGATGTTCGTTACCGACATGGCGCGGTTTGCGGAAGCGGCGCGCGCGCATAAGGAATTTTTCGCCGACGCGCCGCCCGCATCGACCGTCGTCGAAGTGCGGCGGCTCGCGAATCCGCTCATGATGATCGAGATCGAGGCCGACGCCTACGCCGGCGGATCGAGCAGTCAAACGGTCAGCACCAAGCCGAAAGCGGCGGCCAAGGCCAAGCCGGCAGCGAAACCCGCGACGAAGTCGGCAAAGAAGCCGGCGTCGAAGAAGGCCTCGCGCCGCAAGTAACTATTGCTCGAAAGGTTCGGGCTATGGGTCGAACGCGCCGGCCACGGCGTGGATTCCCTCGGCGCCGCTGGCGGAATGAAAAGCGTTGGCGGCGGATGCCATGTACGGCTGCGGATAAATCCCGATCAGGATCGTAGCGATTGCGGCCAATCCGATTGCGGCGACCAGCGCGGGACGATTACTCAGTCGCTTCACTTCGCTGCCGCCTTCCTGCATATACATAGCTACTAATACATAATAGTAGTAATAGGCAGACACTACTGAATTGAGTACTGCGATTATTACCAGTCCGACGTAGCCCTGGCGCAGCGCTTCGCTGAAGATATAGAACTTGCCGACGAAGCCGGCCAGCGGCGGGATTCCAGCCAGTGACAGCAGGAAGATTGCCATCGCGCCGGCCAACAGCGGCTGGCGTGCGGCAAGGCCGCGAAAGTCGCTGATCTGATTACCTACTTCGCCGCGTCGCTCGAGCGCAATGACTACTCCGAACGCGCCCAGGTTAGTGAATGCATAGCCGAGTAAGTAGTACAGAATCGCCGGACCCGATTGCACTCCGGCTGCCATGCCCAGCAGCAGATAGCCTGCGTGCGCAATCGCCGAGTACGCTAGCATCCGCTTGATGTTGGTCTGGACGGCGGCGATTAGATTTCCACCGGTCATCGTCAGCGCCGCGACTACCCAGAGCACTGTCTGCCAGTGCGCGCCGATCGATGGGAAGTCGACCAGGAAGACGCGGACGAAGGCGGCGAACGCGGCCAGCTTCACGCCCACTGCCATGAACGCAGTCACCGGAGTCGGCGCGCCTTCGTAAACGTCCGGCGTCCACATGTGAAACGGCACCGCTGCCACCTTGAAGCCGAAACCGATCAGCATCAGGCCGATGCCGAGCAGCAGCAGCGGATTCGCTCCCATCGCGCCCGACGCAATGGCGTCGTGAATCGGGCCAAGCTTGATGGTGCCGGTCGCGCCGTAGACGAGCGCGATTCCGTAGAGCAGGAAGCCGGTCGAGAACGCGCCCAGCAGGAAATATTTTATCGCGGCTTCGTTCGATTTGGCGTTGCGGCGCATGATTCCCGCGAGCACGTAGACCGGGATCGACATCGTCTCGAGTCCCAGGAAGATGACGATCAGGTCGCCGGCGGTCGCCATCAACATCATGCCGACGGTGGAGAATAGCAGCAGCGAATAGTATTCAGCGCCGGAAATATTGTTGTCGGCGGCGTAATCGAGCGACATCATGACGGTGAACATCGCGGCGATCAAAATGACCAGCTCGAAAAATCCGGCGAAGCTGTCGATCGAGATCGCACCGGCAAACGCGACGCCGTTTTGTCCGAGGATTCCGAGCGCAAATACGAACGCGACGCCCAGCGACGCGAGCGCCACCAGGCCCAGCCCTTCGCTTTCGCTGTCGTCGACGTGCACTCCGGCCAGCAGCACAACGATGGCACCCACCGCGACGATGACCATCGGCAGGATTGGCAGCCAGACGAAATTGATCGCGGCAAGGTTGAAAGGAGTCATCGTGCTGCCGCCGCAATTTCGGGTTCGTGGGTTGATGCCGGCACCAGAGCAGCCAACCGATTCGGCTGATGTTCAGTCTCCAAATGAGCTTGGGCGAAATTTCCGCGCGCGAGCATCGCAGTCACCGACGGCTCCATTCGGCTGATCAGTGGACGTGGGAAAAGTCCCATCAGCAACATCAGCGCGAGCACCGGCACCATCACGGCAATCTCGCGGCCGGTTAGATCGCGCATAGTTTCGTTGATCGCCTTGGTGATCGGTCCGAACCACACGCGCTCATAGGTCCAGAGCATATACAGTGCTTCGAGAATGACGCCGAAGACGGCGATCACTACCGCCAGCCGGAGTCGCAGGAACCCGCCGAGCATGATCAGGAACTCGCCGACGAAGCCGTTGAGCCCGGGCAATCCGATCGACGAAAGCATTACCGCCATGAAGATCGCGGCGTACACCGGCACCCGCTTCCAAAGGCCGCCGAACTCGGAGATCTCGTGCGTGTGGCGCCTCACGTAAAGCATCCCGACCAGCAGAAACAGGCCGCCGGTGGAAACTCCGTGATTGAGCATCTGGTAAATCGCGCCGTCGATGCCCTGCGGGTTGAGCGCGAAAATTCCGAGCATCACGAACCCCAAGTGACTAACCGACGAATAGGCGACGAGGCGTTTGAGGTCAGACTGCATCATCGCGACCAGCGCGCCGTAAATGATCCCGATCACGGCGAGCGCCATGAACAGCGGAATCGCCTCGACCGCGACGGCCGGGAAGAGCGGAATCGCGAAGCGCAGGAAACCGTAGGTGCCCATCTTGAGCATCACGCCGGCCAGAATGACGGAGCCGGCGGTGGGCGCGTTGGTGTGTGCGTCGGGCAGCCAGGTATGCACCGGCCACATCGGGACCTTGATCGCGAAAGCGAGCGCGAACGCCGCAAATAGCCAGCGGGCCTGGGTCGGAGTGAGCGGCACCTGGTAGAGCAGCGGCAAATCGAAGCTGGTGCGATTGAAGTGCACGTGCGCCTGGTAAACGAGGTACAGGATCGCGACCAGCATCAGCAGCGACCCGACCATCGTGAACAGCACGAACTTGATGGCGGCGTAAATTTTGCGGCCGTGGCCCCAGATGCCGATCAGGAAGTACATCGGGATCAGCATGATTTCCCAGAACATGTAGAACAGGAACAGATCGACCGAGAGCAGCGCGCCGAGCAGCCCGGTTTCGAGCACGAGCATGAAGAAGCAAAACTCGCGCGGACGTTCCTCGATGTCGCCGCCGCCGGAGTAGAGGATCGACAGAGTAATCAAGATAGTAGTCAGAAGAACGAGGAACAGGCTAATGCCGTCGATACCAATATGGTATGTAATGCCGAACTGAGGTATCCAGTCGTATTGCTCGACGAATTGGTAATCGCCCGACTGCGGGTTGAATTCAAACAAGACGTAGAAGCTGAGTGCGAGCGGGAGCAAAGAGAAAATAAATGCCGAGTTCCAAATCGCGCGCTCCTCGCTTTGCATAAGGATGAAGATCGCGCCGATCAGAGGCAGAAAAATCAAAGCTGTGAGCGCGCCGCCGTTCATCGGCCGGTCACCAGGAACAGGTAGTAGGCTACGATCCCCAACGCGCCCAGCAGGTAAACGAATGCATAGTGCTGGACGTTGCCGGTTTCGGCGCGACGCGCCACCTGGCCGGAAGTCAGGACGGCGAGTCCCGCACCCTCGGCGGCGCCGTCGATCATGTAGCTGTCGACGGCGCGGTCGAGTACATAATAGGAAACCCAGAACAGTGGACGCGTGACGACCACATTATATATCTGGTCGATGTAGTACTTGTTGAGTAGCAAGTCGTAGGGAGCCTTCAGCCGCCACGCGAGCAGGAACGGGAGTCCCGGCAGGCGGATATACAAAACATACGCGAGCACGATTCCGATGAGTGAAGCGACCAGCGGCATCGACGTCGAAGTTAGATTCGCCTCGACGATCGGTTTGAAAGTGCCAACGGCAGGGGTGAGAAATCGCACGAAGGCATTTCCCCACAACCATCCATCTGGCAGGTTTACCCATCCGCCAACGGTCGCGAGAATAGCCAGTACGATAAGAGGGATAGCCATTACCGGCGGCGATTCGTGGATGTGATGCTCTTTTTCGGAATCGACGCGCGAGTCGCCGAAGAAGGTCATGAAGATCAGACGGAACATATAGAACGAAGTGAGTCCGGCAGTAATCACGCCGAGCAACCAAAGCCACGTGTGCCCGGACTCGTAGGCGGCTTCGAGGATCAAGTCTTTCGAGAAATAGCCGGAGAAGGGAGGTATGGCGGCGATCGCGAGCGTGGCGATGAACATCGTCGCGAAAGTGATCGGCAGCTTGCGCCGCAAACCGCCCATCTTGTTCATGTCCTGCTCTCCGCCGAGCGCATGCATTACAGAACCGGCGCACAGGAACAGCAGGCCCTTGAAGAACGCATGCGTCATGACGTGGAAGATGCCCGACGCGAACGCGCCCGTGCCGACACCGAGAAACATGTAGCCAAGCTGGCTGATGGTCGAATAGGCGAGAACTTTCTTGATATCCGGCTGCACGATCGCGATGGTCGCGGCGAACGTCGCGGTGATCGCGCCAATCGCGGCAACCAGGTCGAGCGCACTGGGAGCCATCGTGAAGAGGAAGCCGAGCCGCGCGATCATGTACACGCCCGCGGTGACCATCGTCGCCGCGTGGATCAGTGCGCTGACAGGAGTGGGGCCGACCATCGCGTCGGGCAGCCAGACGTAGAGCGGAATTTGCGCGGACTTGCCGGTCGCGCCGATGAAGAGCAGGACGCAAATCGCGGTCGCGGCGGCGCCGCCGAGCAACGCGGCATTATTGTGCAGCTCGACAAAGTTGAGCGTCCACACGCCGTGCGAACCCAGCGTCGCGGCGGTGGTGAAAATCGCGAGCAGAAAGCCGGCGTCGCCGATGCGGTTGACGACAAATGCTTTGCGGCCGTTATAGGCGAACTGAGGATCGGTGTACCAAAACGCGATTAGCAAGTAGGAACATAGTCCGACGCCTTCCCACCCGACGAACATCATTAGCAAGTTGTCCGCCAGAATGAGTATCAACATCGAGAGCGCGAACAGGTTCATGTAGGTAAAGAACCGCGCGAAGTCCTCGTCCTCCGCCATGTATCCAACTGAGTAAAGGAAGATTAGTGAGCCGACCCCAGTGACGATCATCACCATCACGCCCGAGAGTGCATCGACGCGCAGGCCGAACTCGACGTGAAAGGGGCCGCCTTCGATCCATCCCCACAGCGGCGCGACGAGAGAGCCCCCGGGCGGCAGCTTGAGCAGTGTCAGAAACGCCCAGGTTGCAACGGCGAACGCAGCGAACATTACGCCGGGTCCGACGAGGTTGACGGCACCGCGCCCGCTCCTGGAGCCGAAGAACATATTGAACACGACGCCGATCAGCGGGAACAGCAGGATAAGCGCGAGCGCTGGAAACTGAACCGTCATTGGCATCTCACCATCTCATGAGCGTCAGGTCGTCGGCGTGGACGGTATCGCGATTGCGGAAACTCGAGATGATGATGCCGAGGCCGACGGCGGATTCGGCGGCCGCGACCGTCATTACGAAGAAGACAATCACCTGCCCGTCCATCGAACCGAGCCGGCTGCCTATAGCGACGAACGCGAGGTTGACGGCGTTGAGCATCAGCTCGATCGACATGTACATGACGAGGATATTGCGGCGGATAATCACGCCAGCGACGCCGATGGCGAAAATGATCGCGCTCAGCGACATCATGTAGGTGAGCGGAATCATGATGCGATCTTCTCTGGTTCCTTCACGTCGCGGAACTCTTCGGCTGCCGGAATCCTACGCGCGAGCGCAACCGCGCCGACCACTGCTGCGAGCAACAGCACGGAGGTCACCTCGAAGGCGACCAGGTAGTCAGTGAACAGTTTGCCCGCGAGACTGGCCAGCGAACCGTAGCCGGCGGGCTCGTGAGTGAACTTTACCTGCAGATGAGGCGGCGCCAGGATGAAAAACAGCTCCGTCACCAGCAGCGCCGCTCCGAGCCAGCCGAAAATCTTGAGCGCGAGATGACCGGTCGGACCGGTTTCGACCTGGAGATTCAGCAGCCAAATCACGAACAGGAACAGCACCATGATCGCGCCGGCGTAGACGATGATTTGCAGGAAGCCGACGACGACGGCGTCCTCGGCAATGAACAAGAGGGCGACGGTGAGCAGGGTCCCGATCAAACTGAGCAGCGAATGGATTGGATTGCGCTGGACGACGACGCCGAGCGCCGACACGATCGCCAGTGCGCCGAGAAATATATAGACGAACGGCGGCATCAGTGGACGCTCCCGGTTGCCACGACGACGAATGCGGTCAGCAGCACGTTGAACAGTCCGAGCGGCACGAGTCCTTTCCATCCGAGCCGCATCAACTGGTCGTAGCGGAAGCGCGGCAGCGTCCATCGCACGAGGCCGAGAAAGATGCACAGCGCGACGACCTTGACCAGGAACGCGACGATACCGAGTAGCGAAACGACCAGCGCGGGCACAGCGAGAAATGCGCCGCCCGGCAGATGAAAGCCGTCGCGCATGAGCCACGGCACCTGCCATCCGCCGAGAAAGAACGTGGTTATCAGCATCGCGAGGAGCGCCTGCTCGGCGAAATCGGTGAGCATGAAGACGGCCTGCTTGCCGCCGGAGTATTCGGTGAAATAACCCTGGATCAGCTCCGACTCGCCTTCGGGCAGATCGAACGGGATGCGCTTGGATTCGGCGGCGCCGGCGACGAGCAGGAGAATGAAGGCGAGCGGCTGCACGAAAATTCCCCAGCGCGGCAAAAATCCGAACCACACGCCGCTCTGTCCGCGCACGATTTCCTGCAAGTTCAAAGTGCCGAAGGTCATGATGACGGACACGATCGCGAGCCCCATTGCGAGCTCGTACGAAATCATTTGCGCCGTTGCGCGAATCCCGCCGAGCAGCGACCAGCGGCTGTTCGACGCCCATCCCGCGAGCGCGACGCCGTACACGCCGAGGCCAAGCGTCGCGAGCAGATAGAGCGCGCCGGCGTTGAGGTTGGCGGCTTCGAGGCCGATATGGTGGCCGGCGATCGAAATCGTGTCGCCGAACGGAATCACGACGAACGTGATCAACACCGGGAACAGCGCGAGGAACGGCGCGAGCGTGTGCAGGAATTTGTCGGCGCCGTCGGGGATGAAATCTTCCTTGGTAAACATTTTTACCGGATCGGCGATGGTGGTGTTGATGATGCCGAGGTTCGGCATTCCCATGCGCTTGCCGAGGCCGGTGATGGTCACACGATTCGAGCCGATGCGGTCCTGGATGAGCGCGCTGCCTTTGCGCTCGAAATAAAGCAGGAAGAGCGACAGGTTCAATCCGAGCACGATCATCAGGATCGCTTTGATCGCGCCGGCGATTAGTTCAATTGTCACGTGAGGCAAGCTCGTCGATAAGTTTGAGGGTGCTTTCTTCGGTGAGATTCTCGAAGTAAGCGTCCTGATTGAGCTGGAGCATCGGCGCAGTGCCGCATGAGGCGAGGCACTCGACCGCGTCGAGCGTGAATTTGCCGTCGGGAGTCGTCTCGCCCAACTCGATTTTCAATTTGCGCCGGATACAGTCGACGATTTTCTCGGCGCCGCGCAACTTACACGAGAGATTAGTGCAGACGTCGAGCAGGTAGCGGCCGACCGGCTTGCGATGGAACATCGTGTAGAATGAAACGACGGCGCGCACATGCGCGGGCGGCAATTCCATCAGCTGCGCGACGTAGTCCTGGGTCTCGTCGCTGAGCCAGCCGAATTCGCGCTGCGCGATCCACAGGGTCGGAATCAGCGCGGCCTGGCGCGTCGGGTAGCGCTCGAGCGTTTGGCGGTACTCGTCGAGTGCCGCTTCGGAAAACTTGGGTTGCTGGTTCTCAGGCATGGCCGGAGTATTACTGAACCTTCAACTTCGACGTTCTTGAGTTCGAGAATCTAATGATTGCTAGCTAAAATCCCGCAAATCCGCCAGAGGCACAAGCTTCGCCATTCACGCCGCCCGCGAACTTGCGGGGTCAGGCAGAACGGGTTATCTATCGTCCGCGACTTCGAGGCAAGAGGCGAAGGCCGAATCGTTCGACTTACGATGCGGAAAAACTGACGCGATGCGAATTATTGCGGGACATGCTCACGGCCGGCGGCTCAAGGCGCCGCGCGGATTGCTGACGCGGCCGACCTCGGCGCGGGCGCGCGAATCGATTTTTTCGCGGCTCGCAGTCCGGATGGATCTCAGCGGCGTGCGCGTGCTCGACATTTTCGCCGGCAGCGGATCGCTGGGAATCGAGTCGCTCTCACGCGGCGCGGCGCACGTGACGTTTGTGGATTCGTCGCGCGACGCGGCGGCTGCGATTCGCGCCAATCTGGCACAGCTCGAACTTTCCGATCGCGCGCGCATCGTCGCCGCCGACGTACGTCGCGCCCTCGTTGAACTCGGACGCTCGCACGAGTCGTTTGATTTGGTATTCGTCGATGCGCCGTTCAAGGACGACATGAGTGCGGAGGTGCTGGCGCTGCTGGGCGAGCATCAGCTGGTCGCGTCCGGCGGCTGGGTGGTAGTTGAACAGTCGAAGCGCGCGCCCGTCGCGCCGCCCGCTCCTGAAGCCCACGAGCGCGCGTTCGTTGCAACCATCGGCGATCATCGAATCGCCTTTTACCGGCGACCGGGTCCGGCGCCGAGTGCGGAACAGAAGTTTTAGGCCAATGACGAAAACCAAAGAGCGTTCCTCGCTGATCGCGGTCTACCCCGGCAGCTTCGACCCAATCCACAACGGACATGTCGACGTTATCCGGCGCAGCGTCGCGATTTTCGACGAGGTGATCGTCGCGGTCACCTACAATCCGCACAAGGACGCGGCGCTGTTTACCGGCGACGAGCGCGTCGAAATAATCCGCGAGGTCATCCGCGACCTCGAGCCGCGCGCGCGGGTGGACAAGTTCAGCGGCCTGTCGGTCGACTATGCGGAACGTATCGGCGCCAAGGTGTTGATTCGTTCGCTGCGCGCCGTGACTGATTTCGATTACGAGCTGCAAATGGCGCAGATGAACAAGCAAATGAGCCCGAACGTCGAGACCGTGTTCATGTTCTCGAATCCGCGGCTGTTCTTCAGCTCGTCGCATCTGATCAAGGAAGTCGCGGGCTACGGCAAGCGCCTGCCGGAGTTGGTGCCCGAGCTCGTGATCGAGCGGCTGCGCGCCAAACTCAAAGTCGGCTGAGCGGTTCATTCAAAACAGCGGGACAGATACAATCTGTCGTCGTTCTCATCATTCCAGATCCGGATTCAGGAAATGTTAAAAGTTAATCGCAGAATTGCCGCAATCAAACCTTCCGCCACGCTGGCGGCCGACGCGCGCGCGACGGAAATGAAAGCCGCCGGAATTGACGTCGTCTCGCTGGCCGCCGGCGAGCCGGACTTCGACACGCCCGAGCGCATCAAGCAGGCCGCGGGCAAAGCGCTCGCCGCGGGCCAGACCAAGTACACGGCAGTGGGCGGAACCGCTGCGCTCAAAAATGCGATCAAGCTCAAACTCAAGCGGGACAACAATCTCGACTACGAGCCGAACGAGATAATCGCGTCGGCTGGATGCAAGCAGGCCGAGGCTAACGTGATCGCCGCGCTGTTCGACGAGGGCGACGAGGTGATAATTCCGACGCCGGCGTGGGTGAGTTTCGCCGCGATGGTCTCGCTGTCGGGTGCAGAGGCGAAGTTCGTCGAGTGCTCCGAAGAGTCCGGCTTCATCCTCGAGCCCGAGGCGCTGCGCCGCGCGATCACACCGCGCACCCGCGGCATCATGCTCAATTCGCCGTCGAACCCGACCGGCGCCGTCTACGGACCCGAATCGCTCGCGGCGATCGCGCGCGTGCTGGTCGACACCGACATCTGGGTGATGTCCGATGACGTTTACGAGCACATCGTGTACACCGAAAACGGCCTTCCTCCGCACATTTTCCATGTCGAGCCGCGGCTCAAGTCGCACGGCATCGTGTTCAACTCGCTGTCGAAAACTTACGCGATGACAGGATGGCGAATCGGATTTGCAGCCGGGCCGAAGGAAGCGATCGCGGCGGCCGGCCGCTTGCAGAGCCAGAACAGCGGCAATCCCAATTCCATAACGCAGGCAGCCGCGATCGAGGCGCTCACCGGTCCGCAGGACGAGCTCAAGCCGATGCTCGAGGCGTTTCGCGAGCGCAACGCGCTGGTCGTCGAGCGCGTGCGGCGCATCCCGGGCTTCAAGCTGCCCAACGTGCCGGACGGTGCGTTCTACGCCTTCCCCAACGTGTCGGGCTTGATTGGCAGCCGGTTTGGCGACAAGACCATCACCGACGGCGACGGTCTCGCGGCATTTCTGCTCGACGAGGCGCACGTCTCGCTGGTGGGCGGCAACGACTTCGGCGCGCCGAATCATGTCAGACTTTCGTACGCCACTTCGATCAAGAATCTGAACGAGGCTTTCGATCGCATCGAGCGCGCCGTCGCCAAGCTCAAGCGCTAGCGCGTTGCGATTCCGGTCAAGACTTGCGCCACGGCGCGGGGAATTCGCCGGTGTCGAGCCAGTGCACATAGTCGGCGAGAATCTCCACGTGATCGAACGCGAGCGGCGAGGGCGGATTGCGCGGGTCGCACAGCGTGGCGTTCTTCGCATCGTCGGCGCCGCGCGGCGTGCCCGATGCGCGTGCGACGTAGACGACGGTGATCGTCTGCCCGCGCGGATCGCGATCGGGCCGCGAATAGACGCCGAGCAGCGCGCGCAGCTCGACCTCGAGCGAGATTTCCTCGCGCGCTTCGCGTATCGCCGCCTGCTCGACCGTCTCGCCGAAATCGACGAAGCCGCCCGGAATCGCCCATCCCAATGGAAAATTCCGCCGCTCGATCAAAACGACCTTGTCGCCAATCTCGGTGATTATGTCGGCGGCTATCGGAGGACATTTCGGCCGTGGCATGATGCGATTCTAACATGG
>Ga0209447_10000473_pt1 | contig 11060 bp, 10 predicted proteins | sample BogFormECP04_OM3_FD_188243 | JGI IMG/M metagenome (GOLD analysis project Ga0209447, IMG submission 188243) | Bog forest soil microbial communities from Calvert Island, British Columbia, Canada - ECP04_OM3 (SPAdes) (version 2) | ecosystem: Environmental > Aquatic > Freshwater > Wetlands > Bog ... | reverse complement strand
GCGGTTGGGCAAAATCCAATAGATCAGGAATAAGAATGCGCGTAAAAAGATAAGGACCGAACGCCGTGACGCAAACCACCGCCGACCAAAATCCCGCTTCAAAGGAAAGTAATTTCTCCCCCATCTTCACCAGAAAAAACAGCAGCACCAGTACGCCCAGCGCCTGCGGCAATCGCACTGCCCAATCCTTGATCCCGAGCAAACGCATGCTCGCTGCCATCGCCCAATAAGGAAGCGGCGCCTTCTCCAGATAGCGAATCCCGTTTTCGTGCAGCGTCACCCAGTCGTGACGAACAAGAATCTCCCTCCCCGCATCCGCGTGTGCCGCGTCCGCATCGTCAAACAGCGGCGGCGCAAATACGCCGGGGAGAAAAATAACCATCCACAGAAAAACAATTGCGGCGAAATAGAGCCAGCGGGGCTGGCCGGCGGGCAGGGTCATGAATTCAGCGAGCCTTTGCGCGAGCGTGCGATGCGCTCTGTAAAGTTTCGAATCATGGGAATAGAAAGTTTATCATGCGGGCGCCGCGCGTTTCAGGCTCCGGCACCGTACTGTTATACTTCCATGGTCGAATGATCATCACCCGCAGCCCAATGCGAATCTCCCTCGGCGGAGGGGGAACGGACCTCCCGTCCTATTACCGCGAGCACTCCGGTTTTGTCGTTTCCGCCGCCATCACTCGCTACGTGTACATCACCATCAGCGAATCCTTCTGGCCCAAGATTATTCTTAAGTATACGAAACTCGAGAGCGTCGATCACGTCGAAGAAATCCAGCACCCCCTCATCCGCGAAGCTATGAAGCTCACCGGCGTCACCGGCCCCTATCTCGAAATCGTCAGCCACTCCGATATTCCCGCCGGCACCGGCCTCGGCTCCTCCGGAAGTTTCACCACCGCTCTCCTCGGCGCTCTGCACACCGTCCAGCGCCGCTTCGCCGCTCCGCAACAGCTTGCCGAAGAAGCCTGCCACATCGAAATCGATCTTCTCCGCGAACCCGTCGGCAAACAGGATCAATACATCGCCGCCTTCGGTGGCATCACCTCATTCGAATTTTTGCCCGACGAAACCGTCACCGCCCGCCCCGTAAAAATTCCTCCCGAAGCCTTGGCGAATCTCGAAGACAATCTCTTGCTCTTTTTTACCGGCGTCGCCCGTTCCGCTTCCGAAATCCTCCGCGACCAGGACACCAAGAGCAAAGAAGTTTCGAAACAAATGCTCGACAATCTCCATTTCACAAAACAGCTCGGCCTCCAAAGCCGCGACGCCCTCGAAGCCGGCGACCTTCGCAAATTCGCCGAGCTCATGGCCGTGCACTGGGAGCACAAAAAACGCCGCTCCCCCGGCATGAGCACTGGCCCCATCGATGACTTGTATGCGCTCGCGCGCGCCAATGGCGCTCTCGGCGGAAAACTCGTCGGCGCCGGCGGCGGCGGCTTCCTCATGCTTTATACTGAAAACAAGACGCTCTTGCGCCATGCCATGAGAAACGCCGGCCTGCGCGAAGTGCGCCTCCAGTTTGATTTTGCCGGCACTACCATCGTCACTCGTTCGTAGAGGAACTCTTGTTGACCGTTGCCATCTTAGCGGGCGGTTTAGCCACGCGGCTCCGGCCGGTGACCGAAACTCTGCCGAAGTCTCTCCTCGATTTGAACGGCGAACCATTCCTCGCCCATCAACTCCGCCTCCTCCGGCGCAACGGCGTCCGCCGCGTCGTCCTCTGCGTCGGTTTCCTCGGCGAAAAAATCCGCGACTTCGCTGGCAACGGCAGCGCCTTCGGTTTGCAACTGGACTATTCCTTCGACGGCCCGAAACTCCTCGGCACCGCCGGCGCCCTAAAAAACGCCTTGCCTCTCCTCGGCCCCGATTTTTTCGTCCTCTACGGCGATTCTTATTTACTGTGTGATTATTCGACTGTCGCCGCCCATTTTCAGTCTTCCGGTAAACTCTCCCTCATGACCGTCTTTCGCAATGACGGCCAGTGGGACTCCAGTAACGTCGAATTCGATAATGGCCGCATTTTGGCCTACAGTAAGAGGAATGGAACTCCGCGCATGAAGTTCATCGATTACGGGCTCGGCGCATTCTCCGCCAAAGCCTTCGACCGCGTCTTGCCCGCCCAGCCGCGCGATCTCGCCGATCTCTACTCCGAGCTCCTCGCCGAACAGCAACTCGCCGGCCTCGAAATCTCCCAGCGCTTTTACGAAATCGGCTCCGCCGCCGGCCTCGCAGAAACCGCCCGCTTCCTCGCCTCGCAAGGAGTCGCGCAAGCATGAGCGCGCAGAACACTTTCGCCGAAAAATTCCTGCTCGAAGCCCGCGAAATCCTCGGCAAGCTCGACGCATCCGCCATCGAAAAAGCCGCCTATCTCTTGGCCGAAACCCGCATGGCCGGCGGCCGCCTTTTCATCCTCGGCGTCGGCGGCAGCGCCGCCAACGCTTCCCACGCCGTCAACGACTTCCGCAAAATCGCCGCCCTCGAATCCTACGCTCCCACCGACAACGTCTCCGAACTCACGGCTCGCACCAACGATGAAGGCTGGTCCACCGTCTTCGAAAGCTGGCTGAAAACTAGCCGCCTCAAAAAACTCGACACCGTCCTCGTCTTCTCCGTCGGCGGCGGCGACCTCGAGCGAAATGTCAGTCCCAATCTCGTCGCCGCTCTCGCCTTCGCAAAAAATATGGGCGCGAAAATTATCGGCGTTGTCGGCCGCGATGGCGGCTACACCGGAAAAATGGCCGACGCCTGCATCCTCATCCCCACCGTAAACCCGGTTCACGTCACGCCCCACGCCGAAGCCTTTCAAGCCGTCGTCTGGCACCTTTTGGTCACCCATCCCGCCGTAAAAGTCGAACAAACCAAATGGGAATCCACCGCCGCGCAACGACACCAGCAAAAAGCCGTCTTCCTCGACCGCGACGGCGTCCTCAATCGCGCCGTCGTGAAAAACGGAAAACCTCATCCGCCCGCGAACGAGTCCGAACTTGAACTAACCCCCGGCGCCAAATCCGTCCTCCAAAAATTAAAAGATCAAGGCTACAAACTCCTGGTCGTCACCAATCAACCCGACGTCGCACGCGGCACCACCGCGCGCGAAACCGTCGAGGCCATCCACCGCAAACTCGCAAACGAACTGCCCATCGATGATTTCTTCGTCTGCTACCACACCGACTCCGACCATTGCGATTGCCGCAAACCAAAATCCGGCTTGCTGCTCGAAGGCGCACGCCGCCATCAAATTGATCTCTCCTCCAGCTTTATGGTCGGCGACCGCTGGCGCGACGTCGAAGCCGGCATCGCCGCCGGCTGCAAAACTGTCCTCATCGATGGCGGCTACGAAAATGACCCTCCCGCACGGCCCGCCGATGCCCAAGTGCATTCCCTCGCCGAAGCGGTAGACTGGATCCTGCAATCCAGCCGCAAAGGAGCCGCTCCATGAAGAGCGTTGCCGGTCTCAAAATAAAAATCTTCGCCGATGGCGCGGACCTCGCGGGCATGCTCGAGCTCTCCCGCAAGCCCTACATCAAAGGCCTCACCACCAATCCCACGCTCATGCGCAAGGCTGGCGTCCCCAACTACGAAGCCTTCGCCAGGGAAGTGTTGACGCACATCAAAAATTTACCGGTCTCCTTCGAAGTCATCGCCGATGACGAAGACACCATGGAATCGCAAGCCCGCTACATCGCCACCTGGGGCGCCAACGTCTACGTCAAAATTCCCGTCACCAACACCCGCCGCGAGTCCATGCACAAATTAATGCACCGCCTCAGCCACGACGGCATTCAAGTCAACGCCACCGCCCTGCTGACCCTCCCGCAAGTCCGCGAAGTCACTAAAGCTCTTCACGGCGGCGCGCCTTCCAACGTCTCCGTCTTCGCTGGACGCATCGCCGACACCGGCTGCGATCCTCTTCCCATGATGACCGAAGCCATGGAAATTCTCCGCGGCAACGAACACACCGAGTTGATTTGGGCCAGCCCCCGCGAGCTGCTCAACATCTTTCACGCCGAACAGATCGGCTGCCACATCATCACCGTCACAAACGACATCATGCGCAAGCTCGATCTCCTTGGAAAAAACCTCGGCGATTTTTCCCTCGAAACCGTGCAGATGTTTTATGACGACGCCGTCAAAGCCGGTTACGCCATCGAGGTCGTTCCCGCCGCGCGTATGGCCAAATCTAGTAAGACTTAGGAAGTTTTGCGTAACAGTCATCCACGATGCGCATGGCGCGCAGCGCGTCTTCCGCCGTGGCAATTTCCGTCGGCGAGTTTGCGTTGCTAACCGCCGCTACAAATTTATCCGTTTCCTGCTGCAGCGAATCGTCTTCCATTCCGTAATCGAATTGCGTTTCCCGCGGCTTTCCCGGCTGCAGCCACGGCCATTTCACCGCCGCGGTCAGCTTCTGCGCCCCGTAGAATTTTCCCCGGCCGCGCACCAGCAGTTGCGCGTTCTCCGTTTCAATCGTCATCTCGAATCGCGATTGCCAGCTCGTGAGCGAAAGATTCAAATTCGCAATCGCTCCGCCGGCCAGTGTCAGAAGCAAGCTCGCGTGATCCTCCACATCAATGGCCCAGAACTGCCGGCTCAGATACCCGCCCGCCAGCTCCGCGCCTCCGCAAAGCCACTGCAGAAGATCGAACAGATGAATCCCCGGATCAATGCACACTCCGCCGCCACAACGCACACGATCGGTCTTCCAGCTTTTTTCGTATCCCGGTTGCGCCCCGTGGCTCAACACCGCATCCACTCCCAGCACTTTTCCCAATTCTCCGGATTTCAACATGCGCCGCGCGTGCTCGATATTTTTCAGAAAACGGTAATTGAGCCCCACGAAAACGCGGGTCCCCCGTTTCCGCGATTCCGCGATCAATCCTTCCGTTTCCGCAACCGTGCGCCCCAGCGGTTTTTCCACCAGCACCGCCGGCGCCAGCGGGAAAACCCGCGGCAGCACTTCCACCGCCGTGTCGTGAGGGGTTGCCACGATCGCCGCGCCATAACTGCCGCACAGCGCCGCTTTTTCGCCGGCGCTCGTTGCTTTCTGCGAAAGTGCGGTTCCTTCGGAAAGTTTCGGATCGAACACGACAATCCGGGAAACGGCAGGATTCTTCGCCAGCGCTTGGACCCGTTGCGACCCGATCAGTCCATAGCCAACAACTAGAACGTTCATAGGTCGTTGCGCCTCAGCTTGAATGCTTCCGCGCGGACCGCCGCGGGCGAAAGGGTCGCATACGCATCGTTGACATGCAGAAAGCGACCGCTCAAACCGTCCGATGCCGACGATAGCAGCCAGCGGCACAGCGCAATCGGTTTTGAAAACGGAACTGTCGTTCGCACTTCGCCCCCCGCGGCGCGCACCGCGGCAAGCATCGAGGTTTCGTTCGCACCGGGCGCGATAATGTTCACGTCGATCGGAATGCACGCCGCATCCAGCTCCATCGCCATCGTTTCGCACAGGCGCACTCCCGCCGCTTTCGACGTCCCGTACGGCAGAAATTGCGGATAGCCGTAGCCCGCTCCTCCTCCCGCGAAAAGTATGATTTTTCCGCGCCGCGGGCTTAGCTTGGCGGTCGCGGTGGCGTGCAGCCACGACTGTACGAAATCTTTCACCAGGAAAAACGTAGCCGCCGTGTTCACACGCAGCGTGCTCACGAACTCTTCCGATCCCAGCTCCCAGAAATGCCCGCTCTGCCCCAGTTCCGCCGCCGCGTGAATCACCGCGTCGAGCCCGCCCCACGTGCTCCGGATTCTCGAGAACAGCGCGTCCACCGATTCCGGATCGGCAATCTCCACTCGCGCGGCCAGAATCTCCGGGCCAAGCTGCTTCGCCGCGTCGAACACTTGTTCCGTTTTGGCGGCTAGAAAAAGTTTGCACCCGGCCTTGGCCAGGTCCCGCGCCACTTCAAATCCGATACCCCGGCTGCCTCCGGTGATAAGCACGCGGGGCGGTGGCAGCGATTTGTTAGCATCCGTCATTTGTATTTTTCCAGTTCGTCTAAAGATAGCAGAGATTCGAAGAGGAGACGAAATGGCGGCCTGCAATCTCCGGCACTGTTCCGATAGAAAGAACCCGTAATCCGCGAATGCGCCGCCGCTGGGTCGACGCTGGCACCGGCTTCGACTATCATCCAATATATACGTCAGCCGTGAATTCACTTTCAGTTCGTTCGCCGCGCTTGAAAAAATAGGCGCACATCGAGATTCTCCGCAAGCGACGCGGATTTGGAGCGGATCATGAAGTGGGGACGATTTTTCATTGTAGGAGGCGCGGGGTTTATCGGCTCGCATTTCACGGACGCGCTGCTTGCGCATCCCGATGTCAGCGGCGTCACGATTTTCGACAATCTGACTTCCGGCCGCGAGTGGCACTTTCAGCCCCATCTCAAAAATCCCAAGTTCCGCTTCGTCAATGGCGACGTGAAGGATCTCGACGCGCTCCAACGCGCCATGGATGGCTGCGACATCGTCATTCATCTCGCCTCCAATCCCGACATCGCCCGTGCCGCCACCGAGCCGGACATCGATTTTCGCGAGGGCACCTATCTCACCGAGCGCGTTCTCGAAGCCATGCGCCTCACTTCCGCCAAGCGCATCCTCTACGCCTCCGGCAGCGGCGTCTACGGCGATTTGGGAACCGTCGAAGCTGGTGAAGATTACGGCCCCATGGTCCCGATCTCCACTTATGGCGCCAGCAAACTCGCCGGCGAAATGCTCATTAGCTCGTATTCCCATATGTTCGATATCCGTGGCTGCGTTTTTCGTTTCGGAAATGTGGTAGGCCCCCGGCAAACGCACGGCGTTGGTTTTGATTTTGTCAGGGCGCTGCGTAAGCAGCCGGAAAAACTCCGCATTCTGGGCGACGGCTTGCAAAGTAAATCCTACGTCCACGTGCAGGACGTCATTGCCGCCGTTCTGCTCGCCAACGAAAAAACCGCTGCGAAATTTCAGACCTACAACGTGGCCACCGGCGATTACATCACCGTGCGCGAAATCGCCGAGCTGGCCTGCGAGTGCGTGGGGCTGGACCCGCGCAAAGTTGCTTTTGATTTCGCGGGCGGCGACCGCGGCTGGAAAGGTGATGTCGCCGTCATTCGCTTGAACACCGATCGCATCCGCGGGCTGGGCTGGCGCTGCCGGCGAAATTCGCGCGAAGCCCTGCGCGAAGCCATGCTCGCGCTGATCCAGGATGCGGAATTGCTCTACGCCGGCCAAAAAGCGTAAATCGCCGAATTTTGAGGAGGCTCGAATCTGTCCGTAATTTCGTACATTTTGTTGACCGTCGCCCTGGTCGGGACTCTGAGTTCCACGGTCTATCTGTTTCTGACCCTCGCGGCCGTTCTGAAATTCCGCAAAGAGTCCCGCGAACTTCTCGATCCTTCGCCGGGAGTTGCGCAGTTTCCCGCGGTTTCCATGATCAAGCCCGTCCACGGCCTCGAGCCGCAACTCCGCGAAAACATCGAGAGTTTTTTCCGCCAGGACTATCCGCAATTCGAAATTCTGTTTGGCGCTGACACCGCCGGCGATCCCGCCATCGAAATTATCCGCGAAATCGCCGCGCGCTATCCGCAGGTGCCCCACCGCATTGTGGTTCACGGCGTACCCCCCTGGCCGAATCCGCAGACCTATTCGCTGCATTGCCTCGCGAAGGAAGCCAGGCACCAAGTCCTCGTCGCTTCCGACAGCGACGTCGAAGTGGCGCGGAATTATTTGCGCGAAGTAGTGACGCCATTGCTCAAGCCCGGAATCGCCATGACCACTTGCCTCTATCGCGGAAAAAACGTCGGCGATTTCTGGTCCAATCAAAGCGCCATGTGCATGTCCGTGGAAGAACCCGCCGGCGTGCTGGTCGCGAATCTCTTCGAAGGCATGAAGTTCGGCCTCGGCCCGACCATCGCCGTGCGCCGCGAAGCGCTCGAAAAAATCGGCGGCTACGAAAAATTCTACGATTATTCCGCGAACGATTTTATTTTGGGCAACCTGATCCACAAAGCCGGCTACCGCGTCGTGCTCTCCAGCCACGTCATCGATCACATCGTCAATCAGAGCACCTTCAAAAAAATGTGGCAGAACCAGTTGCGCTGGGCGGTCACCGCGCGCTATTGCCGCCCCAAAGGCCACGTCGGCATGGGCCTGATTTTTGCGATGCCCTTCGGGATTTTGGGTTTGCTGGCCGCGGGATTTCTGGGTCACTGGGGCTGGGGCCTTGCGCTTCTTGGCTGGGCCGTAGTGAATCGTTGGATTGAAGCGTGGGCCGTCGGCTGGTTGGTGCTGCGCGACAAGCCGTTGCTGAAAAAAATCTGGCTCTATCCTACGCGCGATTTGCTTGGTTTCGTTGTCTGGTGCATGAGTTTTGCGGGAACAAAAATCGCCTGGCGCAGCAGCAAATTTGAACTCCAGGGCGAGCGCATGGTGTTGCGCAAAGATGCCTAAACGACGAAACCGCAGATGGCCGCAAAGGGCGCTTGAGCGTTGCCGAATTTTTGTGGCTGCGATATTCTTGAATTCATTCGTGATCAACATTGAGGCCTTTTTCTGAAAGCCGCAAAACATAGCTCGATGCAGGCGCAGCCGCTGCGGGCTTCGCGAGAATACCTCGCGGAGGTACGCGGGATTCTCGACCGGCTCGATACCGCGGTGGTGGACCGCATGACCGAGGCGATCTGGGAGTGCTACGAACACGGACGCACGCTGTTTCTTTTCGGCAATGGCGGCAGCGCGGCGCTGGCGTCGCACTTTGCCTGCGACATCGGCAAAGGTACCGGAGCGCCGGGGCGGCGGCGGCTGCGCGTTATTTCTTTGGCCGACAATGTGCCGCTCATGACCGCGTGGGCGAACGACTCCAGCTACGGAGAAATTTTCGCCGAGCAGCTTCGCGACCTTGCGGAAAAAGACGATCTGGTTCTCGCGATTTCCGGAAGCGGCAATTCGGAAAATGTCGTGCGGGGGCTGCAAGTGGCGCGCGAATTGGGCGCGAAGACTATGGCGCTGACGGGATTCGCGGGCGGGCGCGTGAAAGCGCTGGCCGATCTTTGCCTGATCGTGCCGTCGGAGAATATGCAGCACATCGAGGACGCGCATTTATTTTCCACGCACGCCATTTTTACGGCCATCCGGCGGCACATGATGCATGCGAATGGGGAGTAGGGGATTTGTTTACTTTGCTGGTCTGCCGCGTTTACTTTCGAGTTGTTTGCCTTTGATTCTGGGGTTTCCACACGAAAGACTATCGAGTTTGACATCTCCTCAACTGGGGCGCAGCAGTGCTGCGCCCCTACAACGGACGCTTGTTTTGGGATTTCTGGGATAAGGTTGGGGAAGAGAAGGAGTGGTTTGTTTCCGGAATGATGCATTTGCACGCTAGTTGGCGGATGGTTGTGCTGCTTGTGGCCGCTGCGCCGCTGGCTTACTACGCGCTGGCTAGCTTGGCCGCGGTGCGGTTTTTCGGGCGCGAGCGGGCTGAGACATTGCCGGATTATGCGCCGCCGGTAAGCTTGCTGAAGCCGGTGCGGGGCTTGGATTTTGGTTCGTACGAGAATTTCGCGAGCTTTTGCCGGCAGGATTATCCGGAGTACGAAATTCTGTTTGGGGTGAACGACGCGGCCGATCCCGCCGTGCCTTTGATCCAGAGGATGATTCAGGAATTTCCTTCGCGAACGATTCGCTTGTCGATTGGCTCGGAGCAGCCGGGGGCGAACCGCAAAGTGGCCAAGCTGGCCAGCCTGGCGCGGGAGGCGCGGCACGAGATTCTGGTGCTGACGGACGGCGACGTACGCGTGGGGCCCAACTATTTGCGGGAAGTGGTGGCACCATTGGGGCGCGAACAAACCGGAGCGGTGACTTCGTTTTATCGCGGAATCGCCGAGAAAAATCTTGGGGCGGAGATCGAGGCCATCGGCGCTTCGAGCGATTTTTTCGCGGGAGTGCTGATGGCGGAGTGGATGGAGGGGATCACGTTTGCGCTGGGCGCGTCGATTGTCACGACGAAACCATGGCTGGCGAAGATTGGCGGTTTCGAGGGCTTTGCCGACATGCTCGCGGACGACTATGAGCTGGGGAACCGCATTGCCAAGGCCGGCGGCCGGGTGGTCCTTTCGCGCGAGCCGGTGTGGACGATGTATCCGGCGCAGACTGTGCGCGGGTTCTGGGACCATCAGGTGCGCTGGTCGCGGACGGTGCGGCTGTGCCGGCCGGCGTCCTATCTGGGGCTGATTTTCACGCATGGGCTGCCCTGGGCGGTGCTGGCGGCGATTGTGGCCCCGGCGGGGTGTATCGGCGGGGCGTATCTGCTGGCGTATCTGGTGCTTCGGCTGGTGATGGCCTGGACCGTGGGCGTTTGGGGCGTTGGCGACGAGATTTTGCGGCGGAAGCTGTGGCTGGTGCCGGTACGGGATGCTATCCACTTTGTGGTGTGGCTGGCGAGCTTCGCGTCCAACCGGATTACCTGGGATGGTGCGGAGTACACGATGGAGAAGGGGCGGATGGTGCCCGCCGGGGGGACGGGGGTACCCCCCACCCCCACCTAATTGCAGAAGAGTGCGCAAGCTGTTGAAAATAAAGGAGGGGATTTTGCGTTTTGGTGTATTGAGGCGAAAAAGCGGAAGGAGCCGAACAAGAAAGCGAAACGCAGAGACGCGGAGTGCGCAGAGATGGGGAACACGACGGGCTCCCGTTTGGGGGAAGAGGTAGTACACCCCACCCCGGGTGTTTTTTGGAAGGAGTTTGGAATTGCAAGAAAACAAAGGAGTTGTGAATTTTAGGCCGGCCAAAGAGTTTGTAAGAGTATGAAAACAAAGGGGTAGTGGCGAGCGGGCGGGAGAGGGCCGGGGAAAACGAGTGGCTCGTGGCGAGTTCCAGAATGGGAAGAGAGGAAGTGACACCCCGGCAGTTTTCGTAAGAGTGGCAAACACAGGAGTTACAGGAAGGGAAGTTGTAAGAGTGGCAAGCAATGGACTTAAAGTGGCTGTGTTTTCAGCGGGTTGCGGGCGGCTTGTAAGAGCGGCAAACAAAGGACTTACGGAGGCGTTCTGTTTATAAAAGAGTAACTGGGTGGGGCCTGATGG
>Ga0209447_10000471_pt1 | contig 11081 bp, 8 predicted proteins | sample BogFormECP04_OM3_FD_188243 | JGI IMG/M metagenome (GOLD analysis project Ga0209447, IMG submission 188243) | Bog forest soil microbial communities from Calvert Island, British Columbia, Canada - ECP04_OM3 (SPAdes) (version 2) | ecosystem: Environmental > Aquatic > Freshwater > Wetlands > Bog ... | reverse complement strand
GCATCGCGCACCGATTGGTGCGAATCGACGACCCGATCCTGCGGGTGCCGCAGCTGGCCATCCACCTGGCCGAAGACCGCAAGTCGCTCACGCTGGATCCGCAGCGCCACGTCAACGCGGTGTGGGGCGCCGGCGGCGCAGCTCGATCGTTCATCGGCTATGTCGCCAAACGGGCCGGCGTCGAGCCTGATGAGGTGCTGGGCGCCGATCTGATGACCCACGACCTGACTCCGTCGCGGCTGACGGGCGTCGACGACCAGTTCGTCAGCGCGCCGCGGCTGGACAACCAGGCATCCTGCTACGCGGGTCTGGAGGCGTTTCTGGACGCCAGATCCGCCCAACACCTGCCGGTGCTCGCGCTGTTCGACCACGAAGAGGTCGGATCGACCTCGGATCACGGCGCCGGCTCCGAGCTGCTGCTGGTCACGCTGGAACGCATCGTTCTGGCCAGTGGTGGCGGGCGCGCCGACTTTCTGCGCAGACTGCCGGGATCCATGGTGGCCTCGGCGGACATGGCGCACGCCACCCACCCCAATTACCCGGAGCGGCACGAGCCCGGGCACCTGATCGAGATCAACGGCGGTCCGGTGCTCAAGGTGCATCCAAATCTGCGGTACGCCACCGACGGCCGCACCGCCGCGGCGTTCGCGTTGGCATGCCGGCAGGCCGGCGTGCCGCTGCAACGTTACGAACACCGCGCCGACCTGCCGTGCGGCTCGACGATCGGTCCGATGACCGCGGCCCGGACCGGCATCCCGACCGTCGACGTGGGCGCGCCGCAGCTGGCGATGCACTCCGCGCGAGAATTCATGGGCGCCAACGACGTTCCCGCCTACGCGGCGGCGCTGCGGGCTTTCTTGTCGCCGGCCTGACCCGGTCAGGTCTGGGTGACGAACACCGGGTCGTAGCGGATCACGTTCTCCACCACCACGCCGTCGCGGGTGCGAACCCGGTCCAGCCCCCGGATCTCGATCGGCCCGTTCGGTCCGGTCGCGTGCCCGACGTAGTGCAGGAAGAACAGTTCCTCGCCGTCGACGGCGCCGGCAGTCGTGGCGCTGTCGACGAGTTCCAGTCGCAGGTCCGGAGCGACGGCCAGCAGGTCGGCAATCTTCTGGGTGTACGCCGTGAATCCACGGACCGGCTCGGTGTCACCGGGCCAGTAGCCGACGATGTCCTCGGCCAGGATGTCCATCCCGCGCGACATGTCGGGCGCCGCCCAGAACGCCGCAAAAAGCTCGGCACTGAATCTCGGGGTCGTTGTGGCAATGGCACTTCGGGTATCAGACATGGTTCCTCCAGGGTCGGTTGAGCGTTCGCTGAAAGTCTTCTCGGCGCGATGTCGCGGCACAATTACCTCAGAGGTCATCGCCATCGGTAATAAGGTCGTGGGTATGGCACTCAACGTGGAGATGGTCACCTTCGACTGCGTCGACCCCGCACAGCTCGCGGAGTGGTGGGCGCAACAGTTCGAAGGTGAGACACAGGAACTGATACCCGGCGAATTCATCGCCGTCATCCGGGCCGACGGCCCCCGGCTGGGCTTCCAGAAGGTGGACGATCCCACGCCCGGCAAGAACCGGGTGCACCTGGATTTCGGCGCCGCCGATGTCGACGCCGAGGTGAGCCGGCTCACCTCGGCGGGAGCGACCGAGGTCGGTCGGCACAGCGTCGGCGACAACTTCCGCTGGGTGGTGCTTGCCGACCCCGCGGGCAACGCCTTCTGCGTCGCCGGCACGGTCTAGCCGCCGCGCCACCTAGACTGTTCCCGTGACGTCTGGGCTCACTCACGCGACCGATACCGTCGAGCGGGCCGCGGCCACTCCTGACCAGCCGCAACCATTCCGCGAACTCGGTCTCAAAGACGACGAATACCAGCGGATCCGCGACATCCTGGGACGCCGCCCGACCGACGCCGAGCTGGCCATGTACTCGGTGATGTGGAGCGAACACTGCTCCTACAAGTCGTCCAAGGTGCACCTGCGGTACTTCGGCGAGACCACCACCGACGAGATGCGGGCGGGCATGCTGGCCGGCATCGGCGAGAACGCCGGCGTCGTCGACATCGGCGACGGCTGGGCCGTCACCTTCAAAGTCGAGTCGCACAACCACCCGTCCTACGTCGAGCCCTACCAAGGTGCGGCCACCGGTGTCGGCGGCATCGTCCGCGACATCATGGCGATGGGTGCCCGGCCGGTCGCGGTGATGGACCAGTTGCGGTTCGGCGCCGCGGACGCCCCGGACACCCGCCGCGTGCTCGACGGTGTGGTGCGGGGCATCGGCGGCTACGGCAACTCGCTGGGCTTGCCCAACATCGGCGGCGAAACCGTCTTCGATGCGTGCTACGCCGGCAACCCCTTGGTGAATGCGCTGTGCGTCGGCGTGCTGCGTAAGGAAGATCTCCATCTGGCGTTCGCGTCGGGCGCCGGCAACAAGATCATCCTGTTCGGCGCGCGGACCGGACTCGACGGCATCGGTGGCGTATCGGTGCTGGCGTCGGAAACCTTCGGCGGCGACGAGTCGGGTTCGGGCCGTAAGAAGTTACCCTCAGTGCAGGTCGGCGACCCGTTCACCGAGAAAGTGCTCATCGAATGCTGCCTCGAGCTGTATGCCGCGGGGCTGGTGATCGGCATCCAGGACCTCGGCGGAGCCGGATTATCCTGCGCCACATCGGAACTCGCGTCAGCTGGCGACGGCGGGATGGCGATCGAACTGGACACCGTGCCGCTGCGGGCCAAGAATATGACGCCCGCCGAGATTCTGTCCAGCGAGTCGCAAGAGCGCATGTGTGCTGTGGTCGCGCCGGAGAACGTGGATGCCTTCATGGCGGTGTGCCGCAAATGGGAGGTACTGGCCACCACGATCGGCGAGGTCACCGACGGTGACCGGCTGCAAATCACTTGGCACGGTGAGACGGTCGTCGACGTGCCGCCGCGCACCGTGGCCCACGAGGGGCCGGTGTACCAACGCCCCGTCGCTCGTCCGGAGTCGCAGGATGCGCTCAACGCCGACACGTCGGCCGGCCTGAATCGACCGGCCACCGGCGACGAGCTGCGCGCGACTTTGCTTGCGCTGCTGGGCAGTCCGCACCTGTGCAGCCGTGCGTTCATCACCGAGCAGTACGACCGCTACGTGCGCGGTAACACGGTGCTGGCCGAGCACGCCGACGGCGGCGTGCTGCGCGTCGACGAGGCCACTGGCCGCGGTATCGCGGTGTCGACCGACGCGTCGGGCCGCTACACGCTGCTCGACCCCTACGTCGGTGCCCAGCTCGCACTGGCCGAGGCGTACCGCAACGTCGCCGTCACCGGTGCCACCCCGGTCGCGGTGACCAACTGCCTCAACTTCGGCTCGCCGGAGGATCCGGGCGTGATGTGGCAGTTCTCCCAGGCGGTCCGCGGTTTGGCGGATGGCTGTGCGGCACTGGGTATTCCGGTGACAGGCGGCAACGTCAGCTTCTACAACCAGACTGGAACGACGGCGATCATGCCTACTCCGGTCGTCGGCGTCCTGGGTGTGATCGACGACGTCACCCGCCGCATTCCGACAGCCATGGGCACCCAACCCGGCGAGACGCTGATCCTGCTCGGCGACACCCGCGACGAGTTCGACGGCTCGATCTGGGCGCAGGTCACCGCCGACCATCTCGGCGGCTTGCCCCCCGCGGTAGACCTGGCCCGGGAAAGACTATTGGCCGACGTGCTGAGTGCGGCATCTCGCGACGGGCTGGTGTCCGCGGCCCACGACTTGTCCGAGGGCGGTCTGGCGCAGGCCGTCGTCGAATCGGCGCTCGCTGGCGAAACCGGTTGTCGCATTGTGCTTCCCGAAGGCGTCGACCCGTTCGTGACGTTGTTCTCCGAATCTGCGGGCCGGGTACTGGTGGCGGTGCCGCGTACCGAGGAGAGCCGCTTCACCTCGATGTGCGAGGCGCGCGGCCTGCCGGCCACCCGTATCGGTGTCGTCGACCAAGGGTCGGACACGGTGGAGGTACAGGGCCTGTTCACCGTGCCACTGGCGGAGTTGCGCAGCACATCCGAAGGGGTGCTGGCCGCGCTGCTGCGATGAGTCCCGAGTCTGAGGCTCGTGGACGGCATCCACTGCTGGTGTGGGCGTGGAGCCTGCTGCGGCTGAAATTCGTCGGGGTGGCGTTCGGCGCTCTGTTCTTCTGCTTGTCGTTGACGCCGTCGCTGGTGCCGCGAGAGTGGTTGTTCCAAGGGCTGATTGGTGGTGTGAACGCCGCGTTCGGTTACGGCCTGGGCGTGGTGCTCGGCAAGGCCGTCTACCGGATCCTGCTGCGAGGTGCCCGCTGGTGGCCGCCTCCGGCGCGGGCGCTGTTCTGGATGAAGGCGGCGGTCGTGGTGATGGCACCGACGGCGTGCGTGCTGATGCTGATTCCGGCCGCGTCCTGGCAACGGCAATTGTCCGCGCTGATGGGCGTCGAGGGGCCGACGAACCCGGGCTACCTCCGCACGCTGATCGTCGCGGCCATTGTCTGCACGCTATTGGTTTCGGCGGTCCGGGTGCTCATCGACGCCGTCAAGCTGCTCGCGCGAATGCTGATCCGGCGTTGGCATGTGCACGACGAAGTGGCGCTGTTCATCGGCACGGCAATCGTTGTGGCGCTGCTGATCACGTTGTTCGACGGTGTGCTGGTACGCGGCTTCTTCGCCGGCGCCAACGCGGTCTTCCAGCCGCGGGACAGCGTCACCCCCGCGGGTGTATCGCAACCACAGCTGGCGGAAAAATCGGGTAGCCCAACATCATTGGCGCCGTGGAGCAGCTTGGGATACCAGGGCCGCACTTTCGTCGGCACCGGCCCGCACGCGGCCGAACTGAGCAAGCTCAACGGCAGGCCGGCCAAGGAGCCGATCCGGGTGTACGCCGGGCTGCACACCGCCCCCGATGACCAAGGCCGGTTGGACGTCATCGTCAATGAGCTCGAGCGCACCGGCGCGCTGCGCCGCAAGGTCCTGGTGATCGCGCCGACCACCGGCACCGGCTGGATCGACCCGGTGGCCGCGAACTCGCTGGAGATGATGTACGACGGCGACACCGCGATCGTCGGTCTGCAGTACTCCTACCTGCCGAGCTGGATTTCGTTTCTGGCCGACCGCCAGAAGTCGATGGACTCCGGCCGGATATTGATCAACGCTGTCCACGACCGCTGGGCGAGACTGCCGTCAGACCACCGGCCGAAGCTGGTGCTCTACGGCGAGAGCTTGGGGTCCCTGGCCGGCCAGGCCGCGTTCGGGTGGCTGCCCGACATTGGCCGGATGGGCTTCGACGCGGTGCTCTGGGTCGGGCCGCCGCAGGAGAGCTCGCTGTGGCACGCGCTGCTCGTGCGGCGCGATCCGGGCTCCACCGAAGTGCAGCCGCGCTACGACAGCGGTCGAACCGCGCGGTTCTCCGAGGCCATCGACTCCGTCGACGTCGACCGCGTCGGGGGGCCACCGTGGGCGGGCACCCGTGTGCTGTTTCTGCAGCACCCGTCCGACCCGGTGGTCTGGTGGTCGCCCGACCTGTTGTTCAGTCGGCCCGGTTGGCTGGTCGAGCCGCGCGGCCGCGATCGCAGTGCGGCCATGCAATGGAACCCGGTGGTCACGTTTTGGCAGGTCAGCGCCGACCTGACCAACGCCGAGGGGGTTCCTGGCGGGCACGGACACAACTACAGCAACGACATCCTCGACGGTTGGGCCGCAGTGGCCCCGCCGGATGGCTGGACCGCGGCCGACGCCGACCGCATCCGTGCCGCGCTGAAGAGCTGAGCTATGGCCGCCCGTCAGAACGCCGATCCGACCAAGACCCTCGACGCCGTCCACGCCGTCGAGGGCTGGCTGCGCGATGACACCCAACCGTCGCCGGGTCGGGCGGAGCTGGCGGCCGCGGTCCGGCTCACCGCACGCACGCTGGCCGGCGAAGCGCCCGGCGCCAGCGTCGAGGTCCGGATTCCGCCGTTCGTCGCGGTGCAGTGCATTTCCGGGCCGAGGCATACCCGTGGCACGCCGCCCAACGTCGTCGAGACCGATCCGCGCACCTGGCTGCTGCTGGCCACCGGACTGCTCAAGGTGGCAGACGCCGCCGCCTCCGGGGCGCTTCGCCTGTCTGGATCGCGGGCCGGCGAGGTCGCGGGCTGGCTGCCGGTGGTGAGGCTGAGCGGTTAGGTCAGCGGCGCAAATCCAGAACGCACCAGATCGACACTCGTAGCAACGATTTCGCCCAGGTCGCCGGTACAGCCGTCGTCACCCCATTCTTGGACGGCCACCACAAGAGCCGCTGCCAGAGTGGCTCCCGCGACCTCGGCGATGAGGTCGAGGTTGGGAACGCCCACGTAGCGGGTCTTGATGAAGTCGGTCAGCACCTTGGCGAAGGACGACTGCACAACGCGTAAATGCGCGGCGATGCGCTCGGCGGATATCAACGTCGACCGGGCCATCGCGGCTTGGCGAACCACCTCCACGTCATGCGGAAAACTGGCCACGCTCGCTAATACGGCGTCGAATAGCGACTCCGAGGCGGGTCGTTGCGCCAACGCCTCAGCCAGCCATTCCAGGTGGGTGTCGTAATCCTGGAACAGAACGGCTTCCTTGCTGGGGAAGTGCCGGAAGAAAGTCCGCTCGGTGACGCCGGCTTCGGTGGCCAGCTGGGTCACCGTCACATTGGCGAACCCCTTGCTGGCGAACTGCGCCAGCGCTACCCGTCGTAACGCCGCATGCGTCGATCGCCGGCGCAGCTCATGAAGGTTGGTCGGCTCTGTCATCGCGCCAGATGTTATCTCGAATTTCCGTAATACGTCAGGGCTGACATCTTCCTCTCATGTCAGTACTGACATATTCTGCGAGCCATGACTGACTATGACGCGATCGTTGTCGGCGCTGGGCACAACGGCCTGACGGCCGCAGCCATCCTGCAGGGTGCGGGCCTGCGCACGCTCTGCCTGGAGGCCAACACCTACAGCGGTGGAATGGCCGCGACGGTCGAGCTCATCGACGGATTCCGCTACGAGATCGCGGGATCGGTGCAGTTCCCCACTGCCCCCCAGATCACCAAGGAGCTTGGCCTGGACGCTCTTCCGACCGTCGACGCCGAAGTGATGTCGGTCAACATCGGTGAGTCCGGTGAGGAGCCGATGGTCTTCTACCGCGATCCGATGCAGCTGATGACGCATCTCGGCGAGAAACACGGCGCCGACGCGATCATGGGCATGGCCGAGTTGATCGCCTGGAGTCAAGGGCCCGCGAAAGCGCTGGGTCGATTCGAGGTGCGCACGCCGCCGAAGACGCTCGACGAGATGTACACCTGCGCGGCCAACGAAGCCGAACGTGCCGCCATTCATCAGATGCTGTTCGGCTCGGCGATGGACGCCATCGACCGCTACCTGCCGGACAGAGAAAAGCACGCAATCATGCGCGGGATGCTCGCGTTTCTGGCCGTCAACTCCACCTACCGCGGTCCGTACACCCCCGGCAGCGCGACCTGCCTGGCCTTTGCGCTGGCTGTGCCCGACGACAGCACCGCCATGATGACCAAGCTCGCCGGCGGTATCGGAGCGCTCACCGAACACCTGCACGAGCTATTCGTCTCCCGTGGTGGCGAGATGCGCTTCCGGACCAAAGTCGAGAAGATCCTCGTGGAAAACGACCGCGTCACCGGCGTGCGACTCCGCGACGGGTCAACGATCAGCGCACCCGTCGTGGTCTCCAATATGGCGCCCGACCTCACGCTCACCGATCTCGTCGGCGCGGAGTACCTGCCTGCGGACTTGATCGCCAGGCTGAGCGGTCGAGACCACCGCGCGGCATTTATCCAAATGCATTTCGCTCTCGACGGCCTGCCGGAGTTCGCGCCCCCCTACGAGCTGCTCAACGAACCTGGCATGCAGCAGTCCATCGGAATTTTCGGCTCACCCGAGGAACAGCAGCGCCAGTGGGAGATGTGCACCCGCGGCTTGGTGCCCGACAATCCATCGCTGGGCATGCAGATACCGTCCTGCATGGACCCCGGACTGGCGCCGCCGGGCAAGCACGCGGCGAGCGCATATGCCTACGCGTTTCCCGTCGAAGCCAGCCGCGACCAGCACGGACATCTGAAAAACGAGATGGCGCAACGGGTTATCGACAAGATCACCCGCTATGCGCCGAACTTCCGCGACATCGTCATCCGGCACATCACCTTCGCGCCGTATCACATGCAGACGATGTTCGGCGCCCCGTCGGGCGACTTCTGCCACGGCCTGCTGCATCCGGACCTGATGGGACCAAACCGGCCCGGACCCAAGGGCTTCATCGACCTGCCGATTCCGGTCGATGGGCTCTACCTGGCAAGCGCCGGCTGTCACGGCGGCCCGGGCATCACCTTCACGCCCGGCTACAACGCCGCCTATCAAGTGCTCGACGATCTGGCGGCCGGGCCGCCGCTGCGCTGAGCCCGTGAGTGAGTCCTGTGACATATGTGACTGCTGACACCCTGTGGGAATAAAAGCCCAGGAAAAGCGGCTCGTAAGTGACGCAACACGCACCATCGATTCGGTCACATGACCGCCGTTTCCGTAGACTGCGTTACGTCACCAACCGCCTCCCAGGAGCCGCCCTACCGTGACCACCCAGCAGCCAGTGCCCGAGGAAAACCCGCCCGGCGAAGAATGCGGTGTATTCGGTGTATGGGCGCCCGGCGAGGAAGTCGCCAAACTCACCTATTACGGGCTGTACGCGCTGCAGCACCGCGGCCAGGAGGCCGCCGGCATCGCCGTGGCGGACGGGTCGCAGGTGCTGGTGTTCAAAGACCTCGGTCTGGTCAGCCAGGTTTTCGACGAGCAGACCTTGGCGGCCATGGAGGGCCACGTCGCCATCGGGCACTGCCGATACTCCACCACCGGCCAAACCACTTGGGAGAACGCGCAACCGGTGTTCCGCAACACAGCGGCCGGCACTGCGGTTGCGTTGGGACACAACGGCAATCTGGTCAACAGCGCCGAGCTGGTCACACGGGCGCGTGGCGCCGGACTTTGCAGCACCAGGGTTCCGAGTGCGGCCACCACCGACTCCGACATGCTGGGCGCACTGCTGGCCCACGGTGCGGCCGACTCCAGCCTGGAACAGTCGGCGCTGGAACTGCTGCCGACAGTGCGCGGTGCGTTCTGTCTGACGTTCATGGACGAGAACACCCTGTACGCCGCGCGCGACCCGTACGGCGTACGGCCGCTGTGCCTGGGACGACTGGACCGCGGCTGGGTGGTGGCCTCCGAAACCGCCGCGCTCGACATCGTCGGCGCCTCGTTCGTCCGCGACATCGAGCCGGGCGAGCTCTTGGCGATCGACGCCGACGGCGTGCGGTCGACCCGTTTCGCCAACCCCGAACCCAAGGGCTGCATCTTCGAATACGTCTACCTGGCACGACCCGACAGCACGATCGCCGGCCGGTCGGTGCACGGCGCCCGCCTCGAAATCGGTCGTCGGCTGGCCCGTGAATGCCCGATCGACGCCGACCTGGTGATTGGCGTTCCGGAGTCCGGCACTCCCGCCGCGGTCGGCTATGCGCAGGAGGCCGGCATTCCCTACGGGCAAGGCTTGATGAAGAACGCCTACGTCGGACGGACCTTCATTCAGCCGTCGCAAACCATCCGCCAACTCGGAATCCGGTTGAAACTCAACCCGCTCAAAGAGGTCATCCGGGGCAAGCGGCTCATCGTTGTCGACGACTCGATCGTGCGGGGCAATACCCAGCGCGCTCTGGTCAGGATGCTGCGCGAGGCCGGCGCCGTCGAGGTGCATGTGCGCATCGCCTCGCCGCCGGTGAAGTGGCCGTGCTTCTACGGCATCGACTTTCCTTCGCCGGCCGAGTTGATCGCGAATGCCGTCGAAGACGAAGACGAGATGCTCGAAGCGGTGCGGCATGCCATCAACGCCGACACGCTCGGATACATCTCGCTGCGGGGTCTGATCGCCGCGACCGAGCAACCCACCTCGCGGCTCTGCTCGGCCTGCTTCGACGGCAAGTATCCGATCGAACTGCCCAGCGAGACCGCACTGGGCAAAAACGTCATCGAGCACATGCTTGCCACCACCGCCCGGGGAGCCGCGCAGGCCGATGCCCAAACCAACATCGCGGCCCGCGAAATCTCCGCCGAGGCGGAGCAGGCCTCCGTGCTGCGCCATCCCTAACTCAGCGGACAGGTGGCCGATACCCGTGTTCGGCGCTGACCGGTAGCCTTTATCGACGATGGCCGACCTCACAAAAAAGTCCGGAAAAGATCCGGCCGCCCCTGGCGCCACGTACGCATCGGCCGGAGTCGATATCGAAGCCGGGGACCGCGCCGTCGAACTGTTCAAGCCGCTGGCGTCCAAGGCCACCAGGCCCGAGGTGCGCAGCAAGCTTGGCGGATTCGCCGGATTGTTTGCGCTGCGTAGCGATTACCGCGAACCGTTGCTCGCGGCATCCAGCGACGGGGTGGGCACCAAGCTGGCGGTCGCGCAGGCAATGGACAAGCACGACACCGTCGGCTTGGACCTGGTGGCAATGGTGGTCGACGATCTGGTGGTCTGCGGCGCCGAGCCGATGTTCCTGTTGGACTACATCGCTTTGGGACGGATCGTGCCGGAGCGGCTCAACGCGATCGTCGGCGGTATCGCCGAAGGGTGCATACGTGCGGGTTGTGCGCTGCTCGGCGGCGAAACCGCCGAGCATCCCGGGCTGATCGAACCGGACCACTACGACATCTCGGCCACCGGCGTCGGCGTCGTCGAAGCCGACGACGTGCTTGGACCCGACCGAGTCAAGCCCGGGGACGTCATTATCGCGATGGGGTCATCGGGTCTGCATTCCAACGGATACTCGCTGGCCCGCAAGGTCCTGCTGGAGATCGACCGTGGCAACCTGGCCGGTTACGTCGAGGAGTTCGGCCGCACGCTGGGTGAAGAGCTACTCGAGCCGACCATCATCTACGCCAAGGACTGTCTGGCGCTGGCCGCCGAAACCCAGGTTCGTACGTTCTGCCACGTGACCGGTGGCGGGTTGGCGGGCAACCTGGAACGCGTCATTCCCAACGGGCTGTTGGCTGAGGTCGACCGCGGCACATGGACGCCGGCGCC
>Ga0209447_10000469_pt1 | contig 11103 bp, 11 predicted proteins | sample BogFormECP04_OM3_FD_188243 | JGI IMG/M metagenome (GOLD analysis project Ga0209447, IMG submission 188243) | Bog forest soil microbial communities from Calvert Island, British Columbia, Canada - ECP04_OM3 (SPAdes) (version 2) | ecosystem: Environmental > Aquatic > Freshwater > Wetlands > Bog ... | reverse complement strand
CGCCGGCCACGCCAATCCGAGAACCGGAAAAATCGTCATCCAAAAGCCTTGGTGCGGCACCTTGATGTCGTACCTACGCCATCCTAACCGCGCAAGCGATGAGGAACTCGCGAGCCTGGACATGTTCACTCACGAGAGCATGCATGTGCGTGGCGAACTCAACGAGGCGGTAACCGAATGCGAGGCTGTGCAGCGAAACTACCGCGCGGCCAAACTACTCGGCGTTGCCGATGGCACCGCCAAAAGAAATGCGCTTGAGTATTACAACGTCGTCTACCAGCAGCGCGGCGAAATAGGCGGACTACAGGGCGCCTACTATTCGAAGGAATGCGCCCCGGGCAAAGCCATGGATGAGCATCTCGAGGATTCGACTTGGGCGCCGTAGGTTCGGTGACCGCGGAGCGTTACTTTAGGCCAATATGCAAGCGCACATGCCCGCCGCAAGATAGGGGATTCGATCTGCGGATCAGTCCGCCAATAAATGGAGCAGGGGAAACATGGCAAGCGCAGCTTCTAAAGCATTGAGGTGGGCCGTTCTTGCTGCCGCCGCAGCATTGATTACAGGGTGCGCCAAGAAAGACGATGCGATCAGTCAGGCGGAAAAGAAAGACATGACCCAGGGCGTCCCTGCGCCGAGCATTGCGGACACCAAGGCCATCGCTCGAAAAGGATTCGTGTGGGGTCTGCCGCTGGTCATGAACTATGCCGTGATGAACGAGTTCGCCATCGATACGACGTCCAGCCAATTCAAGGCGCCCTTCAACGAGATCAAAAACGAGCACCGCGTGTCGACCTACGAGGACACCGCGGTGATTACTCCGAACAGCGATACCCCCTATTCGATGCTCTGGGGAGATATGCGCGCCGAACCGCTGGTGGTTTCGGTACCGGCGGTCCCAAGGAGCCGCTATTACTCAGTGCAGTTGATCGATGGCAATACCTATAATTTCGGCTACATCGGCAGCCGCGCGACCGGGTCTGAGGCGGGTAGCTATCTCATTGTTGGCCCAGACTGGAAAGGCGAGATGCCCGCAGGCATCAGGAAAGTCTATGCATCGACGACACCTTTTGCGCTGATTTTGTTTCGCACGCAACTCTTTAACGCCGCGGACATGCCAAACGTTCAGAAAATACAGGCTGGCTACAAAGTCCAGCCTCTATCGGCGTTTCTGAAGCAGCCGGCACCGCCCGCTCCACCGAAGATCGACTTTGTTGCCGCGACGACCGCAGGAATCAAAGCGAACTTCTTCGAGTATCTCTCGGCGGCGCTTGAGTTCGTGCCACCTTCAGTGGAAACCACAGAGATCCGCGCCCGGCTCGCCAGTATCGGTGTTGGGCCTGGTAAGACCTTCGAGTTCAAGGATCTTTCGCTGGCACATAAGGCCGCAGTGTTGCTGGGCATGAAGGAAGGCGACGATCAAGTGGATAAGTTTCTGGCCAGCGGAAACAAAAATATCAACGGCTGGAATGTCGGCGCATTTTTTGGCGACCGCGAGTTCTTCAAGGGCGATTGGGTGATGCGTGCAGCCGCGGCCAAGGGTGGTCTCTATGGGAATGATGCGGCCGAAGCCATGTATCCCTACACCCGCACGGATGCGAGCGGCGCGACGCTCGACGGCAGCAAGCATAACTACACGATCACTTTTCCCGCCGGACAGCTCCCGCCGGTAAATGCTTTCTGGTCGGTGACCATGTATGACGGCAAGAGCCAATTCTTGATCAAGAACCCGATCAATCGCTATCTCATCAACTCGCCGATGTTGCTCGCCATGAAGAAGAATGCGGACGGATCGCTCACCCTCTATATTCAGAAGGATTCCCCCGGCAAGGGGAAGGAAGCCAACTGGTTGCCCGCACCCAATGACACCATCTATCTTGTGATGCGCCTGTACTGGCCGAAGGATATGCCGCCTTCGATATTGCCTGCCGGCAACGGGACCTGGAAGCCGCCGGGGATCGAGACGGCCAAATAGCGGCGCGCTCAATCATCATTGCCAACACATCGCTAGTTTCAAATTGTTTAGCCCCGGGTTACCGGGCAGGTACAAGACCGAGATGGGGGAGCCGGCGGCAGCCTGCCAATAATTACCTCGGAGCGATGCCTGCCCCTCGTTATACCTCCCCGGTCGTCGGGAAAATCATAGTAAACCCATATCGAATATGAGCGCTGGCCGGAGAGGACACCGACGACGATCCCGGTTATTGGTCGACCGTTTCGGGCGAGTATCAGATCGCGCCGCAGCTGCCTCAACGGCACGAAAGCAATCAAAGCGAGGAAGGCACAGGGGAGTAAACCTTGAAAGAAATTGAGCGGCCTCTCGCCAACGGGCCTATTTTTTGTGGGGTCGGAAGGCAGGTAACTGACGTCGAGTTGGGCAGACTTGCGAACATGTCGAGGAGAACGCATGTTCCGGTCATCTCCAAAACCCCGGTATGTTGTTCCGTTGAGCTGAAATTCGTATTGGACGTTGCTGTATTCGCGTGGCCCCCGTGTGCTTAAAACCGTCCCCGTGACCGTTTGAGCTTCGTTAGAAAAACGGTAATCCATCAAAAAACTGTGCAGGGTTGCAAGAGTGACTCCAACCCAGATCAAACCCCACACAGCAACCAAGGCTACCGTCCAACGCCCTCTGTAGGTAATAGTAGGCCGGGCGGCCACCGTTGGCTGGACTGGCGGATTGTACTTACGAAAGGCCTCGGCCGGTGTCGGGGGCAAGTTTCTTATTTTGAGGAATGCGATCCGCCGGCGCACAAGCAAAACGGCGACCAGCAGAACGATCACTGCGCCAATCGAGAACAGAGTCAAATAGGTGCCATTCCGTGAAAAAAAATAATGATTGTCGGAATCCACGAGTTCATTTCCTTGGGCCTGCTAAAGTACTCACCGGCGAGCTGAGATGTATGCCTCATGCCAACTAGGACTTGCTGGATTTTTTTAATCATGACAGCGAGCGTTGTCTCAGGCTGCGGCGCGACTACAGATTCAGAACAGAATCGCACTTCCGGACAAACTCCGCTACCCAACGGTGATTCGTTTCCGCGAATCAGCGGTTCAACCGATGGTCCGGAGGTTCTCTCAATCTCGGAATCGGGATACTCCTGTCATATCGCTTGTCGAGACGCTTACTCAACGCCCGCGATCCTCGATCTCGGGCGACTCAACGGCGGTAGAAACTCATCCTATGCAAGCGCCATCAGCGAAGACGGCAAGGTCGCCGTGGGAGAAGTGAACGATGGTGGCGACGGCCGCAACCGCGCCTTCAAGTGGTCATCAACGACCGGAATGGTTTCGTTGAGCAACATGGGGTGGTCCTCGGCTGCCCAAGCCGTAAATTCCGACGGCTCGGTCATCGTTGGCTCAGTCGCAATCGATGGCGATGCGGTGGCATTTCGTTGGTCGGCGCAACAGGGCATGGTGCTGCTGACCAACGCTCGTGGACCTAATAATCGATCGGCAGCGCAGGGCGTGAGCGCAGATGGCAGCGTCGTTGTCGGCAATGCGGGGCACCCATTTCGATGGACTGCCGCTACCGGGATGAAACCCATGGACGGCGGCTACTTGAGCTATGTGCATGGCCTCAGTGCGGATGGCTCGCGCGCCGTGGGATCCTCCCTTTCCGTGCCTGGCGAAGAGGAACACATGGCCGCGGTGTACTGGGATGCTGACGGTCACATGCACCCGATCGGGCGCTTTAAGGACACGGGCATGGCCGATGCAACTGCGGTCAGTGCGAACGGACAATGGGTAGCGGGCTTTGCCCAGGATGACTCCGCGGAGAAACACAATGTTGCGATTCTATGGTCGGAACAGACCGGCTTCCAAACCCTTGGCTGGCTGCATTCCGGCGGCTATGCCCGCGCCTACGGGATCAGTAGCGACGGCACCGTTGTCGTCGGCAATGCAACTGATGGCGCCTATCATGGGCATGGCACGGGGTTTCGATGGACTCACGAGTCCGGCATGCAGTCCATCACTGAATGGGTCCAGGCGGGCGGCCGGATTACTCGAAGTTTGGTCAACCAGGCAACTGGCGTAAGCGGCGATGGCAATACCATCGTCGGGTTTTTGCACGATGGTGACCCATTCGTTGCCGTTGTCCCGGGCAGGTGAAACACCGCTAGCCACCCTTGAATAGGATTCTGCACCCTTGCGAAATGGGAACGGCAGCGGGTAGTAGGATACGAGGCATAACTCAAGGAACTCGCACATGCCACTTATCGATGTCAGTCATACGGTGGAGTCGGGAATGTTGACCTACAAGGGTCTGCCGGCTCCCATCATCTGTGACTATCTGTCGCGCGAGGCGTCACGAAAACTATACGCGGCGGGGACGGAATTTCAGATTGGCCGAATCGATATGGTGGCCAATACCGGTACCTAGGTGGATAGTCCGTTTCATCGCTACAGCGAGGGCAAGGATCTGTCAGAGCTGCCGTTGGACTCGCTCGCTAACTTGAAGTGCGTGGTCGCTCGCGTGGAACCTACCGCGACGCGCGCGATCGATAGTTTGCCGTTCAAGCCAGGCGATATTCGCGGCAAGGCGTTGCTGGTACAGACCTCTTGGGATCGGCACTGGCGAACGGATCAGTATTTCGAGTCGTTTCCCCATCTCACGGGGCGGCTGGCGCAATGGTTGTTGGATGCCGGTGTGGCCCTGGTAGGCATTGACTCGCACAACATCGACTGCACCGATGGCGGGGAGCGACCGGTCCACTCCACACTGCTGGGTGCGGACATTCCCATCGTTGAGCATTTATGTGGGCTTGGTAACGTGCCGGAACATGGGGCCAAGTTTTTTGCGGTGCCGGTCAAGGTCAAGGGCTTTGGGACCTTTCCTGTCCGGGCATTCGCGGCGGTGGAAGGCTAGTCTTATCGGGCGGAGAGCAGAGGCGGTGTCGTGGACGGTGGGTGGCGGTGCTTGGTCGCCTGTTCATATCCATACGCAATCTCGAGTAGCACGTTCTCGGACCAGGGTCTGCCGAAAAATTCGATGCCGACGGGTACGCCGAGCGCCGCGGTCGGAGTTTGTGAAGAAAACCCGCCGGGCACGACAATGGAAGGAAATCCTGTGACTGATCCGAGCGCGCCGTTTCGTTCCAGCTGGGTCTCGCCGACAGGAACGACCAGCCGCTTCTGATGCGGGAAGACAATGGCATCAAGTCGATCGTCAGCCATTATCTTCATGACTCGCTGCTGCAACTCGGAGCGCTTCTGTAGCCGCAGGCGATAGCCATCGTCCATCTCCAGGCTCTGCGCTTTTTTGATGCTGGCGCCTATGTTCGGATGAAACTTGCCGGAGGCGATGATCTCCTCCAGCGATTTGACGGGCGCGTTGCCCAAGACAAGATATGTGTTGATTGCCGGCTTAAGTTCGTAGAGATGAACACTGATGTCGGAGGACATCTTTCCGCTGTCGAGGTCCGGAGCATTCAGCTCGATCACCGTCGCGCCTAACTTCCGCAGGTCCTCGATCGCCTTGTTTGCCACCGCACTGACCTCTTCGTTAATGGGCGCATTGCCGAAGAAGCTGCGCAAGACGCCGATGCGCTTGCCCTTTACGCCATCAGTCTTCAGGAACTTCGTGTAGTCCTTCTCGGTATTCCCGACACTCCATGCAGTGGTCGGATCGTTAGGGTCGTAGCCGACGAGCACGTTAAGCATCTTCGCGGCATCCGTCACGGTGCGAGCCAGCGGGCCAGCTGCATCCTGTGTGAACGAATACGGGATGACCCCGGCTCGGCTCACTAACCCAAGCGTCGGGCGGATGCCCACAATGCCATTCGCCGAAGCGGGTGAGCGGATGGAGTTCACGGTGTCGGTGCCGATACCAGCAATCGCAAAGTTGGCAGCTAGGCCCGCGCCGGTGCCTCCGCTCGAACCGCCGGGCGTGCGGGTCAGGTCGTAGGGATTGAGGGTTTGCCCACGGATCGAGCTGACTGTCTCACCCCATACCGCGAACTCGTGCAAATTGACCTTCGCGAGGATGATGGCTCCCGCGCTACGCAATTTCTGCGTAATCGCGGCGTCGGTCGCTGGTGTGTATCCCGCCAAGCTCAGCGAGCCGCCTGTGGTCGGCATGTCCTTGGTATTGACGTTGTCTTTCAGCAGCACCGGGATCCCATGAAGCGGACCGACGAACTTCCCAGTTTTGCGCAGCTGTTCATCGAGTGCCGCCGCCTCCTCCAGCGCCTTTGGATTGAGCAAGATCACCGCATTAAGCTTTGGCCCCGCTTGGTCATAGGCTTGGATCCGCTCCAGATACGCCTGCACCAATTTTGCGGAGTCAGCGCGCCGGACAGGTACGCTGCGTGCACATCGCTGATGGTGGCTTCTTCGAGATGAAACGTCTTGGCTGCGCTCTCCGCACCAGGGCTGTTCGCCAACAGCATCACCGTCCCTGCCATCAAAAGGTATACAAGTTTCATGGGGAACCCCGGCGCGGGTGATTGTTTTTATTCCACACAGCTAATACCCCTTTCCTATGCATTTTGCACGCGACTTCTGAGGCGTGTCCAACAGGATCCTCTATAGCTTCGGGAGTCAGAACTAGGCACCAGATAGCGGGCACTGGCAAGCTACGTTAGCCTAGGTAATTTCATAAGCTAATTGCTTGGAGTCGCGCATGGCAGCCTATCTCATCGTTGACACGTTACTTGATGACGCCAATTTGTATGAGGAATACAAATTGAAGCCCAGGCCCTTGATTGAAAAGTTCGGGGGCGAATACTTGGCCAGGGGACGCATGACCCTTCGAGAGACCGATCTTTGGTCACCCACCCGATTGGTGCTAATCAGGTTTTCGGATGTTGAAACCGCCAATCGGTGTCTCGATTCGTTCGAATATCAGCAAATTCTGTCGATCAGCAAAAAATCGGCGCGTAGAACAGCGGTTGTGGTGGAGGGCGAGTAAGAAGACGGAAGGCAGTCGCGGCTGTCGGCCACCTGCGATCCCTGGACCTCAACAGCATGGGTAGCTGAAGCAGCCATTGGTCCACTGAAAGTTTGTTAAGCAGGCGTCGGTAACCCTTTAGTCCAATCCGGCTTCGCCCGGATTCTCGTTACAATCCGAAGGGATGATTGAACATGGACGATAGGTGTTGGGATCGTCACGACTCCTGCAACTGCCGAGTGCGCGCGGATTTCGAATTGGACATCGAAACACGGAGATCCAAATGAACATACGCATGACGTCGAATACCGCACGAGTTGCGGCGGTCCTGGTTACTCTCGCCGCAGCGGCCGGGTGCGCCTCGACCTCCGTGAGCAACCAGCAGCAGATGGCGGTCGGACCGCTACCGCGTCCGGGTCAGATCTGGGTCTACCCCTTAGCTGCGACGCCCGCCGACCTACGACCCGAGTCGGCGCTGACGAGCGACCCCGAGGTCGTTGCAGGTCAGCAATCGGCTGAGCAGATCGCCGAGGGGCGTAAGCTGGGCGCGCAGATTGCCACGCAGGTCGTGCAGGAAATCATCGGCATGGGCTTGCCTGCAGCGGTCGGCTCGGCAGCCTCCCGGCCGCAAATCAACGATCTAGTCATCGAAGGCTCGCTCTTGTCCGTGCAGCAAGGGAGTGCCGCCGAGCGCGTGAGCATCGGTTTCTCGGCCGGACAGTCTGAGCTGAAAGTCGCGGTCGAAGGTTATCAGATGACGACCATGGGTCTGCGCAAGCTTGGCTCCGGCGATGTGACATCGACCGGCAATAAGACGCCGGGAATGGCGGTGGGCATCGCATCCTGGGCAATCACTAAAAACCCAGCGGGCTTCATCCTGACGACGGGCATGAAGTCGTACGGCGAGTTGAGCGGCAGCAACACGATCGAGGGTCGCGTCCAGCAAATTTCCAAGAAGATCGGCGCGCAGCTGAACACGCGCTTCCAAGAGCAGGGCTGGATCAGCGGCGGTTCTTGAAGAGCGCTTACAAGAATCCCTGTCGCTATAGCGGCCGTTGGGCTCCTGCGCTACGCTAAGGTCCACACGGATGATTGCTCGCATTTGAACGAGGGGTAACGCGCGGGCAGATCCGGGTCCCTATAACAAGAGGAACTTGCATGCGTGAATACCTGATGCCTATTTTCGTGGTCGCTTCTTTAGTGCTAGCCGGCTGCGACAAGTCGAAGTCGCCGGAAGATGTTTCGAAGGATGTAGCCAAGGCCGAGCAAAAGGCGAACAACGAGGTGACGAAGAGCGAAGAACGCGCGCAGAGCGCGCTGGATAAATCGTACGAGAAGGTCAATGACCAGGAAATCAAATTCAACAACGATGCCGCACACCAATCCTACAATGTGGCCATCGCAAAAGCCGATGGCAACCGCAAAGTAGCCCTCGCGACTTGCGAATCGCAGAGCGGCTCTGCTCAAAAGGCGTGCAAGGACCAGGTGGAAGCCGACTACAAGACGGCGCGCGCAGATGCCAGGGCCAGCGCAGAGGCGGCGGTGCAGCAGAAGTAGAACGGAAATTTCTCTTCGACATTGAAGGCATCAATGTCTCGCCTCGAGTAGGCTTCGGGCGCACTCGAGCAGCGTCACACAAGACGGACGCGAGTCGAATCCTAGAATTCCGCGAGCCTTGGTGTTGTCGGCATCCCGGCGTTGGCCGATATCGTGGCGAAACATTCTGAGTTGTGGCATGAACAGAGACAGTAAGTAGACCAGATAGTCGGGTAGCACCTTGGTGGGAACTCTGGCTCCATCTGCTCCTAATCCATCGCGCAGAATACGGGCAATATCGGCCATCCACAGGAAATGACCAGTGCACAGGAAGCGCTCGCCTGGAGCTTGTGGGGCGGTTAATGCAGCGACATGCGCGGACGCGAGATCACGGACATCGACGATGGAGATGCCGAGGTTAATGAGCCGCGGCGGTTTGCCCGCAAGCATGTTTTGGACTATCCAAACCGATCCAGGCGTGCCACCCGGCAACAGCGGACCGAATACGCCGCCAGGCAGCAATGTGGTCAACGTGGTTTTTCCGCCCGCGGCCGCCATGAAGTCCCAAGCGGCCCGCTCGGCAAGAATTTTAGAGCGCCGGTAGGGATCGAGCAGCGGATCTTCAGAATCCGCCCAGACGTTTTCGTTGCTGATCACGTTTGTGTCACGCCCGCGCGCGGTCGCAGCAGCTGAAGTCATGACGACTCTGTCGACCCCGGCGGCAACAGCGGCCTTCAACACCCGTAGCGTTCCACCGCGGGCAGGCTCGACCAACGCATCCCGATCGCGCGGCGCGTCGCGGCCCAGTGGCGAGGCGATGTGGAGAACGTGGTTGCAGCCGCCCACGGCTGCAACCCATCCATCGTCGTCAGTGAGGTCTGCGATGGCAAAGGACAACCCGTCAGTGTCGCCCGTCTGTGAGGCAACGGCGGCGCGTAGCGCAGCTTCGCGACCGCGATCGCGCACCGTTGTTCGCACCCGGTAACCGTGCTCGATCAATTTCACGATTGTCCAACCAGCGATAAACCCGGTTCCACCCGTCACGAGCACCAATTCCGCCATGGCTAACTCCCCGGCTTTCGGCATTGCGTCTAAAAGTCTACACTTGTATACTGACATCGTGAAAAAGTCCATGGCTATAAGTTGAAAAGCAATACCGGAGCGTCGGGCACACGCTCGGCAAAAGCTGAGAAGACCAGGCTGGCTATACTCGCGTCGGCTCGGCGCGCTTTTACTGAACATGGATATGACGGGGTGGGCGTGCGTGCGATCGCTAGCGGCGCAGGTGTTACTGCGATGATGGTCAATCGCTACTTCGGCTCCAAGGAAGGACTATTTGGCGAAGTGGTCACTGACAGCATGCGGGAGCCGGTGATCCTGTCTGACAAAAACCTGGCCTCGCCTGATATCGCCCGCGCCCTTGCTGTGGCATTAGTTGGGATGACGGATATGGGCGAGAGCCCCCTCGACGGGTTTCTAATCCTTTTTCGCTCAACCTCGAGCGAGACGGCCGCGGCGATTGCCCGCAAGCGAATCGCGGCGGCACACCAAGCGACCGCTCGTCGAGTAATTAAATCCAGCAACGCTCCAGAGCGCGCGGGCATCCTCCTCGCAATTGTTGCCGGCTTTCAAATGATGCGCCAGATGATGCGGCTTGAAGTCTTGGCTGATGCCGATCCAGCTCTCCTCGCCAATCTGCTGACGTCCATTTTTAAGACCGTCCTCGGTCGTCCGGGTCCTGCATCGATACGTAATTAGCTGCTTGGCGCAATGGCCATACCGGGCACGTTGCCAGTCGCGATTCAGCGCTGAGCAGCAGGCGGTCACCACCGACTGCTTTGGCTCCGAAAGGGTGAGTTCGCCAGCGACATCCGTGCTTGGGGCGGCAGGCAGGAGGGGTCAGTGAAAGCACCAAAGTGGTGACGCTGGAGCAGGCGTTCACGAGTTGCGTTGATGGTACAGAAGCGCGTCTTGATACGATTTTGTGCCAGAACCAATAATGCTACTTCAAGCCGCACGATGGTGTACAAGGGACCAGGGTGGAAAAGGGAGCCCGAGTTCGGAATGCCAATGGCACTAAATGGGAAGGCAACTTGGATTCTCGGTGGAACGTTGTTGATCACCGCGGCATCGACCCTTGCCAGTTGTGCTTCCATACCGTTGGCCGATTCAAGGACTGCCGAAAACGCCGGCCCCTCAAAAGACATTGATGGTTCGATAAGCGATAGCCGGCCGATTCCCGATGCTCGTCACGTCTTGCGGGACGCACTCGTAGACCCCGCGCGTATTTCTGTCAGCATCTTCTCATTGTTCGGGCTGCCCATCGTATTCATCGGGACTGCAAACTGATCACTACGATCATTCTGCGTCCCGATAGCCGACGTTGGTCGAGGTCCGCACGGGGTCGACACGAAACTCGCGGGTCAGGATCGGCGACGACAGGCTCCACCCCGGCCAGAACCGGGCGGTCGCAGTCACGAAATCAGCGCCGCGGAGCGGCCGTTTGCAAGTGCTCGGGGCTTGACCGGATTTGGCATATTCGAGTCCTCAGCTTCACGATCTACAGCGTGGTGCGCCCGTCTAGCGGGAATTGTTATTTACTGTGAATCAACGCACATTGCAGCTATCGGATCTTCAGCCTAACCTGTCGACTAAATCTTGCGGGTGGACGAAGCTA
>Ga0209447_10000467_pt1 | contig 11109 bp, 8 predicted proteins | sample BogFormECP04_OM3_FD_188243 | JGI IMG/M metagenome (GOLD analysis project Ga0209447, IMG submission 188243) | Bog forest soil microbial communities from Calvert Island, British Columbia, Canada - ECP04_OM3 (SPAdes) (version 2) | ecosystem: Environmental > Aquatic > Freshwater > Wetlands > Bog ... | reverse complement strand
ATCATGCACTTTGACGCGACACGATTTCTCACCCTGGGCTTGTTAGCGGCCTCCGCAGTATGGCTGTGGAGGTTTTCGTTGATCCTCAGGAAGACTCCGCGAGATATGCGCGCCGCCGCACTGAGAGGATCGGCGCGAGCGATGGGCAGCGAATTCTGGGAGAAGGGGAATCCCTATCAGGACGAGCTCGCGGATGGGTTCACGATTGACCCAAACTCGATCGTGCACACCTTGCAGTGGCCCAATCAGCACGTCCAGATTTTTTCGTTTCAGGAAGTTCATCACCTCTCCAAAGGCCGAACCGCTTACCTCTACTGGGTCGGCTACCGGTTTAACGACGCTTTGTTCCCGAAGTTCGATTTGAAGCCGACGCGCACGGCGTCGTTCCTGCGTCGCGGCTGGTGGAGGAAGATCTCTCTGCCCGGCCAGATCGAGTTCGAAAGCCGCTACACTTTGGCAGGAGAGAACCGCGCCCTACTCGAGCAATTCTTTACAGCCGGCCGCTGCACAGCAATCTTGTCCCGGGAGTGGCCTCGCGGGATCAGCTTGAAAGCAGGCGGCCATTGGCTGTTGGCGCATCGCGAAACATTCTTCCACGCCACTGGCGAGTCCGACTCCGATACCAGCGTAGCGAAGGAGATACAAGAAGTGTCATCGCTGGTGACGGGAATGCTGCCCGTCGCAGAGGCGCTGACGGATGCACAACTCGTTGAGCAATCGCAGCGATACGTTGGACTTTCTGAGGATAGTGTGAAAACTGGACGGCGTTGGTTGGACCGATTGGCGTTTCTGATTTTGGCCACCGCCATCGCCATTTCGATTCTATTCTCGGTCGCGTTTCTCGGGCCGTTGTGGGAACAATTTGACAGAATGACTCTGAAAACTGAGGCGAGGCGATACCTGTTCGCTGCTCTCTTCATTTCCGTGTCATTTGCAATTGGTGAATGGCTGGTTCGCGTTTACCGGAAGACGAAACAGCGAGCTGCAACTCGGCTGGAGGCGCAATACTCCGTTTTTCTGAACTGACCTTGGGAGTCGGCTTCTCTCCGTTCACGGAAGATGCCAGGAAGTCTCCGTCGCGAGAAATGGAAACCGTGAGCCCTGCTGCATCCGAATATTCGCCAACATAGGCGGACAGCGCGTCCGAGGGCGGGCTCATGGCCGGCGGGTTTTGATGAAGGGGGATCGTCTGGCTCCCGAGCAACTTCCATCGCGTTCCGCGCAGAATCCAGATCTCAACCGACAAGAACTTGTAGTCCACGGATTGTCCACCGTGGTCAACCGCCTGATCGCTGGTAAAATTCGAGACGGCCACATCTCCCGGGTGATGTAGCGCCCAATAGCAGATTGTGACCTTGGCTGGGCGCGCTTCAGCCGGGATGGTGGTCGATCCGGCGCGAAAGGTTTGCAGAGTAGAAACGACGCCGTCATCGTTGACGAACGTGAGAGCCTGGTCGAGATAACCGCGCGTTGCAAAGATGTCGCGGCGCTGCGCGTGGTATGAATTTTGTTGGATGAGACCGCACAAACCATGCGCGGCGCTGCGGTGCGAATAACGAATCGCGGGCGTCTTTACTTCTTCCCGACAACTTCCTGCACCGCGTTGGCCACGTAATTCACTTGCTCGGCGGTCATGCTGGGAAATATCGGCAGGCTTAGGACGCGCTCGCAGGCGCGTTCTGCGTGCGGAAATGTTCCGGCAGGATAACCGAGCGCGGAGTATGCGGGCTGCAGGTGAATTGGCTTGGGGTAATGCACAGCGGTGTCAACGCCGCGCGCGGCGAGTTGCGTGATCACGGAGTTGCGATTGTTCACGTAAATCACAAACTGGTGATAGACACATTCGTCGCGCGGATCGTCGTGCGGCATTTCCAAGCGCGCGCCTTCCAGCAGCCGGCGGTATTCCTTGGCGATTTCGCGGCGCTTTTGCGTCCAGGCGTGCAGGCGGCGAAGCTTGACGCGCAGCACGGCGCCTTGAAATCCATGCATGCGGTAATTGTAGCCGGGGAATTCGTGGTCGTAGCGCGCGGTCTGTCCGTGGGAACGCGCGGCGCGGGCGAATTTTGCAATGGCGTCGTCGTTGGTAGTCAGCGCGCCGCCTTCTCCATACGCGCCAAGATTTTTCGTGGGATAAAAGCTGAACGCGGCCGCCAGGCCAAGCGATCCGACGCGCTGGGCGCGATAGCGCGCAGCGTGGGCTTGCGCCGCGTCTTCCAGAATGCGTAGGTGGCGACGCGCCGCAATTTCGCGGATGGGATCCATGTCCGCGGGGCGGCCGTAGAGATGCACGGGAAGAATGGCGCGAGTGCGCGGCGTGATGGAGCCTTCGATGAGGCGCGGATCCAGATTCGCGGTGGCCGGATCAATGTCCACAAACACCGGGCGCGCGCCGCAATACGTGATGGCTTCGGCGGTGGCCAGAAAAGAATTGGGCGTCGTGATTACCTCATCGCCGGGCTGCACGCCGAGCGCCAGGAGGCCCAGATGCAGCGCCGCGGTACCGCTGCTGAGCGCGATGCAGTGCTTGCTGCCGCAGAAATCGGCGAATTCGCGCTCGAAGGCCTCGACTTCCGGACCTTGCACGAACGTTGCGCTCTTGCAGACGCGGTCGAGTGACGCGAGTATCTCGTCGCGCAACTCCGCGTATTCGGATTGCAGGTCCAGCAACGGAACTTTCATTACGGTGGCATTCTCGCCCATGGAAAAACTTTACGCCACGGCAGGCGGCATCACAAGTCTGGCGGGGCATTCAGATGTTCAGATGTGGGTCAGCGTGCCGGTAATCTTGGTGCGGCGCAGCGCCCAGCCAAAAATCAGGAACGACAACGGGATCAGGATCGCTGCGAAAATCAACAGGGCCGCGATCGAAGGCCACAACTCGCGCCACCCCGCGCCGCCCAGCAGCGCGGCGCGCATTCCTTCCAATGAGTAAGTGACGGGAATCAAGCGCGCGAGAAAGCGCAGCGGACACGGCAGCACGCTGACGGGGTACATCATCCCGCCGACCGGGCCGGAACTTCCCAGCACGATCCGTCAACGGTTGTTAACGAGGGGTGATCCTCCGGAGAGACATGCGCGCGATTATTGGGCTTTTGCTGCCCAAAGGACATCTGATGCGGAGGCTGTTCGGCAGAATGCTGAGAATGAGGCCTGGCATCGTCGCTCCTGGAAATTCAAGCGCCGCGCACCCGCCTGCTGCCATAGCCGCTCTGAAGGTGTTAGGCCTGCCCCGTGGGGCGATCTTAATCGGCGCAGTCTACAATTGTTTTGGCGTTACGTTTTGCTGTGGCCTTCGGAGACGAGGCGCTCGAATTCCGGGTCGCCGTGGAGACAAACAAGGTCGGTGTCGCGCTTGATCCAATCCCAGTTGGAGTAGCCCAGCTCGATCGTTTTGTGCAGCGTGGCCAGTGCTTCCGCTTTCTTATTCATCAAACCGTAGGTGCAGGCGGCATTGTAATGGATGTTGGGGTCGCTCGGGCGGAGTTCTAGGGCTTTGCGGGCCTGCACAGACGCCTCCTCCAGTCGGCCGTCCTCGGCATATGTGGTAGCGAGAAGAACTCGCGCCCGGGCGTCCTCCGGGACGAGCTCAATCTGCCGTTCGAGAACATTGGCGCGCTTCTGGCGCAAACTGGCGGCGGAAGCGTTCCGGCCGAGGCGTCTGAGAACAATCATGTACGGAATATAAACATTGTAATCGTCCCCGCTGGTCTCCACGGCGCGGTCAATCAGAGCCTCCGCTTCCTCGAGCCGGTCAGAACTCGAAAGCGCCCGGCCAAGGACGTTATACGCGTGCTCGCAATTGGGCTTGCGTTCAAGGGCTTTGCGGGCGAACTGGATGGCGTCATCGTATTTGCCCTGCGCATAAAAAAGGCGGGCGCGTGCTGCCAGAGCCTCCGCGAGTTGCGGATCGCTTAAGAGCGCCTTGTCGCATTCCGACACTCCCCTCTCGATCCATCGCGAATTTCGTTCATGCCATTCGTACATCATGCCGCAGATATTGGCGATGCCGGCGTGGGCCAGGGCGAAATCGGGATCGAGCCTGATGGCGTTTTCGAACATCTGCATGGCGAATTCAAGATTTTCGCGGCGCGTGTAATTGCGACCGCGCAGGTAGTAGTCATAGGCCTCGAGATTTTCGGTGGGCTTCTTCGCAAGGGCGCGTTCCTCACGGGGTGAAAGCGTGATGCGCAACGCCTGCGTGATGCTGCGTGCGATGTCGTCCTGCACTTCGAAGACGTCCTTGAGCTCGCGATCGTAGCGTTCGGCCCACACGGAATGGCCGGTGCGCGTTTCCACCAGTTGCGCCGTGATGCGCAGCCGCTGTCCTGCCCGACGCAGGCTCCCCGTCAAGGCGTAGGTCGCGTTGAGTTGGCGACCGATCTCCGGTCCGGTGACGGCCTTGTCGCGGAAGCCGAGGACAGCCGCGCGCGGGAAAACTGCAAGCTCTTTGATCTTCGACAGCTCGGTGATGATGTCCTCGGTCATGCCGTCACGGAAGTATTCGTCCTCCTGTCCTCCGGCCAGATTCTCGAAATACAGGACGGCGACGGATTGCTGCGTGGGAGCTGCCGTCGTGACCGCCGCGCGGCCGGAATCGGAGTCATGCTTCAACTTTTCCAGATCGCTGCGAAGATTCCCCGCGGACTGATAGCGCAGACGCCGTTCCTTTTCGAGCAGCTGGGAAATAATGCGGCCGAGTTCCGGCAACAGCTTGGTGTTCAGGCGCCCCGAAGGCACTGGCGCGCGATTCAAAATCGCGTCGAAGACGACCGCGGATGTGTTTCCCGAAAATGCCTGCTGTCCCGTGGCCATTTCGTAGAGGACCACGCCGAAGGAGAAAAGGTCCGAGCGTGCGTCGGTTTCGTCGCCGCGCGCCTGCTCCGGCGACATGTACGCTACCGTGCCCAGCGCCGTTCCAGGGCTGGTGAGATTCTCTTCCGCCACGTTTTCGGCGACCGTGGGAGCGCCAGAGGCCGCCGCGCCCACCGCTTCGCTGACGGCCTGGCGCGACAGCTTGGCCAAGCCGAAATCGAGAATCTTCGCTTGGCCGCGGGCGGTGATAAAGATGTTTGCCGACTTGATGTCGCGGTGCACGATTCCCTTGCCGTGCGCCGCGTCCAGCGCGTCCGCAATTTGTAGCGCAAAATTGAGGATTTCGTCGTTGTCCATCGGACGGCCGCGCAGGCGGTTGCGAATCGTTTCGCCCTCGAGCAGCTCCATGACAATGAACGTCTGGCCCTCGTGCTCGTCCAGGTCGTAAATCGTGCAGATGTTCGGGTGATTCAGCGCCGACGCCGCGCGCGCTTCGCGCTGAAAGCGCTCCAGCGCCTGATGGTCGCGCGCCATTTCTCCCGGCAGGAATTTCAGTGCCACGCTGCGGCCCAGCCGCGTGTCTTCGGCGCGAAAGACCACACCCATTCCGCCGCCGCCGAGCCGTTCCAGAATTCGATAGTGGGAGACGACTTGTCCGATCATGCCAGGGAGAGCACCGCCGAGACGCACATGCTACGCTGCCGCACCTATTTCGTCAACGAATAGGACATCTTGGGCACCGGCGCGGACAGTGTGCTATGCGGACGAAATCAAGAGGCATCTAGCCGAATATTAGCGACGGCACCTCAGCACTAACGAGGCCTGAGTCTTTCTGCAGCGAGGACACAAGGCGCGACACGACTTCCGGCAATGAAGTCTCGATTTTCGGCCACTTGGAGCGCAGGTAAACTCCTCGGGGTGCCTAAGCTCGCGTGAAAGATTCGCTCCGCCTTTCCTCTGGGTTATGAAGGCGGCAATGGCCACAATTCTTCCATGGACCTTTCCACGATAGTCTACGCGCGCCCCGCTGGTCACGCCGACCTCAATCTTCTGAGCCATAAATACTGCTCGCGATATTTTCACCTCGTCGGAGAGCTGAAGGAGCCCACCGTCCCGTCGTCAATCGCGTGTCGGCAATCGCGTTGACTTGGCTGGCTGCAAGGGCTAGCATGCGAGATTCCCCGGGGTACCTTGGATGCTAGGCGAAGTTATTTCGCATTACCGAATACTCGAAAGGGTTGGCGGCGGCGGGATGGGTGTGGTCTACAAGGCCGAAGACTTGCGCCTTGGCCGCAATGTCGCTTTGAAATTCCTTCCCGACGAATTGGCCAGAGACGCCCGGGCTCTCGAGAGATTCCAGCGTGAAGCCCGCGCGGCGTCTGCGCTCAACCATCCTAACATCTGCACCATCCATGATATTGACGAGCACGACGATCGTTCGTTCATTGTCATGGAATTGCTCGAAGGCCAGACTCTGCGGCATCGCATCAACGGCAAAGCGATGCCAGTGGACGAATTGCTCGACATCGCTGTGCAGGTTGCCGACGCTCTCGACGCGGCTCACGCAAAGGGCATCGTCCATCGGGACATCAAGCCTGCGAATATTTTTCTCTCGCAGGGCCGTCCTAAGATTCTGGATTTCGGTCTCGCGAAGCCCGCTAACTGGCAACCCGGCGTGGACGAAACGGTCAGCGCTTCCTCTGCACCCACGACCAGCATTGGCGGGGAAAGTCTCACGAGTCCCGGTACTTCGATGGGCACCGTCGCCTACATGTCGCCCGAACAGGCCCGCGGCGAGGACATGGACGCCCGCAGCGACCTCTTCTCTTTCGGCGTGGTCCTTTATGAAATGGCCACCGGTCGCTCGGCGTTCAGCGGCAATACGCCCGCGGTGATTTTCGAGGCGATTCTCAATCGCAATCCCATCGCGCCGATGCGCTTGAATCCTGTTCTGCCTCCGGAGCTCGATCGGATCATCACCCGCACACTCGAAAAAGAGGCGCGGCTTCGCTATCAGAAAGCTTCGGAGATGCGCGCCGACTTGCAGCGTCTCAAGCGTGATTCCGAGTCCGGCCGCACGCCCACAGCTTCCGCCTCCGTGGCCGTCCCGCGGACCGAGAAGTCGGTTGCCGTGCTCTACTTCGAAAATCTCAGCGGCGCCAAGGAAGACGAATACTTCCGCGACGGCATGTCGGAAGACATCATTACTGAGCTTTTGAAGATCAAGGGTCTGCACGTCTTCCCGCGTGCGACGGTTCTTCCCTTCCGCGACACTTCGTTGACCGCGCCCGAAATCGGCGCGCGGCTGAACGCGGACTACGTTCTCGGAGGAAGTCTGCGGCGCGCCGGCAATCGTCTCCGCATCAACGTGCAGCTTGTTGACGCCAGCCGCGATTATCCGATGTGGGCCGAGCGCTACGACCGCGAACTGAAAGATGTCTTCGAAGTGCAGGAAGAAATTGCCCGGAGCATCGCACAGGCGCTGCGCATCAATCTCTCTCCGCAGGAAGAGCAAGTCATTGCTCGCAAGCCCACGGAAAATGCCGAAGCGTACGACTACTTGCTGCGTGGCCGGAACTATACCCGGATGGGAAACCTCGAGTTCGCGATGCAGATGTATCAGCACGCCATCCGCCTCGATCCGGATTTCGCGCACGCCTATGCGGGTATCGCGCATGTCTGCGGAGCGCTCGCCGAGTATCAAGGCGGCGACCCGCTGTGGATTCAGAAGGGCCTCCTGGCCGCCGAGCGCGCGTCGACGCTGCAGCCCGATCTGCCGGACGCGCTTTCCGCTCGAGCTCGCATGCACTGCTCCCAAGAGGAATACGACCAGGCTGTTCAATTGGCGCGCAAGGCGATTGAACTCAAGGCTGATTGCGAGCAAGCCTATAGCGTCCTCGGGCGGGCCCTATTCCAATCTGATCGCTGGAAAGAGGCTGCCGAGGTAATCGATCGCGCCTTAGCCGTATCCGGCGACGATTACAATGTCTACATCCCCTTCGCGAACTCGCTCAGAGCGATGGGTGAAAATGACGCGGCGGCGAAACTCGAACAGAAGTGGATCGCAGTCCTCGAACACCAATTGGAGACTGTACCCGAGGACACACGCGCGCGCGTTCTATTGGCGGGCACTTATGCGCGGGCGGGCAAGATCCGCGAGGCGGTGGCCGAAACGGAAAAAGCCGTCGCCACGCGCCCCAAGGACTCCCTGACGCTTTACAACGCGGCCTGCGCGTACGGTATTCTGAATATGAAGCAGGAAACGCTGGCCACGTTCAAGCGGGCGATCGAGGCCGGATACAGAAATCCCGAATGGGCCGCCCGCGATAATGACCTCGCCTGTCTCCACAACGCTCCCGAGTTCCAGCGCTTCATCAAAGAGCACCAGCGCAAGTCCTAGCGGTTCTTCGTGACGCCGCGCGGGAGATCGGTCACTCTCGGTTTCCATTGGCAGAAAAGCAAATCTCTCTTCGCTTTTTTTCGCCTGAATTACTCTGCTCGCGTGCACGCCCGAAACTTGAGGCGGCTGCTCCAATGCGGCAAAGTGGAAACAGGCCTTGGATCCGGCTTGATGCTCCCGGCCGGTCCCCGCCTGTTTGCCAGCCGGCACGCAGTGATGGTCACAATGGCTCGTACTCCGTCAAACGATAATTGGTGGTGACCAACCTTTGGAAGCTAGGACCACAGGGGACACTAATTGAGTGACGGTTGTGCTTCAGCGGGAATCACGCGAACCTCTCTAATTCGAGTGGTGCGAACGCTGTTCCCGAACTCCAGGCGGAGCCCACAAGCAGCGAGGATATCCCGCTTGATTGCGCTTCCGCCCCAGGTGCAACCGTTAATGGCCATCCTCTGAGGCGACATGCACTGGAGGTCGAACCACCCGCCAGAGACCCAATACACACCCTCAGCAAGCACCCAAATTGTATAAAGGGAGTTTCTCGTCGTGACGAGCACACGGTCGCCGGCGTGGAGGTCCCTCTTTCGTATCGCGTCGAGCGATTGCGCTTCCTTGACCCTGCTCGCAAGCGTTTGCACGATGGCTGCCAATTCAGTTCCTCGGGGACATGTTGCGCTGTCCCAATCGGCACGTCAACTCGCAGCTACGGCCTGAGTTATACGGCCTGACAGGGGCAGGCGAACTCCCTGCCAGCGACAGTTATCCATAAAATCTTGCCTGGCGACCGTGGGAGAGCGTATATTCTGACTCACTGGTCGCAAGAATTCCACCGGACCGGGCATCCCAAGACCAAAATGGGTCTTCAGTTCTCAATCCGTCGCGCCGCCGATGTAGTCATCGTTGACCTTCAAGGAAGAGCGACGATGGGATCCGACAATGATTTGCTAAGCAGTCAGTTACATCAGCTGATTAGCGACGGCGTGCGCAAGGTGTTGTTGAATTTGGCGGGGCTGACGCAGGTGGATAGTTCGAGCCTAGGCACAATCGTACGGGCGTTTGTTTCCCTTCGACACGAAGGTGGTAGCCTGAAATTGCTGCGACCGCGTGGGAATGTGAGATTGGTACTGGAGATGCTGCACTTGCAGGACGCAATTCCTATCGCTGAAGACGAGGCCCAAGCGATTACCAGTTTCCGCTAAATGATTTCACGCGCAGCAATCAGGCTGAACCGCGACCGGAAGTCCGCGGAGCGGAATCTTGGTTGCCTCACAGCCGCGATATTTAGGATGGGCGTATCTTCTCTCGCGACTACGTGGCTTGTTAGGAGCGGCCTTCCCCCTCGATATTCTGCGAAATGAATCTCACAAATTAGCGCAAATCAATTCAGAAGAAATCGAGGTCCTGCGCTGCCCGGCTATAGAGCGGCCTCTCTGTATCCGCACTCACAATCGAGCGTTACGCGGGTCATGGCAAAGTGCACAGAACGGCGTACAGATATGCTTCGTAGGGCGCGGTCAAGCCGGTTCCTATGAAGCAGCACTAAGCGCAACGGAACCGCACCCGCTAACCGAGGAGGATTTATGTTTGGGCGGCACATTACAATGCAGATCAAGAAAACCTGGATCTCAGAGATTCCGCAAGTGTTCGAAAAGGAAGTTCTTCCCCTGCTCCGCAGGCAGAAGGGCTTCCTCGATGAAGTGGTCCTGATCGACAAGACGGAAGTGGTCGCCGTCAGCTTGTGGGAGAACAAGGAGTTCGCCGAGATTTACAACCGGGAGTTCTATCCCGAAGTGGTAAAGATCCTGAACAAGTACATCGAGGGCTCACCCGTAATGAAGACGTACGAAGTGAAGTATGCAACGCTTCCAGCGTTTCAGAAGTTCGCCTCAGTAACGGTCAATTAATTGAATGCATCTCGCTTGGGAGAGGGGGACGCATTTGGTCCCCTCTCCAAGAGCGAAGGTCGTAAGGGGGACAGAGGAGGAGAGCGATGAAACTCTCAGGCACGGTCTTCAAACTCGCCTCCTTCGGAATGAAGCACGAACCTGGCGATATCATCGATTACATCGCCATCAATTTTTCCGTGTTGATATCGATCCTGGGCGGTGTCATTGCCGCGGTCTGGATTGGCCATGTGGTTGACGCGCCTGTCGGATTGAGCCCGAAGGCCTCAACGTCCTCGCCCTGAACGAACGCCGAATTCCGGCAGACGCGATCGAGAGCGGGAAGAATCTCGTCGCGCAGCTCCGCGTATTCGGATTGCAGATCGAGCAAGGGAACTTTTATGACGCTGGCTTGTTCACCCATGCAAAAACTGTACTGCACCCGCCGTCGTGCCACAAGTCCGACTGGGATGTTTGGAGGATTCGTGTTCCCCGGATGCGGTCCGTGACAGAAAGGGTCCACTCATGACGGAAGGGCCGCGCAACGCAAGTTAGAAGTAAATTTACACTTCTGGGAAAGGTATTCGCTTCCTGGGGAACTATGACGGGTAATCGGCATTGATTGCTAAGGAGTTATGGCGAAACTGGGTGGAACAACGATTGCACCGTAGTGGTGCAGGGCCGAATTGATTTTAGTCGTTTAGGCCAACAGGGCAGGTGGGACGATGAGACGACTTCTACGAAGTGCCGCGGTAATTGCGTTTTTTGCTTTAGTTTCGGTCAGTGCGGCGAAAGCCGACGGCAGCCCGGAGTTGTACTACTCCCTCACCGGCCCTGGAGACGTAACAGCAACATTCTACCTCCCCGTTAACCCGACCGTCGACCCTGGCAACGTTGAAGGAACTTTTGCATTCATGGTGACGCCTATTGATTTGATGGTTGACGGAAGTGCGGACCCTACCGGCTACATCACCTTTTACGACATAACCTATGGCGGAGGGCTGACGATCGACC
>Ga0209447_10000466_pt1 | contig 11113 bp, 9 predicted proteins | sample BogFormECP04_OM3_FD_188243 | JGI IMG/M metagenome (GOLD analysis project Ga0209447, IMG submission 188243) | Bog forest soil microbial communities from Calvert Island, British Columbia, Canada - ECP04_OM3 (SPAdes) (version 2) | ecosystem: Environmental > Aquatic > Freshwater > Wetlands > Bog ... | reverse complement strand
TTTCCGCGACGAGCCTCTGGAAACTCTTTCGAAGTGCATCCACGCCGTGCATCAAGGCCAAGTCTGGGCCAATAGCGAGCACCTCGGCTACCTGCTCGACGCCCTCAGCCACGCCAAGCCTCTGCACCTGCAAGACTCCCGCGGCCTCAATCTCCTCTCCAAGCGCGAAGAAAACGTGGTCCGCCTCGTCTCCGAAGGCCTCACCAATCGCCAAATCTCCAGCGACCTGGGCCTGAGCGAACACACTGTAAGAAATTACCTCTTCCGCATCTTCGACAAACTAGGCGTCTCCACCCGCGTAGAACTGGTCCTCTACTGCCTGCAGGATCGCCCAGCAGCCCAGGTAGAAATGGTGAGTTGAACGTGCAGTGACAACTGAAGAGTGATCAGTGATGAGTAATCATTGCGTAGTGCCGTGGCACAGCCACTCGTGGCTGTGCTCTTTCCTTTGTATCGGCATTCGTGTAGCTGGAGGTGAAGGGTGCGCCACTCGCCTATGCGCACCACTCAGCCTGCAGAAGACTAAATTAATCCGAACGCACCGCGTTCCACGGAGCATGTTGCCCGTGCAATCCATACAGACCCGACATCGTATTTCCCTGGATCTTCCCGCGGAACGTCAGCACGTCGTGTGTATGCGTGCTGAATTCGATGTGATGCACATTCACAAATCCTTCAATTCCGCCGGACTGGTGCGGTCCTTTGAAATGGCCGGAAAGCTGCGTCCCAAATTGCTGGATTTGCACGAACTTGGTGGAACCGCCGGGCCCGTCGATGTCCTGTGCGTATATAGTCCAGTTTCCTGAAGCGTTGTCCGGCCCGGGCCCCGACGGCTCCTGCTGGGCGTCCTGCCTGGCATTGGCGAAGTCTGCCGCCGCGCGCAGCTCCACGTCCGCCTGCGCCAGAAAATCCTTCGCCTTTTGCGCGTGACCGCCCAGTTGATCGTTGTTCGCGCTCTGGGCCGAATCAATTCTCTGGTAGGCATCCACGATGTCGCCCTGCGCCGCAGCCAGGTTCCCGTGCCGGTCCGGATCGATGTTCACCACCGGCGCTTGGGCATCTTGCGCGCCCAGCAGCGGGCCGGCGATCAACGCGCCAAGGATCAAGCCGCTCGTCATTATTTTTTTCAGGTTCATGTTGTTCCGCCTCGTCGCCTGCTCTAATCCCACACCGCAATCACGATGCGACCATCATCTCCGATCACCAGCGTCAGACGATTCGGATCAGAATCCAGCTTGCCAATTCCATCCGTGGGTTTCACCACGTGCAAAATCTTCGGCAGACTTTCCTCGTGAATCACATTGCCGGAGCTCACTCCCGCCGGCGCACTTTCGCCCTTCGCCACGAAGTACTTGCCCACGCAGTCCGTGCAATCGCCCGGCGGTGGCGGCGCTTCGGCATAACCCGGTATCGCCTTCAACGTAATACGATTCGTCGCCCCGTGCACGCGCACGCCCTTGAACGGATGGCCAGGCTCCAGCGTGAAAACCGCCTCGATCACCGGGCTCTTCGATGGCGACGTCGAATTGCTCGGCGGCTGCGCGACGAATGCCAGATCTAACATCCCGTCCGGCGGCGTTCCCTTCGTCAGCGGCACCAATTCGGCGTCCTCCCAACCGTCGGTGCTGGTTATTCCGCGTACCCGTATCACGTCCAGCGTCGGTCCATGCGTGCTGCTCATCGCCTCGACGCTCATTATCCAAAGCACCGGCGCTATTTTCGCAGTTGCTTCGTCCTGTTGCTCGGGCTCGCCTGATCCTTCTGGCGCCGTGCCACTCTGCGCGGATGGCGGGGCCTGGCCTTTGCTGGGCGCAGAGGAGCCCGTCTGCGCAAACGCAGAAGTACCGCACAGACATACGCTGAATACCACCGCGGCAATCATCCACTTTTTCATCGCGTACCTCGCTCAATCGGGTGTATTGCAACATCCGGAGTATCTGATCCGAATTTCTTCACGCGTTCGCGCCGCGCCACCAATGTCATCCTCGCGCGCCTTGAAACTTGTCTGCTCCAGCCGCCGCGGAAAGCTGCGCTGCGTGCGCGATCGCGCCGTCCATGCCCCCCTCCAGGCGCTCCAGCGCATGCAGAATTAAATCCGTCGGCACGATCTGTACCAGGCTGCAAAACACCGTGCGGCTGCTCGCAAAACTCCCGTTCTCCGCCAGCTTGTTCACCGGCGCGCCGCCGCCGCACACCGAAAAGTAATCGCACTCCTTCCGGCACATTTCCACGCCCGCGCTGATATCCCGCGTCATCGCCTGCATCGCCGGGCTGCGCATCATGTCTTCCAGCGACTCCGTCAGAATATTGCCCACTATAAAATCGTTGTACTTCGTGTTCTTGTAGCCCAGCAGTTCCGGCGAAAAACTGGAGACGTTGCCATGGCAATCAATATTCACCATGCCAAACGGCGTCACCTGCGCATTCTCCGCACAGCTCTGCTCCGGCCGGAAAATTCGCGGGATCATCCCATCAATCTCCCGAATGAACTGAATCTGCGAGCTCTTCCGCGACATCGTCCAGAACCGATCCAGAAAATCTCGAAAGCTGTCTGCTGCATTGCCGCTCGCCAGCAGCCCCGAAACATAAGTCCCCTCGGACTCCTCCACATTGAAGCAAACATCATCAATCCCTTCGGAAACGTAAAAATCCAGCAGCTCATCCGGCGCGCTCATGCTCGCCGCCGTAAGCACCGTAATCACATGGAAAGGAACATTCTCCTGCCGCAGCAGCCGGATCCCGGCAATGGTCTTGTCGAACGTACCTTTGCCGGCGCGCGTCACCCGGTTGGCGTCGTGCATGTGCCGCGGCCCATCAACGCTTACGCCCACGCCAATGTGCCATTTCTTGATCAGGTCGCACCACTCCCGGTCAATCAGCATCCCATTGGTCTGAATGGAATGTCGCAATTCAATCCCGGAAGGTCGCAACGTCTCAATGGCTTCGAAAGCGGCTTGATAATAAGAGGTCGGCAGTACCAGCGGCTCGCCCGCATGCCAGATGACTGTCAAGTAAGGGCTAGCCCAGCCCGCCGCGAAGATTTTCTCGAAGATCGCAATCACCGTCTCCAACGCCATCACGGTTTTTGCATCCCGCTGCGGTAGATAGCAGTAGCGGCAGTTGATGTTACAGAAGGGCGTCGGCTGCAGCACCACAGTGTGGATCAGCGGCGCCACATCGCAGGATGTGGCCATGTCTCGCACCGGCGCGTCCACGGAATTTACCAGTTATGCCAGAAATTGTGCCAGTTGTGCCAGCCGCCGCCGTTGCCCCAGCCGTTGTGCCAATTGTGCCAGCCGCCGTTATGCCAGCCATTTCCCCAGCCGCCGTTGCGCCAGCCGCCGTTGCCCCAGCCGCCATTCCGCCATCCAAACCCGCCTCCGAAGTTCGGCCATTCTCCCAGCTGCGCCGCGTCACCCACGGCATTCTTTCGATCCTTAAACTCTATCTCGGTGACTCCCGCGCGGATCTCGCTCAGCCGCTCGGCGACGCTCGCTATGGGCGCCTCATCGTTTCGTTCCGCCGGCGTAGCTGCAGCCTGCAAAGTCCCCAGCAGCGCGGATATTCCCAGCACGCCCGCGGGCAGCAGCATTGCCAGAGCTTGTTTCGTTCGGCTACGCACGGTCATTGGCAGTCTCCGGCACTTTCGATTCGCGAAAACTATCACCGCGTGTATATCTCGTCAACTTGTTTTATGTAAAATTCCGACGTGGCACAGCCACTCGTGGCTGTGCGGGTTGACTGCTCGCGCTCAGCTTTGATTCCCTGAATCGCCCCACAGCCCAGCCGCTGCAGTCGCTCCAATCACCAGATTTCTTCAAACGCCGCGCGCAGACAGCACAAACCACCGCAATTCGCCTCTGCTCAAATCGGTCCCACGTCCTGTCGCCGCCCCGCTCAAATCGTCGGCTGCGCGAAAACCCCGCACGTCGCTGGCTGAAAAGACTCCCGCAGATCGTCCGCCACTTTCCGGCGCGCGCGCGAGATTCTGGACTTGAACGCGGACCGGCCGATTCGCAGCGCCTGCATTGCGTCGGCGCTGGAGCGCCCGTCTAATTCATAAAGTTGCAGCGCCGTGCGCAGTCCGGGAGGAAGTTCACGCACTTTGCTTTCTACCAGCGTCCGAATTTCGCCAGCCTTGCAGATCTCCTCGGGGTTCGGCCCCGCGGCGATTAATTCGCGTTGCGGTTTTTCCGGCCGCACCTCCAGAAATTCGTCCAAGGAAGACTCCCGGTGGCCCTTTCTCTTGCGGCGAATCATCAGCGCCGCATTGATGACGATGCGTGTCAGCCACGTCGAGAAGGAAGACCGGCCTTCGAACAGCTGCAGCTTCGCGTACGCCCTGCACAACCCATCCTGCACCGCGTCCTCTGCATCTTCTCGGTTGCGCACGATGCGGAATGCGATGCGACGCAGCTTGCCGGTGTGGCGCGCGAAAATCTGTTCCTGCGCGTCTGGATTTCCGTCCATGGCTTGCTGCAGCAGCGCGGATTCCTCATGCACGGCCGGCGCCGCAACTTTCATCTCGGAAACCGGCACTGTTGACACAAATGATTTGCTCCGCTGCGCCGTTCGCGTTCGGACCGCGACCCGTAGCGGCCGGCTGCGCAGAGCAGCTCGCAGCCTGGATGAAGAAACTTGATGTGCGTCCATAAATACATCTCCCGTTTCGAATGTTTCGACTGCCTCGTCGCAATCCTCTACTCCATCCCATTTGGTTTTGCGCGCCCGTCCCTTTTCCGCCTCACCAACAACGCGGCAAACCCACACCATACCAACAGCAATACCACCGCGTTCATGCCACCCTCTCCATTCCTGAATGCCGTGTTAACTTTCATGTCTACATCTGCAATCGGCGTGCCGTTGTTCGGCCAGATCATCCCCGCCGCAACTCGCTATCCGCAAAGAGCATAAAGATCATCCGGCCACCGCGCCAACGCGACCCGCTCGCCCCCGCTGTTGGTAGGCCCACAATTGTCCGCAGGTTGACGCTCGTCACCACACCTAAAACCGGCCTGACACCGTCCGGATCGCACAGACCAGAATTGCCAGCCCTCAGCAACACGGGCGAACAATCCCCAGCTTCTTCATGCGGAAATACAGCGTGGACCGATTCATCCCCAGTCGCGCTGCCGCACCTCTCGCTCCGGAAAGAACCCAGCGCGTCGATTTCAAAACCCCACGGATGTGCTCGCGCTCCACGTCCGCCAGAGTTTCCAGTTTTTCGCTGGAATGTCCCGCCGCGACGCGCGATTGCAGATCTCGCTGCGGCACGCGCAGCACCGCGCTGCGCGAAAGAATCACTGCGCGCTCGATCACGTTCTCCAGCTCGCGGATGTTCCCCGGCCACCGGTAATCCATCAGGGCCGCCATGGTATCGGCTGCGATACTATCAATCGTCTTGTTCAGCTTGCGCGCGGCCTCGCGCACAAAATGTTCCACCAGCAGCGGAATGTCTTCGGCCCGCTCGCGCAGAGGTGGAATGGAAATGGGCACCACGTTCAAGCGGTAATATAGATCGCTGCGAAAATTCCCCTCCAGGATCATTCCCTCCAGGTCGCGATGCGTCGCGGCCACGATACGAACATCAACCTTTTTCGTCCGCGTGCTTCCCAATCGCTCGAATTCCCGTTCTTGCAGCACGCGCAGCAGCTTCGGCTGCAGTTCCAGCGGGATATCGCCAATTTCATCCAAAAACAGCGAGCCCTGGTCCGCTACCTCCACCCTGCCAATTTTTTGCGTGATGGCTCCGGTGAACGCGCCACGTTCGTGGCCAAAAAGTTCGCTTTCCAGCAAACCGCTGGGAATCGCCGCGCAGTTGAGTTTTACGAATGCGCGCTCCTTCCGCCGGCTGCAATTGTGGATGGCGCGCGCGATCAGCTCCTTGCCCGTGCCCGTTTCACCCAGCAGCAGTACCGTGGAATCGCCCGTCGCGACGGTTCGCACCATTTCCAGCACGCGTCGCAGCGCCGCGCTCTGGCCTACGATTCCTTCAAATTGCTCGTCCTTGCAGAGAGAGTCCTCCCACAGGTCCAGGCCGAGGCTGCGCGATGAATGACTCGCGAGCCGGGAATCTTCGTCGTACAGATCAACGATGGGAAAAGTGCTTAAGCTCATAAAAACCTCCTCGGTGAATCTAATGACTTCGCCGGCGCGTTGCACGCTTCGCAGCGCTCGATCCCTTTCGCCGGCTCTTGCGGTCTCTCTCTCGTTCAATCCATTCACGTATATAGGCCGGGCAGTTTTCCAGTTGAATTCCATCGGCTTCGCGACGCGCCAGAAACCGTACGGCGTCACGATCCAGCAGCGTTACGTCCTGCAAGTCCAAAGTCAGGCGGCGCCCCTCGTCTTCCAAATCGAGCAGTCGTTGCAATTCCGCCACGTCCTCCGCCTCGATTCGACCGCTCAGTGTGAAACTAACGCCCCCATTCGTCTTTCTCTGGATCTTCAGCATTCCGCGCCCCTTCCAAGGTGCATGCGCTCGTGATTAGCATTTGGTGGTCCGATGCTAAACAATTGGTCATTCAGAACTTAATCGAACTTCGACTGGCGAAGTTTCGCCAATTGACGAAATTCCGCCCAACATTCGTTCGCAAGCTGGCTTGGCGTCTGCCAGTTTTGCTTAGGGGTCGGTCTGTTGCGGACAGCATGCTTGAACGTAGTGCCGCTTTGCCCTCCAGAAAACGCGTCTTAATGTCCCTGCGCTCAACAATTTCCCTCCTCACTCCGTCGCTGGCCTTGGCGAGTTCTGCGATCGCTTCCACAGCCGCTAATCGAGTTCACTGGCAAGCCGCTTGCATCGCGGTACTCGCTGGCATATCGGGGCGTATTCTCAAGGCGGAGCGTTCGGAAGTCCTTCAGAAATCTCTGAAAAAAGATGAAAAACTCTGAATCTCTCGATAAGCTGATTCCTACGAATAACTTGTATCGCTTCGGGCAGTTTGTCCTAGATCCAGATAAGCGCGCGCTGTGTCGCGCGGATTCACCTGTTTCTCTCACCCCCAGGGCATTCGACGTTCTTCTCTTCCTGGTGCAAAACCCCAACCGCTTGGTCACCAAGGAGGAATTGCTGCAAGCCGTGTGGGGCGATACCTTCGTTGAAGAAGGGAATCTGACGCAATACATCTCGCATTTACGCAAGGCGCTGGGTGACAACTCCGAAGACACCCGCTTGATCGTCACCATTGCTCGAAAGGGATATCAGTTCGCGGCGCATGTCACCGTAGACGCCACCGCAGATATCGCAAAAGATGCCACGCTTCAGGTTGTTGCGCCCGAAACCTCAAAAACCGATGCGCGACTCGTGGAATTTCCCACCAGAGAGAAAGTTACCAAATCGCCGTCGCCTCCTCTCCGCTTGCGCAAATGGTTCACGGCAGCCGCGCTGTTGACCGTTATCGCTGGGGCCCTCTGGATGTACTGGAGCTTCAGCCATCGAGTGACGCTCTCCGCCACGGACACCATTGTTCTCGCCGATGTCAAAAACGAGACCAGCGATCCGGTGTTCGACGACGCATTAGACACAGCTTTGCGCACCACGATGGCGCAAACGCCCTATCTGAACATTTTGGGCATCGATAAGGTCTCCGGCACCCTGGCGCAACTCAACCTCCCGCCGGCTACAAAGTTGACGCCGGACGTGGCGCGCCAGATCTGCGCCAAGACCAACAGCAAGCTGGTGATCTCCCAATCAATCGGCGATGCCGGCAATGGCTACTTTTTGGAGCTGCGGGCGCTGGACTGCGGGTCGGGAGCGACCTTGGTCAAAGAGCAGGTGGACATCGGTAAACGGAATGAGATCGTACACGAATTGGGAATCACAGCCGCACGCCTTCGCGCGAAACTTGGAGAGCCCGCAGATTCGCTGGCGCGCTTCAATCAACCCCTGGAACAGGCACTCAGCTCTTCGCCCGAGGCTTTGCAAGCTTCCGCGCGAGGGGGCAAGCTCTACCTCGCCGGCGACTTTGAGGGCGCGCTCAAAGTCTATCAGCGCGCTGTAGAACTTGACCCTAACCTTGCGGTTACGTACCGACAGATTGGCTCGGCCCACGGTGCTCTCGGACATTTCGATCTAGAGGCTGCTTCATTCGCGCGCGCCTACCAATTGCGCGACCGCATGACGGAGAAGGACAAGCTGAACATCGAGCTTATCTATTACAGTAACGTGACTGGAGAACTCGACAAAGCCTACTCCGTTCTACTTCGGGCGCTGGCACTCTTTCCACGCGAAATTTTCTTTTATAGGAATCTGGCGAACACGCTGTTTCAGCTCGGCCAGCTCAATCGTGCGGCCGACGCAGAGGATGAGGCGGCGCGCCTGGGGCCGAGTCCACTCCAGTTTTCTTGGGCGGCCTTTAGCAACATAGTCGCGAGTAGGTTCAATGAGGCGAGGTCATGGCTGGCCCAAGCGGAAGCCCTGAAATTTGACAGCCCCGGACTCAGGATCCAAAGATTCCGACTGGCATTCATCGAAGGTGATCGGAGCACTCTCGACCGGATCTTCGATAGCGAAGCGCACGGCCCTGATCGAGTTGTGTTTTTGCGCGAACGATCGAGATATGAACTTCAGCAGGGTCGCTTTGATTCTGCAGATCGCTTAGAAGCGCAGGCATCGAAGCTGTCTTCAGACCCGGAAAATATTTCCACGGACCTCGTTTTTTCGGCCCTTCAGAACGCTGAGGCGGCCAGGGTCATCCAAGCGCACAAAACCCAGGACCAGGCATTGCAGAGCAAATTGGAGCGAAACGGGAAAATGGTATTGGCTCTTTCGCTCGCCCGATCGGGGAGAACCGGCGAAGCCAACCGGCTCGCAGACGAAGTCAGCCAGGAAGCGCCATTGGACACGATTGTGCAGAGGTATCTTGTTCCCACAGTTCGCGCCGCGGTCAAGTTGCAGCAGCACGATCCCGCAGCCGCCATCGATCTGCTCCGCGGCACCCTCCCATATGACTTAGCACAGACTAAATCGTTCGATTATCTCTACCCGGCGTACATCCGTGGCCTGGCACACCTGGAGTCAGGCAATGGCCGATCAGCAGCGGGCGAGTTCCAAAAGCTGATCGATAATCCGGGTTTGTGCCTGGGGTATATTACCGGCCCATTGGCCCAGCTCCAGATTGCCCGTGCCCAGAAGATGATGGGCGATAAAGCCGCCGCACGGAAGTCCTACGAGACTTTCTTGGATTTGTGGAAGGACGCCGACCCCGACATTCCCATCTACCAGCAAGCCAAAGCCGAGTACGCCAAGCTCGGAAAATGAATGGCATCAGCGTGATGACGGTTTGCTCGAGACGAAAGTGGATCCGCTGCTGAAGAGCTTGCACAACGACCCGCGATTTGTGGCGTAATTGAAGAAGCTCAACTTTCCGATTTGAAATTCGTCGCCATATCTACCAACAATTTGCGGGAGGCGCGATTTCTCAATTCCCTTAATTCTTGAAGCGATTCTTGTTGATGCTCAGCGACCGAATCTTCGATTCCAGCGTGGACCTCGGTATCCCCAGCTTCACCGCAGCGCCCGTCGCTCCCGACACACGGCCGCGGGTATCCTTCAGTGCGGACTCGATCATCTCCTTCTCTTGTGCCAGGAGTGTCTGCGGGAGCTCAACTGGCTGTTTCGAGCCTGCCGTCAGAGGCGGCGGCTGCGGCAGCCAGTTTTCGTCGATCGAGAAAATCTCTGTCTCGCAAAGTATCACCGAACGCTCGATGATGTTCTGTAGTTCGCGAATGTTCCCCGGCCAAGGATAGGACTGAAACAATTCCAGCGTCTTCTTGTTCACGCGTTTTATGTTCTTGCCGGCTTTTCGTGCATAGCGATCGATAAAGTACTCGGCCAGCATCGGGATGTCGTCCTTCCGCTCGCGCAGCGGCGGGATCTCGATGGGGAACACGTTGATGCGGTAGAAGAGGTCCCCGCGAAAAGAACCTGCGGCAATGGAAGCTTCCAGGTTGCGATTGGTGGCGGCAATCACGCGCACGTCGGCTCGTATCGGATGATTGCCGCCCACACGATCGAATTCGCGCTCCTGCAACACGCGCAAAAGCGCAATCTGCGTCTCCGTCGGCAACTCACCGATTTCATCCAGGAAAATCGTCCCGCCCTCGGCGAGCTCGAACCTGCCCACGCGGCGCTGCAGCGCGCCCGTGAACGAGCCTTTTTCGTGACCGAATAATTCCGAGGCGATTAAATCGCGCGGGATGGCCGCACAGTTGACGCTCACGAAGGCGCGGGAAGAACGGCGGGAGCGCCTGTGGATGGCGCGGGCGATGAGTTCTTTGCCTGTGCCGGTCTCCCCGGTAATCAGAACGGTGGAGTCGGTCGGAGCGACTTTGGCAATCCGGGATAGCACGGCCTTCAGCGGCCTCGAGGTGCCCACAATTTCCTCGAACATCGAAGCCTTGTCGATCTCTTCGCGTAGCGCGACGTTTTCCTGACGCAGCCGGTCTTCCGCCTGCTTGCGCTCTTCGATGTCCGTCGCGGTAACATACCAACGTGTAATCTGTCCCTGTTCGTCGCGCAATGGGAAGAAACGAGCCAGGAACCAGCGATAACCTCCATCCCGATTGCGTAGTCGCAACTCCAGTTCGTCAGCGCAGGCACGAGCGACAGCACGGCCAAAAAGAACGTCGATCCGCTCGTTGTCGTCAGGATGAGCGCCGACGTTATGGTCAGCAGACCGTTGCCACTCTTCAAGACTAAGCCCGATGTAATCGAGCATCACATGGTTGGCGTAAAGGCGTTCCCTCTTAGGCCCGTAGACCGCAATAATTTCGGGCGCCAGGTCCAGGATCTGCCGAAACTCCATTTCCTGCTCCCGGATCCTTTCCTCGGCGCGCTTTTGTTCGCTCAAGTCGAGCACGAAGACCACGCCCTGATTCGCACTTTCAAACCGCGCGCCTCCAATCAGCACCGGCACGCGGCTGCCGTCTTTCCTGAAATACTCCTTCTCGTATACTTGAAAAACCCCCGTTGCCAGGAACTCTGCCATCGAACGTTCGTCGCGCTCGCGCCATTCGGTTGGCGTCAGATCCGCCCAGCGCAATCGACCCGCGACGAGATCCTCACGGCTGTATTGCAGCATTTGTAGAAACGCTTGGTTGGCCTCTACGATCC
>Ga0209447_10000465_pt1 | contig 11126 bp, 11 predicted proteins | sample BogFormECP04_OM3_FD_188243 | JGI IMG/M metagenome (GOLD analysis project Ga0209447, IMG submission 188243) | Bog forest soil microbial communities from Calvert Island, British Columbia, Canada - ECP04_OM3 (SPAdes) (version 2) | ecosystem: Environmental > Aquatic > Freshwater > Wetlands > Bog ... | reverse complement strand
TGCTGCGTGAGGCGCACGACCTGTGTGGCCTGCCGGTGTCGGTGTTCCGCTGCGACATGATCATGGCCGACACCGGCTACGCCGGTCAGCTCAACGTGGGGGACATGTTCACCCGGATGATGCTGAGTCTGGTCGCGACGGGCGTGGCACCGTTCTCGTTCTACAGGCTGGACGCCGCCGGGAATCGGCAGCGGGCACAGTTTACCGTCAAGGATTGGACTCGGGCATCCGCCGTGCGCTGAATCGAATCCCTTGCGGCTGAGGACGAGCTTCATCGGAGTCGCATCGCGCCGTCATGCTATATTTCTCTGCGAACTCGCGACAGGGAAAGTTACGATGCCCGATTCCGATCTACTCGCCGAGCTGGCGCGCTTTATCGAACGCATCACCGCGATCGCACGCACCGGGCTCGCCTTCAAGCCCGACGGCTTCGACTCCGAACGCTACGAGGAATTGCTCAAGGAGGCCGCACGAATGTATGCGGTGGTCGCCGGCGCGAGCGACGACGATGCCGAGATGCTTCGCCGCCGATGGCGCGAGCAGGTGATTGCCGGCTACGAGGGATACGTCACGGCGGCGGTGGGATGCGGTGTGATCGCATTCAACGAGCGCGATGAAATCCTGATGCTTCAGCGGCCGACCGGCAAGTGGTGGTATCCCACCGGGTTTTGCGACGTGGGCGTCTCGCCCGCCGAGAATGCCGCGAAGGAAGCGCGCGAGGAGACCGGCCTCATCGTCAAGCCCGAGCGTCTGCTCGCGGTAATCGACAACAAGAAGTACGGCTCACCCGCGCGTCATATCTACTCGATGCTTTTCTATTGCCGAATCGTCGGCGGTGAGCTGAAGCCGAATCCGCTCGAGGCGCTTGCGGCCGGGTTCTTCCCGCTCGATCAATTGCCCGAGCCCATGCACGGCGTCGATCGCAAATGGATTGCGCTGGCCCGCGAGTTCCACTTCGACGGCCGGCTCGCGCCGTACTTCGATCCGCTGTGAAGGCTAGTGATTGTTCGCTTCGGGCGGTGGAGTTGCCTGGGCCTGCATCGGCGACGTCCCGCTGGTGCTCGCGCCGATCGAGATGATCATCATTCCCTGCTCGTAACGCGGGCCGCCGACGATAAGCGTGCCGTTATTCTTGAGCTTCAAGTCGGTGGTCATCATCGGACGCGTGCCGTCGAATAACACGATCTCCATCGCGATCATGTCGTCGTCGATAGCGCGCGGTTGCACGTGGAGAATCTTGCCGCCCGGCAGCATGAACGCGATCATCTTGCCGCAATCAGTCTGCCCCTCGTTGTGGCCGATCAGGCTGTAGGTCGAAAAGCCGAACAGGCCGCGGAGCTTCTTATCGAGCGGGCTCAGCCGCGGATCGGTGCCCTCGTTGGTATCCGCCGCCATCACCGAGTCGATGTAAACGAACACCTGCTTCGGCGCCGGCTGCGCATAAGGGAGACCCGGCGCGCCGAAAGCCGTAATCGCGATGATAAGGAAGGTGAGGCTACCGGGACGCAGCGTCATGGCGACCTAAGGCTGATCCGGTAACCAGATAACGGTGGTGTCCCTGCGAGGCTCGCTCCAGACTGCGACGGAATGGTTCTCCGACTCGAGCCGCGAAATGTCGGCATGCGAATCGTTGTCCGCCATCGTCGGTTCATTGGCAGTCGCCACTGGATTTGCCGCGGGAGCGGCGTTGGCGTCCGCCTTGGCAATCACGGTCGGCTGCGTCGCTCGATTGGCGAACTGCTGCGCGTACGGGGTCATTAGAATTATCGTGACGATGGCGGCCGCTGCGACCGCGCCGCCCCACGCAATTCCCGAACCCACGGAAACGGAATCAAGCTGACGCCTGATGAACCGCTCGATTCGCGTCAGCACCGGCTGCGGCAGGCGATCGACACGCGCGATTACCGCGCTCGAAAATCCCGCAAGCGCAGGCTCAGCCGCGATGGATCTCAGGTCTCGTCCAAGGGTCGAGTAATCGGCAAGGATGCTCGTGCAGGATTCGCATCGCGCCAGATGGAACGCGACCTCCTGCATCTCGTTGGGTTCGAGTTCCGAGTCCTCGAACGCACCGAGCATCATGCTTATTTCACCGCATTCAGCCATATCTGGATCAGCTCCCGGCCACGTCCTTCAAGATGGTGCGCAGGTGCGTTCTCGCATAGTGCAACCTGCTCATGACCGTCCCTCTTGGGCACTGCAAAACGTCACTAATTTCGTCGTACGACATTCCTTCAACTTCGCGTAGAAGTATCACTGCACGATGTTCCGGCGTCAACTCCTCCAACGCTTGCTTTAGCCGCGCCGAGAGTTCACTGCGGCTGACCTCCTTGAATGAGTCGCCTGAGGTCGTCGGCAGTTTGCTGATTTCATTGTCCGCATCTTCGCCGTGCAGGACCACATGGCGTCCCTCGCGGCGCCAGAAATCGATCGCGAGGTTGGCCGCAATTCGGTAGAGCCAGGTCGAGAAGCTCGATCGGGATTCAAACTTCGACAGGTTTTCATAGGCGCGGATAAAGGTTTCTTGCGCCAGTTCAATCGCATCATCCTGATTGTGCACCACCGCCATCGCGACCCCGACCACGCGACGCTGGTATCTCTCCACCAAAACGCCGAAGGCTGCCGAATCGCCCTTGCGTGAGCGTTCGATAAGTTCGGCTTCATCACCGTCCTGGCGGCCTGGTGTTCTCAACTTGAGTAGACGCAGGTGCTGGCGACTAAATTCAGCGGGGTTTTCATGCCGCGCCGCTCATCTCGGCCCAGTTCGGCCCGGATTTCAGGTCGACTTTCAGCGGGATTTTCAGCTCTGCCACACCCTCCATTTCGCGTTTTGCCAGAGCAGCCGCCTCTGCCCATTCCTCTTTTGGCGCTTCCAGCAGTAGTTCGTCATGCACTTGCAGAATCATTCGCGCGCCCAGCCCGCGCTCCCGCAGCGCCTTGTCCAGCCGTATCATAGCCAGTTTAATCAGGTCCGCCGCCGTACCCTGGATGGGAGTATTGATGGCGATTCGCTCGGCCTGCGCCCGCGCCCCGCCCGGCGGCGCGTTCAACTCGGGCAGATACCGCCGCCGACCGTACATCGTCGTTACGTAGCCCGTCGTACGCGCGATACGAACTGTATCGTCCAGCCATGCGCGCACGCCCGGCAGCCGCTCGAAGTAGCGCTTGATGTAGTCCGAGGCGTCAGGCAGCGCAATCCCGAGCTCGCCCGCCAGCCGCTGCGGTCCCATCCCGTAAATGATGCCGAAGTTTATCACCTTGGCCTGCCGCCGCGCCTCGGCATTGACCTGGTCCGGCGTGACTCCGAGAACTTCGGTCGCGGTCCGCACGTGGATGTCCTCGCCGGTGTTGAACGCCTCGACCAGCGTCTTGTCGCCGGACAGATGCGCCATCACGCGGAGATCGATCTGCGAGTAATCGGCCGAAACGAAGACGCATCCCGGCTTCGGCACGAACGCGCGGCGAATCCGGCGGCCCTCGACACTGCTGGTCGGGATCTGCTGCAGATTCGGGTCGCTCGAGCTGACGCGTCCTGTCGGCACCAGCGCCTGGTGCCAGGTCGTGTGGATTCGCCCAGTGCCCGAGTGAATCACCTCGGAAAGCGAGTCGGCATAGGTGGATTTCAATTTCGAGATCATGCGGAACTCGAGCAGCTTGCGCGGCAGCGGATGCAGCGCCGCGAGCTTCTCGAGGGTATCGGCGTCGGTCGAGAGTCCGCTCTTGGTTTTCTTGACGCCTTTCCTCGGCAGCTTCAGTTCTTCGAACAGCAGTTCGCGGAGTTGCGTGGGCGAGTTCAGATTCAGCTCGCGGCCCGCCAGCCCGTGGCACTCGCGCTCGAGGCCAGCGAGCTGCTCGCCAAATTCCCTGGACATGACCTTGAGCGCGTCGCCGTCGATGCCGATGCCGTCGGCTTCCATCGCGGCGAGAATCGGCGCAATCGGCATCTCGATTTCGTTGTACATCGAAGTGAGCGCGTCGGCTTCCAGACGCGCCGCCAGCGCCTCGCGAAGATTCCTGATCAGGTCCGCATTGGTGCCGGGCGGACTGCTGGCGCCAAGCGGCGCCAGGTATTCGTGATACAGATGCGTCAGCGACGGCTCCCCCTGTCCCGAATTGATCAGGAACCCCGCCAGCATCGTGTCGAAGTCGACGCCCTTGAGAGCGATTCCATGCCGCGCGAACGCTTCTATCTGATTCTTCAAATCGTGACACGATTTGAACGGCCGCTCCGAGCTCAGCAGGGACGCCGCGCTCGGGATCGAGTCATGCTCGACGACGATTGTCTGGTCGTTGCTCGCGAGCTGAATCGTTTCGTGACCGGTCTCCGAGGTGGAGAGGTCAACGGCGATTCGAGGTGCGTCGGCAAGTGTCTTGAGCGCGTCTGCGAGATCGCTTCCGCTGACAGTCGCGGCCGGCTTTGCGCGCGACTCAAGGCCCGGGAGGTCCGCCTGCGACGGCGAGATCTCGCGGATGATCGAATTAAACTCTAGTTCGCGCAGCAGATCGGCGGCCAGCTTCTCGTCCACGCCCTGCCACGCGAACTCGACGGGCTCGACCTTGAGCGGCATGTCGGTTTCGATGCGCACCAGTTTTCGCGCGAGGTCCACGTCAGCGCGATGCTCCGCCAGCAGGCCCGCGATTCTTTTGGCGCCGCGAATTCCCGTCTTCTCGATTTTGTCGAGGTTCTCGTAGAGCTGCTTGATTCCGCCGAATTTCTGGATCAGCGCCGACGCCGTTTTCTCGCCGACTCCCGGCACTCCTTTGATATTGTCGATCGAATCGCCCGTCAGCGCCTGGATATCGACCAGCGCCGATGGCTCGACGCCGAAGCGTTCGCGCACTTCGCGTGGCCCGGTTCGCTTATCTCGCGTCGGGTCCGCGTTCCATAGCGAGACGTGCGGCCCGACCAGTTGCATGAAATCCTTGTCGGCCGTGATCAGTGTGACCGTGAAATCGTTCTTCGCCGCGCGCTTGGCCAGCGTGCCGATCACGTCGTCAGCTTCGAAGCCCTCGATCATCAACGACTTGATCCTAAAAGCCTCGACCGCGCGATGGATATACGGAATCTGCACGATCAGATCGTTGGGCGCCTCGCTGCGATTGGCCTTGTACTCGGCGAACAGGTCGTCGCGAAAGGTGCGCTTGGGCGAGTCGAAAACGATCGCGATGTGCGAGGGCCGCACGTCCTTCAGCAGCTTCAGCAGCATCCGGATGAAGCCGTACACCGCCTGCGTCGGCAGCCCGCGCGACGTGTTCATCGGCGGGAGCGCATGAAAGGCGCGGAAGATGTAGCCGGAGCCGTCGACGAGGATCAGTTGCTTGCGTTCTGCGGCCATAGGTCGAAACTATCCGATACAGTTCTCAAAGCAAAAGCGCACGGAAGCAAATCGAAAGTTTATCTGATCTGAGATCATCGTATTGACAGTGCCGCGTGGTGTGTTTAATTAGTCGGTTGCCCTATGACTGATCGAATTGCCGTGCGGGTCACTTCGTCAATTGATTGGACGACTTGAATGATTGAGGTCAAAAACCTAACTAAAGCCTACGGCAACTTTGTCGCGGTAAAAGACGTATCGTTCAAAGCCGAGAGCGGTTCCATCCTCGGCTTTCTCGGCCCCAACGGCGCCGGCAAGACCACGACGATGCGCATCATCACGGGCTATATGCCCGCGACCGCCGGCACGGTGCTGATCGACGGGCTGGATATTTTTTCGCAGTCGCTCGAAGCGCGCCGCAAGATCGGCTACCTGCCCGAAAATCCGCCGCTGTATCCGGACATGCGGGTCGAAGCCTACCTGCGATTCGTCGCCAAACTGCGCGGCGTTGGGCGCGCGAAGATCGACTCGGCCCTCGAGCACGTGCTCGAAGTTTGCGGCCTGACCGACATGGCGCATCGAATATGCGGACAGTTGTCGAAAGGCTATCGACAGCGCGTTGGCCTGGCGCAGGCCTTGATTCACGATCCGCCCGTGCTGGTGCTCGACGAGCCAACCATCGGTCTCGACCCGCGCCAGATTCATGAAATTCGCGGCCTGATTCACCATCTCTCGGGCAATCGAACGGTCGTGCTCTCGACTCATATCCTGCCCGAGGTCTCGCAGATCTGCGACAAGGTCGTCATCATCGCCGACGGCCGCGTAGTGCTCGAGGAATATCTGAAGAAGCTGCCGGCGGGGACCTCGCTCGAAGATATTTTCCTGAATGCGATCACCAAGGAGCGTCACGACGACGGCGCGACGGCCGAGGAAACGCTGGAGGAGGTTGGGGCGGGGCATACCTAGGCAACCCGTGCCGCTCGCATGAAAAATTCTTTGACAATCGCGGGCAAGGAGCTCGCGGGATACTTCCTGCAGCCGGTCGCCTACGTCGTGATGACGGTCTTCCTGCTGCTGGGCGGATTCTTTTTCTTCGCACTGCTGCGGTACTTCGAGATGACGCTGGCCTACTCGGCGGCGATGCAACAAAATCCCGAGGTGTTGCAGCAGATAAATCTCAACCAGCGCGTCATCGAGCCGATGCTGCACAACCTCGCGATCGTGCTCGTCATCCTCGTGCCCGCGATAACGATGCGCACCTTTGCCGAGGAGAAGCGTACCGGCACCTACGAGCTGCTGCTGACTGCGCCGATTCGCACCGGCGAAATTGTCGCGGGCAAGTTCATCGCGGCGGCAGCGTTCATGCTGATCATGATCGGACTGGCTGGGATCTTTCCGCTGATCCTCGTCGCCTTCGGCAATCCCGAAGTCGGCGTGATGTTTGCCGGCTACCTGGGACTCTCGTTCCTCGCGATCTCGTTCGTCTCGATTGGACTGTTCACCAGCTCGCTCACCGAAAATCAGATCATCGCGGCGATCAGCTGCTTCGGCCTGCTGCTGTTGCTGTTCGTGATATCGTGGCCGGCGCAAGCGGGCGGATCGTCGTATGCCGACCTGCTGCGATATCTCTCGCTGCCGGATCATTTCGCGCAGATGGTCACCGGTATCATCGACACCCGCGACGTCGTTTACTTCCTGAGTGTCATCTTCGTGGCGCTGTTCTTGACCCAACGCTCGGTCGAGTCGGCGCGCTGGCGGTAAGGTAGAGGGGCGGATGCGGCGATCGGCGACGCTTTACGGAATTCTCGGCCTGGTTCTCCTGTCATTCGGGCTGGTCGACTATTTTATCGCGACCGGCTTCCGGCTGTTCGTGTGGATCAACCTGGCCGGCGGCCTCTTCGCGATAGTCCTGTGGATCACGTCGAGCCGTTCCGAGTTGTCGTCGATCACAACCGGCCGCTCGGCGCGCTACGGCGCCAACGCCGCGGTTTATTCGATCGCGTTCGTCGCGCTGCTGGTCGCGGTCAACTATATTTCGTCGCTCCATCACACGCGGCTCGACCTGACCAGCGAGAAGGTTTACAGCCTTTCGAGCCAGTCGGTGAACGTGGTCAAGGGTCTGCAGAAGCCGCTCAAGCTCTACGGCTTTTTCGCCGGCGGTGAGAATGCGGCCGCGCGCGAACTCTACGAGACGTTTGCGTACTACTCGCCCAAGCTGACTTACGAGCTGGTCGATCCCGACAAGCATCCCGAGCTCGCCGAGCGTTTCAAGGTGTCGGTCATGGGCACCACGCATCTGCAATACGGCGGCGACAGCGGCGAGGGCATCAACGTTACGGACCTCACCGAGGAATCGCTGACCAACGCGATCATCCGCGCGACCAAGAGCACCAAGAAGGTGATCGAGTTCCTCGACGGGCACGGCGAGGCGGATCCCGACGACGCTGAAACCGAAACCGGTTACGGCACCATCAAAAAAGATCTGGAAGGCGAGGGCTACGAGGTTCGCAAGCTCGAGCTCGCGCAATTGCCCAAGGTGCCCGACGACTGCAACCTCGTCGTCGTGGCGGGACCGATCAAGCCGATTGGCACGCACGAGATCGATGCGCTCCAGGACTACCTCAAGCGTGGCGGGCGCGTGATCGCGATGTACCGGCCGCAGCGCCCCGACAATCCGATCGACGAAGACGCGATGGTGAAGCTGGCGGGCGAGTGGGGCGTCAAGGTCGGCAACGATATCGTGGTGGACCAGGTGGTGCGGCTGTTCGAGGGTCCCGCGCTGGGGCTGAATCCGATCGTGCAGAATTACGGCGACAGTCCGATTACCAAGGACTTCAAGCAGCGCACCGTGTTTCCGATGACGCGATCGCTTAACGCCGAACCCAATCTCAAACCCGGGCTGACCGTCACACCGGTCGCGAACACCAGCGATACGTCGTGGGCCGAAGTCGATCTCGACACGCTGTTCCGGCAGCAGAAGGCCGAGCTCACTGCCAAGGACACGCGCGGGCCGATAGCGGTGGTGATGGCGGTCGACGGGAACCTCGAGCAGATGGGCCTCGGCAAGGGCGACGCGCGCATCGTCGTGTACGGCAGCGCCGAGTTTGCCGACAACCAGTACGTGGCGACGTTCTTCAACCGCGACTTCTTCATCAACAGCGCCGACTGGCTCACCGGCGAGGAAAACTCGATCTCGATCCGGCCGCGATCGATCCGTGCGTCGCGCTTTCGCCTGACCACCGCGCAGTTTTCGATCGTGTTCGCATTCGCCGTGTTGCTCCTTCCCGAGATGCTGCTGATCGTCGGAATCGTCGTGTGGTGGGAACGGCGCAACTGATTTAATTGTAGATGCGGCCGCGCAACACGATCATCGTTCTCGTCCTGCTTGCGCTTGTGGGCGGCTACGCCCTTATCGTCGGTCGTTTTTCGCAGACGGAGCCGACGCAGAAGCTGATCGACGTCAAGCAGGACGACATCGCGAAAATTGAACTCAAGTACTCCGATCGCGACATCGTGCTCGTGCGCGACAAGGGCAAGCCGTGGCGGATCGTGAAGCCAATCGGCGCCGACGCCGACCAGACCCAGGCCAATAACCTCGCGCGCGCAATCGCCGAGGGCGTGCTGGTCCGCAGCGTCGATGACAAGCCGGCCGACCTCGCGCCGTTCGGGCTCAAGCCCGCGACGACGACGGTCACGGTCACGACCTTCGACAACAAAACGTTGCCGTCGATCGAAGTCGGCAAGTCGACGCCGATTGGCTTCAATGCTTACGTGCAGCTCTCCAGCGGTCCCGCCGTGCTGCTGACGGAAGGCGCGTTCTCGTCCGGCATGAACAAGACGGTCAACGATTTGCGCGTGCGCGACCTGATGGAATTCAAGACCGACGACGTGCAGAAGCTGATCATCGCTCACGACAACGGACAAACGGTCGAAATCGATCGTGACGGCGCCAATTGGAAAATCGTCAAACCCGTGCCGGCTGCGGCCGACGACAACGCGGTCCGCGGTGCGCTGAGCACGCTGGTCAACGCGCGCGCGGCCGATTTCATCAACGACGCGCCGGCCAACGTCAACCAGTACGGTCTCGAAAAGCCGCATCTCACGGCGACGGTGGTGCTCAAGAACGGCGAGCAGCAATCGATGCTGTTCGGCTTCAAGCAGAGCGGGCAGGGCAAGAGCGGAATTTACGTGCGCCGCGGAGAGCGCGCGCCGGTTTACGCCGTCGCCGAGTACACGATGAGCAGCCTCGACAAGTCGCCGCTCGATTTTCGCGACAAGACGATCGTGAAGGTCGATCCCGAATCGGTCGACACCGTCAAGGTCAAAGCCAGCGACAGCGAATTCACGCTCAAGCGCGCCGCGGCGGATTGGAATGTGATCGCCGGCGGCAAGACGACCGAGGCCGATATTCCAGTGGTCGAGCGCCTGCTCAATCAGCTCCGCGATTTGAGAGGCGAGTCGATCGTCGCCGATCCGATGCCGAGCGCGCAGCCGTTCGGGCTGGACAATCCAGCCGTCGAGATCACTCTGATCGGCAAGGACGGCAAGGAGCTGGCCACGGTCAAGCTCGCGAAGATCAAAGTGAACCAGACGGCGCCGCCGCTTCCGGGCCAACCCGCCGAGCAGACCGAGTACTACGCGGATTCGAGCGACAGCAAGGCGGTGTACTCGATCGAGGAATTCGTTTTCGAGCAACTCAACCGGCCGGCTCAGCTCTACATCGCGAGGGCGCTTCTCAAGCCGTCAGCGGCGCCCTCGCCGTCGAAGTAGCGCGTCAGCTTTCCGCTATTACGTGGGCGATTGCCTGTGCGGCCGTGTGCGTGAGGCTCAAGTGGAAGCGCGTGATTTGTTTCTTTTGCGCGAAGGCTGCGGCCTTGCCCGAGAGCGCGATAGTCGGGGCTTCGCCGCGCTCCCGCACGACCTCTATTTCGCTCCATCCGACGTTGCGGTTCCATCCCGTTCCCAACGCCTTCATCGTTGCTTCCTTGGCGGCGAAACGCGCGGCATAGCTCTGGTAGCGAGGAAGGCCGCGCGATTCGCAGTACTTGATCTCGCCCGCCGTGAAGACGCGTGCGCGAAAGCGCTCCCCGGTGGCGGGCCGCGTGAGTGCGCGCTCGATGCGATCGACTTCGATTACGTCGATTCCGGTGCCGGCGATTTGGCTCATCGCAAATGAGTATCAGCCGGCCCGCCGTCGGATTCAATTGCGTGCGACCGGCGTCGATTCTATTGTTCATCCATCACCGGAGGTTGCGATGGCGAAGCTTTCGATCACAGTGAACAAGGTACGATGCATCGGCAGCGGCGACTGCGTGGAAACGGCGCCGGCCGTGTTTCAACTCGACGACGAAGGCAAATCGGAAGTCGTCAACGCGACGGGCGCCGGCGACGGCGTAATCGTCTCAGCGGCGCGGTCGTGTCCGGTCAAGGCGATCACGGTGGTGGACGAAGCGGGCGTGCAACTGTTCCCGCCGCCGAAGAAGTAGTTCGCAAATCAAGCGAATGGCGATACGCAAGCATCGCGCAGGCGAACTCGTCGTCGAGCAGACGCGCGACCTCGCACTGGTGCGCGCGATGCTCGAGCGCGGCGGCATGACGACCGAGGGAATCGAGTGGCCGGCGGCGTGTTACATCGCCGCGTACTTCGGCAACGACGCGGTCGGCGTGATTGGCGTCGAGCCGAAGATCGACGCGGCGCTTATACGCTCGCTGTTCGTGAACGAATCGATGCGCCGGCGCGGAATCGGCGGCGCGCTGCTCGCGGCGGCGCCGATGGGCCTGATGGGCGGGGTTGCCACCGGCGCCTATCTGGAC
>Ga0209447_10000464_pt1 | contig 11129 bp, 7 predicted proteins | sample BogFormECP04_OM3_FD_188243 | JGI IMG/M metagenome (GOLD analysis project Ga0209447, IMG submission 188243) | Bog forest soil microbial communities from Calvert Island, British Columbia, Canada - ECP04_OM3 (SPAdes) (version 2) | ecosystem: Environmental > Aquatic > Freshwater > Wetlands > Bog ... | reverse complement strand
CACTCGCGTTCGCAGATCACCGGCTGCACGCGTTGCCTGGACCTTTGTCCCGTGGGCGCGATTGCACCGTCGCGGGATCACGTGGCAATCGATGCGAATATTTGCGCAGGCTGCGGTCAGTGCGCATCAGTCTGTCCTACCGGCGCCGCGGCCTACACCATGCCACCCTCGGATGCGCTGATGCGCAAGCTGCGGACTCTATTGATGACTTACGCTAAATTGGGCGGCGAACGCGCCGTCGTACTGGTACATGACGAGCCGCACGGATCGCCGCTCGTCTCCGCTCTCGCGCAATTCAGCGAAGGACTGCCTGCGCAAGTGCTGCCCTTGTGCGTCAATGAAGTCACTCAAATTGACCTTGAAACCATCGCCGCCGCGTTCATCTACGGTGCCTCGGCGGTGCGATTTCTGTTGCGGGGCAGGGCGCGCCACGATCATCGCGGGCTGACCCAAACTATCGCGCTGGTCGAAGGCATTCTGGCAGGACTGGGCTTCGGAACCGGAGGAGTCGCGACAATCGAAACGGACGATCCAGACACACTGGGTTCCACATTGCGTGGCATTTCCGCTATGAACGCGGCGCCGCGAGTTTCGAGTTTCCTCACCCTGGGAGGCGACAAACGGGGCGTTGCACGTTCGATACTGCGCGAACTGCATCGTGCGGCGCCGGCGCCCGTGGACGTGGTGGCCCTTCCTCCCCAAGCGCCTTTTGGATTGGTGGAAATCGATGTCGACGGTTGTACGCTCTGCCTTGCCTGTGTCTCAGCCTGTCCGACCGGCGCGTTGCTCGACAATGCCGAGCAGCCAATGTTGCGCTTTACGGAAGATGCCTGCATCCAATGCGGATTGTGTAAATCCACGTGCCCGGAGAAAGTCATCACCCTGAAACCTCAGCTCGATTTCCGCGCCACCGCATCTTTGGCGCGAATCCTTAAAGCCGAGCAACCGTTCTGCTGCATCCGCTGCGGCAAGGCATTTGGGGTGAGGAGCACGATCGAGCGGGTAACCGCGAAATTGGCGGAAAAACATTGGATGTACAAGGATTCCGCAAAGCGTCTCGAACTCATCAAGATGTGCGAAGACTGCCGGGTCGCCGCAGTGTCTGAGGACAATCTTGATCCCTACGGGCCACCGCGAAGCGCCGTGCGCACCACGGATGACTATCTGCGCGAACGAGACCAAGGAATTCCGAAAGACGAGGAATAAGACGGGCTCACGGCGTTTTCGCAGGCCTCTGGCTATTTAATAGGCGTTGCAGATGCGGGCCCAAGGCCCTCTTGCGCTTGTTTTTCGACGTACCACAAATCGTGATGTTCCTTGGCCCAGTTCACATCGACCTCTCCGGTACCCATGGCCTCGAATGCGCCCTCCATACCCAAGGTGCCGATATAAATATGCCCAAGAATGAGGGCAACGAACAGAACGGCGATAAGGGCGTGCACCACTTGGGCAACCTGCATTGCTGCAATGTTGGTGCCGTAAAACGGGAAGAGCAACAGGAGTCCCGACACCGATACGGCCGCGCCCGCGGCCAGAGCACTCCAGAAAACCGCTTTCTCGCCGGCGTTGAAGCGTCCGGCGGGCGCATGCTTACCCTTGACGAAACCGCCGCCTTGTTTGATCCAGTCGATATCCACTTGGCGCGGAATATTATCTTTGATCCAAAGTGCGACGATCAGGACTAGGCCCCCCAGGAAGGCAAAGCTGACAAAATTATGTACATATTTCGCGAACTGAGCCAGGTCACTGAAGGCGCTCTCGCCCATCAGCGGCAGCAATACAATTTTGCCGAAAGTAATGTTGAGTCCGGTGAGGCCGAGCAGCACGAAAGACACGGCGGTCAGCCAGTGCGAAAACCGTTCGAACGCGCTGAAGCGCTTGATTTTCTTTCCCGAGCGCCCCGCTGTAATTCGCAGCCGCCCCAAGATGAGGAAAGCGAGTCCCAGGAGCACAATCATGCCGAGGATGACGATTGCACCGACGCGATGCAGGGTCATTTCATGGAAATAATCCCAGCGCCTCCCCGCCGGTTGAATCAGCACGCGTGCTCGCGTGTCCGGAAGATCGATGCGTCCTTCGATCCGCGATTCCTGCTGCAATAGCTGTTGCTCGTTGACCGCATTCGCATCGGGCGCTGCGGCGCCGTCCGCGGCGCGCTGCTCCTGCGCAATCGCGGAGACGGCAAAGGCCAGCGCGAATACAGCGGCGAGAATTTTAAAAGAAGGCGGACTCACGACGCGACTCCTTCTTTATAGGCCGTCATCCAGCCCCACGCTCCTGAGCCATAGCCGCGCTTCAAGACCCGCTCTTTGTAGATCTCCGCGATGATTTCGCCATCGCCCGCCAACAGTGATTTGGTCGAGCACATTTCGGCGCAGAGCGGCAGTTTTCCTTGCGCCAGGCGATTCGCACCATACTTCTTATATTCTTCGATGCTTCCCGATACTTCCGTTCCGCCGCCACCCGCGCAATAGGTGCATTTGTCCATCTTGCCGCGAGAGCCGAAATTGCCAAGTTTTGGATATTGTGGCGCGCCGAACGGACAGGCGTAAAAACAATAGCCGCAGCCGATGCATAAATCCTTGGAATGCAGAACCACGCCGTCATCAGTCGAAAATATGCAGCTTACCGGGCACACCGCGGCGCACGGCGCGTCGGTACAATGCATGCAAGCCATGGACACGGATCGCTCTCCCGGCTTGCCGTCGTTGATCGTGATCACCCGCCGGCGATTGATGCCCCACGGAACTTCGTTCTCATTCTTGCAAGCAGTCACGCAGGCATTGCAGTCGATGCAGCGATCGGCGTCGCAGAGAAATTTCATTCGCGCCACGGTTTTCTCCTCACGCCGTTCTTATTTGACAGAGCGTCGCCTTGGGTTCTTGCATGCCGGTGGCCGGATCGAATCCATAAGTCGTGAGCGTGTTGACGCTCTCCCCCAGCACGATAGGATCGGCGCCTTGCGGGTACTTGCTGCGCTGATCGACCCCCTCGAACCAACCGGCAAAATGAAACGGCATCCAGGCCACGCCCTTGCCGACGCGCTCCGTCACCAGTGCTTTGACTTTGGTTTTGGAGTTACTTTCCGCACCCGTCACCCAAACCCACGCGCCGTTTGAAATGCCGCGCGCCTTCGCGTCAGAGGGGTTGATCTCGACATACATGTCCTGTTTCAATTCCGCCAGCCACTTATTCGAACGCGTCTCCTCGCCGCCGCCCTCATACTCAACCAAGCGGCCGGAACTTAAGATCAAGGGGAAGTCCTTGACCACCTGCCTGTCGACGGCAGATTTCTGCACGGTAAAGCCCCGATTCGGCACACGAAACTGCTTCGCATCCGGCAGCGTTGGATACTGCGCGACGAGATCGGGCCGCGAGGTATAGATCACCTCGCGATGCGTCGGAATGGGATCCGGCAGATTCCACGCGACGCAACGCGCCTTGGCGTTGCCATAAGGACTGCAACCATGCTCGATCGCCACGCGTTGAATCCCGCCTGACAGGTCGGTCGACCAGGACACGGTTTCCGGTTTATTGGGATTTATTCGTTTGATGACCGTTAATTCCGCCGCGGTCAGATCCTTGTCCCAGCCAAGCTTCTTCAGCACCCCCAAGGTGAACTCCGGGTAGCCGTCCTTGATTTCCGAACCCAGTGAGTAGGAGCCATCCGCAAGAATGCTTTCATGCACATCCGTGTCGACTTCCCTACCGCCTTGCATTACTTTTCGCTTGACCACGTGCTCGACACCGAAACGCGCGCGAAAAGTACCGCCACCGTCCTTAACTGACAGGTTGGTGTTGTAAAGAATCGGCGTGCCAGGATGCCTGAACTGCGGTGTACCCCAGCAGGGCCACGGCAAACCGTAGTAATCACCGCCCACTTCGGGGTCATCCTTGGGCGCCCGCAGGGTCACCAAGTCGAACTTGGCCTGGTTTTTCATGTGAGCCTTGAGCCGCTCCGGCGATTGACCGCAATAGCCGGTGGACCATCCGCCGCGGTTGATCTCACGCAAAATATCTTCTGCCGATACCGCACCCTGATCGACCGTGATGTTCTTGAACATGGAGTCGGCGAAGCCGAGCTTGCTCGCCAGCATGTGCATGATGTCGTAATCGTTCTTCGATTCAAAGATCGGTTCGACGAACTTCTCGCCCCATTGCAGCGAACGGTTGGACGCGGTGCGTGATCCATCCATCTCAAAACTGGTGCAGGCCGGCAACAGATAGGTGCCATTTTTGCGGCCCGAGAGCACGGACCATGTAGTCGGGTAGGGGTCGCACACCACCAACAATTCCAAGGCTTCGATGCCTTTGACCGATTCGGGCATTCTTGTGATGGTATTGGCGCCATGTCCCATCACGAACATCGCCTGAACGCGGTCCGGTTGATTGACCTCATCCTTTGGCAATAGGGTGGCGTCGAACCAGCGCGTGCTGGGGATCCCCGGGGTTTCCATCAAGGTCTTGCTGGCAAAGCGGGTCGACATCCAGTCGTAGTCCACTTCCCACACCCGGCACCAGTGCTGCCAAGCCTCTTCGGTGAGACCGTAGTACAGCGGCAGGCTGGTGACATCGAGCCCTAAATCGGTCGCGCCTTGAACGTTCGTGTGACCGCGGAATATATTCGCGCCTGTCCCGATCTGGCCGACATTGCCGGTGGCCAGCAGCAGCAAGCAGCTGGCTCGAACGTTCGCCGTCCCCGTCGCATACTGTGTCTGGCCCATGGCCCAAATCAAAGTCGAGGGGCGCTCCTTCGCAAACAGCTCGGCCACATGCTTCACCTGTGCCTCCGGCAGCCCGGTGACGCGCTCGACTTCCGCAGGCGTCCATTTCGCGACTTCGGCCTGGATGTCGTCCATGCCGTACACACGCTGGCGGATATATTCCTTATCCTCCCAGCCATTTTGAAAAATGTGCCAGAGCATGCCGTAGATCGTCGGGATATGGGTGCCCGGCCGCACGCGCACATATTCGGTGGCATGCGCGGCGGTGCGAGTCATTCGCGGATCGATCACAATCATATTGGCGCGGTTCAGTTCCTTACCTTCAAGAATGTGCTGCAGCGATACCGGATGGGCCTCGGCGGGATTGCCGCCCATGACCATGATGGTTCGCGCATTGCGAATATCGTTGTAACTATTGGTCATGGCGCCATAGCCCCAGGTGTTGGCGACGCCGGTGACCGTGGTCGAATGGCAAATGCGGGCCTGATGATCTGAATTGTTCGTGCCCCAAAACGCGGCGAGTTTGCGATTTAGGTACGCCGCCTCATTGGTGAATTTGGCCGATCCCAGCCAGTAAACCGATTCAGGCCCCGCCTTTTGCCGGATATCCATCAACTTGTCTCCGATTTCATTGATCGCCTGGATCCAGGGGAGCCGAATCCATTGGCCGTCGACGAGTTTCACGGGATAACGCAGCCGCCGATCCCCCGTCACGTCGTCGCGTACCGCCGCGCCCTTGCAGCAGTGCGAACCGCGATTGATGGGGCTGTCGTAGACTGGCTCCTGCCCCGTCCATACGCCGTTTGTCACCTCGGCATGGACCGAACAACCAACCGAGCAATGCGTGCAGATATTTTTACGCAAACTCACCGTGGCGCCGGCGGGGGGCGGTTCTCCCGCCTTGAGTGTTCGAATGCTACCAACCTGAGTAATGCCGAGGGTCGCCAAACTTCCTGCGACGAGACCCGAGCGGCGAAGAAAGGTACGTCGATCGAGCCCTAGGTCCTCATGGGCCGCTGGGTTAGGCGCGGCGGAATCTATGCGGGCGGGTGAGTCAGGCCTTTTGATGAGCATGGTCGCCCCTCATTTCTTGGGGTATCGATTGACGCGATAAAAGGTCTGAACCTCTTGGGCATTCCCCTGATACTGCGCCTTGCGCTTTCCCCGATCCGGTTGAATGTGGGCTGCGGCATCGCTTGAACCTACCCGCGCAGTGAGCGTCGTGGCGGCGACGCCGACTGAAGCTACGACACGAAGCAGGTCGCGTCTTCCAATCCGGTTGCTCGCCTTCTTATCCACCGAAGACCCTTCTGAGACGCCGCCCAGCTGCCTTGCGTCAGCTAATCATCGGCACGTGTTGGCGACAAGTCAAGTTTGCGCAATTTCTACAAATTCCCGCACATTCGTGCAATTCTGGTTTCTAGCGCTGCGCGCTTAACAGCACGTGGAGGGCCGCGGCTAGTATGAACGCCGCCAGCACGCCACCCACGTACAGCACTGCGAACCAGCCGAGCCGCGACCGCAGCGAAGATCGTTCTGGCGCATTTTTCATCAATGATAGCCCTCATCGCCGTGACGCACTTTGCCGCGGAACACCCAGTAAGACAGCGCCGAATAGAAAAGAATGATTGGCAGCATGATCGCCACGCCGAAGAGTTCGAAAATCTGGCTTGAGCGAGGTGCCGATGCAGCCCAGATGCTTAAGGTCGGCGGCACGATGTTCGGGAAGATGCTGATCAGCAAGCCGCTGTAGCCGAGAAAGATGATGGCTTCCATCAAGATGAACGCGCGCGCGTCATGGCTGGAATCCGCCCAGCGGAAGATGCCGACGACGCAGGCCAGTACGAGCAGCGGCACCGGCGCAAAGTAAACGAAATTGTGTCCGCCGAACCAGCGTTGTGCGACGGCTGGTTGACCGAGCACGGTCCACAGGCTGATTAATCCAATGATTGCGAGCAGTAGCAACGACGAGGGTTTCAGCAACATCCGCATGCGCCGCTGCAGATCGCCATCGGTCTTCATGACGAGCCAACCGCAGCCGAGCGTCGCGTAGGTGACGAGAAGCCCCAGCCCGCAGAACACCGAAAAGGGCGACAGCCAGCCGAATGCGTCGCCGGCAAATCTGCCATCGACGATCTTGATGCCCTGGAGCAGCGTGCCGAGGATCATGCCCTGGCAGAACGTCGCCGTTCCCGATCCCATGATGAAGGCGAGATCCCACAGGTTCTGCGTGCGCCGCGCCCTGGCGCGAATCTCGAACGCGACACCGCGGAAAATCAGGCCGCAAAGCATCGCTATCACCGGAAGATAGACGGCCGGAAGCAATGTCGAGTATGCGACTGGAAATGCTCCGTAGAGGCAAGCGCCGCCGAGCACCAGCCAGGTCTCGTTGCCGTCCCAGACCGGCGCGACCGTGTTCAGCATGACCTCTCGCTCGCCTTCGCGATTAAAGAACGGAAACAGAAGGCCAATGCCGAGATCGAAGCCATCCAGCAGCAGGTAGAGGAACACACCGAGGCTGATGATACCTGCCCAAATAGTTGGAAGATCGATCGTCATGCGTGCCTCACTCGTCGATCGGATCGGTGGCGTGCGACATCGGTCGGTTCCCGAAGCGTTGACTGCCGGTGCCGACATCGCCGCGCTCGTCGGCAGCCTGGTCGCCAGCCTCCGGTCCCTTCGCCATCAGCTTCAACATGTAGTAGACGCCCGAACCGAAGACGAGGAAATAGACAATGATGATGATCAGCAGCGACGTCCCGACTTGTTGCGAAGATAAAGGCGAGGCGGCATCCGCGGTGCGCAGCACGCCGTAGACGACCCAGGGTTGGCGTCCAACTTCGGTGGTGATCCAGCCCGCGAGCAATGCGATCAGACCCGACGGCCCCATCATCAGGGCGAAGCGTTGAAACCAGCGCGTGTCATAGAGTTTGTTGCGCAAGCGAAGTACCAGTCCGATCACGCCGAGCAGGAGCATAAGCAGGCCCATGCCGACCATGATGCGGAAGCTCCAGAACACAATCGTGGAATCGGGGCGGTCCTCGGGCGCAAACTCCTTCAGGCCACGGATTTCGCCGCTCCAGGTGTGCGTCAGGATAAGGCTGCCGAGATGCGGCACCGATAGGGCGTATTTCGTACGCTCCTGCCGCATGTCTGGCCACCCGACGAGATTCAGTGACGTGCTCCCCTTCTCTGTTTCCCACAGGCCTTCGATCGCAGCGATCTTGGCGGGTTGGTGCTCGAGCGTATTGAGGCCGTGCGCGTCCCCAGCGATCATCTGGATCGGCGCGGTCACGAGGATCATGCCGACTGCCATCGAGAATGACTTCGTGATGCCTTCGCCGCGGCGGCCTTTGAGTAGATGCCACGCGGCGCAGCCCGCCACGATGGTTGCTGCGACAATGAAGGCCGCAAGCGACATATGAACCAGCCGGAACGGGAACGAAGGATTGAAGACGATTTTCAGCCAGTCGAGCGGCACAACTCTGCCGTCGACGATTTGGAAGCCTTGAGGCGTCTGCATCCAGCTGTTCGATGCAAGGATCCAAAACGCCGAGAACAACGTGCCGAGCGCGACCAGGATCGTCGCGAGAAAATGCAGACGGGCACCGACGCGCTTCCAGCCGAACAGCATGATGCCGAGGAAACCGGATTCAAGGAAAAACGCCGTCAGGACCTCGTAGGTGAGCAGCGGTCCGTTGACCGAGCCGGCGATGCGGGAAAAGCCTGCCCAATTTGCGCCGAATTCGTAGCTCATCACGACCCCGGAGACGACGCCCATGCCGAAACCGACCGCGAAAATCTGCGACCAGAAGAAGTAGAGCTCGCGATAAACCAACTTGCCGGTTGCCAGCCAAAGGCCCTCGAGCACGGCGAGATAGTTCGCGAGGCCGATGCTGATTGCCGGGAAGATAATATGGGCTGAGATCGTGAACGCGAACTGCAGCCGCGCGAGTACCAGGACATCGCTCGTCTCGAGCATTAGACTTGTACTCCTCTGCCAACCGCACGTAGCTCAATACAATTAATAAGTCCGCCGCGCAAGTGATCGCGGAGGTATAACCCCATGCTGCTCGATACCCCCACTGGCTGGGTGTTGGGTGGAATCGAAATGGAGCAGTTGAGGTTATTTAAGTGAAATCGCTAACAATATTGTAAGTATTGATTTTTATTGATGTTTGTTACCCAGACTTGAGTATCAGGACTCTATTCGCGACGTGGCCAAGCCGGCAATGGCCGCGACTTCGGTTTCCGGCTCCACCACATATGCACCGCGTTGCGCCTTTAACTGCGCCAACACCGCAACGTGTTTGGCCCCTTCCAAGGTAAATCGTGAAAAACAATAAGCACCGAGCAAAGCGAGGCCCGCCGTCGTCGACGCCGACAACACGCCAAACATACCGATGGTGCTGTGACTCACGCCGGTCTCCGCATGTTCGGGAAATCTCGAAAAAAACAGAATGGCACTGGCAAATACTCCGCCGCCGCCGGTCGCAGACTTCTGCAAAAAGGTGCCCGCTGAATACAACAAGCCTTCTTGGCGAGCGCCGGTTTTGAGTTCGTATTCATCGGCCACGTCAGCGATCATCGTGCCCCATATGGTCATGGCCATGATGATGCCGAAGAAACCGACAAACCAGAACAAAAGCAAAATTGGCATCAATGCGGCATCGTTGTTGTCAGGCAGCACCCCGATCAATCGCAGGGCAATTGCGGTTGGCTCGCACAGGCCAAACAGCAACATCGAATACATCCCTAAGCGTCGCTTGCCCATCCGCCGCGCCAGCGGCCGCGCCGTCGCCAAGACCACCAGGACCGATCCCACGATCATATAAATGATCGCCGCGGTTCTTTCGGAAGATAGGCCCCAGAAATAACTGCTCATGTAGGTGCGGGTGTTTTCTGTCATACCGAAAGCCATCCACATGAGCAATCCTCCGCCCAAGGCGGCGCGATAGGATTGACTGCTGGCAATGGCCCGCCACATGGCCCTGGGAAATTCGGGTATTGAGATTGATTTAATTGATTGACGCGTCGGTGGAATGCGCAGCACCGCCGAGCGCACGCCAAGCGTTGAAATAAATGTGGACGCGACCAAAACAATCGATCCCCAAACGGCGAAGTGACGATAGCCTTCGGGATTGAGCACGCCAACAGGATAGTCAGGCGTTGTCGCCAAAAATACGTTGAATCCCAACCAGACGTTCAGCAGCCCAAACAGCCAACCGAAAACATTGCGCAGGTTCTGCAAGCTGACACGCTCGCCGAACTCATCGGTGAGTTCCGCCACCAGGGATTGATGAGGTAGGGAGAACAAGCTCATGGAGAAGCGGGTTGCCGAGGCGAAACATACCAGCCACGCGAATACCGCGATTTGTGTCATGCCGTGCGGTGGATTGAGCACACACCAGAAGAAGCTCCCCAGCGGGATACTGGATGCAAACATAAACGGTAAGCGCCGACCCCATTTGGACTTGAGACCGTCGGACCAGCTACCAATCAGCGGATCGCCGATCGCATCGACCATCAAGGTGATAAATAAGGCTGCGCCGCAAAGCCGAATATCCAGACCGACCACTTGTTGATAGAAGATCAGCAAGAAGACATTAAAAGTATTGTTCTTGATGCCTTCAGCACCCAATCCGAAACCATAAGCAATTTTGGTGAAGTTGCTGACCGTTCCGGTCGTATTAGTCACAATGAAACCCTCGCCTTCATTTCACATTTCGAGCTAGAAACTCCTGCGCGACGGTCGCTACCAGGGCACCGCTGCGGGAAAATATGAAACTTCGAGACCAGCCGCGGCCGTTTCCAGTCACCGAACTGCGCTGCACTTGCAGCAGCCAATCGTCGGCACGTGCCGGCTGATGAAACCAAATGGCATGATCCAAGCTTGCGGCGTCAATGGCTCGACCATCGCCTAACTGATGATGAACGCGCAGCCCGACATGCACCAATCCCATGTCCGAGGCAAATGCGATCATTGCCTGGTGGAGTATCGGCCCCCCAGCCAGCGCCTGGCGAGTCTTAAACCAGTGAAAACGCTGGCCCTCAACGCCCTGAGTGCGATCGAGGGGAAGTTCAACGGGTCGGCTGTCCAGTAATTCTTCGGCAATAAACAGCCGAGTCGGCTTGCCGCGAAGCTCGGCGTTGCGACGCCGCAGGTCCCGCTGGTCCTCCAATGTATCTGGATCGGGTGCATCCGGCATTTGCACTTGATGAGACGGACCTTCATCCCCTTGATGAAACGAAACCAAGCCGGACGCCAGTGTTTTCCCAGACTGCAGCAGCTGCACTTGCCGAGCAGAAAATCGCTTTGGTTTACGCCGTCGATGGCGCGATCGGTCGGGATCGTGGTGCCCGCGATCGCAGCAAGGGTCGTGAATGTATCGACCTCGTGCACGA
>Ga0209447_10000463_pt1 | contig 11135 bp, 5 predicted proteins | sample BogFormECP04_OM3_FD_188243 | JGI IMG/M metagenome (GOLD analysis project Ga0209447, IMG submission 188243) | Bog forest soil microbial communities from Calvert Island, British Columbia, Canada - ECP04_OM3 (SPAdes) (version 2) | ecosystem: Environmental > Aquatic > Freshwater > Wetlands > Bog ... | reverse complement strand
CAAGACTCGATCGCTGGCAGGTTCGGCAGCAAACAGCAGGCGCCTGATCCCTGGCAGCGGCGCCAGCCCGGCGGCGACGCCGGCGGCGGTAGCTTGTATCAGCGAGCGGCGCGAGATGCTCATGATTGCCTTCAGGTGATCTGGAATTCGGGCGCCATGGCGCAATAGGCAGCCAGGCGCGACCACCGATGCACCGCGTCCTGAGCGCCGCCTGCGTTCAGCGCCTGATCGGCGGGCCATCCGCAACCCGCGACGATGGCGCTAGCCGTCGCTGCGGGCGCAGAGCCGATCAGGCTATTGAGCAAAGCCAGCGTCGAGCTGAGCGTCGTCGGTTGCATCAACCCCAGGGCGCGCGGATCCGCAAGCACGCCGGTGCTCCAATAGTTTTCGGCAAGACCCAGCACCAGGGACCACCGATGGCGCATGGCCTGCGAACTCAAAAATGGCGCCGCTGCGTCCGGCAAACCGGTCGGCGTCGGCCAACCGAACAGATTTTGACCCGCGGCCGCGATCTCGCCTGCCAGCTGCTCGGAGTACTTGAGGTCGATTTGCGTCGCACGCGCAAAAGCCGCGGCGAGCGCCAACGGCCGGCGGATCTTCGCGCGCTGCGGCGCCGCGCGCGGCACGAGGAATTCCCGCGATAACAGCAGCGCGCGCAGCACGCGTGCGATCTGATCATGTGATTCGGTATGTTCCAGCCAGACCTCCGCAAGGTGCTGGCGCAGGCGCTCCGGAACCTCGCTGCCAATGAACCTGCGGCACAGCTTGTCGCAGAGATATTGTGCGCTGGCCGGATGCGCGGCAACCAGATCGAGCACCTGGCGCCCATCGGCCAGCGCCGGCGCGAAGGCGTCGAACTCGGTGGCGAGAACGCGCTTTTGATAGCCGTCATGCCAATTTTCCACGTACGCGAATTGTCCGGTGAGCGGCAGCTTGCGGCGTGCGTCGACGGTGCTGCCATCCTCGATGGTCCACCCGGTGAAGGCGCGCGCTGCCTCATAGACGTCCTGATCGATGTATCCGGCCGGCCGGCCCTGCAGCGCACCCGGGACCTCGCGCCACCGATCATACTGATCGTTGAGATAGGCATCGCGGCCCATGCTGTGCAGTTCGAACAATTCGCGCGCATAATTTTCGTTGGCGGAGCCGGCGCGCGAGGAACGATTCGACAAGTAATATTGCATGGCCGCGCTCTTCGCGACGGCCTCGAGAAATTCGCGGAAATTGCCGAAGCAATGAGTCCTGATCACGTCGCGATCGTACCCGGGCAATGCCACGCCAATGGCCTCGCTGCCGACCGCATCCACATTGAAATGATCGTGCCAAAAGCCGCACATGATTTCGCGCAGTTGCCAACGGCTGTGCACAGCGCGCAGCACGGTCGCCGCGATCACTTCATCTCGCGGCCTTCTGCGTTCGGCCGCGTGCAGAGGATTCTTGTGATCCGCCAGGTGCCAAAGAGTCGCGATGGGCGCATCCAGCGATGCGAGCGGCCGCATCTCGTCCGCGGCGGCCCAACCGTCGCCCGCCGGATACTTTATGTGCAGCCGCGCGTCTCGCAAATACGGGTCTGCAGCAGCGTCGAATCCGGATTTCGCCTTCAGCTGATCGTCGACCCAGGCGGGGAAGCCATGCGCTTCGAGCTCCGCGAGAGAATCGGGGGACGCGCCGAATGCCGCCCGGCCCAAGGCATAAAAGGCAAACGCGCGATCAACTTGCACCATGACACCCGGGCTTCAAGGTTTGCGCCCTTGAATTGGGACAGCCGTAACATCAGGACGTTCGCGACATGACCAATCTGTCATTTGCCAGAGACCCTAGCCGCGGGCGCGGTGGATCTCTGCAAGCTGCGCGGCAAGCTCGCTGCGCGCCGCGATTTCCTCGATATCCGCGTTGAGCTTGCGCTGCCAATTCGGGTACTCATAGTGCGTTCCTGGCACATTTACCGGATCCACCATGCCGAGCAGATCTTCGATTTGCAGGGCCACCATGCGGGTCGGGGAGCGCGCCAGGTACAGCTGCAGCGCATGTGCAAGCTCCGGCGTGAACGGCTCGAGCGGCGTCGACGGCTGCGAGGGATTCAAGCCCTGTTCCCGCAAGGCCGCCAGCAGCAGCTCGCGATCGCGTGCGCGCTCCTCTACGACTCGGTTTTCGATTTCCGCGCTGGGATAAAGATTCAAGCGCCTGCGCAGTTCAATGTCCCGCCCTTCCCAGTAGCTTCGCAGCGTCGGCATATCGTGCGTGGCCGGGGTCGCCAGTGCGTCCTTTACATATTCTTCAGGGCGCCTGAATCGACCCTCGATTTTCTCGAACAGCAGCACCTTGTAGTGAAATAGACCGAATTCGGGGATCGTCCGCCGTATCTCGTCGGGAACTATCCCCAAGTCCTCGCCGACCACCAAGCAGCGGCTGCGCGCGCTTTCCAGCGTCAGCACCGTGAGCAGCTCCTGCAGCGGATAGTGCACATAGGCGCCCTCAGTCGGAGAGAGGCCGCCCGGGACCCACCATAGACGAAACAGCGACATCACATGATCCAAACGCAGCGCGCCGTAGTAGCGCATGTTGCTGCGGATCAGGCGCACGAACCCTCGCAGCCGCTGCGCGCGCATCACGGAGGGGTCCTGCGGCGGAATGCCCCAGCCCTGCCCCTTGAGCGCCAAAGGGTCGGGCGGCGCGCCGATTTCCGCCTTGAGAGCGTAGCTTGCCGGGTCCACCCAGGTCTCCGAACCCGATGGGTCGGCGCCCACTGCGTAGTCCCCGTAAAGTCCGATGGGCATGCCCAGTTCGCGCGTCAAACCCTGCGCGCCGCTCAGCTGCTCGTGGGCGAGCCATTGCAGGTAGGCATAAAATTCGACCTCCGCGGGATGCAGGGCCGCGAATCGGCGCGCCGCGCTGCCGTTAACGTCGCGGAACTCTTCCGGCCAGTTCGACCAGCCCGAGGCTACTCCCATGGTTGCGCGAAAATACCGGTCGAGCGCGTCGAACCGGGCGTGCAATTGCAGTGCCTCGCCTTGCGCGGCAACGAAGGCTCGAAACTTGAGCCCGCGCTTGCTGAGGCGCGCCAAATGCCGGTCGCGAAAATCCTGATAGAGCAGCGCGAGAAATTCAAACTTGAGCTCGGCAACGCCGCGGTAGTCGACGAGCTGCTGCGCGCGCAGTTCCCGCAGCCTGGCGGCGACCTGCGGCGCGGCCAAGCGATTGCTTACCGCCGCACATTCTTCGAACTCCGGTACCGCCGGCACCGCAATGTACAAAACATTGAGAAAATGCCGGCTCGATGCGCTATACGGGCTCGATCTTACGGGATCCGCGGGTGCCAGGGCGTGCAGCGGATTCAATCCGATGAAACCCGCGCCGCATGATGCTGCCCAACGGATCAGCAGCTGCAGATCGAGAAAATCGCCGATTCCCCAATTCTGCCGGGAGCGCAGCGTATACAGCTGCACGGCAATTCCCCACAGCCTCCGGCCCGCCAGAATCGCGGCGGGCTGATAGCAACGCGGCGGCGCGACGATCAGCAAACACCGCTGCGCCGCGCCGTTCGCGATCCTAGCCTCGAACTCGTGATATCCGGGCGGCAAATCGTCCGGCAGCTCGAAGCGCCGCCGCGTGATCCACGTTCCTTGCACTTCGCCGCGCCATATCTCGCGGCACTCCGCCGTCGGGGTGGCGCCATCCCGCCGCGAGCCGTCCTCCAAGATCACCGACCACGCCAACGCGGCTCCTAGTTCGCCGGCAGTGACATTGATATCGATACCGATTCTCGCAGCCCGGGCTGCGGCCACCGGCGGCAGGAAATTTCGCCAGCGTGCAATCTCGAGTTCGCTGAAATTCGCGGCAAGCGCGGCGGCGTCATCGACCGCGCATCCCATTGCCCGGAGGACGGAAATTTTGGTTTCCAGGCTGAATACCTTGAGCTCGCCGCGATAGTCATGATAAGCATCGCCGAGTCCGCGTATGGCGGCCATTCTCTCGATCAATGCCGTGTCCACGACTCAGCACTCCAGCAGCGCGGCGCTGTGTGAGTTCATCGCGTAAGTTTGTGCCGTGCCCAGGCTGGTGGCACCGACGCCTGCGAGCGCGGTATCGAAAAGGCGGATCCAAGGACCGCTGGCCGGTGCGGCCGGCAAGGAGAACTGCAATGGCGAGTCCGCTGAATTCACCAGCAGCAGCAGATGCTCCACGGAACCGGATTGCTCTCCGAACCAGACTCCCAGCGTGCGCAGATTTGCATCCTGCCAATCGGCCTGTGTCATCTCCGAACCGCGTGCGTTTAGCCAGGTCACGTCTTTGACGGCGGCGCGCGACGCAGCTCCTTTTAGAAAGGTTTCGCGGCGAAACTCGACGTGCAAGCGGCGCAGCCGTGCCAGCAATTGCACGAATTCGAGCAAGTCGTGATTGACGCTGCGCATGCGCCAGTCCACCCACGAAATCTCGTTGTCCTGGCAATAGGCGTTGTTGTTGCCGCGCTGGGTGCGGCCGAATTCGTCGCCGGCTTGCAGCATGGGGACGCCCTGGGACAAAAACAGCGAAGCCAACAGATTGCGGATTTGGCGCTTGCGCAGGCTGACTATCGCCGCGTCAGCCGTCGGTCCTTCGACCCCGCAATTGAAGCTCAACTCGCCGCTGTTACCGTCCCTATTGTTTTCGAGATTGGCTTCATTGTGCCGCTCGTTGTAGGAAACCAGATCCAACAGCGTCATGCCGTCGTGCGCGGCAACAAAATTGATGCCGGCGCTCGGCTTGCGCCCATCGTGCCGGAACACGTCGCTGGATCCGGCAAATCGCTCCGCGAATTCCCCGACCTTGCCCGCGTCGCCTCGCCAAAAGGAGCGCGCCGCATTCCGATAGCGGTCATTCCACTCCGACCACCCGGGCGGAAAATGTCCGAGCTGGTAGCCGCCCCAACCCACATCCCAGGGCTCCGCGATCAGCTTGACGTAGGCAAGCGCAGGTTCGGCGCGCAGCGCCTTGAAAAAAGCGGCATGCGCATTGAAGCCGTTGGCGTCGCGGGCCAACACGGTCGCCAGATCGAAGCGGAATCCATCGACGTGCATTTCCTCGACCCAGTACTTCAGGCAATCGATGATGAGTGCGCGAACGCGCGGGTGTTCGCAGTTGACCGTGTTGCCGGTGCCGGTCAGGTTTTCGTAGACGCGCAAATCACCCGCGGTCAGACGGTAGTAAACCGGGTTGTCGATGCCGCGCAGGGACAGCAGCGGTCCCGTCTCGCCGCCCTCGGCGGTGTGGTTGAATACGACGTCCATGATCACTTCTATCCCTGCCGCATGCAGCGCTTTGACCATGGTCTTGAATTCGGCAACGGCATCCGCCACCGCATACTCGTTCGCGGGTGCGAACCACGCAATTTGGTTGTAGCCCCAGTAGTTGCTCAACTGGCGCTCGCGCAGGAACTGTTCGCTGACAAAGGCTTGACAGGGCAGCAATTCGACCGCTGTCACGCCGATCGACTTCAGGTGCTGGATGACGGGTCCCACCGAGAGCCCCAGATACTTTCCGCGCCACTGTTCTGCGACCGCGGGGTGCAGCTTCGTTAGGCCCTTGACGTGCAGCTCATAAATCACGGAATCGCGCCACGGAATCGTCGGCGGCCGATCGCCGCCCCAGTCGAAGGCATGATCGATTACCTGGGAGCGCAACGGCCACTGCTTCGACAGCGCGTATGCATAGGGATCGATCAACGGCACCGTGGCATCGAAACGCTGGCCGTTCTCCGGCTGATTGGGTCCATGCACGCAATATGCGTACAGGGTTCCAGGCGCCGCCTGCCGCGCCGGCAGCAGTCCATGCCAGATTTCCCCGCTTTGACCCGGCATATCGTGGCGCGCAATTTCGGCGCCGCTCACGCTGTCGAACAGGCAAAGCTCAACTCGGGTCGCATGACTCGAAAACAGGGCGAAATTGACTCCCCGCTCGCTTAAGGTCGCGCCCAGGGGACGCGGCGACCCGGCGTGAATGAGCTTCACGGCAATGGTCCCACGAAGAACATTGCCGCGAGCGGCGGCAGATTCAGGCGCAATGCCAGCGGCTGCGCCGCATCGCCGCCGTGCGCTGCTGCGACATCGTTCTGCCCATTGTAGCCAGAGCCGCCGAAACGCACGGCATCGGAATCGAACAACTTGCGATAGACTCCGGACTCCGCGACGCCGATCTGGTACCCGTCCCGCGGCACCGGCGTTGCATTAAAAATGCAAATGATGGGCTTGCCGGGATCTCCGCGCACCGAGCGGCGCGAATAGGCCCACACGCTTTCAGCGGCGTTGTGTAATTGCAGCCAGCGAAAGCCTTCAGGATCGCAATCGCTGCCGTGAAACTGCGGGTTCGCCAGATACAAATGATTCAACTCGCGCGCGCAGTCGCGCATTTTTTGATGTTCCGCCGTTGCCAATAACGCCCACTCCAGCTGTCCATGGTCGCGCCATTCATGCAATTGTCCGAATTCCGAACCCATGAATAACAGCTTCTTGCCGGGATGCGCACACAGCAAGGAAAGCAGCAGGCGAAAATTAGCGCGCTTTTGCCAGTCGTCGCCGGGCATCTTGCCGAGCAGCGAGCGTTTGCCATGCACGACCTCGTCGTGCGAGATCGGCAGGATGAAATTCTCCGACCACGCGTAAACGAAGGAGAAAGTGATCAACTGATGGTTGTAGCGCCGGTGCACGGGATCAAGCGCGATGTAGCGCAAGGTATCGTTCATCCAACCCATGTTCCACTTGAAATTGAAGCCGAGGCCGCCGAATTCGGGCGGCCGCGTCACGCCGGCGAATGCCGTTGACTCCTCGGCGATCGTCAATACGCCTTTGAATTCGCGGTGTACCGCGTTGTTCATTTGCCGCAGGAAATCTATGGCCTCCAGATTTTCGCGGCCGCCGTGGCGGTTCGGCAGCCATTCCCCGGCCTTGCGGTTGTAATCCAGATACAGCATCGAGGCCACGGCGTCGACGCGCAATCCGTCCACGTGATACTTGTGCGCCCAAAACAGCGCATTGGCGACCAGAAAATTGCGCACTTCGTGGCGCCCATAATTGAAAACCTTCGTTCCCCACTCGCGGTGTTCACCGATGCGGTCATCCGTATGTTCGTACAGCGCGGTGCCGTCGAACTGCACCAAACCATGATCGTCGCGGGGAAAGTGCGCCGGCACCCAGTCGAGAATTACGCCGATTCCGGCCTGGTGACAGCAATCCACGAAGTACATGAAGTCCCGCGGAGATCCGTAGCGCGCCGTCGCCGCGTAGTAGCCGACCACTTGATAGCCCCAGGACGCGTCGAGCGGATGCTCGGCGACGCCCATCAGTTCCAGGTGGGTGTAGCCCAAATCCTTGGCATAGGGAATCAATTGCTCCACGGCTTCGCGCCAGCCCATGAATGGCGGCGTACGCCACTCCCACGGTTGCCGCCAGGAGCCCAAGTGCACTTCGTAGGCATTGAACGGCAGGCGCAGCGGATCCTGCCGCTCGCGGCGCTCCAACCACTCTGCGTCCTGCCAGCGATAGCCATCAAGATCAGCCACCACGGAGCAATTGTCCGGGCGCAGCTGCATCGCGAATCCATAAGGATCCGCCTTCAAGATCAGGCGGCCATCACGGCTGCCGATTTCAAATTTATAGGCCGCTCCGGCGCCGATGCCGGGTATGCTCGCCTCCCAGATACCCGAAGAGCCCCGCGGCTGCATGACATGGGTGCGGCCATCCCAATGGTTGAACGGACCTACGACGCTGACGCGTTCGGCGTTCGGCGCCCAAACGGCAAAACGGGTGCCGCCGGAATCCGCATGCGCGCCAAGCTTCTCGTATATCCGCTCGTGTTTGCCCTCGCCATATAAATGGAGATCGAAGTCGGTAATCGCCTGCTCGGTCAATTCGATTGCACCTTATATCACCGGCTTGACGGCCCAAATTCGATCCGCGTACTCGCGAACACTGCGGTCGCTCGAAAAGTAACCCATGTTCAGGCAATTGATCACCGCTTTGCGAGTCCATTGATCAGAATCGGCGTACAGAGCATCCACTTGATCCTGCGCTTGAGCGTATGCTGCAAAATCGGCGATCACCAGGAACGGCTCGTCGTCGCTCAGCAACCGATCCACGACCTGCTTGGCACCTTCGGGATGTCGCGGCGAAAAAAAACCCGACCCGATCAGGTCCAAGGTGCGCTTCAGCTCCGGAAGCCTCTCGAGCTCGAGTCCGGGCCTGTAACCCGCGGCGCGCTTTGCCGCGGCCTCGTCCGCCGTGAGACCGAAGATGAACATGTTTTCGGCGCCCACATGATTGCAAATCTCGATGTTGGCGCCGTCCAGCGTACCGATGGTCAGCGCCCCATTCAGGGCCAGCTTCATATTACCCGTTCCCGATGCTTCCATCCCGGCAGTCGAAATTTGCTGCGACAAGTCGGCTGCGGGCATGATCTTCTGCGCCAGCGAAATGTCGTAATCCGGCAGAAACGCCACGCGCAGCTTGTCGCGCACGGACTCGTCCGAATCGATCGTGAGCGCCACATTGTTGATGAGCTTGACGATGGCCTTGGCCATCGCGTAGCCCGGCGCCGCCTTGCCGGCAAAGATCACGGCTCGCGGCACGATGCTCGCGCGCGGGTTGTGGAGAATTCGTTGGTAGCGCGTCACCACGTACAGCAGATTCAACAATTGGCGCTTGTATTCGTGGATTCTCTTCACCTGCACGTCGAATAGCATGTCGATGCCGATCTCGACGCCGCAACGCCGCATCACCTCATCGGCAAGTCTTTGCTTGTTGGTCCGCTTGATGCCGCGGAATTGGCGGCGAAATTCCGCGTCTTCGGCCGCGCCGGTCAGACGCGCGAGCTCTTCGAGGTCGTTCTCCCAGGATCTTCCCAGGTGCTGAGTGAGCAGCGCCGACAGGCCGAGATTCGATTGTTTGAGCCAGCGGCGCACCGCGATTCCATTGGTCACGTTGATGAACCGCTCGGGATACATCTCCGCAAATTCGCGAAATACATGCTGGCGCATGAGATTCGAGTGCAGCTGCGCCACGCCATTGACGCGATGACTGCCGATGATGGCGAGGTGCGCCATGCGTACCCGCCGGTCTGCTTGATCATCGATGATCGAGACAGCCCTCTGCCGCTGCGGATTCTCGGGATAGCGCGACTCGACCTCCTGCAGGAAATCGCGATTGATCAAATAGATGATTTCCAGGTGCCGCGGCAGCAGCCGTTCGAACATTGATACCGGCCAGGTCTCGAGCGCCTCGGGCAGCAAAGTATGGTTGGTATACGAAAACACGTCTTTCGTGATGCGCCAGCTTTCCGCCCAAGATAAGCCGTGCCCGTCGATGAGCAGCCGCATCAGCTCGGCGATCGCCACGGCGGGGTGGGTGTCGTTCAATTGAATCGCGACGGCGTCGGGCATGGACGCCAGCGTCCGCTCTTCGCGCAAATGGGTCGCGAGGATGTCCTGCAGGCTGGCGCTGACGAAGAAATACTGCTGCTTGAGCCGCAGTTCCTTGCCCTGCGGAGTGGAATCGTCGGGATACAACACGCGCGATAAATTTTTTGCTTGCACCTGATCGTACACGGCGGCCGCATAGTCGCCGGCATTGAATGCATTGATGTGAAATGGAGTGATTGCGCGGCCGGACCACAGCCGCAGGTGATTGACGGTGGGTCCGCCATTGCCGGGAATCAATTGATCGAATCCGACCGCGTAGATGTCTTGTGTTTCCACCCAACGGTGCGCCTCGCTTACGGCGGCATTCTCATCCGCCACGCTGCGACCCCCGAATCGCACCGTGTAGCGCACACTGCCGCTCGGCGTTTCCCACACATTGCGCAGACGCAACCAGCTGCTGGCGACTTCGCGCTGGCCGCCATCGGCGCCAATGACCTGGGTAAAGATGCCGTAGTCGTAGCGGATGCCGTAACCGACCGCCGGGTAATGCAGTGTCGCCAGCGAATCCAAGAAGCACGCCGCCAGGCGGCCCAAACCGCCGTTGCCCAATCCCGGGTCGACTTCTTGAGCCAGGATGTCCTCGAACTCCCAACCCATGGCGCGCAAGGCGCTGCGCGCCTCGTGCACCAAATCGCCTTCCAAACTGGACAAGGCGTTCAACAGCGAACGGCCGGGCAGATATTCGACCGAAAAATAGCACACCCGTTTCACATGCGCGTTCGCCACATGCCGCTGGGTGGCAAGCCAGCGCAAGGTAAGCTCTTCGCGCACCGCAAGCGACAGCGCATCGTAGATATCGCGCGGCGTCGCCGTGTCGGGATTCTTGCCGAGGGTTCGCGTGAGGCGGTCCAACAGCGCCGCCTGCAGCGTGCCGGGCTGCAAGGCGGCGTTTCGGCGGTTCACGAACTGGGTATCAATCGAGTTCACGTTACGGGTTATTATAAGGTCCTGAGCTCTCGGCGGGCGGGGCGGTCCTCACAATGCGGTATTCCAGTTGAGCACATCCCCTTTGGCGGTAGGCATCGATGTCGGCGGTTCGTCCATCAAGTGCGCATTGATCGATCTCAATACCGGCGCGTTCGCCGGTGAGCGCTTCAGCACGCCGACGCCGGCGCAAGACTCGACCGACGCCCTGCTCAGCGCACTTGCTTCCGTGGTGTCAAAGGTGCCGGGCGATCATGCCGTGGGACTGGCGTTTCCCAGCGTCATACGCAACGGCGTCGTGCGCACGGCCGCCAATCTCAACAAGGCCTGGATCGGGCAGCCGCTCGCCGAGCTTGCCGGCCAGCGGCTGCGGCGGCCTGTGATCGCCATCAACGACGCGGATGCCGCGGGTCTGGCAGAGTTGCGCTACGGCGCCGCGCGCGATGTTTCCGGTACCGTTCTGGTGCTGACCCTGGGCACCGGCATAGGCAGCGCCCTGTTCGTCAACGGTGAGTTGGTGCCGAATACCGAGCTCGGCCATCTGCAGGTGGTTGGACTTGAAGCTGAAAAACGCGCATCGGGTCGCGCCAAGGTGGCCGGCAACTTGAGCTGGGACAGTTGGGCGGGCGAATTGAATTTGGTGTTGAATGAACTGCATGCGTTATTGTGGCCCGACCTCATCGTACTGTGCGGAGGCATCACCGGGGAGCCCGAGAAATTCATGGATAAACTGCACTGTGAGGCGCGCCTATGCATCGGTGCG
>Ga0209447_10000462_pt1 | contig 11137 bp, 8 predicted proteins | sample BogFormECP04_OM3_FD_188243 | JGI IMG/M metagenome (GOLD analysis project Ga0209447, IMG submission 188243) | Bog forest soil microbial communities from Calvert Island, British Columbia, Canada - ECP04_OM3 (SPAdes) (version 2) | ecosystem: Environmental > Aquatic > Freshwater > Wetlands > Bog ... | reverse complement strand
CGGGAGACGACTTCCCAGCGCTGCTGGATGAGTTGCGCCGATTTCTCGGCGAGCCGCAACCTTCGCAGCGCGTGCACGCCTATCCGGGGGAAGGCACGAACGTTCCGATTTGGCTGCTGGGTTCGAGTGATTTCAGCGCGCGACTGGCCGGGAAACTCGGCTTGCCGTTTGCCTTCGCCGCTCATTTTCAGCCGGGTCCTCTGTTGCCGGCCCTGCGCATCTATCGTGCTTCGTTTCGTCCCTCGGAAGTTCTTGACCGGCCCCACGTGATGGTGGGAATCCCGATCCTGGTGGCAGATTCAGATGAACAAGCTCAGCTTCTAGCCACAACACCAATCCAAATGTTTCTGAACTTGATCCGTGGTGTTCCCGGACCGCTGCCGCCTCCCGCAAAAAGCCTGGAGTGGACGCCGGAAGAGCGACAAATGGTGGCGGCAAAATTCGGCGCCGCGATTTTCGGCGGTCCCGAATATGTTGCCGCGCGACTGAATGCATTTCTGGAGGAGACCCGGGCGGACGAGTTGATGGTGGTCACGAATACCTACAACTTCGAGGACCGGCTGCGCTCCTATGAACTTCTCGCCAATCTCGCGAAGCAGGGACGTGCAGAACCACAGATCGCCAGCACAGTTTAGGCGCAAGAAACATCAGGCCGACAATCCGAATCGCGGATTAAGGAATCGAATGACACGAAAACGTTTAATTACTTTCATTGCAGTGATCCAGTCCCTTCTAGGTTTGATACATCTTTTTCTCTATGAGACGTGGACATTTTCGCCCGCAGGGGACGCTATGCCCGGGGCGTTCTGGATCAAACTGGTGCTGGGCTTTCTGTCGGTGAGCTTTGTGGCCGCCTCGCTGCTGGCATATCGCTACACCAACGCTCCTCTGCGCGCCTTTTACCGGCTAGCCGCGGTTTGGATGGGCATGCTGACGTTTCTTTTTTTCGCGGCCGTCTTCTCGTGGATTATTTTTGCAGCTGCGCGATTGGCAGGGCAGGACGTGAACTTCCATCGCACGGTGGAATTACTGTTCGCTGCTGCAACCGTGGCCGGACTTTACGGCGTTATCAACGCAAGCTGGACGCGAATCACGCGCACGACGGTGCGACTCGCGAACCTGCCGGCAGCATGGCGCGGCAGGACAGCGGCACTGATCAGTGACGTGCACCTGGGACATGTTCGCAACGGCAATTTCTTGCGGCGCATGGTCGCGAAGATCTTAAAGGAAGAGCCGGATACGATTTTCATCGCTGGAGATTTGTACGACGGAACGGCCATCGATGCGCGGCGAGCAGCGGAGCCGCTGAGCAAGCTGGTGGCGCCACACGGTGTTTATTTCGTCGCGGGAAATCATGAGCAATTTTGGGACGACCGTAAATATCTGGATGCGATTACGGCGGCGGGAGTCCGCGTGCTGCACAACGAGAAGGTAGAAGCAGACGGTTTGCAGATTGCCGGCGTGCCCTACATGAGCGCGACGCATGGTGACCACTTTGCCTCGGTGCTGCGCGGCATCCGCTTGGATCACGATCGCGCCAGCATTCTGCTGACGCACGCGCCCGATCATCCAGAGATCGCGGAAGCTGCCGGCGTTTCCCTGCAGCTATCCGGGCACACGCACCTGGGGCAGTTCGTACCCTGGAGTTGGATGGCGCGCCGGATTTACCGGCAGTTTGTGTATGGCTTGAGCCGCGTCGGAAAGATGCAGGTTTTCACTTCGAGCGGAGCGGGAACGTGGGGACCGCCGCTGCGGCTGGGATCGAATCCCGAAATAGTGGTGCTGCAGTTCGAGTAAAACGAGTCACCGTTGCCGAGTGGAAAGCTCGGGCGCGCCAGCGCCACGGGTAGCGAGTTTACCGTGCGCATACCTGCGTGCAGCGAGCGTTCGCCTTCCTTGCGTCCTTCGCGTTAATCTTGTGTTTCTCTGCGTATCTCTAATCTGAATGTTGACGACCCGGCAGCTATAGTTGCAATTTGAACGGAGCGCTGTGAGAGAACCTGTTTTACTCACCAGATTGTCGCCATGGATGGTTCTTTTTCTTCTGCTGTGTGCGTTCGTTTGCCCGGCGGCGTTGGCGCAAGGCGGGCCGCCCTATTACACCAACGATCCCGGCACTCCCGGCAATCACAATTGGGAAATCAATTTGGGCTACATGCCCTTCTCGTATAGCAACCAGTCCGTCACGCACACGCCCGACGTGGATATCAATTTCGGCCTGGGCGATCGCATTCAGCTCACTTTCGAAAACGCCTGGCTGCGCGTGGACGCTCCTGCGAGCGCTCCGAAATACGGGCTCGGCCAGGATCAGTTGGGTTTTAAGTGGCGATTTTATGACAATGAACAATCTGGATTCGCGATCTCTGTTTTTCCGCAAGTCTCGCTCAACAATCCGAATCATTCCGCCGACCGCGGAATCACGCCGCGCAACGCAAGCTTGATTCTTCCTCTGGAGTTTTCGAAAAAGTTTGGAGTCATAGACCTGAACTGGGAAGTCGGCTACAACGCCGTTCATAAGGGCGCTGACGGATGGCTCGCCGGCGTCGTCGCGGGGCATGACTTTACCAGGAATCTCGAAATTGATGCGGAGTTCTACGCCCTGGGAACCTTCCACCCGTACAGCGGACAGCAAACCGCCGGCATTGGCGCGCGCTACAAAATTCATCCTCCGTTCATTTTGCTGCTGATGGCTGGGCGCAGTGTGCAGCCCTCGAGCAACGTCCAACCTCGCTTCGTGGGGTATTTCGGCATGCAGTTTCTGCTGCCGCCCAAGCCGTTTGCGAAGGACTGAATCACAAGCGATTGGTGCCACGCTATCGTTATGGGGCAGTAGGCGCGTCGCCGGAACGGCAAATTTGTGTCGATTAGAATTGGCCGGCGTTGTTTGTTTTCTAGAAGTTACGGACGATTCTAATTGCAATAAGTGTTGATTAGAAAGTGCATCGTGTTCGCGCTGCGCTGACGGAAAAGGGAAAAGTGAAAAGGGAAAATGGAGATTGGCGATCGGCGAACCGTGATTGGGGACTCGTGGCTCGCGACCCGTTGCCCGCGACCCGTGAACTGAGCCGGCTGCCTGGGCGGCGGCAGTCCCGCGATGCGGGACCGGGCGGCGGCGGGGGTTGCGCGATTTTGGGTACGGATTCATATTTTGGCTTTTATATTTTGGTTACCGTTCGAATGTAGCGCGAAGCGGTGCGGAAAACAGCTGGTCTGAAGTACAGACACGGTGCAGAAAAAGTACAGAGGTGGCGTGGAACTAGTACCACCTGTACGAAATCGCTCGCAACCTGTACTAATTGCGATGGACAGGTTTGGTACAGGTTTTTTTCGGCTACGCGCCTATTGAATCGGCTGACCGAGGCTGCTGAGGTGTGCGATGGAGGATTCAATCGTGCCTATCAAGTCCCAGGCCCGCGCCTTGGATACGACTGCATAAATTCCGGCGCCGCGCGCGGCCTCATACAACTTGTCCACTTCGGAAATGGTAAAGAGATTCGGCGGAACCGACGGGTCAATCTTCGACAGGCGCGCGATTTCGTACGACCTGAAACCACGCGGATTCCGAATGAAAGGTAAACGAGCCGGCAAATCTCGTGCGTGAAGCCCAGACCGTCTGGCGGGGGGTGAACGAATTCGTGGTAGGAACTACTGGGGCTGGTTTTACAGGTAAATCCCTATTGGCGGGATTGGCGCATAGGGCTACATTTATATACATCACGGGATGCGAGGCATCTCACTTCGGCCCGTTGTGCAATATGCGGTGTTCACTGAGCGCCACCGACCGGGGAAAACGCCATCGCGCAACCGGCGGGGAATTATCAAGAGGAGATGATCTCTAATGCGTAGCCGATTCATTCGTCCGTTCCTGCTGGCAATTGCCATGTTATTTCTTTCTTCCGCAGCTTTCGCGCAAATCGGTATAAGCGTCACCATCGCGCCACCGGAGTTGCCTGTTTACGAGCAGCCCGTTTGTCCCGGCGATGGATATATCTGGACGCCGGGCTACTGGGCCTGGGGCGACGACGGTTATTTCTGGGTGCCCGGCACATGGGTGGAAGCGCCGGAAGTGGGTTACTTGTGGACGCCGGGCTACTGGGGTTGGGGCGGAAGCAGTTTTATTTTTTACAACGGCTACTGGGGCCCGACGGTAGGTTTTTACGGCGGGATCAACTACGGCTTCGGCTACTTCGGCCATGGATTTGAAGGCGGTCGCTGGGACGGCGGACACTTTTTTTACAACCGTGCGGTGAGCAACGTAAACGTCACCGTGATTCACAACGTGTATGAAACGAAAGTGGACGTGAGAACCGATGTACACGTCAGCTATAACGGCCATGGCGGGATCGACGCTCGTCCCACGTCCCAGGAAGAAGCCGCGGCGCACGAGCGGCACATCGCTCCGGTCGCCGCGCAAACCGCGCATATCAACGCCGCGCGGGAGAACACGGCGCTGCGGGCTTCCGCCAACCACGGCAAGCCGCCGATCACTGCCACTGCCAGACCGGGAGAATTAAACGATCGCGGTGCGAGTAACGGCGCCAGTCGCGGCGGCACGGTTGTGCACCCCAAAGATCTTCCGCCTGCGGAGCGGGCCGCACCGCCGAATACCGGCAACGCAAAGCTGGACCAGAAATACCAGCAGCAGCAAAACAAGCTTGCCGTGCAACAGGACAAGGAACGGCAGAATCTGCAGGCGCAGCAAGACAAGGAACACCAGCAACTGACGAAGCAAAAAGCCAACGATGAAAGGACGCAGCAGGTGGAGCAGAAGCACCAGCAGCAGACCCAGCAATTAGTGCAACGGCACACGCAGCAGCAACAACAACTGCAGCAGAAGCAAGCGCCACCGGCTGGGCACGCGGCTCCAGCGGGGAAGCCCAAGTAAGTGTTGAGTGGTTGACGGATCGCTGACAACCTGACGGCGAGGGCACGCGCCACCCGGCTAACGCCCTCGCCGTTTTTTTTTTGCGACTTAGTCCGAGCGATCCTTCCGTGCGCGCTTTTCGCGATGCAACGCGCTCCTGAATTTTTCCGATCAGTTGGTCGCGCTGACCGTTGATGGCCGTCAGATCGTCGCCGGTTAATTTGCCCCACTTTTCTTTCACTTTTCCCACGGACTGCTTCCACTCGCCTTCGATTTGATCCCAGTTCATTTCGTCGCCGTCGAAACCCTGGCGAACCACAAACCGTTTCTTACGCCACGCGCGACGGAGGTGATGCTTTCCAGTTTCAAGGAAGGCAGAATGCGTACCGAGCTTCCTACCGCGCTGCGCGACCGGTTGACCTCTCGCGAACGCGGAATTGTCCAGCTGCTCGCGGAAGGGAAGAGCAGCAAGGAAGTCGCGTCGTCGCACAACATCAGCGTCAAGACGGCCGAAACGCACCGCGCCAACATCATACGCAAGCTGCAGTTGCACACCGTCAGAGAACTGTCGGAACGTATTTCGAACAAGTTCCTAAAACGGTTATCGAAAAAATACTCAGGCAGCAAGATCCGCCGGCGGAAAACGACAGGGGCGTCGAACAGCCGGTGGAGAAGCGGGGCGCCAGCAAAACAAAAACCCGCAACCGCAAATCCTGATTGGCGCCAGAGTGGGAGTCAGTTGCGAACCAGCGTCACGTCTGGGGTAGAAAAACGGAGCAGATAATGCGCATGACAAGTAATGGAACGGGCCAGAGCGACCGAGCGGTGGTCAGAGCAACTTGGGAGAAAAGTATGGACGCATCAATGCAGAGCATTCTCGAAATCCTGGAAGAAAACGTCAAATGGTGGGAACAGGCCGCCGTCACCTGCGAACACACGGCCACTCGTTTACCCGCAGGTGAGAAGGAAGGCTGGCAGCTGATGGGCGCAGTGTATCGGGAGCGCGCGGAGAAGCACACGCGACTCGTGGAGCAATTTCGTCTGGGGAACAATGTGGCGCGTGGCGGAAGCGGCGCTTAAAACATTCCCCGGATTCCGCTAACAATGAACGCCAGCGACGCGAGCAGCATCACCACCGTCGCGGCCCAGCCGATAATCCGCAGATACGCCGGGAGCGAAAACTCTTTCACAATCGCGGCGTTCGCGGACATGATCATCAGCATCACCATCAGCGGAACCGCTACCACGCCGTTGATCACGGCGGACCAATAAAGCGCGCGTATCGGATTCATTCCGAAAAAATTCAACGCGATACCGATGATCATCGCTGCCGCCAGCACACCATAGAATTTGGGCGCCTGGCGTGGCCGGCATTCCAGGCTGGCGCGCCAGCGGAACGCTCCGGCCACGGCGTACGCCGCGGAGCTGGCCAGCACCGGTACCGCCAGCAATCCCGTCCCGATGATCCCCAGCGCGAAAAGCAGGAACGCGAAATGTCCGGCCAGCGGTTGCAAGGCCTTGGCGGCATCGGCGGAGGTTTCGATGCCTTTGCCCGCGCCCGTGGAGTGCAGCGTCACGGCTGTGGTGAGAATAATGAAGAACGCCACCAGGTTCGAAAATCCCATGCCGACCCAGGTATCCAGCGAGATCCTATGGAATTCCGTGGCCGCTTGTTCCGGGCGTCGCTTGAGCGGAGATTCCTTCCTGCTGATGCGCACGTCCTCCGCCTCTTCCGACGTTTGCCAAAAGAATAAATACGGGCTGATGGTGGTGCCCAGCACGGCGACCAGCGCCATCCAGTAGCCCGCCGTCCAGGAGACGGAGGGGATCACCGTTGAGCGCAGCGCCGTTTTCCACGGAACGTGCACCACGAACGCCGTCGCCACATACGCAAACAGCACCACCGTCAGCCACTTCAAGTAATGAACATATTTTTTGTACGGCACGAACACCACAAGCAGCAGAGACAGCAAGCCAAACGCCAGCGCATAAGCGTTGAGCGATCCTCCGAACACCAGCTGCGCCGCCGCGCCCATGGCTGTTACGTCCGCGCCCAGATTAAAAATATTGGCCACGCAGAGTAATAAAACCAGTCCGTAGAGAACCGGCCTTGGATAGTGCTGGCGCAGGTTTTCCGCGATGCCCGCCCCGGTGATCCGTCCCAGCCGCGCGCAGATTTCCTGCATGGCGGCCATCAGCGGAAACGAAAACAGCATGGTCCACAACATGCCCATGCCGAATTGCGCGCCTACCTGCGAATAGGTTGCGATGCCGCTGGGATCGTCATCGGCGGCCCCGGTAATCAACCCGGGGCCGAGCCGCAGAAGGAAATGGATATGCTTCCGGGGAAAGCCCGCGCGCGGCGCGGCCGTTTTCGCTTTTCCCGATGAATTCGTCACGCAACTCTCCCAAAAATCGCGACAGCAGAACACCGCCAGCGCCCGCTGAGCAGGACTTTTCGTTTTCTTCTGTCCAGCGGCAAACAGTCCCGGGACGTCGCGGCGCTCAATCGCTGCAAGAGTTATACGCCAGTCGTAAGCTCCGTAAAATCAGTGATTCACGGTAGGTACGGCCCCGGTGGACCGCGGGCAAGAAAATTCGCCACTGCGGGGACGAATCTTTGCTCCTGGTTGGTGGTACGGCCGGCCTGATGCTGGCGCCGGCAGCAGGCCTCGCGGCGCAAACGTTACGCTTTCGTATGGATTTTGGAAGTTGACCGCCGAATCCGCCAAGCCTGGGATAAAATTTATTCCGGTGCCCCTTCGATGAAGGTTTCACGTTTAACGCTTCTGATTTCCTGTGCTTGGGTGTTTTTTGTCGGTGGCTACGCGGCCGTCACCTTGCTCGCCTCTCGCGATTCCACCGTGGCCGGCCTCAGCTATTTTTTCGCGTGCATGCTTCCGTTGTTTGCCAACACCTGCCTGCTATGGAACGCCGCGTCTCCCTACCGGCGGCAAAACGGATTCTGGATGCTCCTAGCGCTGGGCTGCACTTTTTGGCTGGCGGGAATCCTCGTCCTGGTTTACACCCAATTTAGCCTGCACCAGGAAACGCAAGTGCCGTTCATCGCCGACTTGCTCTTTTTTCTGCACACCGTTCCATTCATCGCCTCGCTGGCGCTGATGCCGCACGCGCGCAAGATGCGCGAAACCCTGCGCTATGGTTTGATCGATTTCGTTCTGTTGGCGTTCCTGTGGCTGTACATCTACGTTTTCGCGGCCATGCCCTGGAAAGTAATTTCGCCCAATCCGCAGTTATTCCACTCGCGCGACCTGGCCAGCTATGTGATTGAAAATTTGGTGGTCGCGGCCGGCTTTGGCCTGCTGTTTCTGCGCGCTCGTGGAGCGTGGCGCATCGTGTACGGCCATCTGTTCGGCGCATTCTCCTTATATGTCACCGGCATGACGCTATCAGCCATGGCCATTTACCACCTGCTGCCTTACAACGGCGGCCTGATCCGCTTGCCCATGCTGGCTTCCTTCGTCTGGCTCGGAACGGTGGGAATTATCGCGCACGGTTTGTCGTTCGAGCCGGAAGCGCAGCAACCGTCTGTGCAGCGCGATACCCAGTGGCCCGCACGTCTGGCGATGTGGGGAGTGCTGGCCGCGCCGCTGCTGGCTGCGTGGAATGAGTTCGCAAGCACCGCGCCGGATTCGGTGAAAAGTTTTCGTTTAATTGTTACGCTGGTCGCGATTTTCGCCGGCGCCGCTCTGGTGTTTCTACGCCAGCATCTCGTGTATCAGGAGCGCACCAAGCTGGTTCACGATTTGTGGGAGTCCCTGGAAAACGTCAAGCGCCTGCAAACGCATTTCGTGCAATCCGAAAAATTGGCCTCGCTCGGTCAGCTGGCCGCGGGTGCCGCGCACGAAATCAATAATCCGCTCACCGCCATTCTGGGTTATGCGGACGTGCTGACCATCGAAAACGCCGCGAACACGCGCGCGCATTCCCTGGGCGACAAAATCCGCGAGCAGGCGCGCCGCACCAAGGACCTGGTCAATAATTTGCTCAGCTTTGCGCGCCAGGTTCCCGCCGAAAAGCAATTGCTGGACCTTAATAGCGTCCTCACGGGCGCCGTGCAGCTGCGCAACCTTGACTTGCGCGGGAAAAATATCCGCATCGAGCTGGAAAACCGCAGCATCCTGCCCGCCGTACGCGGCGATCCGAATCAGTTGCTGCAGGTTTTCTATCACTTGATCAGCAACGCGGTGGACGCCATGGAGTCCGCCGGCGGCGGCGTCTTGCTGATTCGCACTTTGCGCGAACGCGGAAATGTGGTGATCGAATTCTCCGATACCGGACCAGGCATGAAGGAACCGGAAAAAGTCTTCGATCCGTTTTACACCACGAAGGAAGTCGGCAAGGGCACGGGCCTCGGCCTCAGCATCTGCTACGGAGTGATGGAAGAGCACGGCGGTCGCATCAGCGGATTCAACCGCCCCGAAGGCGGCTGCACGTTCCGCCTGGAACTGCCGGCGATCCTCGCGGTTTTTCCGCAGACATCCACGCTGCCAGCAGCTCCGGTGAACACCCGCTAGATTCTTATCCGGGCATCGCGAATGTGCTAGAGTCTGAAATTCCATGAACGCATCCGCCCCGCTGGCCGCACCGGCGATTGCCACCGAACATCTGACCCGCCGCTTCGGCGATTTGATCGCCGTGCAGGACGTAAACCTGCGCGTGGCTCCCGGCCAGTTCTTCGGTTTTCTCGGCCCCAATGGCGCCGGAAAATCCACAACCATAAAGATGCTCACCGGCTTGCTGGCCCCTTCTTCCGGGCGCATGCAGATTCTGGGCATTGACCTGACGCAGGATTCCGTGGAAGTGAAGCGCCAGATTGGCGTGGTGCCCGAAGGCATGGCGCTCTTCGGACGCCTCACCGGCTCCGAGTATCTGAATTTTGTGGGGCGCATGTACGGCCTGGACCGCGCGACCGCCGCAAAACGCACCGCGGAGCTTTTAGATTTTATGCAGCTGGTGGACCAGCCCAAGGCCCTGGTGACGGACTACTCGCACGGAATGCAGAAAAAACTCGCGCTGGCCGCCGCGGTGATCCACGGCCCGAAAATTCTTTTTCTCGATGAACCGTTTGAGGGCGTGGACGCGATTGCCTCGAACACGCTGAAATCCATGCTGCAGAATATGATCGCGCGCGGCGCCACCATCTTTCTTACTTCGCACGTCCTGGAAATTGTCGAACGGCTCTGCAGCCACGTGGCCATCATTCATCGCGGCCAGCTGGTCGCGCAGGGCTCGCTGGAAGAACTTCGCGCGGGCGTGGAGGCGCAAGCGGCTGCCGCTCTGAATGCCGCCGGTGCGCCGCATGAGATTGGCGCGTCCGCTCCCGGCGAAAAGCTCACGCTGGAACAGATTTTCCTGCGCATCGTGGGCGGCACGCGCCGCGCCGATCAGGAACTCTCGTGGCTGGGCTGACCTTCTCCCCCGAAATCCGCGGCCAGTTTTCCGCCATCGCCCGCGTGCGCTGGCAGCTTTTCATCAACTCCATGCGCACGATTCGCGGCCGCATGGAAATTGTCGCGCGCGGATTTACGTTTCTGGCCTTCGGCATGGGCGGCATCGTGGGATCCATCGGTATCGGCTTCGCAGCGTGGTATTTCATTTACAGCGGCAAAGTAGATTGGCTTCCCGTGCTGCTCTGGCCCGTGTTTCTATTCTGGCAATTGGTTCCGGTGATGGCCAGCGCCTTCACTGAAAATGTGGATTCTTCCAACCTGCTGCGCTTTCCGCTCAGCTTTCCTTCCTATTTTCTGATTCGCATCGCCTACGGGTCGCTGGACCCTTCCACCGTAATGGGCAGCTTGTGGCTGCTGGGCATGACGGTCGGGATTGCCTTCGCCTCGCCGGTTCTATTCCTTTCCGCCGCTCCCGTTCTGCTGCTTTTCGCGGTCTTCAATATTTTGCTGGCGCGCATGCTTTTTACTTGGGCGGAGCGTTGGCTGGCGCGACGCAAGTCCCGCGAAATCCTCGGCGTCTTGTTTCTTTTTATGGTGATCGGTTTCCAGTTTATCGGCCCGCTCGTCCGCCATTATGGCAACCGCTCTCATCAGCCGGCGGTGTCGCGCGTCTTCGCTGAAGGCCTGCCTATCGAACGGCTGCTGCCGCCGGGGCTGGCAGGCCAGACGATCGCGCACTCCCTGCACGGAGAGTATGCCTCTGCCCTCGGATCGTTCGCCCTGCTCTGCGGTTACGCGCTCGTAGTTCTGTGGCTATTGAATCTGCGTCTGCGCGCGCAATATCGCGGTGAGAATTTAA
>Ga0209447_10000460_pt1 | contig 11140 bp, 11 predicted proteins | sample BogFormECP04_OM3_FD_188243 | JGI IMG/M metagenome (GOLD analysis project Ga0209447, IMG submission 188243) | Bog forest soil microbial communities from Calvert Island, British Columbia, Canada - ECP04_OM3 (SPAdes) (version 2) | ecosystem: Environmental > Aquatic > Freshwater > Wetlands > Bog ... | reverse complement strand
CAAAGAGTTGCATATCTAGAGCACATTCAGCGAAATAGCACTACCCATCTACCCTCGGCATGGTCTAGTATTCGCTCCGAAACGGGGCATCGGCGATGCCTCTCGTGGGCGGTTTGAATTCGAGCCTCCCGTTCTGAAATTCATATCAACGCTTGTCACTGTTTTCAAAGGGTTTGCCACCCGCCCCAGGCTTTACTACTGCCAGGAGCCGGGGGAATAGGTTGGCCGCGCTGAAGCGGCAGCCCTGCGAAGTGCACGCCGTCTTTGGAAGAGCGATTGCTGCTTCAAGTTGCGGGGAAGTGTTGCACGTCAATTTTGGGACGGAGGATCAGTGGGGATGACGGAGCGTCGTATGGCACGCCGGTATGACTTATCGCTACCGGTAAACGTTCGCCTGCCGATCAATCGAGAGCCGGGTACGCACAACGGGCAGACACGCGATATCTCGACGCGCGGCGTTTACTTTATGATGCAGAAGGATCTCGCTCCCGGAACCGAGGTTGATTTCACGCTCACTTTGCCGGCGGAAATTACACGAGGTACCGAAGTCTTTGTTCGCGCTCACGGACGAGTAGTGCGCGTGGACAAACAGGACGACGAGGCGCGTGAGACCATCGGAGTAGCGGCGGTAATCGAGCGCTACGATATTATTCGCGGAGAGGCCTCGCCCATTTAGGATTTTTCTCCGCTCAAGCAGCAGTGCCGTGTGTGTGCTTTTGTTCTCCATGCTTGATGTATCGCCCGCAAATTCGCGAATCCCTCTGATCGCCTCGGTAGCGCGCTCGCGGGCATTTCACGCAGTTGGCTCCCGCGCGTTGATTTTCCATTGCTTTCTCTGCGTTGATCGCCCTACCATCCGTTCCAGTGCAGCCGCCAGGAGGGTCCCATGAAAGTTGCGGACTTAATTGCTTCCCGCCGCGATGTCTATTTCATCGCCGAAGAAACCACGGTGCACGATGCGGCTCGCTACCTGCGCGACAAACAAGTGCGCGCCGTCGGCGTGTGCGACCAGCATGGCGTGCTCCTGGGAGTCGTCTCGCAAAGCGACGTCTCCGACAAAGTCGCCGCTGAAAATAAGTGCCCCGCCTGGATGCGCGTTTCGGAAATCATGACGCGGCAACTTGTGAGCGCCACGCCCGAAACCTCTCTTGAAGATTGTCTGCGGCTGATGGAAGAGCACGGCATCTATCATCTGGTGGTGCTGGATCACGCAAAGGGCTTCCGCGGCATGATCTCCGTGACGGACCTGCTGCAGCTGTTCGCCTCGGACCAAAAGGCCCGCGCCGACATGCTGGAAGCCCTGATCTTCCCTCAGCGTTGAAGCTTGAAAGCTCCGCTCGATCTCCCCTGATGCTACCGAGCCGCGCTATCGTCGCGCACGGTTCGCTGCCCATTTCGGGAATTCTCGAAAATCGCCGCTCGGGCAAGCAGGGAAGGCCACTTCCCGAAAGTGCCTAGCATTTTCTGACGATGGTACTGTGATTCTCTTTTACGCAGCCGTTTAGTACTAGTGCGCGAAACCCTACGGGTCAACCTATCTGCCTAAGAAACAGTCAATTACAGAGTTTTCCACATCTCCGTTCGTGCCGTGCGAGTACCAACGCTTTTCACACGTTTGGCGGTCGGTGTGCATTCTTCTTGTCGGGGGCGCGGCATAAGCCCTACTTAAGCTCACTGGATATCAATGGCATCCGCCGCTGAAGCAAAGTTCGTTCCGCTTACCCAAACAGTCGAGCTACCCCCTGCGCACATCTATTTTGGCCCGTCCGAGGCCATGCAAGCCGTTCGACAACGCGTCGAACGCGCCGCGGGACTGAACGTTCCCATCCTTGTGCTGGGTGAAAGCGGCACGGGCAAAGAAGTCCTGGCCCGTTTTATCCACGAACGCTCGCCCTGGAACCAGGGACCCTTCGTCAAAGTGAATTGTCCGGCGATTCCGGCTACCCTGATCGAAAGCGAGCTTTTCGGATTCCAGAAAGGCTCGTTCACCGGCGCGCACGCCGCGAAGCCCGGCCGCATGGAACTTGCGCAGGGCGGAACGCTGTTCCTCGACGAAATTGCAGAGATCGATTCCAGCCTCCAGGCAAAGTTGCTGCACGTCCTGCAGGACGGTCATTTCACACGCCTCGGCGACCAAGAGGAAAGGCAAATGGACGCGCGAGTGATCTGCGCCACCAATCGCCTGCTGCATCAGGAAATCGCGCGCGGAGGCTTTCGCGCCGATCTTTTCTACCGCATCAACGTGATCACCATCACGCTACCCTCTTTGCGCAACCGCCGCGACGACATTCCGTACCTTGTTGATTATCTCCGGCAACTTTTCAACCGCCGTTTCCAGCGCGAAGCCGCGCCCGTCTCCCGCGAAGCATTGCAGCTGCTGCAGCAGCGCGAATGGCCTGGTAATATCCGCGAGCTCGAAAATTGCATGGCACGCTATGTGATCCTCGGCTCGGAGGAAGCGTTCCACTCCGATCGCGATCCATCGGCGGAGAAAAAACCGCTGCATATTTCCTACGAAATGAACGAAGAGGGGAATATTCCGCTCAAGAGTATCGCGCAGCAAGTCACCCGCCGCATGGAACACGACGTGATATTGAAAGTCTTGCAGGCTAACCACTGGAACCGGCGCAGAACTGCCGAAGTTCTGAAAATCAGTTACCGCGCGCTGCTCTATAAAGTCCGCCAGGCCGGCCTGCCCGCCAAGCGGCCTGCGCGCAAAATGGACCCCTCGTCCGACGGGCTCTCCGAACCCTCGTAAGGCGATTCGCCTGCGACCTGGCGCCTAAATCGATAGTTTTAAAAGGATTTGGTGCGCCCGCGTTGCCCGACTCCAACTGCCTCTCCAAACAGTCTTGGCCTGAAACACGCCGAAATTTGTGCCGCGAGCACCCGTGTCTGGTATGAAATCCACTCCCGCATCTTTCTTGCCCCTGTGCGCCAATTCCGCTAGCCTTAGCTACGATGGTTAAGGCGACCGTTAACTCCAAATTACTGAAAGTCTGCATTCTTTCCCCGCACCCCATGGTGCTGGAGGAATTTCGCCGTTTGCTCGAGGAATCCAGTTTTCAGCTGGTGATCCGCCAGCTCGATTCCATGCTCGCACCGGATCTGCGCAATCTGGAAGTTCCGCGCGCTTCGGTGTACGTAATTGACGCGCACGCGGCGCGCCAAGCCACCGGGGCATTGCTGGGCAATATCCTGGATCATAATGCCGCTGCCCGCCTGCTTGTGGTGGGCGACAATCTGAAGGAATCCGATAGCTACACGCTGCTTCGCCAGGGCGTGAAAGGTATTCTGAATTACAAAGAAGCACGCGAGCAGCTTCCGCGCGCGCTTCCGCTGGTTGCGTCGGGTGGTTTTTGGGTGCCCCGCGAAGTCCTATCGCGCTTCGTGGATTCGATTTTGAGCACCACGCAGGGACGCCGGTTGCGCGGCGATTCTCCGGCTGAATTGAGCCGTCGCGAACAGGAAGTCCTCGCGGGCCTGCTGGAAAATTTGGCCAATAAAGAAGTCGCGGATCGCCTACACATTTCCGAGCGCACAGTGAAATTCCACGTTTCGAACCTGCTGGCTAAATTCGGCGTTCGCCGCCGCGCAGACCTGATCTTGCTCTGCTACCAGCGCCGCGGCGCTGGAGTGTAGTAAACCGGCTGTTCTCTTCGTCACGCTCTTGCGGCTCGCGCCCTAACTTTCATTTCGCTGCTATAATCTTCCTCCTACACCCTCCCTGTGTGGAGTTTGCTGCGCTCAAATGGCTACTTTTTCGCTGGAAAATTTCGGATGTCGCGCCACCGAAGCAGACGCTGCGGCGATGCGTCGCGCCTTGCGCAGCGCCGGATGGACCATGCTCGATCAACACTCTTCCGCTGACGTCGTGGTGCTCAATACCTGCACCGTAACCTCGGCAGCTGATTCGCAAGCGCGCGACGCTGTGCGTAAAATTCATCGCGCGAATCCCGCTGCGCGCATCCTGGTCACTGGTTGTTATGCGCAGCGCGCTCCGGAAGACTTGGCGCAACTCCCCGGCGTTTCCTGGGTGGTTGGAAACTCACATCAGACGGAAATTCCGCGCCTGCTGCGCGAGTTGTCTTCGCTAGACGCGGAAATGGCGGTTGCAGACGGCCCTGACTCGAGTTTTTCTCGTGAATCGCTGGACTCCGCGCCCGGGCGCGATTTTGTTCCCCTCGCGATCCTCGACTCCGAGCCCATGTCTCTCGCGCGCGGCCCCGCTAAAATCCTCACAGGAAACATCTTCGCGCAGACGGTCATGCAGGTGAGTCCCTTGGAAGACAGAGTGGGAGTGCCTGCAGATCGCACCAGGCCCATCCTGAAAATTCAGGATGGCTGCAATAATCGCTGCTCCTACTGCGTGATCCCGTTCGTCCGCGGACGCAGCCGGAGCTTGCCGGCAAACGAAGTGCTGGAAGAAACGCGGAAGCTCGTTGCGGCTGGCGCCAAAGAAATCGTGCTGAGCGGGATTAATCTCGGTTCGTACGGGCGCGACTTGTCACCGCGCGTCGACCTAACTGATTTGGTGCGTCGCATTCTGGACCAGACTACGCTCGAGCAACTGCGCTTCAGCTCCATCGAGCCGCAGGACGTCACCGAGGATTTCGTCGCGCTCGTAGCTGCATCGCCCCGCATCGCACCGCATTTTCATGTCCCACTACAGTCCGGTTCAGACCACATTCTCCGCGCGATGCATCGCCGGTACCGCGCGGCACACTATGCCGAACGCATCCAATTGATTCGCAGCGCGCTGCCGGACGCGGCCATCGGCGCAGACGTAATCGCCGGATTTCCGGGCGAGACCGGCGAAGATTTTAGCGGTACTTTCGATTTCATCACGCGCCTGCCGTTCACTTATTTGCACGTGTTCTCATTTTCCGCGCGGCCCGGCACGAAAGCAGCAGATCTCGGAGAGCCAGTGTCGGCTGCAGTTACTCGTGACCGAGCTCGCGTGCTGCGTGCTCTCGGCCAGCAGAAGGCCGCGGCGTTCCGCGAAGTTCACGCGGGACGCATGCTGCGCGCGCTCACGCTGGCTCGTAGCGGTGACACTTGGACCGAAGCATTGACGGGAAATTACTTGAAGGTGCGGGTGGAAGGCCGCCGCGCTGCGAATCTTTGGTGCGACGCTCGTATCAGCTCAGCGCAGGAAGCACCGCAGCGCGAAGAAGCATTCAGTTCTCAAAGATAACTTCGGCGAGCGCCAGGTTCCCGCTGTGCGTAATCGTAAGTGAAATGCTTTTCACGCCCAGCCGCTCGGCGAATTCGCGCGCCACTCCGTGCAGACGCAGCGATGGTTTGCCACTCGGTTCGCGCACCACTTCAATATCCCGCCAGCGTATGCCCGAACGCCATCCCGTGCCCAACGCCTTCATCGCCGCTTCTTTCGCGGCAAATCGCCCCGCGTAACGCTCGAATTTCGCGCGGAAACTCTCGCAGTATGCAACTTCCGCGGGAGTGTACAGTCGCTCCAGAATCGGCGCGCCGTGCCGCGTCAGCGCCGCTTCGATGCGGTCAATCTCCGCGATGTCCAATCCCAGGCCTACAATCACACGCGCCTCGCTTCCAAATCCCGCGGGAAGATGCGAATCCCACGCCGCGGTGCCATGCAGTATACCTATATAATGAACTCGCGCCGCGATTTGGCGCGAGGCCCGAACACACGATTATGCCCACTCGCCTTGCGAAGAGAAAAACGCCGCCCCGAAATGCCAAGGCGAAGGCCTTGGATCGTCCCGCGCAGTGGAAATCACGCCGGCGCAGAGGTCTGCAGATCCTGGAATCTCCGTCGCTAGCGCGCATCACGTGGCTCACACATGGCTTCAGCACCCGCCCTGGTGGCGCGAGTGAGCTAGCCCTAAAGCACAATGCCTCAGAGGCGAAGAAACAATGCGCGGCGGAAAAAGTATTGAATCTCGGATTCACGGAATGGGATTCGCGCGCAAGCGTCCTGGAAAACCGCGCGAAATTCTTCGCCGCGCTCGGTGCCGGCAAAATGCGCGTCGCCGCGCTGCGCCAAATTCATTCCGATATCGTGCACGTGGTCGGCGCCGCCGAATTCCCGCAAGGCGACGAGGCCCTCAAAGGTGACGCCCTCATCACGCGCGAGCCCGGCGTCTTGCTGACCATCCAAACCGCCGACTGCATTCCCATTTTGCTCGCTGATACCAAGCTGTGCGCGATCGCCGCGATTCATTCCGGCTGGCGCGGCACGGCACAGCGCATCGCGGAAAAAACGCTGGGCCGGATGCAAATGGAATTTGGCACGCGCTCGCATGACGTGATCGCCGCACTAGGACCAGGCATCGGAGGCTGCTGTTACGAAGTCGGCCACGAAGTTGTGAAGGAATTCACCGCAAAGTTCCTGAACGCGCGCGAATGGTTCACCGGCCCCGTTGACGCGCTGGAAAATGGCGACAGCGATCCCAACTGGCTGCCCTGGCTCACCATGCGCCCGCCGGGACACGCTCCACCCGCTCCGCGCGCGCATCTCGATTTAATCGCCGCAAATCGCGCCATTCTCGCCAGCGCCGGGATCGCATCGAAAAATATCAACTCATCCGGATTCTGCACCGGGTGCCGCACAGATCTTTTCTTCAGTTACCGCCGCGAACACACCACGGGCCGAATGATGGCTACGATTGGCATCCGCTCGTGATTTACAACCGACTCGGAGACGGTGGGTCCTACTGCGCAGGAGAAATTTGTTCGAGCTTCGAAGCCGCAAGCGACGCGGCTGACTCCACCAGCGCCAACTGCCCGCAAGCAGCCATCACATCCTGGCCTCGCGAGTAGCGTACAAACGCGCGCACGCCCTTTTCATCAAGAATCCGCCGAAATTCCTCGATGCGCGCCTCGTCCGGCTTCTTGTACGGCAACTCTCCGGGATTCCAAGGGATTAAATTCACTTTTGCGCGCAGATTCGCTAGCAATTTCGCCACGCGCCGCGCATCTTCCTGCGCATCGTTCAATCCTCCCAGCAGCACATATTCAAACGTCAAATGTTCCCAGGGACGCAACGGATAACGCGCGCACGTAGCGAGGAGATCTTCGATGGGATACTTGCGATTGATCGGCATGATTCTGTCGCGCTGCTCGTTCGACGAAGCATTCAGCGAAATCGCCAGCTTCGGGCGCACTTCTTCGCCGCCGAGCCGCTCGATCCCTGGAATGATTCCGCTGGTGGATAGCGTCGTATGCTTCGGAGTGATCGCCATGCCGTTCGGATCAAGCAAAATTCGCAGCGCCGCCATTACCGGCTCGTAATTCAACAGAGGTTCGCCCTGGCCCATCAGCACCACGTTCGTCTGCGGCTTCAGCGCGGCGCGATTCTCGTCCAGCGCAATCAGCACTTGCCCGACAATTTCTGCCGCCGTGAGATTGCGAATCAATCCCAGCGTCGCGGTCAGGCAAAAATGGCAATCCACGGCGCAGCCCGCCTGCGTGGAAATGCAAATTGTCTGGCGATTTTCTTCCGGCATGAAAACCGCTTCGACCGTCGCGGGCTTCGCAAGCTTCGCGCCGCTGTCAGATTCCGCCGCCGGCAGTGCCAATACGTAACGCACCGTGCCGTCCCCCGACAGGTATCGCCGCACGATTTGCGGCAAGGCAATGGACGCGTCGCGCGCCAGCCGGTCGCGCAGCGTAGCCGGCAAATTGCTCATCTTCGCGACGTCAAACCGCCGCTCGGCATAAAGCGCGCGGTAAATCTGCGCGCCGCGGTAGGCCGGCTCGCCCAGTGACTGCATATACGCGCGCAGCTCTTGCGGCGATTGGCCGAGCAGGTTCACCGGAAGGCGGGCGTCATTCGCAGGCATCTTACAATCATGATAACACGCGGCCGCGCGCTGATTTTCTGCCGCTGCCGCGGCCGCGCGGCGATATAATGTTGTGTTTGAAAATCGGACGCACAGGCACCAGGAGGCGCGCCAATGAAATCCCTCGCCATTGATGAATGGGTGAAGCAGCTCGGCGCCATTCCTGAAAAAGAATTCACCATTCCCCGCGTGCTGGAATTTGCGGAGCAGAAAGCCATCCAGCCGGAAACGCTCGCTCCCTACATTTTTTACGCCAATAGCCATTACACCCGGAACCTGATCTACAAATGCAAGCTCTTTGAAATCCTCGCGATCTGCTGGAATATCGGCCAGGCGAGCCGCATTCACAATCATCGCGGCCAGAATTGCTGGATGGTAACGCCCATCGGCCGCCTGCGCGTGCAGAATTTCCGCGTGGAAAATCAAGACGCCGCGCGCGGAAGTTGCAAACTGATTCCCTCCGATTCCTACATCATGGACCCAACTCATCCTGCCGTCGTCCGTCCCGAAGAGCCAGTGCACCAGGTGCAGAATTTGCAGGAATACAATCAGCCCGCTACCAGCGTGCACATCTATTCTTACCCGTACGATTCCTGCGAAGTGTATTCCATTGATAAAGGCGCGTACGCTGACGTCCCGCTGCATTATTCCAGCGAATACGGCAAGCTCTTGCCCGACGAAAAACTGACCTAGGCCGGCGGCCGCGAATCCGGAGTTTCAAGACACACGAGCCAAGCTTCCCGCAGATCCGTGCGCTTCCGCATGGTTCACATTGCGCAATAAAACAACCGTCGTATCCATGACATTTACATGCCCGCCATGCCACAATGGAATCAGACAACAACATGTCCAACACAAATCATAGGGTCCAGACGGACACCCTTCCGAACGGGCTCGTGGTCATCACCGAGCCGATGGAGCACGTGCACTCCGTTTCCGTGGGCATCTGGCTGCGCACCGGCTCGCGTTGCGAACCTCCCGGCCTGAACGGCATATCGCATTTCATCGAGCACATGGTTTTCAAAGGCACCACGCGGCGCACCGCGGAAGATATCGCGCGCGAAGTGGACAGCGTCGGCGGAATGCTCGATGCCTTCACCTCCAAGGAAATGGTTTGCTTCAATACCCGCGTGCTCGACGAACATCTTCCCAAAGCTTTCGACGTGCTGGCGGACATGGTTCTCGATCCGAAATTCGCCGAAGACGAAATAGATCGTGAAAAATCCGTCATCCTGGAAGAAATTCGCATGACCCAGGACAATCCCGAAGACTTGGTCCACGAACTCTTCACTCAGAATTTCTGGGCGCCGCATGCGCTGGGCAAGCCAATTCTGGGAACGCCGGAAACTGTCTCCGCTTTTTCGCGCGACACTTTGCGCACCTGGTTCAAGCAACGCTACGCGCCGGACAATATGGTCATCACCGCCGCAGGCCATCTGACGCACGCGCAACTCGTGGACCTGGTTTCGGAGCGCTTCGCAAAAGGCACGTCAGCCGGCGCAGACGCCGCGGAAGCCACGCCGCAGGCCGCTTCGCACGTCACTCTGCGCACCAAGCACGAGCTCGAGCAAGTTCACATCTGCATGGGAGTACCGGCGCTGCCCATGACCGATCGCCGCCGCTTCGGCGTCGCAGTGCTCAACAATGTTCTCGGCGGTGGAATGTCTTCGCGCCTTTTCCAGAATATTCGCGAGCGCCAGGGCCTGGCCTACGCGATTTTCAGTGAACTGAATTCCTATCGCGACGCTGGCGCGCTTTCCGTATACGCCGGCACTTCTCTCGACACTGCTTCGCAGCTGGTGCGCTCCGTGCTCGATGAGTTCCGCCGCCTGCGCGATGAACCGCTCAGCGTCGAGGAGTTGCGCCGCGCGAAAGACCACCTGAAGGGCGCCACGTTGCTCGCCCTCGAAGGCAGCGGCCAGCGCATGAACAGCCTGGCGCGCTATCACATGTACTTCAAACGCCACTTCACCGCGCAAGATCTGATCGCGCTGCTCGAAAGCGTCACCGTAGAAGACGTCCAGCAGCTCGCCCGCGAATTCTTCCAGCCCGGCCGCATGGCAGCCTCCGTCGTCGGCAACCTCAACGGCTTTCAACTCACCCAAGATCAACTCGCCATCTGATTTTCTGAATCCCTCAAGAGCATCTATATCCAGCAAATAACGCGCGGTCTAGTTTCTCTTGCGCGACTTCGTATTGACGCCAGCCCAGCACTTTGCCATCATCCCATTGCGGTGCCGCGCGCAACCATTTGCCGTTGTTGACGCGTGCCGCGGGGGAAGCGTATCTCGTTTCGCGTATCCATTCTGGCGTCGGGCAGCACGGGCAACTCCACGTTGCTCGAATCGGGGTGCACGACTCTCCTGATTGACGCCGGCATCGGCAAAAAAGAAATGTTGCGGCGCTTCGAAACTCTTGGCCGCGCGCGCCCTGAGCAAGTTGACGGCATCCTCGTAACCCACGAACACAGCGACCACTGCACCGCCCTCGCGCAGATGTCCCGCGAGTGGAAATGTCCTGCCTACTTGACCGAGCCGACCCACCGCGAAATTCGCAAAATGTACGGTGACGGCCCAAAAACCAAAATCGAATCAGTGAAATATATCCGCCCCGGAATTAAATTCGTGATTGGCGATATCGAGATCACCGCATTCACCATTCCGCATGATGCGGCCGATCCTGTCGGCTACGCCTTCTGCGCCAATGGCAAAAAAGTCGCCATCGTTACCGACCTCGGCTACATGCCTGAACTCGTGAAACATCATCTGCGCGATGCCGACTTCCTGATCCTGGAATCCAATCACGACCTGGAAATGCTGAAGGTCGGCCCGTACCCCTGGTACATCAAGCAGCGCGTGATGAGCCGCACCGGGCATCTTTCCAATTCCATTGTCAGCGAATTTCTCGCCGATTCCGAAGTCTTCGATGGACGCGCGCGCCACCTGGTCCTCGCGCATGTTTCCGAGCAGAACAACACTCCCGACCTCGCCCGCATCTGCGCCGAAGAAGCTCTCGGCCGGCGCCCTGGCGAGTTCGCCTTTCGCGGCACCCTGCACGTCGCCTCCCAACGCATTCCCCTCGGCCCCTTCGACCTATAGTCCCCGCAGTTTCACCGCCTACCGAGATTCTTCGCGCTGCGACAAAGTGCTGTAGAACAAATCGTGCACGATGCGCGTTCGTCCCGTCGCCAGGTCCGCGTCGCTCACAATTTCCAGCCGCGCGTCGAACAGGTTCTCAGCGCTTATCGCCACGCCCGGCGCTACTTCGATCTGCACCAGGTTCGCGCCGCGGTGCCCTTCGCTGGCTATTTGCTGCAA
>Ga0209447_10000459_pt1 | contig 11141 bp, 5 predicted proteins | sample BogFormECP04_OM3_FD_188243 | JGI IMG/M metagenome (GOLD analysis project Ga0209447, IMG submission 188243) | Bog forest soil microbial communities from Calvert Island, British Columbia, Canada - ECP04_OM3 (SPAdes) (version 2) | ecosystem: Environmental > Aquatic > Freshwater > Wetlands > Bog ... | reverse complement strand
GAGGACGCCGAACGCAAGGGGCAGCTTGCCCCCGGCCAGACGGTGGTGGAGTTGACCTCCGGCAATATGGGCGCAGGCCTCGCCATCGTCTGCGCCATCAAGGGCTATCCCTTCGTGGCGGTGATGTCGAAAGGCAATTCACATTCTGTTCGGCCTCTTCTGGTTGCTGAATCCCATATGATCAGCGGACACAACTCTACGTATAGCTTTTCTTCCACTTCTCGCCAGTGGGGCAAGAGGCACCAGCGGATGGCTCGATAAACGGCACCTCTTTATCAAGAAACAAATGATAAATACTTAGTTCTCCTTCGCGGTCCAGGAAATCCGGCAATCTGCAAAATTTCGACCGGTCTTTCCGCCGTGACTTTCTATATGGAGCTGGGTACCATGCTCCCTTCCATCTGCCGTCTCACTGCTGCAATTCTAAGTATTGCGTTAACACATGAGAATTTAAATCTGTGATGAATCGAGCGTCAAACCTGAAGCGTATGCAGAATCGGCGCAATCCGGGAAGCTGCGTATTTGTCGCGCCGATCCTAATTTCGGCGCTTCTGAGCTTGCTGCCTTCCCGTTCGTTTCCGCAGGGGATGCCGCAGCCCCCAGCCCTCTCGCGCGTCGCTCGCCCATGGGAATTTTTTTCCTCGACCGGCACAAAGGCTGGCTTATTCGGAAATGAGGCAGGTCATTTCGAGGCCTGGGTCTATCCATTAAAGATTCTGAGCGACTTCCACCTGAGATTTCACTTTGGGCCTGGCGTGGCGCCCGCCGAAACCTTCGTTCGCACCATTACCGTGCGTCCCGAATCCACCACTCTCGTCTACTCCGGCGAAAGTTTTCAAGTTCGCGAAACGCTTTTCGTTCCCGTGTTCGACCAAGGAGCCGTCATCCTTCTCGACGTGCAGACGACCGAGCCGCTGGAGATCGAAGCCGTCTTCCAGCGTGATTTGCAACTCGAATGGCCCGCTGGCTTGGCCGGCTCTTACATCAATTGGGACGCCAGTCTGGGAGCATTCGAGATCACGGAAGACCGCAACATATTCGCCGGGTTGGTCGGTTCTCCGACTGCGGTTTTTGCCAGCCAGGATTTTGCAAGCAATTACGCCAGCTCACCCACCAGCTCTTTTCTTCTCGGTTCTACAAAAAAAGGACACGATACAAAAACAATCGTCCTGGCAGGTTCGGTAAAAGGGCTCGCCGCGGCCACCGAAAACTTCAAGCGGCTGGCTTCCGGCTCTTCCTCGCTACTGAAGGAATCGGGCGAGTATTACCAGAAATATCTGGAGCGCACCGTCCAGCTCGAACTTCCCGATGAGCAGCTCCAACAGGCCTACGATTGGTCACGCGTCAGCATGATGCAAGGGCTGGTGGAGAACCCGTATCTTGGCAAGGGGCTCGTTGCGGGATACCGAACTTCCGGCGACAGCCACCGCCCGGGATTCGCCTGGTTTTTTGGCCGGGATGCGCTGTGGACCTCTCTAGCGCTCTCTTCGATTGGAGATTTTGAAACCACGCGGACAGCTTTGTCTTTTCTCGCCGCTTATCAACGGGGCGATGGAAAAATTCCGCATGAAGTATCCCAGTCGGCGACGCTATGCCCATGGTTCACGGATTATCCCTACGCGTATGCTTCGGCCGACGCCACGCCGCTCTATTTGATTGCGATGGGCGATTATGTTCAGCGCAGTGGTGACGTTGCTTTTCTGAAGGAGAACTGGGAACACATTTCGCGGGCATACAATTTTCTGCTCTCCACCGTGGATGCTGCGGGGTTGGCGAGAAATTTTCAAATCGGGCACGGATGGATCGAAGGCGGCCCGCTCCTGCCGCTCAAGACCGAACTGTATCAGGCGTCATTGGGAGTTGAGGCGTTTCGCAGGTACGCAATCCTTGCCAAACTGGCCGGAAAGCAGGACGAAACCATCGTTAGCGAGACCGCCCTCGAAAAACAGCGTGGCCTGCTCAACGACATATTTTGGTCTCCCACGAAGAATTCATTTGTGTATGCCGTGGATAAAGACGGCCAGAGGCTGGAGACTCCCAGCGTTCTCGCCAGCGTGCCCATGTGGTTTGATCTGCTGGACGAAAATAAAGCCGCGCAGACCATCGATGTGCTTGCCGATGCGGATCACCAGACCGATTGGGGCATGCGCATTCTTTCTTCGCGCGACCCTCGGTATAATCCTTCGGGATATCACTTTGGCAGCGTGTGGCCGTTGTTTACCGGGTGGGCTGCGGTCGGCGAGTATCGCTACCATCGCGCGTTGCCCGCCTATGAGAATCTCCGCGCCAACGCTTTGCTTGCGCTCGATGGTTCGCCCGGGCATGTGACCGAAGTTCTCTCCTGAGATTTCTACCAGCCGCTGTCCTACAGTTCGCCCCACCAGATTTGGTCGGCAGCCATGGTGGTCAACCCAATACTGCGAGGCCTCTTGGGATTGGAAGTGGCCGCGGACTCGCACCAGGTCACATTCGCGCCGCATGTGCCTGCCGATTGGGATTCCCTGCGCATCCGAAATCTGCAAGCAGGTTCGGTAACACTGGACCTGGAATTCAGGCAAACGCAAGATGAAATAACTTTAGAAGTGCGTCGTCACGGGGATGGAGAATGCGCGTTCAATTTCCAGCCGGCGGTCAGTTTGCGCGCCAAAATTCTCGGAGTGCAGGTGGACGGTAAAAAAGCGCAGTTCACCGTCGAAAAGAACGGCGAGGATCAGCACATCCGTTTGCGTTTCGGTCTGACGGACGCGGTAAGCAAAGTTAGCATTCGATTGCGCGACGATTTCCGCGTCGGTGTCGCACAGCTATCGCCGTCGCTGGGCAGCGCCAGCGAGGGCCTTCGATTTATCAAAGAATCGTGGAGTCTGGACCGAGCCGCGTATATGTTGGAAGTCGCCGGGATCGCCGGCCACGAATATCGCTTGCCTATTTCGAATGACGGCAATCTTCTAAGTGTGGATGGCGGGGAACTCGTGGACAGGGCCGCGGGCAAGGCTGGCGTCAGACTCAAGATTCCCGGCGGCCCGGAGGCTTCCTACGTTCGCGCCAGAATTGTTTTTCATTTTGCAGAAACAGCGCGCTAATAAAATCAGTTCGAGGATGGAAGAGTCACAACCGTCACGGACAAGCCGCGAAGAACAATTTTGTCCGCCTCGGCGGTGGAGGACGCCGGCGGATTTGATCCGGTAGTTTGATCCACGCGTTGCACAGCTCCACCCTTCGCGCCGGATATGCTTACTTCAAGAGTTCGGTCGCGCTCGTTGACCAGCAGCAGTTTGCGAGTGCCGTCTGACGCTACGAACCCTTGCGCGAAGACTTGAGGCGTGGCGCTTTTCGTTTCCACAATCCGGTCCAGCGGATGAAAGTTGTCCTTTAGCAGTTTCACGACCCAATAGCGCGCGTTCGGTTGTCCGGTTTTCCAATCCAGCATCGTTACGCTGGGAAATTGCGTGGGATAGCCGAGAAGTTGCGACGAACCCACGATGTCAATGCCCTTCCGCGCCAGTCCCGCATACAGATAAGCGAACGTGGCGCCGCACAGATTCCAGTAGGACGCCGGAATCGCTTGCGCTTCCGCGTCCGAAAGTGCTTGCGTCGTGAACTGCGGCAAGATGCAGCCGGTTTCGTTGACGTCTGTTTTGGTCTCGGGAGACAGTCTCTGGCGAATCGACTCGATGAAGCCAACCGCGGTCAGAAATTTGTCGGCCTGCTCGAAAAACGTGTACTGCAGAACTTCGGGAGTCTGCTCGGACGTTGGCAGCGCGTAGAAGTGGTAGGTAATCATGTCCAGCGGAACGCCGGGCTGATGGTTTTTGGGATTCAGAAAGTATTCGAAGAACGCGGGGCTGTTCATGGGTTCGGCTAGGGACATGCCGGCAAACTTCGTCTCCGGTGATATTTTCCGGATGGCTGTGACGATCCCGTCGTAGAGCTTTGTATAGGTCTGGGCTGAGAGGCCGTGCTCATATTCTGGCTCGTTCAGGACTTCCCAGTAGTCGATTTTGTAGTGATGCGGCGATTCGTGGCGCCGGCCGTGCTCATCGAGGAAGCCTCCGCGCCCATACCAACTCGCCAGCCGCGCAAAATAATCGGCAATTTCTTTGCCGCTCGGATCGCGCAGCTCCGATCCTTGTTCATAGCTCCAGGCCACCTCGTTGGGATCGGCGGGATACGGCACGGGATCCTTGGTCGCGAACATCCATTGGGGAATGGGGCTGATATCGAGCAACACCGGATGACCCGCCGTCGCCTGGAAAAAATCCACCGTCAGCGGATCCATCAGAGAGAAATCCCACGATGTGTTTTCTCCCGAGGGAGGCTCGAGCTCGGCGACGGTAAGTTTGGGATACGGAAACCAGGGCGCATAGCGCACGTAATCTGCGCCAAGCTGGCGAAGAGCGTCCCACGCACGGTCATGGATGGAAGTACCGCGCCGCAGCGGCGGGTTCACCACCACTTGGAGGGTCGCGGTCGTTTTCGAAATGCGCTCGACCTTATTCCAATCCACTTTGATGCCGGCGGCGCGATCATCGCCGCGCAGAACCGGGCACTGAAACAGAGCCAGAACAAGAAACCCGAGGCGCGCGAAGTCGCGTTTTTTCATCATATTCCTCACCCGGAGACGAACTCTAGCGCGAAAGCCATATTCCCGCACCTATTTACATGTGAATTTGGAATTGCTGTTGAGTGAGCGGCACCGTAGAATCCCCATGGATGAAATTAAAAACCATTTGGTGCTCCGATCTTGCTTGCGCGCGGGCCGAGCGCGGAAGAAGTTTTTTTCTCGGGCTTTTGTTCGCAGTGATTCTCGTGCCGGCGCTGCGAGCCGAACCCCGGCTGCCTCATCTTTTCAGCGATCATATGGTGCTGCAACGCGACGCGCCAATAAACGTCTGGGGCTGGGCCGCACCGGGAGAATCGATCGCCGTCAGTTTGGCGGGAGAGACGCGGGCGACTCTTGCGGGTAGCGATTCCCGCTGGAAGATTTCACTTCCTGCGCTTGCCGCGGGCGGTCCGTTCGTTCTGCAAGTGCGCGGAACCAAAACAATTGTCATCAAGGATGTTTTGATCGGCGAAGTGTGGGTCGCCTCCGGGCAATCCAACATGACGTATGCCCTTGCAAATGCCGCGGGCGCCGCTCAGGAAATTCTCAAAGCCAATGATTCCAACCTGCGCTTCTTCACCGTGCCACGCATCATTGCGCTCGACCCACAGACGGATACGCTTCCGGCCGCGTGGGAAATTAGCTCGCCCGAAACGGCAAGGACATTCTCCGCGGTCGCCTACTATTTTGCTCGCGATTTGCGCCGCGCCCTGGGAGTTCCCATCGGCGTGATTTTGAGCGCGTGGCCGGGGACGCAAGCGGAGGACTGGACCAGACTCGCTGTTCTGCGAAGCGATCCCGTCTTGCAACCCATTGCCGCGCGTTGGGACGCCACCTCAGAGGAAAACCATTCGTTCGCCGCGCGTGGCCGCGACATGTCTCTGGAGTTTGACGAGTTTGAATTGTTGCCCGGCGATTCGCCGGCCTCCCCCGTTTCTTTCAGCAATTTTGATAATGGCGCTGCGACAGTTTCGACGGGCGGAAGCTGGTCCTACAGCTGGGACACCGCTCCGGAAACGCAATTTGAGTTGACTGCTCCGGGCAGAGGTGGGCAAGGCTACGCGGCGAAAATTTCCGGCCGGCTGAATGGAGCCGGCTACGCGCGGTGGCTGGCTACGCTCCTGCCGGATGGTTCACCCGCGAATATGGCCGCATATTCGGGCATCCGGTTTTGGGTGCGCGGCCAAGGCTCGTTTGGTTTTCGCACGCTGCAGCCCACGATTTTCGACTGGGACGACTACGCTTCACCGATTTTTCATGCCACGCGCGACTGGCAGCAAGTGACGATTCTCTTCAAGGATTTGAAACAGGCGGGGTGGGGAGTTCATGCGCCGCTCACGCTCGATCAGTTGAATGGATTTGTGTTGGAATGCCTGACAGACCTGGACGGCCCCACCCGGCCGCCTTCGAGTCTTCGCGAAGGAATGATTGCGCCATTGCAGAATTATCGGATGCGCGGGGCCATCTGGTATCAGGGCGAGGGAAACACGCCGCGCGCTTTTCAATACCGGTCGTTGCTGCCGGCCATGATTCGCGATTGGCGGGAAGGATGGAACGAAGGAGATTTTCCATTTTTGATCGTGCAACTCCCCAATCAAGGCCGTAGCGAGGAGTTCGGCGACTCTTGGTGGGCCGAACTGCGCGAAGCGCAATTGCTGACCGCGAAGACTGTGCCGAACGTGGGGCTCGCGGTGAGCATTGACGTAGGAGAAGCAGGCAACCTGCATCCACCGAGAAAAGAAGAGATCGGGCAGCGGCTGGCGTTGTGGGCGCTGGGCGGCACCTACGGAAAAAAAATCGCATACTCCGGGCCGCTCTACGACCGCATGAGCGTGGAGGGAAGCGAGATTCGCCTGCATTTCCTGCAAACGGGGAGCGGACTGGCGATCCACGGAGACGCGCTCAACGGTTTCACCGTCGCCGGTAGGGACAGAAAATTCCATCGCGCGGTGGCGCGCATCGAGGGTGATTCTGTGGTGGTGTCCAGCGCCGAAGTCGAAGCGCCCGCCGCGGTGCGCTATGCCTGGGGAGATAGTCCGGAGTGCAATCTTTACAACAAAGATGGGCTGCCCGCTTCGCCATTCCGCACGGACGATTGGCCCGGCGCGACATTTGCAAACCGTTAGGTATGCAAGCGCCGCGTTTCCTCTTTTGTGCAGGCAGATTCCGGATAGGACTTGCAATGTCGTTTCGAAAATGTACGCTCCCAATGCGGATCTTTGCTCTTCTCGTTTTAGCTTTTCTTCTCCCGCTGCGAATTGCCTTCGGGCAATCCGCGGCAAGTCAACTTCCCGGAGGGTCCAACAAGAGAACGCTAATCACACTTGATGCCAGCCTGCCCCTGCCGGAAGTTCATCCGTTGCCAATGAAGATCGATGGGGTTTCGCCGAGCGGGCACGATCTTGAAGTGAACAACCGGTATCTCACGTTCGATGGCCAACCCTGGCTGCCGGTCATGGGCGAGTTTCATTTTTCGCGCTATCCGGAGACGAAGTGGGAATCCGAGCTGCTCAAAATGAAGGCTGGGGGAGTGAACATCATTTCGACGTACGTCATCTGGATTCACCAGGAAGAGATTCAGGGCGAATTTGACTGGTCGGGGCGGAGGGACTTGCGGCATTTCGTCGAACTCTGCGCGAAGCATGGCTTGTTTGTTTTCGTGCGCATCGGTCCTTATGTCCACGGAGAAGTGCGCAACGGCGGATTGCCCGATTGGCTGGTAGCTGAAGGTCCGGTGCGACGCAACACGCCGGAGTATCTGAACCACGTGCGCCGCTTCTATGGCGAGATTGGCCGGCAATTGCACGGAATGCTTTGGAAAGACGGCGGGCCGGTCATCGGAATTCAACTAGAAAATGAGTACTTGTTGCATGGCGCCGATGCGGGTGCGGCGCATATTTCTTCGCTCAAGAAAATCGCGCTGGAATCCGGCCTGGACGCGCCGCTGTTTACCGTAACCGGCTGGGGCAACCCAGATTTTCCGGCGCGTGAGGTGCTTCCTGTTTTTGGCGTGTATCCGGATGCTTTTTGGGAGAGCTCGCTCAAGAAGCTTCCGCCGAGCGAAGCCTACCTTTTCAATCTGCACCGCGACACGGGGGGAATTGTTGTCGATCCGCAGGGTACGCAGAAAGAAGATGGCGTGCAAAAAACGGACGAGCAGAAAGTTTCCGAGTATCCACTGTTGCTCTCGGAAGCTGGTGGCGGCATGCAAGTTTCCTATCATCGACGCCCGGCGATCAAGACAGCAGACGTTGCGGCCATGCTCGTGACGCATCTCGGTGCAGGCGCGAATCTCTATGGCTATTATATGTTTCACGGCGGAACGAATCCGGAAGGCATACGCACCACGCTGCAGGAGTCGGCTGCGGTCGACGGCATTTTCGATTTGCCTGTGGTTTCCTACGATTTTCAGGCGCCGCTTGGCGAGTTTGGCCAGGTGCGACCTGCCTACCGCACGCTCAAGATACTCCATTATTTCCTGAATGAGTTCGGCAGCGAGCTCGCTCCCATGGCGCCGGTGGCGCCGGATGTGCGCCCGAAGGGTCCAGAGGACCGGAGCACGCCGCGGGTCGCTCTGCGTTCGGACGGAGAACATGGCTTTTTATTTCTGAACAATTATCTGCGTGACTATCCGATGGTGCAGCAAAAGAGATTACAGTTCCGCATACGCTTAAAAAAAGAGACGATCGAATTTCCGCGCCAGCCTATCAGCGTCCCATCCGGCGCGTACGCCATCTGGCCGGTGAATTTCGACTTGCAGGGGATTTCGCTGCGCTACGCTACCGCTCAATTGGTCTGCTCGGTAGAGGACAAAGCGGAGCGCTACTACTTCTTCTTCGCTATTCCAGGCGTGGCGCCAGAGTTTTCCTTTGGTGCAAAAGCCGTCCGCTCACTGCAGCTACCGAGTGGAACCTCTTCCCGCGCCGGTGGCCAGATTTATGTGCGGGGCATCCAGCCGGGGGCCGGGGTGGCGATTCATTTGACCTCGCAGGAAGGAAAGAAAACGCACCTCGTGGTTCTGACGAGCGAACAGGCGCGGAATCTTTGGAAGGTTTCCATCGCGGGGGAGGAGCGGGTGGTACTTTCCCCTGCCGACCTATTCCAAGACGACGAAAGCCTGTACTTGCGATCGCATGCTGATCCGCGAATGTGGTTCGCAGTTTTTCCTTCCACTGCGCGCCGCCCGGCGAGCAAGGTTCCTCTGTCTCGAACCGGGGCGAAGGGGATTTTTGCACGATACGACGCCAGCCCCCCACCACAAAAGCTGACTCTGCATTGGGCATTGCTCCGCAAAGCCGAGCCCTCGTCACCCGTGAAGAAGGGAAAATACAACGCCGTGGCCCCTAGCGATGCGGACTTTGCCGGGGCGGGCGCCTGGAAACTCGAAATTCCACGAACGCGCCGCGATGGCCTGAGCGAGATATTCCTGGATATCGATTATCGAGGTGACGTAGCGCGCTTCTATCAGAACGAGCGGCTGCTCGACGACAACTTCTATAGCGGTGCCCCCTGGGAAATAGGGCTGAAAGGGTTCCTTTCCGACGAAGGGCCCACCGATTTTCTGCTGAAAGTCATGCCATTGCGCAAGGATGCGCCCATATACCTACCGCCTGGCGGATGGCCGGATTTCGGCGCCTCCGGGGAGATCGCAGAAGTACGCCGGATCTCACTCGTCCCCGAGTACCAAATCCGCGTCCACTTTGATGGACGGCAGGCGCCCGCAAACTAAGATCAAGTGGCCAGCCAGGCTGGAAGAGGGAATTACCTAGTGTTGCGGATGAGCACATAGAAAACGATTACTCCATGTTGCAAGTCTCAGCTTCCATGGCGGAGACGGCGTGAAGGATCGCGTCAGGGCGGATGAATGCATTGAAAAAAATGATACTAAGCAGCAGAAAGCCTTGACAAACGTGGTTTGCGGGAATATGGTTTCGTGCAACCGAGTGTGCGTGTGTTTCCCATCTGAGGAAACGAAAGTAATCGTTTGCTTGAAAGGTGAGGTGGGTATGCGTTTCCATTCATTGCGTTTTGCCATTCTTCTGCGATTTGCGGTTCTGCTCGTGGTTGTGATGGGGGTTACCGGGGTTGCCCATGGCCAATCCAGCTCCGGGGCCATCCGTGGGCATGTTTTCGACCCCAGCGGGGCGGGTGTAGCGGGGGCAAAAGTAACTGTCCGCAATCAAGCGACAGATGTCGCTCAAGGGTCGATCACGGACGCCAGCGGTGTTTACCTGGTGAGCCATTTGGTGCCGGGCATTTACTCCGTTTCCGCCAGCAAGGCGGGATTCAAGGAGCTGTTGAAAGAGGATCTGGACCTGAACCTGGACCAGCAAATCGATCTGGACTTCAGCCTGACGCTGGGCGCGGTTACGGAGTCCGTGACCGTGACCGCCGCCACTCCGGTATTGCAGACGCATAGCGTGGACACCGGCCAAGTGATCGAGAGCCGGGAGATCACCGATCTGCCGCTCGCCGACCGCAATTTTAAGGACCTCTTTTTTCTCACCGCGGGAGTGAATCACGGGGTGGGAGGGAACAGCGACAATCTTTCGGTCAGCGGCCAGCGCGAGTTTTCCAACTCCGTGGTTCTGAACGGGATCGAAGTCACCTCCAATCGCAATAACGACTCGGGTGTTACCCCCAGCGTGGATGCCACGCAGGAGTTCAAGGTGGTCACGTCCGGGTATTCCGCGGAATTTGGCAGGGCTTCCGGCGGGGTGATTCTCTTGCAGACCAAATCCGGAACGAATGACATTCACGGCGACGCGTATCTCTTCTACCGGCCCAAACAAACCGCGGCGCAAAGCTATTTCTCGACCACGCCTTCAGAACTGCATCACGACAATTTCGGCGGTACCATCGGCGGCCCCATCATCCACGACAAGACGTTCTATTTTGTCTCGTATGAAGGGAGCCGCTTGGGAGACAACCTGTCCTATCTCAACTCGACTCCCCCCACCAACCAGATATCGTTTCTGCCGAACGGGGATGCGGACCTGACGAAACTGGTAGATCCGGTGACGGGAACGCAGATTCCTATTTTCGATCCGCTTTTCTACGCGCAAAATTTCTATGCACAGCAATTCTGCACCGTTGAGGGCAGCGGGCCCTGTATTCCCAATGTCATCCCGGCGAACCGAGTCAGCCCGGCAGGGAAAGCGATTTTGGAGGATTTTTTCCCCACGCCAAGTTTCGCGGGAACGAGCAACGGCTATTACAACAACAGCCTGTACAATTCGGCTTATACGTATCACGGGGACAATGTGGATGTGCGAGTGGACCACGCGATTTCCGCAAAAGACCGGCTGTCCGGTGAATACCACTTGAATCGGTTCCATTCCACGCAGGGAGACCCGTTTGCGGGGCAAATCGTGGCGACGGGCGGAGGCGGCACGGATACGGGCGACAGCACCCACGCCCAGGATCAAAACCTATCGGTTGGAGAGACGCATATCTTTTCGCCGCGAGTAGTCAACGATTTCCGTTTTGGTTTCATTAACTTCGCCCTTTCGCAGGATAGTTTGCTGAACGGGCAAGATAC
>Ga0209447_10000458_pt1 | contig 11144 bp, 13 predicted proteins | sample BogFormECP04_OM3_FD_188243 | JGI IMG/M metagenome (GOLD analysis project Ga0209447, IMG submission 188243) | Bog forest soil microbial communities from Calvert Island, British Columbia, Canada - ECP04_OM3 (SPAdes) (version 2) | ecosystem: Environmental > Aquatic > Freshwater > Wetlands > Bog ... | reverse complement strand
TGACCGCCTCATCATGGAAAGAGAAGAATCTCCTATGCAGCTCCGCTTGGTGCCAAACATTCCTGACGGTCCCCCGTGAAACCCATAACTGGCTCCCCGAAGTTGCCACGGTGGTCGCCGAACGGGTTGGTTTTGTGAAGCTAGCTCGTAGCCCTTGCGGAGCTAACTGTCATTCAAAGAACCTGAAAACAATCGCAAAGCGTTATTTCAGGCAGATGAAGCAGTGCCATTGTTGCAAAACATTTGCAACTAAAATATACGACAAGATTAGTCCTATATCAACTGAAAATCATTCAATGGTGGAAAACAGGGGTCAAACCGCCATCAAAAGGGGTCGAAGTGTAGAAACAAGTCGCGTTTACGCAGGGAGCCGGGTCAAAATCCGGGGGCGCCTGTGGCTGCCGGGCGCATTTCCGGGGCATTGACGCCGAAGCGGAGGTGGGCAAAGTAAGTTTGGCCGAGAGACATCAGCCCGGTGTAGAGGTAGCCCCAGACAAAGAGGAGCAAAAATGGAATCGTGGCGTAATTTTCGTTCGTGACGGCGTACACGATAGTTGCAGCAAAGTATAGACCCAGCAGGACTTCGGCGTAGGGCATCCAGCCGGCTTTGTTTTTGTATTTCTTCGAGACGAACGTGCCTTTTTTGCCTTCGATATTGAATTTGGGTGTGCGGGCGAACTCGCTCTTCTTGCCGATGAGCGCTTCCAGGACGGCTTGCGCGTTGCGCACCGAAATGCCTATGCCGGTGGCCATGACGAAGGGCATATAGAAAAACGTCCGCCACCAGTTTTTGGGGCGCAGCTCTCGTTGCGCGACGAGGTAGAAACTAGAGATCGAGCAGGTGGAAGCGAGGAAAAGAGGCAAGTCGACCACGAGCATCTGGAACCAGCCTTGGTAGAAGCGCACGATCATGGCGGGCAGCAGCATGGTCGATAACAACACCATCAGCGGGTAGCTGATATTCGCGGTGAGATGAAAAAACGCTTCCGCCTTGACGTGCCATGGCGCGTTGGATCTGAAAACTCGAGGCAGAATTTTTTTGGCCGTTTGCATCAGGCCCTTGGCCCAGCGCGCCTGCTGCGCTTTGAAGCCGTTCATGTCCACGGGCAGCTCGGAAGCGCACTCGATGTGCGGCAAATATAGAAATTTCCAACCCTTCAGCTGCGCGCGGTAGGAAAGATCGGTGTCTTCGGTGAGGGTGTCGTGCTCCCAGCCGCCGGCCTGGTCGATGGCCGCGCGGCGCCAGACGCCGGCTGTGCCGTTGAAATTAAAAAATGTGCCGCGGCGCGAGCGCGCGCCATGTTCGACCACAAAGTGTCCGTCGAGCAGAATCGTTTCCACGTGCGTGAGCAGAGAATAATCGGTGTTGAGGTACGTCCAGCGTGTCTGCACCATGCCGATTTTTTCGCCGCCGTCGGGATTCATGAAGTACGGAATCGTGCGGCGGAGAAAATCGGGCTCGGGAAGGAAGTCGGCGTCGAAGATGGCCACGAACTCGCCCAGCGCGGTCTTTAGGCCGTTTTCGAGTGCGCCGGCTTTGTAGCCCTCGCGGTTGGTGCGATGGATATAGAAAACCGGCATGCCCTGCGCGGCGTGCCGCTCCACGCAGTTGCGCGCAACTTCCTGCGTTTCGTCCGTTGAATCGTCAAGAACCTGCACATCCAGAAGCTCGCGCGGGTAGTCGAATCGCGAGATGGCTTCCACGAGCCGCTCGATAACGTAGCGCTCGTTGAAGATTGGCAGCTGGATGGTGACGCGCGGCCAGATTTTCACTCCCGGAGGCTCGGGCGGAACGTTTTTGGCGTAAGCGAAGTAGTCGTAAACCAGCCAGTAGCGATGCAGCCCGTAAACCGCAAGTACGAATAGAACGATGAAGTACGGAATCATCATCGCGAGGTCGAAGGCGTTGGCGTGGTAAATTCCTACAAATGTGCGATCCGTGAGCTTGTGCCAATAATGGCCCAGCGAGCTCTGCGACAAAAGTACGATGGAAAGTGAGAGCGCGGTCAGCACGTTGGGAGTCTCGCCGGGGCTCGTCCTGTGAGGACCGTGGAGCTTGCGGCAGACAATGATTATAAAGCGGCAGCGGGGACAGTCAACGCCATCCCCGATTTAGACTGAACGCCGGCGGAAACTCACGAAATCAGCGCGATCTTTCCCGCGGCGCCCGGCTCGAGAATCTCTTTGTGAGCCCGCGCGGCTTCCGCCAGCGGCAATTCCTTGCCAACCACCGGGCGCAACGTGCCGTTTTCCAGCCCAGCGACGATTCCGGCGTGAATATCCTTCTCTTCGTCCGGCGTGATGGCCCAAAGCGTGAAGCCACGAACGGAAGCGCGGCGGCTCATGATCTCGCGCGGGTTAATCGTAATTTCGCCGCGGTTGCCGATGACGATGACCCGTCCGCGCATGGCCAGGAGTTTCATGTCCTGCGCAAGATTCACGTTGGCCAGCATCTCGAGGACGATGTCCACGCCGCGGCCGCCGGTAGCTTTCATGATTTCTTCCAGGTAGCCGGCCTTGCTGTGGTCGAAAACTTGATGCGCGCCCTCGCGCTTCGCGAGCTCCAGTCCTTTTGCAGTTCCCGCAGTGCCAAAGATCGTGAGGCCCAAGGCGCGGGCGATTTGCGCGGCCGCGGTTCCCACGCCGCCGCTGGCTCCGTGGATCAGCACGGTTTCGGCGGCACGAGCTTGCGCGGAATGAAAGATGGCGTGGTAGGCCGTGCCATACGGCACCCAGAGGCCCGCGCCTTGCGCGAAGCTGATTTTCTCCGGGAGCGGATGTACCTGATCTTCTTGGGCCAGCGCATATTCGGCATAACAACCGCTGATGGTTCTCGCCGTGTACACGCGGTCTCCGGGTTTTACTTTGGTGACGCCATCGCCGACGGCCTCGACGACACCGGCGCCGTCCGAGCCTGGCGTGTAAGGAAGCGGCGGCTTGATGGCGTAGGTGCCGGCGCGCATATACGTGTCATAAGGATTCACGCCCGCGGCGTGTATACGCACGAGCACTTGCCCCGCGCCAGGCTTGGGCGTGGGAGTGTCCTCGTACTTCAAAACTTCGGGGCCGCCGAATTCATGAACGCGAATCGCTTTCATTTCCATTCTCCCTTGGAGCGTGATTCAGAACGTTTGAGTGCGAACGCACATTAGAAATGGTCGTCGTGATGCGCTGGCGCAACTTCTTTTTCCAGCAGACCCGCGGTTTGTCCCCAGGCCGTTGTCTGCCAATTGTCCTTTCCCTTTTTCTCGGGAATCCATGGCGGCAACGTCTGGTTCAAATACGTTGCCAGCGTGAAAATATACGGTTCGTACATATTGCGCAGGCTGGTGAGCTTGCTGTCGGCGGCTTCCCCATCGTGAAGTTTCATGCCGTGTTCCGCGAGCACGCCGCGAATGTGGCGCAGCGTTTCCGGAGTGAGCCGTTCCTGGGGCAGCGCCTTCGGCGGGGTTCCAAACACCTGCGAAAGATCGGCGACGGCGTGCCGCGCAATGGCGAAGGTGAGCTCCGCCTGTTTTTCGCAAGCGCCTTCGACGCCCACCATGACCAACGAGCAGGTGTCCAGGATCGCGGTCAGCGAAGCCACCCAGGACTGGTTATCGTGTTGCGAGCGGAAATACGCCAGCACGGGATAGGAAAGATGGCTTTCCATCAGTTCGGCGGACCACAGTTCCCAGTCTTTGAGCAGGCCGGCCAGAGCTTCTTGACCGTACTCGTAACTATGACGGCGGAGAAGCTCGCCGGCGGACGGCGGAGTTCCGGCGCGCGAATCGAGCAACGAAATATTTACTTCTCGCTTCGAGAAGGAGCCGTAGATAAAGGGCAGGTAGCCGATGATGGCCGCCAGAAAGCCGAATCCGAAGCCTCCTTCGGTGACGACCAGCGCGCGCGAGAGGCCGGAGCGGGGAACCACATCGCCGAGGCCGAGCGTGAAAAACGTTGTGCCGCTCAGATACACGTCGGTGAGAAAACCCGGCTGCCCGCCCGTAATGATAACCGCCGAACCCGCGCCGAACTGCATCAAGCCGAAACTGAACACGAGGCCAACCGCCCATACGCCGATGAGCACGAGCAGCGATAGCGGTCCGTAAAAGCCGAGAAACGATTCGCGGCTCTTGCGAGAGGACACCAGCCCCGCGATAAATTTCCAGATCGTCCAGGTGGTCTTGAAGAAAAGACGCGTGAAGCGGAATTTTCGCGTGACGCGCCGCGGGAGGATGATCGATTCAAAGGCATCCCACACCACGATCAGAAAGATCGCCACACCAGCGCCGAAAGCGATCGGAGAAGGAATCATGTGCGGCATAGTGTTTGCTTGGCGCGGCTCGCGAGCGCTTGCAATGTATTACGATTCCAGCTTGGCGCTGACGGTGATTTCCGCTTTGAAAAGTTTGGAAACGGGGCAGCCGGTTTCCGCGCCTTTTACCGCCGCATCGAATTTGGCTTTGTCCGCGCCGGGGATGTGCGCCACGAGGTCGAGATGGCTCTTGGTGACCTCGAAACCTTCTCCCACTTTTTCGAGCGAGATCGTCGCCGTGGTTTCCAGTTTCTGCGCCGTCATGCCCGCGCCGCCAAGCTGCGCGGAGAGCGCCATGGTGAAGCATCCGGCATGCGCGGCCGCCAGCAGCTCCTCGGGATTCGTCCCTACGCCGTTTTCGAAGCGCGTGCTGAAGGAATACTGCGTTTGCTTCAGGACCCCGCTGTCGGTGGAAATCGATCCCTTACCGTCCTTCAGGCCGCCTTGCCAGACTGCCGATGCTTTGCGTTGCATGATTCTTCTCCTTCGGAATTTTCGTTCCATTCATCTGCTGAGAATTCGATTCGCGGATGCCTTGGAAGGGTATATTGAGAAAATGAAGATGTCGAGACCCGCTCGCGAATGCGCATGACAGGCATCGTGGAGCAAATCGCGCACCGGCCGTGGCCGCTGCCCGCCGGTCCCTGGGTGATGGCGCAGACCTGGCATGACTTGCTGTTCGCCCACTGGCCGATTGCGACTGCGGCCCTGCGGCCGCAGTTGCCCGCGCAGTTGGAAATCGACACGTTTGATGGGCAAGCCTGGCTGGCGGTCGTGCCGTTTCGGATGTCCGGCGTGCGCCTGCGTGCGACCCCTGCGATGCCCTGGCTCTCGAGTTTTCCTGAATTGAATGTGCGCACCTACGTCACGATACGTGGAAAGCCTGGCGTCTGGTTCTTCAGCTTGGATGCGGGCAATCCGCTTGCCGTCGCCATCGCGCGAGCGTGGTTTCATTTGCCTTATTTTCGCGCGCGAATGTTTTGCGCAGAGAACGACGGATGGATTCACTATCGCAGCGAACGCACGCATCGCGGTTCAACCGCCGGAGCGCTGCAATCGCAGTATCGGCCGATTGGGGAAGTCTTCTCCGCAAGGCCCGGCACGCTCGAGCATTTTCTGACCGAGCGCTACTGCCTCTATACCACTGATGCGCTCGGCCAACTCATTCGCGGCGAAATTCATCATCCCCCGTGGACGCTACAGCTCGCGGAAGCTTCCTTCACGCCAAACACAATCGCCCAAGCCTCCGGATTCACGCTTCCGCAATTCCCAAGCCCATTGCTGCATTTCGCACGCCGGCAAGAGGTGCTCGTTTGGCGGCCCCGGCGAATCGCTTGAACGAACCCCCGCTCACCATTTGTGAAAAACAAAAAACGCTCCCAGCACGATGCAAGCGAATCCCGCCGCGTAATTCCAGCGGAATTTCTCGCCCAGATACAAAACCGAAAAAACCGAGAAGACGGACAGCGTGATGACTTCCTGAATGGTCTTCAGTTGCGCACCATTGAATTCATAAGACCCCATGCGGTTCGCCGGCACCTGAAAGCAGTATTCAAAGAAGGCAATGCCCCAACTCGCCGGAATGACCTTCCACAGCGCCTCGCTCCGGTATTTCAGGTGCCCGTACCACGCAAACGTCATGAAAATATTGGAAACGGTCAGCAGCAGGATGGTTCGCACGGTAGTTCGATACTCCTTCGCGTATTTTCCTCAATGCTTCGGATGATTTAGCGAATACGGGCGGGCCACAGGCCGCGAACGTAAACATCGTTGTCGATCACTCGGTAGTAAACCAGCCATTCTCCCGCCACAAACCAACGATGGCGCCGGAAGCGCCGGCTTTTCGTTCGCACGGGATACATACGAGGAAACAATGTAAGCGCCGGAAATTTTCCCAGGATCTCTTCTCGGGCTCGCTCCGGAAGTTCGCTGAAAAGTTCCCAAGCTGTCCTGGTCCAAATGACCCTGCTTTTCACCGCTTGCTGCTCTTTGCTCGCCTGGCTCGGGACTGTTTGACCACTTCGCTGTGCGGGATCACCTTTCCGGCTCTAATGTCCGCGTCGGACTCCGCCATCATTTTTTGAAACGCAGGGTCCGCTTCGATCTTGTCGAGGCGCTCTTCCATATCGGCATAGAGCTGAATAGCTTCACGGACGACCATGCTGCGGTTGCCCGCGCGGTCGGAGGCAAGCTCGTCGAGAAGCTTGTTTGTTCGCTTATCAAGCACAAATTGATGCCGCATCGGTGGCCTCCAGCCTCTAATTTAAGTCCGCAGTGTGGCGTGGTCAACATCATTCATGAACAGTGTTGAATCACACTTGTGGCTGCCAAAAGCGGACAGGCTAGACGTTCAGCGTGAGGGAGACGAGGTCCGGGCGCGAGGACGGAGGAAGCGGCGGCATTTTCGAACGGTCCACGCGGTTGTAGGCGGTGTCGCGTTCCACGGGAACGCGGCCGGCGGCGCGGATCAGCCGCTCAAGCTCGTGGCGCGAAGTAAACTCCGAGGTGACCGCGCCGGCATCGTGATAAATCTTTTCTTCGACCACCGTTCCATCGAGGTCGTTGGCACCGAACCGCAGCGCGATCTGCGCGATGCTCGGCGAGAGCATGATCCAGTACGCCTTGATGTGCTCGAAATTATCGAGCAGCAACCGCGCCACGGCGATGTTCCGCAAATCGAGGTAGCCCGTCGTCTTGGGAATGTGCGAGAGCGCCGTATTTTCCGGATGAAACGCCAGCGGAATAAAAGTGACGAAGCCGTGCGTCTGGTCCTGCAATTCGCGCAGCTTAATGAGGTGATCGGCCCGCTCTTCTTCCGTCTCCACATGCCCGTAAAGCATCGTGGCATTCGACTTCAATCCGATTTCGTGCGCCTGCCGCGCAATGCTGAGCCACATCTGCCCGCTCACTTTGTGGTCGCAAATAATCTTCCGCACGCGCGGGTGAAAAATCTCCGCTCCGCCGCCAGGCAGCGAATCCACGCCCGCCTCTTTTAATTTAAGCAGCACCTCTTTGGCAGAAAGTTTCGCAATCCGCGCAAAGTAACCGACCTCCACCATCGTAAACGCCTTGAGGTGCACGCCCGGGCACCGCTGCTTCAGCCCGCGAATCATTTCCAGAAAATAGTCGAACGAAAGATCGGGGTGCAGGCCACCGACAATGTGGAATTCCGTCGCGCCTTCTCGCACGCCCTGTTCCGCGCGCTGATAAATTTCTTCCAGCGCAAAATTGTAAGCGCCCGGCGCATTGGGGTCGCGCCCAAACGCGCACAGCTTGCAATGCGCCACACACACATTCGTCGGATTGATATGCCGGTTCACGTTGTAATAGGTGATGTTGCCGTGGCGCTTCTCGCGCTCATGGTTCGCCAGCCAGCCCACCGCCAGCAGATCCGGCGAGCGGTACAGCGCGATGCCGTCGTCCAGCGACAATCGCTCTCCGCCGAGCACTTTGTCCGCGATCGGCTGCAATCTCTTGTCCGTAATAATCAATTCGCTCATTTTGAATTCGCCGAAACTTTCAAACGCGCCATAGCGCCACCGCCGCGCCCCAGCACACCAGAAACGACATACTAATATAACCGTTCATCGCAAAAAACGCAGCGTCCAGCTTGCTCAGGTCGTCGGCCTTGACAAGGGAATGCTCGTAAGCGAGCAACGCCGTAACCACGGCGATTCCGAGCCACGCAGGCCAGGGTAATCCGAAACTAAACGCCAGCCAGGAGAGCAGTGCGATGACACATAGGTGCATCATGCGCGCGATCCGCAGGGCATTGGCGATCCCGAATTTCTTTGGAACGGAAAAAAGTCCCGCGCCGCGGTCGTACTCGATGTCCTGGCAAGCGTACAGCACATCAAATCCGCCGACCCACAGCGTCACCGCCGCGCACAGAATGAGCATTCGCGTATCCAACCCGCCGGTAATCGCAATCCACGCCGCCGCCGGGGAAATCCCCAGCGCGAAGCCAAGAAAAAGATGCGACCAGTTGGTGAAACGCTTGGTGAACGAATAGAAAAAGAGAATCCCGAGCGCCAGAGGCGCGAGTTTGAAAGCCAAAGGATTCAGTTGCCACGCCGCTACAAAAAAAATCGCCACCGCCGCCGTCGTGAAGAGCCAGGCAAATTGCACCGACAGCGCCCCGGTCGCCAGCGCGCGCTGCTGGGTGCGCGGATTCTCGCGGTCGTAGCGAACGTCCGCGATGCGGTTCACGGTCATCGCCGCCGATCGCGCCGCCACCATTGCTACTATGACCCACAAAATCTGCCGTATCGTCGGCCAGCCACTTGGTGTCTGATGCGTCGCGCGCGCCGCCAGCAGCGCCCCGGTCAGCGCAAACGGCAGCGCAAACACGGAGTGCTCGAACTTGATCATTTCCAGAACGGTTTTGATGCGGTTGGCCATCGCTCAATTCCGCGTTACCTCACGCCTCCGCTTTTTTCGATGCCGGCGTTCCCGTCCAGCGGTACATCTGCTCCTGCGGCAAACCAATCTGCGCCAGCACGCGGCAGACGTATTGCGTCACGATGTCGTCGATGGTCTTTGGATGATGATAAAACGCCGGCACCACGGGCATGATCACCGCCCCGGCCTGCTGCGCCCGCAGCATATTTTCCAGATGAATGCGGTTGAACGGCGTGTCGCGCACGCACAGCACCAGCTTCCGCCCTTCCTTCAGCATCACATCCGCCGCGCGCGAAACAAGATCGTCGCTCAGTCCGCCCGCGATCGCTCCCAGCGTGCCCATCGAGCACGGAATCACGATCATCGAATCCACTTCGTAGCTTCCTGAAGCGATCGCCGCGCCAACGTCTTTATTCGGCAGCACCTCGAGCTTCGCGGCAGGTCGTCCCAAAATGCGGTTGGGCAACTGCTTCAAATCGCCCGAAGTGATCCCCAACTCTTCCGCAAACAGCCGCTGCCCCGCTTCCGTCACCACCAGATGAACGCGCGCAACTCGCGCATCCGCTTCCAGCAATTCGAGCGTTTTTTGCGCCAGAATGGCCCCGCTCGCTCCACTCACACCTACGGTCACGATTTGTGGTTTTTCTTGCGGCATATACTTTGCGCGGGTAAGTTCAGTCTCGCAGCGCCGTATAGCCAAGTCAAGCCAAGCCCAGGCGCCTGTGCAATGATAGAATTCGCGGCGGTCAGACGAAATGGATCAGCAGGAATTACGGAAACTTCTGGAATCGGTGAAGGCTGGAGCCGTGACTCCCGGCGGCGCCATCGAGCGCTTGAAGCATCTGCCCTTCGAGGACTTGGGTTTTGCCAAGGTCGATCATCACCGCGCATTGCGCCAGGGATTTGCCGAAGTGATTTTTGGCAAGGGAAAGACACCGCGGCAAGTGGCGGAAATTGTCCGCGCCATGCTGCGCAAGCAAGATGCCCGCCACAATATTCTCGTCACCCGTGCGGACTCCAAAATCTTCGCCGCCGTCAAAAAAATAAGCCGAGCCGCAAAGTTCCATCCCTTGCCGGGCGCCATCACCATCGAGCGCAGCCGCCAAATCACCGGCAAGGGAACCATCCTCGTCGTTTCCGCGGGCACCAGCGACATTCCGGTTGCCGAAGAAGCCCTGCTCACCGCCCGCATGATGGGCAATCGCGCCGAGCATCTTTATGACGTCGGCGTCGCCGGAATTCACCGCCTGCTCGAACACCGACAAAATTTGACGCAAGCCCGCGTGATCATCTGCGTTGCTGGAATGGAAGGCGCCCTGCCCAGCGTCGTCGGAGGCCTCGTCGCCGTTCCGGTCATCGCCGTGCCCACCAGTGTCGGCTATGGCGCCAGCTTCGGCGGTGTCGCCGCGTTGCTCGGCATGCTCAACAGTTGCGCCTCCAACGTCACCGTCGTCAACATCGATAACGGCTTCGGCGCCGCCTGCGTAGCCTCCTGCATCAACCGTCTCTGAAAATAAGGATCAGCGTTGTACCGCGCCAGCGGCTACGCGGGCCGCATCACTTCGCTCATCAATTGATGGGTGTTTCCTTCCGAGTCCTCGAACGCCGACATCCACAGATCGTATTTCGCCATCGCCGCAATCAAGCGAGGCGCCGCCACAATCTTCACCCCCTGGTCGACAAGCCGTTGATGCCCCGCGTTGATGTCCGGCACGCGGAAGTACAGGATGGAACTCGGGTGGTCCAACTCCGGCGTCTCCGCGCGCCCCAGCAGCAGCCGCACCCCGCCGCAATCCATAAACGCCATGCCCGGCGCCGTGAACAGTAGCGGCAACCCCAGCACGTCGCGGTAAAATGCCGTGGCCCGTTCCAGGTCCTGCACGATGATGCAAATTTGGCCGATTCCCGTGATTCCCGGGTTGCTGGTTGTCGTGGTCATGACCGGTTGCCTCCCATGGGAAAAGTAGTTAGCATAGCTAACTAAAATCCATGAAACTTGTCAAGCCCCAAAAAAGCGCCGGCTCCGCGGTCACCGATATCGCCGACCGCCTGCACTCCGCCGCCATTCATCTCTTGCGCCGCCTTCGTGTCCGCGACCGCGAATCCGGCATCGGCCCTGCCCAGCTTTCCGCTCTTTCCGTCCTGGTCTTTGGCGGTCCCAGATCGCTCGGCGAATTGGCCGACGCCGAGCAAGTGCGTCCTCCGACCATGAGCCGCATCGTCGCCGGGCTCGCACGCGCGCGCCTGGTGCGCCGCGAAGCTACCGACGACAGGCGCCGCGTGCGCCTCGCCGCCACCGCCAAGGGCGAGAAGATTCTCTGGCAGGGACGCCGGCGCCGCGTGGAATCCCTGGCCGCGGCCTTGTCGCCCCTCACGAAACAGGAAATTCTTCGGCTCGACGAATTCACCCAGCTTTTGCGGCAAATTATCGGAAAGCTCTAGCGGG
>Ga0209447_10000457_pt1 | contig 11149 bp, 13 predicted proteins | sample BogFormECP04_OM3_FD_188243 | JGI IMG/M metagenome (GOLD analysis project Ga0209447, IMG submission 188243) | Bog forest soil microbial communities from Calvert Island, British Columbia, Canada - ECP04_OM3 (SPAdes) (version 2) | ecosystem: Environmental > Aquatic > Freshwater > Wetlands > Bog ... | reverse complement strand
CTCGAGCGGCCGTCGCGACCTGAATTTGCGCAGCGTGTGGATTCACAATCTAGGTGACGCGCTCTCGAACGTCGCGATCGTCATCGGCGCGCTGGCCATTCGTTACACCGGCACCAGCTGGGCCGACCCGGTGATCGGCATCGCCATCGGCGCGATGGTGCTGTGGTCCGGCATCGGCATCCTGCGCGAGAGCACGCACATCCTGCTGGAAGGCCTGCCGCGCAGCATTGCCCTGGAAGAAGTCGCGCGGGCCATGCTGCGCATCGAAGGCGTGCAGGAAGTTCACGACATCCATATCTGGACGCTAGGCACTGACCTCAACGCGCTCTCCTGCCACATCTGCATCCCGGACATGCACATGGAAGAAAGCGAAAAAGTTCTGGCGAAAATCCACGAAGTCCTCGATCACGATTTCCAGATCACCCACACCACCATCCAATTCGAACGCGCCGGACTCCCAGCCGATGCCGGCCTCTATATGCCGGAACCGATACGCCGTTCCGAAAGTTAGCAGCGCCGCGATTCGTCGCTTTACATTCGCCAGGCTCGCCCGCCCGCTTCAGAGTCTGTGTGGCAACCACTGTTTCGCGTCAGGGCACGACTTTACAGGTTGCGGAAAAAGGCTTCCAACCGTTTCCTCAGGGGCTGAAGCCCATCGCAAGCCAAGCACTTATTGTCGGAGCTAAAGCTCCGACCCCCTGAAAAGCCGACTTTTCCGCAAGCTGTTTAGCCGTGCCGCAACTGCTGCAAAATCAGGGTGGCTTCAGCCGCAGTGGCCGTGAATTTCGAGTTGCCACACAGACTCTTCAGTCCGTAGGGGCGCTGCTTGCTGCGCCCCAGCTTGCCCGAGCTTCCACTTTGCGGCGAATCCGTAGGGGCACGGCATGCCGTGCCCTCCGTCGCAACTGCGGAGCATTTCGGGCGAGCTTGTGATTTGCTGGCTTCACATCAAAGGACGGAAAATCCGCAAGAACTCTTCGCAGTCGTTACAGAGGAAGCTGCATCGGGGTCCCGTGCTCTTGATTCACGCGCTGGGTGGCATCCGCATCCAGAATTTCCGCGGATATGGCGAGACGCCGGCCTTCCGGCGTGATGTAAATCACTTGGCCTTGCGTCATGGTGAACGCTACCACGTCCAGATGGCTGCCGTCGCGCAACACCAGCGTCAGCGTGCCCACGTCCGGCAACGGTTCCTGCTGCTCGGCTTCCTGCGGTTCCGGCACGGGCGCCGCCACGCTCAATTCGCCGCGCACATCATTCCGATTCTCAGCGCGTTCGTGCCGCCGATCCTGGTCGCTCCCAGCTTGCTGATCATCCGCCGTGGCCTGCTGGTCATCGCCCTGCGGGTCGTCTTGCTCCACCGCTTGCTGTGGCTGGTCCGCTGCGGCATCGCCAGGCGATGCGTAATAATATCCGCCGACTCCGAGCAGATAAGCTACCCGCGGCGTACCAACAGGCGTGAAAACCGGCGGCGGATTATGACGAGGACCCAATGGTTTGCCGATCGGCGCGAATACTCTGTTGCCTGCGTTCTGATTTCGCAGCGCTGAAGAAGATGAAGAAGACAATCCCGCATGTCGCGAAGGCACGTCTGCGGCATGTTCCGTCGCGCGCGCTCGAACCGAGGAGTTGCCTACAGGAACTGTGGTGGGAAGCGCCGAAGATGTGCGCACGACGCTGGCAGCGTGCGGCGCACCAGCAGAAACGGCGACAACATGGCCGCCGGACGCCGCGAATCCGCCGGACCCTCCGCGCTGCGCCATGACGACAGACGGCATCGCCAGCCCAAGCACTCCAGCCAATCCGATCAGCAACCGCGGTTTCATGCTCTTCTCCGCTGCGCCCTATCCATATGACGCTGCAAACCATCCGCCGGTTGCCGGTACTTTACCACCATCCGCCGCGCGCCGATTCTTCTTCCTTTCTCACACCAACCGGGCACTTATCGGCTCGGGCTCTGGAAGAGACTCCCGATTCAGCGATACGCAGTCGAGCGCACAAACTCCGCACGACGGTGGGTGTCAGGACTTCTTCGTCAGGCATCTCCATATTTTGGGCCTGACGCCCGTGAACGCGGCCGTGTATACTCCGCACCATGGCCGTTGGTTCCGATCTTGCCATGCTGATCTCCGAAATCGACGCGAACTTGAGTCACGCCGATACCATCGCCCACGGTCTTTCGAACGCGCAATTCAACTGGCGCCCCGAGCCCGGCCGCTGGTCCGCCGCGGAGTGCTTCGGGCACCTGAACATGGGGAATGGCTCCGCCCTCGCACCCCTGGAAGCCGCTATCCGCATGGGGCGCGAGCGCAACCTCACCGGCGAGGGCCCCTTCGCCTACGGCTGGCTGTTCCGCAAGTGGATTGCCAGCCAAGATCTGCCGGTCAAGCGCAAGTTCAAAGCCGCGAAAATCACCACGCCGCCGCCCGAGGCGGACATGGATGCGACGCTGGCCGAATACCGCCGCATCTCGGCAGAGGTCCGCCGCCTGGCGGTGAGCGCCAACGGCCTCGATCTCGCCCGCGTAAGGGCGGTTCTGCCCCTGCCGGCTCTGCTGCGGCCCTTCGTGAAGATGCCCCTGGGCGCGTGGCTGGCTCTTATCACCGTGCACGACCGCCGCCACCTGTGGCAGGCCGAACAGGTTCGCCAGCACCCGGCGTTTCCGGCAGGGTAGGCCTGATACTATGGGTCGAACTTCCGATGCAGGTTCGAGCGGTTGTGTTCGCCGGAGCCCTGCTGCTGTTATATGGCACAAGCGCACCCGGCTGGCTACCTCCCCGAAAAGTCAAAGTAGCCCACTACCCGAAATTGGGCTTGGCTTTTCCCTGCACCCCGGATGTGCTATAAACGTGCGTCCGAAGGACTACTAGAAATGGGACAGCCGGAAGTCGTAGTTTCGAAGGCGCAAGCAGCGGAAACGGAAGTCAGCAATCGCGAGCCGCAGCCGGAGCCTTCACAGTATTGTCCGCGATGTTCGGCCCGGCTGGAGCAGCGCAGTTGCAAAATGCTCTGCGCGTCTTGCGGCTATTACATGTCCTGCTCGGATTTTTACTGAAGAGAAAGATCGCCGCCCGCGGGCAGTGACTTCTCGGTTCCACAGGTTCCAAATCGGATTTCGAATTTTCCAGGAGGCGCGAACGTGGCACTCAGAATGGTTGACAACGAAGTGAATGGCGTGACGGTGCTGGAGATCGAAGGGCGCATCGTGCTGGGCGAAGAAAGCAATGCCTTCCGTGAGAAGGTTAAGAGCCTGCTCGCCGCCGGCAAGAAGCAGATCGTGCTGAACCTGGCCCAAGTCGGCTACATTGACAGCGCCGGTTTAGGCACCCTAGTAGCCACCTTCCACAGCGCTCGCTCGCAAGGCGCCGTTCTGAAGCTGGCCAATCTCGGCTCGAAGTTCAAGGAAGTGCTGCAGGTCACCAAGCTGATGACCGTGTTCGACACCTACGACAACGAAGCAGCGGCAGTCGCCAGCTTCGCCAAGTAGTTTTTCTCCACGCTGATTGTAATGTGGTTGTAGGGGCGGGTCTCAGACCCGCCCCTACGAGCAACACTCGGACGAATCATTTGCCGCTTCGTGCATCCGCCTGCCCCGCCACGCGCCCTTCCACCTGATAAATCGCGATTCCGCTCAATAATTTCGGATAGAAGTCCGTGGACTTCTGCGGCAGCACATCTCCGCCCAGCGCAATGTCAGCCACCTGCTGCACGCGCACCGGATTCAGCAGGCACGCCAGTTGCGCCTCTCCGCGATCCACCGCCGCCAGCGCCACATCCATCTCGCGCTCATAACCCACATTCTTTTCCGCAGCCACTGCTTCCGCGCCAATCCCCAGCCCGCGTTCCAGTATCAGCCGGTGCAGCAACACCACGTCCAGCCCGCGCTGCGCCTCCGAAACATCCGGCAGCATCGCTTCCAGATCAGCATCACGGCGCAGCAAAAAGATATAGAACGCGCCGCCGCCCGGATAAATGCCAATCGCGCGCCGTCCGTGATTCGTTCCCTCGAAATCCTTGCGGAATTCGGCGTAAGCGCTGGCGCGTTCTTCCGGATTCTGAAACGGGTAGGAATACCAATCGAACGCCTGCGCCACGTTATTGCGGAACTTGTCGAAATCAAAATTGGCGACGTTGCGGATCAGCCGGTGCGTCGGCAGGATCGTCAAACCCTTCGAATGGGTGTTGACGAACGTCATCATCGCGAATTCCGCCGCCGCATAAGGATCATTCACGCCGGCGGCCGCCCGCGACTCATTGCGAAAATTCAAAGCCGTCTCGTAACGGTGATGCCCATCCGCGATGATCAGCTTCTTATCCGCCATCGCGCTCTGAATCCGGCGGATCGTCGCCACATCCGCCACCGGCCACAGCCGGTGCGTCACCCCGAATTCGTCATGCAATTCCTGCGGCGCGGATTTCTGCATGGTTTCTTCCAGCAAGTTGTCAATCAGCCGCGCCGGATCGTTGTAGAGCATGAAAAGCTGCCCCGTCTGCGCGTGCGTGTGCCGCAGCAGCTCGATGCGGTCCGCTTTCGGCGCCGAAAGCGTGCGCTCGTGCCGGAACACCACCTGCGCGTCGTAATCTTCCACTCGCCCCAGCGCGATAAAACCGATGCGCGTCTTGCGCGTGTGCGTCCCCGGCACCAGATATTCCTGCGAATAAGTGTAAATTCCCGGCGCCGCGTCCTGCACCAGAATTTTCTCGGCGATCCACTCGCGCACCTTCTGTCCCGCCCGCGTGTACACGTTATTTCCCGGCGAATCGTTCGCGGCAGCGCGTCCTTTCTCGATGGCAATCAAATTGTAAGGACTCGCCGCGTAATACTGCTCCTGCATCGCCGGCGTGATCTTGTCGTAGGGCTGCGTGAGGACTTTCTCCAGCGGCACGCGGTTGGTATCGTAGCGAAAGGCGCGAAAGGGTTGAATTTCAGCCATGTGGGCCTCGGGTGGCGGTTTCAGCAACTTGAGAAACCCTGATTGTACCAGCCGCCGCCGCACAATCCAAAAGTTCGCCATCATGAGGAGCGGAGTTTTTTTTGCCAGCCGCTAGAACTCCAGCTCGGCGATTTGCTTTAGCAAACGGATCAGCGTGGAAGCCTGTGCTGGGGTCAGTTCCTTACGAAGTTTATCTTCGGCTGCGCGGCGTTCTTTGACCAGCCTCTCGCGGTATCTGTTGCCTTTCGCCGTCAGTTGCACTAAAAGCGCTCTCCCCGTATCCGCCTTCCGTTCCGAGAGCAGACCCTCGTGAATCATTGTCTTGATCGCACGATGCACCACGGTCCGGTCAAATCCCAGCATCGTCGCGATCTGATTTTGGTTCAGCGCCGCTCCGCCGCGCAGCGTGGACATGATGAATCCGCGCGTTGCCGAACATTTGGTTTTTTGCTCCAGCCTCTTGCCGATCGCAAAATACGCCGACGCCAGATGGACCAACACTGAATCTTTCAGGATTTCTTGCGGGATCAGTTTTTTATCGACAATGATCATACGATGCGCACCGTCTCTTCCAGCGGCCTGCGCCACTGCGGCTGGTCCACATGCTGCGCCGATTTTTTCCCGATGGCGATGACCATCACAATCTCATGATCTTTGCCCGAAAGCCCCAGCAATTTCCCCAGGCGCCGCCCGTCGAATCCTTCCATCGGACACGTATTCAATCCCAGCGCCTCCGCTGCAATCATCAAATTCTGGCAAGCCAGTGACGCGCTCTTCGTGGCCCACTTAAACATGCCCTGGCGCGCGACTGGAAGCGTGCCCATCGTCTTCCACAAATGCACCACGCGCAGAATCGTCCATTTCAGCAGCCCGAACACGCCAAACCAGCCCTGAATGAAGAACCATTTCCCGAATTTGGCCCGCTGCTCGAACTCCGCAATTTTCTTCGCCGGAAGGCCCGCGCTGCGCATCCAGGCGAGTTCGCTTTCCGTCGTCGATTTCCAAGATCCGATGTCCGCTACTGCGACAATTAATGCTGACGCAGTCGCCGCAGGGCTCTGACCGAAGCAAAGCCGCGCGGCCGCGCTCCTGATTTCCGGCGTCTCCACCCAATAGAAGCGGTAGGGCTGGATGTTAAAGCTCGAAGGCGCAAGCCGGGCCGCCTGCAGAATCTGTGCGCGCGTGTCCGCGTGAATTTCCACCGGGTCGAACACCTTGATGGCCCTTCTTTGCAAGATTGCTTCCAGAACATGGCTCATGTGCGACCTCCATGTTGCTAGTACAACATACCTATGTTGCAGATGCAACATGAAAGATTCGCGCCGCCGCTGCCGTGACAATTCCTACCCCGCCGCATAAAATGAATGGGTCGAACGAGAATTCCACGCGAGGTTCCCGCAACAGATGGCGGAAAATAACGGCCGTTTCTCCGGCGTGCGCGCCCTGATCTTCGATCTGGACGGCACGCTGATTGATTCCCAACTCGACCTGGTGCTCTCCGTGAACGCCATGCTCGAACACATGGGCCGCGAACCCCACGTGCACGAGAAAATCTGCAGCTTCATCGGAAATGGCGCGCCGACGCTGGTGCGCCGCGCGCTAGGGGACGACGCCACGGAAGCGGATGTCGAAAAAGGCCTCGCCTATTTTCTGCAATACTATCGCGCGCACATGCTGGACAACACCGACGTCTATCCGGGCGTGCGTGAAGCTCTCGCGCAACTCCAGAAATATCCCATGGCCGTGCTCACCAATAAGCCCGTGCACTTCAGCCGCGCGATTATTGATGGCCTGAATCTTTCGCGCTATTTCCGCTACGTGTACGGTGGCAATAGCTTCGAAACCAAGAAGCCCGACCCGCAAGGCGCGCAAATCCTGCTGCGCGAACTGCAAGCCGCGCCACACGAAGCCATGATGGTGGGAGACTCCGATGTGGACATCAAAACCGCGCGCAACGCCGGAATGCACGCCTGCGGCGTGACCTACGGCTTCGGCACCGAAAGCCTGCGCGCGCATCCGCCCGACATAATGCTCGATAGTCTGAGCGATCTGCCCGCGCATCTAGAATGATTTCTGAATTCCACCGAACAGAATTTCGCTAAGTCTTGGCGTAAGTGTTCTTGTACCACTCCCAAGTCCGCTTCAATCCCTCTTCGAACAACACCCGCGGCTCGTAACCCAGAATTGTCCGCGCCAGCGAAACATCCGCCTGCGAATCGCGTATGTCGCCATTGCGCGGCGCATCATACTTCGCACGAATCGTTTTCCCCGTAATCTCCCCGAGCAGTTTCAGCACCTGATTCAACGTGATCCGCGCCCCCGTTCCTCCGTTGAACACTAATCCCGAAGCTCCGGGGGCTTCGCAAGCGCGCAGCGTCTCGTCCACAACATTTTCCACATAAGTGAAATCGCGCGATTGCTCGCCGTCGCCGAAGATCACTGGCGCCTGTCCTTCGATCACCGCCAGCATAAATCGCGAAAGCACGCCGGAATATTGCGAAGTAGGATCCTGCCGCGGCCCAAAAACATTGAAGTAACGGATGCAAGCATTTTCCAGCCCATACACTCGCCCAAAAACCTGCGCATACATTTCGCCCACATATTTCGTCACGCCGTATGGCGAAATCGGCTGCGCCGGCATCGTTTCCACTTTCGGTAGCGTCGGCGTCTCACCATAAGCCGAGGAAGAAGCTGCGAAAACAAACCTGCGCACCTGCGCATCCCGCGCCGCCACCAGCACATTCAACGTCCCGTCAATATTCACGTGATTCGATTCCAGCGGATTCAGCACCGAGCGCGGCACCGAAGTCCGCGCCGCAAGGTGAATCACATAATGCACGCCTTTGCACGCCGACTGCACCGCGGCTAAATCAGTAATCGTTCCGATGTGCAAATCAATCTTGTCGCGCACCGCCGCCAGGTTCGCTTCCTTGCCTGCGGAGAGATCGTCCAGCACCACCACTTCCTGGCCACGCCTGACGAGCTCATCTACCATGTTCGAGCCGATAAATCCCGCGCCGCCCGTCACCAGATAACGCATTCTGAAAATCCTCCCGCAGAGCACCAGCGCAACAGCGCAAGGCATGGCCGCACATCAATTGCTGCGGTACGGCTGACTATATCCTCGCCGCTTGCGAACCGGCAACCTCCAGCACCAGAATAGATGGCTGTAGCGCAATTTGCGCAAGTCCAGAACGTAGTCGCATCAAGGAAGGTCGCTCGTCCGCCGGACGACTTTATGAAATCGCATCATCGCGCAACCGTCGCCAGCCGGCTCAGCATCGTCGTATTCATTTTCATTTGTAGCAGTGTTCTTGCCACCGCTCGTTCCGCGCGTCCTCGCGCCGATACAAAACAAGTCCGCTCCGCCGCTTTCGGCGAGGCAATCTCCACCAGTAAGATCACCACCCTGGAACCCCCAATGCCATTCCGCGCCGGCGAAATTCTAAATTATCGCGTCGCATGGGCCATTTTCCCGAATGCCGCCGCGCTGCAAATGGACGTAGTCGAGCGCCGCAATCTTCTCGGCTGGCAAACCTGGCACTTTCGCGCTTCCGCGCACTCCCAATCTCCCGCGCGCGCGCTTTTCGAGGTGGACGATCAATTCGATTCCTACACCGACACCAGCACGCTCGAAAGCCATCAATACGAACTGTACTTGAATGAAATGGGCTCGCGGCAGAACGAAGTGCTGCACCTCGTGCCCGTTGGGCAATCCAGCCGCGGCACTGTCGCGCCGGTGCTGGTGCAACCCGGCACGCGTGATCCTCTCGGCGCTTTCTACGCGCTGCGCGCCGTGGATTGGCAGCGCACGCCGGAGTTTCGCGTCCCCGTTTACGACGGCAGCGATTTATATGAAGTCCGCGCGCGCCAGGTGGCTGCGTCGGAAGCGGTGGCGGTGGATGCGGGCAATTTTCAAGCTACGAAAATATCACTGCGCCTTTTCGAGCACGGCAAAGAAGTTCCACACGCCAGTTTCCTGGTGTGGTTTGCGCACAATGCCGCGCGCACGCCCGTGCTGGTGGTCGCGGAAATGCCTTTGGGGAATGTTCGCGTGGAACTGGTGGCTGCGCCCAAGTAAGTGCGGTTCAGCGCCAAAACACACTGCGGATTAATCTTCGGGCACGACCCAATCATCCGGCGGAAAATCAATTTGCCAGAAAGTGCGCGAAGGCTTCACGAACTCGACGCCCATCTGCGCTTTTCCAGTCTGCGCCGCGCCCACATACACGATGCGGCATTTCTGCGTGTGCTGCGTGGCTTTATTCGCCAGAGTAACTTCCTGCGCGGCGGCTACGCGCGCGGCCAGCGATATCAGCGCGCCATGCGCGTTCACCACCAGCGTGCGCGTTTCTTCCTCGAAATCCTGGTTGGACGCATTCTTGCCCGTCACCGTAATCGGCACGCTCAGCAGCACGCGCATGCTACGGCGGCGCCCCGGATCCAGTAATAGCGGCTCACTATCCGTCTGCGGTTTCGTGGTCGTTGCTCGCATACCAGTACCATAAGTTTTGATTCCGCTCCGGGCAATGGAACTATCTTCCCATGTTCGAAAACACAACTTCCCCCTGTTCGTAGGTACAGGCGAAAATCCGGCGCAGAAGGTTTCGTGGACTTAACCCGAGGAATGCGGAGCACGCGGTTCAACAGCTTGCGGGAAAGATGCCGCGGGCTAGCAATGCACCACTTTTTCGCGGTTCTGCTTCACGTGCCGCGTGGCATTGCGCGTGTCCACCACCAGCTGGGAATTGCGCACGATCGCCTCGTAGTCGTAGCTGCTGTGGTCCGTCGCGATCAGCACGCAGTCGTAACTCGCCAGGCGCTCCGGCGAAAGCTCCACCGACTTCATATTGGAAAAATCGTAATGACGCATTTTATGCAGCGCCGGAAAATAAGGATCGTTGTAATCCAGCAGCGCCCCGCGCGCGCTCAGCAATTCCAGAAGCTTCAATGAAGGCGATTCGCGCAGGTCGTCCACGTCCTTCTTGTACGCCACGCCCAGCAGCAGAATCTTCGAGCCCTTCACGCTCTTTTCATGTCCGTTCAGAGCCGTTACCAGCGCGTCCACCACGTTGTAAGGCATGGCGGTATTAATCTCGCCCGCCAGCTCGATGAAGCGCGTCGCAAAATCGTATTCCCGCGCTTTCCAAGATAAATAATACGGATCCACCGGAATGCAGTGCCCGCCCAGCCCCGGCCCGGGGTAAAACGGCATGAACCCGAACGGCTTGGTCGCGGCGCTGTCAATCACTTCCCATATATCCAGGTCCATGCGCAACGAAAGCTGTTTCAGTTCATTCACCAGCGCGATATTCACGCAGCGAAAAATATTTTCCAGCAGCTTCACCATTTCCGCCGCGCGCGTCGAACTCACCGGCACTACCTTCGATACGATTTGCGCGTAGAGCGCCACGGCCGCGCGGCCGCTGGCTGGATTGATTCCGCCAACCACTTTCGGAATCTGCGCCAGTCCGAATTGTTTGTTGCCGGGATCCTCGCGCTCCGGCGAAAACGCCAGGTAGAAATCGGTAGCCACATTCTCGCTGCCCGTCCCGCGTGCTAGCGGACACTTCAGCCCGCCCTTCTCCAGAATCGGCAGCACCAATTCTTCGGTGGTTCCCGGATACGTGGTGCTCTCCAGCACGATCAGCTGGTTGCGCTGCAAATTGGGCGCGATGGATTGCGCCGTTTTCTCGACGTAACTCAAATCCGGTTCGCGCCGCTCGTCCAGCGGAGTGGGCACACAGATCAGCACCGCGTCCATCTCGCGCAGCCGCGTGAAATCGGTGGTGGCGTCGAAGCGTTTCGCTTGCACGTGCTGTTTGATCTTGTCCGCGGAAATATGCTGGATGTAAGACTGCCCGGCGTTCAGCTTGGTGACTTTCGCCTGATCGGTGTCAAACCCCGTAACGCGCTGCCCCACGTCCGCAAACCGCAGCGCCAGCGGCAATCCCACGTAGCCGCAACCGATAATTCCGATCCTGATTTCTTTTCCCGCAAAAAATTCCGGCTGGCGATCCGCGGCCATCTCTCTCCCTCAGTGCTGCGAAATCAGGCAGCCACGCCCGGACGGGCTAAAGCCGCGATGTAAGACGAAAAATTACTATAGCAAGAATCCCAATCGGCAGATAGGCAACGGCATCGCTGGTAGTGCGTCAGTTTCCGATACCCGCACCGTCATTCACGTATAACGCATCGCACGAGTGCGTCGCGTT
>Ga0209447_10000456_pt1 | contig 11155 bp, 9 predicted proteins | sample BogFormECP04_OM3_FD_188243 | JGI IMG/M metagenome (GOLD analysis project Ga0209447, IMG submission 188243) | Bog forest soil microbial communities from Calvert Island, British Columbia, Canada - ECP04_OM3 (SPAdes) (version 2) | ecosystem: Environmental > Aquatic > Freshwater > Wetlands > Bog ... | reverse complement strand
ACGATCTCGCTCACCGGCACGCCTTGCGCGATCAGCAGCTCGCGCGCCTGCAGGCGCACTGCGGGCCAGCGCCGCACAAACGCGATTCCTCCAACGATCGCGCCCAGGCCGCCGAGCGCGACCGTCCATGGCGCACCAATTGCGCCCGCCAGCGCTCCTGAGAGCAGCGAACCAATCGGCGCCATGCCCATGAACATCATGGTGTACATGGCCATCGCCCGCCCGCGCAGTTCGTCGGGCACCATCGCCTGAATCAGCGTGTTCGAACCCGACATTTCCAGCATCACCGCGTACCCTACTGGAATCAGCAGTGCCACGGACAACCAGAATGATTTGGAAAACGAAAATAGGATCAACGAAACGCCGAAGCCGATGGCCGAGAGACCGACGACGCGCCCCAGGCCGCGCAAGCTTCGCCGCACGGCTAAAGTAAGAGCGCCGAACAGCGCGCCAACTCCTGCCGCGCCCATCAGAATCCCCAGGCCATGCGCGCCACGATGCAGCACGCGATCCGCGAAAATCGGCATCAGCACGGAATAGGGCACGGCCACGAGACTGACCAGCCCAATCAACAGGGCCAGCGCGAGCATCGGCGCGGTGTCCCGCACGTAACGGAATCCTTCGACGATATGCTCGAACGGCGACGAACCTTTCGGCGCGGTGCGCAGCGGCCCCAGCTTCATCAGCAGCAGTCCGATGATTACGGCGATGTAACTCACGGCGTTCGCGAAAAAACACCAGCCCTCGCCGATGCGCGCCACCAAAATCCCCGCGATCGCCGGGCCGATTATCCGCGCTCCATTGAACATCGAGGAATTCAGCGCGATTGCGTTCATCAAATCTTCGCGCACCACCATTTCGATCAGAAAGGATTGCCGCGCCGGCACGTCGAATGCGTTCACCACCCCCAGCAGCGCCGCCAGCACCACGATCTCCCACACTTTTATTACGTGAAGAAGAGTCAGCACCGCCAGAATAAATGCCAGAATCATCGAAGCGACCTGCGTGCCAATCACCACGCGATGACGGTTCAGGCGATCCGCCGCCAATCCTCCGAGCGGCGCAAACAAAAAAATCGGTATCTGCCCCGCGAAGCCCACCACACCCAGCAGCAGCGACGATCCCGTGATGCGATATACCAGCCAAGCCTGGGCCACCGTTTGCATCCAGGTGCCGATCAGCGAAATCATCTGGCCGCTGAAGAAAAGCTGGAAATTGCGGTGGCGCAAGGAACGCACCATGTCGCGAAATCGCGAGCGCACTGCCGGTGCGGCTGGCGACGAAGGCGTTGTTGTGTCCGCAGTTGCCATCATTTCAATTGTACGACGCAATCTTCCGCCGAGGCGGCGCGTTTCCACCCGACGGCCTCTCGGCAGCAGTCCATTGTGGCCGTGTTTGTAGTTGCCGTTGTAGCGGCGGTGCCGCTTCGCGGGACCGCCATCGATCGCAGGCGCAATACCGATGGCGTCCGCCGCGGCGGACGCCGCTACGAATGCTCACCCAACACCCTTCGAAAGCTACTGCTGCGGATGCGGGGCGCTCTCCGGCTGCTGCGGCCCAGCAAGCAATCGGCTGCAGGCGCGCAACATGCGGCGGTACGGCCAAACTTTATCGCGAAACAAGATTTCACCTTCGCGCGGCTTGGAGTAATACCAGCGCGTCAACAGCGCCAAATGGTCGTGCAAATCTGGCGACGCGGCGCGCAACCCATAACGCGCCCGCGGATTCCTTTCGCGCGTCACAACCTCCGATTCTTCTTCGTCGCGTTTCTGCGCGCGCCCACTGGCCGCCACTTCGCTTCCGTCGCCGTTCCATCCCGGCTCCAGCGCATCCTTCAGAATCGCTTCCACCGAGCGCGGCTCGCTGGAAATTTCAGCAAAGCGCAAAAACACAGGCTCCTCCAGCATCCCGCCGCGCACTGGAAACACCGCAATCGTATGCGGTTCCGCCGACCGCTGCAGAATCACCAGATCCAACTCCTCAATCCTTCGCGCCAAATCCGGCATCCCGCGCAGCACCACCGTCACTTTATCGAGTCGCTTGTGCAGCGCCGCCGCCCGCTCGAAATCCAGCGCCTCGCTCGCGGACGTGCGTTCCTGCGCCAGTTGCTCGGTGAGCGCCGTGCCGGTGGATTCCAGCGATTCCAGCAGGCGCCCGATTTCGACGTCATATTCCTCCTGCGTGCACCCCGCAAAACATGGCGCCAAGCACATTTTCATTTCCGAATACATGCAGCCGGGATATTCAGGGTCGCGCCGAATCTTGATCTGGCAGCGGCGCGTCTTGAAAAGGTCCAGAAAGCTTTCGCTGAAATCTTCCGCCGAGCGCCGCGAGCCGAACGGCCCGAAATAAAACCCTTCGTCGGCGCGAACCCGGCGCGTCACGTAACAGCGCGGATAGGAGTTGCGGAGGTTCACTTTCAACATGGCCGGCGGCCGCAGACGCATCAATTCGCGGTAACGGCTGGGGAAAAAAAAGCGGGCGTTCTGATAGAAAGCAAGGTTTTGCTCGAACTTCGATCCGGTGACACGATAGCGGATGCGCGCCGCCACCGCGCGCAGATTCAATTGTTTGGAAGCGCCTTCCGGCGCGCCGAGCAGTCGTTCCGCAGCGCGGCGTATGTCCGCCGTGCGCGCCAGATAAGGCTGCGCCGCAGTCCCAACCGCAGCCGAAACCGCGGCCCCTGCCCCGCGCATCTCCAGCAGGAAAATCCCAGGACGCGCGGGCAAAGCCGCAAAGAAATCGGCGGCGAAGTCCGCGAAAAATTCCAGTGCGCAATCAAGCTCAAGCATCGGTACGAGGATACACCGACGGTAAATCCAGCGCGAAGCCTGTGTGCACGCAAAGCGAAAAACGCAACCATGCATTTTTTGCGGGTGTCATCCCGAGCGCAGCGAGGGATCTGCCTTTCGCAAAAATGTTAGGGAAAAAGCAGATCCCTCCGGCAGAAGGCGCCTGCGGGATGACAATTCGAGCGTTTTTCCGCAACCTGTTCAGCCGCTCGGATTCTGCGCGATTTATGTCGTGGCCCTTCGACTCTGCCACAGGCAGGCTCTCAGGATGAACTAAAGCCACGCGATACAAAGACTGCCGTGTTCTCATACAGACTCTGAAGCCCCACCCTTCCGATCCAAGCCGTTCGGGATGTGGCTGTCAGTGATGAAGGTCCTTTTCAGTTCTCAGAAGCGATCAGGGAGCGAGCAGGGTCTTCCAGCGCTTCCAGGAGTCATCGCGGGCTGTCTTGTTTGCGTCGCCGGCCTCGGGCGCTTCGCCGGCGCGCATGAAACCGTGCCCGGCGCCGTCATAGGTCACGGGGTCGTAGGTTTTCCCGGCGGCTTTCATCGCGGTGATTGTGTCTGGAATTGTGGCGCCGATCCTGGCGTCGTTCCCCGCGTAGAAGCCGTAGATGGGCGTCTTGATGCGCGCCATCGCGTCCGTGGCGGGCGGCGGACCGTAGAAAACAAAAGCCGCGGAAAGATCACCGCGGTTGGTTGCGAAGCGGAAGCTCTGTCCGCCGCCCCAGCAGAATCCTGCGACGTACAATTTGCCGTTCGCGGCAGGGAGTTTCAAGGCGTAGTCCGCGGCGGCGTTCAAATCCGCTGTCACCTGGCCGGGATCAAGCTTGCTGACGGCCTCGGTGACGCCTGTGGGGAAATCTTTGGTGCGGCCGCCATTCGGGGCCATGCCGCTGAGCAGGTCTGGCGCGACGGCGATGTAACCCGCCGCAGCCACCTCGTCGGCAAGTTCCTGCGCCCAGTCGCTTAATCCGAAGATTTCGTGAATCACCAGCACCACGGGACGCTTGTCTTTCGATTCAGGGTAAACCACGAGCGTTTCCACGTTCCGGCCATCGTGCTTCACGGTGACCCACTCGCTGTGACGTGGCGATTTTTCGATTCGCTCCCGCGCCCAAGCCTGTGACCATTCCTGCGCGGCAATCGTTTGCGCGCCCAGCAACATCCCCATCACTACCATTATCATTCCTGCAAATCGCATCATGGCTCACCTCATCCTGAAATAGACCGAAGCTATATTAGTTGTGCGGCGGAACCGCAACAAGGCCATTTTCGGGCCGAAGTCTATTGACTTGCCGGGCGGCGCGGCCTATGTTTGCGGCGGTCATTTCCCACGGTCGGTACTCCCAAGAAATTTCCAGATGGAAGTTAACTCTACAAGCTGAACTACGGACGATCAGACCCAGGGAGGGTCACACATGAAGCGTGCCTTACAGTTTGCGGTGATTACGCTGTTAGCTGTCGCCGGTTCCTCGGCTCTGCAGGCGCAAAGCAATCCGCTGGTTGGAACGTGGAAGCTGAATCTCACGAAATCGAAGTATGATCCGGGCCCGATGCCCAAGAGCCTGACGCGCACCGTGGAAGCGCAGGGTGACGGCGTGAAATATACTTTCGAAGGAGTCGCCGACGACGGCAAGCCCATCGCGTACGGTTTCTCCGTGAAATTTGACGGTAAAGACAATCCCGCCTCCGGTTCGATGCCTTCTGCCGCTGACTCGATTTCCGCCAAGCGCATTGACGGCCATCATTACGTGGCAACGCTGAAAAAGGGCGGCAAGGAAGTTGGCACCTCCAAAGTGACAGTTTCGAAGGATGGAAAGGTCACCACTGTGGACTCAACCGGAACGACTGCGAGCGGCGCCAAAGAGCACGACGTGCAGGTTTACGACAAGCAGTAGTGCGCGAATCTTGCATTTCACAACCCCGAAATTAACGAGGCGATTCGCTCGAGGACGGCTCGGCAACGGGCCGCCTTTTTATTTTTGCGACGCACTCACCCCAAAAGCCTGAACCTTAGACGCGACCTACAAAGAAAACCCCTAATAACTCTTCAGGACCCAGGCAGCGATTACCAGACGTTGAATTTCACTGGTGCCTTCGTAAATCTCGGTGATGCGCGCATCGCGATAGGCCCGCTCGACCGGATATTCGCTGCTGTAGCCGTAGCCGCCGTGAATCTGCATGGCTTTGTGGGCCACGCGCGTGGACATTTCGCTGGCGAAGAGTTTCGCAATCGCCGCTTCCATGGAAAAGCGCGCGCCGGAATCCTGCTTCCAGGCCGCGCGGCGCAGCAGCAGGCGAGCCGCGTCAATTTCCGTGGCCATATCCGCCAGCATGAATTGAATGGCCTGAAAATCCGCGATGGGATGGCCAAAGGCCTGCCGCTGCTGCGCGTAGCTCAGCGCCGCTTCGAACGCGCCCTGCGCGATTCCGGTGGCCTGCGCCGCGATGCCGATGCGGCCGCCATCGAGAGTCGAGAGCGCGACCTTATATCCTTCGCCTTCCTCGCCGATGCGATTCCCGGCGGGCACTTCGCAATCGCTGAAGGAAAGCTCGGTGCAAGCCGTCGCGTGAATGCCGAGCTTTTTTTCTTCCTTGCCTACAGCGAATCCCGGGGTTCCTTTTTCCACCACCAGCGCCGTGATGCCTTTCTCGCCCTTTTCCGGCTGCGTGTTCACGTACACAATCGCGGCATCCGCGGCGCCGCCATTGGTGATCCATGCCTTGGTGCCGTTGATTACGTATTTGTCGCCCTTGCGCACGGCTTTCGTTGTTAGCGCCGCGGCGTTCGAACCAGCCTGCGGCTCGGTAAGCGCGTAACATCCGATTTTTTCACCGCGCGCGAACGGCAACAGGAATTTTTTCTTCTGTTCCTCCGTGCCGAAACGATGGACCGGATCGCAATACAGCGAGTTCTGCACGGACAAAATCACGCCGGTGGAAGCGCACACTCGCGAAATTTCCTCGATCACGATGGCGTAGCTGATGTGATCCATCCCCGCGCCGCCTTCCGCTTCGGGAATGGCCACGCCGGTCAAGCCCAGCTCGGCGGCCTTCTGAAATAGTCCGCGCGGGTACTTCCCCGTCTCGTCGTTTTCCTTCGCCAGCGGCTTCACTTCCGCTTCGGCGAATTCCCGCACGCTCTTCTGCAGCAACTGCTGTTCTTCGCTGAGTTCCAAGTTCACTTCGCGTCTCCAAAACCAGGTCCATGGTGCGACCGGCAAACGGTAATTGTACCTTGGTGCGCGATGCCTGTCACAGGGCAGGGTCAAGTGGGCTGGGCCAACGGCCCGCGGTGGCCGCCGGGCACGTTCCCGAGCGAAAGGCGGGGGCGCAGGAAAAAGCAGGGACGCGAATCGAAAATTGCACACTTTTTCGGTTTGCGCGCATCTAAGGGGAGGCTAAGGAGTAGAAGCTAATTGAATTCAAATTAGGGAGGGAAGAATGGCTGGAGCGAAGCTTGTGGTGATGTATCCGCAGCCGAAGGACGTGGCTGCGTTTGAAAAGGTGTACATGGAAGAGCACGTGCCGATGGCGGTGCAGAAGCTCGGAGGCAAAGCGAAAATCGTAGCCAGCAAGAGCGTGGAATCACCGCTGGGCAAACCGGCGTTCTACCGCTACGTCGAAGTGCATTACCCTTCGATGGCGGCACTGCAGGCCAGCCTTGCAGCGCCCGGTGGCAAGGAGACGGCCGCGAACGCGGTGGCGATCTCATCCGGCGGGGCCCCAACCTTCTTCATCGCAGAGGAACAAGTGTTCGAGTTCTAGACGGCCCTGGCCATCTGGAGCTTTTCGTACGTCGCGCATGGAACTTCAGGCTCGACGGACGTCTCACCCAGCACGGCGAACAAAACCCTGCCGCATCTTGCAGTCTATTCCGCGCCGAGGCTACGGCGCGCTTCGCGGATCTGCAACGCGTGGCGCGCCGGGTGCAGCGCCAGGACCAAAAGCATTTCCTGGCAACTCACCGGGCCAAGCGCCGAATGCAGCGTGGTTCGGTTGCGAGGGTCTTCCTGGTATTGCTGGACGTAAGCAACAGTGCGCGCCCGGCGCTTGCGGAATTCCCGCAGCGCTTCCTCCAGCGAGGAATAGTGGCCGGTCGGGACCGCGTGTTCCGGCGAGGTAAACTTGCGTTCCCGATTGGTCATGCCGCGTAAGATCTGTCCTTCGCGGCGCGGCTCCGCGGGAGGCGCGCCCGGCGTGGACCGTACGCTGATACTGGCAAACACGCTGTCTTCCACGAGAATCACGTGCTCGACGCATTCCAGAACGGACCAACGTTCCGGCTCTGGACGCTTGCACGCGCCCTCGTTGGAGACGCCCGCCACCGCAGCAGCGAGTGCCTCATCCGATTCCGCCATCAGCCGCAAGATTTGTTCGCGATCAGCAGCATTCATCGAAATTAACCTGTGAGGGCCTTGCGAAGCTTTTCGTACGTGGTATCCAAATCTTCCGGCTCAACGCGCGTCTCGCCCACCACAGTCATGAAGTTCGAATCCCCGGACCACCGCGGCAACACGTGCATGTGCAAATGCCCGGTAACGCCCGCGCCCGCCGCGCGGCCCAGGTTCATGCCGAGGTTGTAGCCCTGCGGATGATACGTCTTCTCCAGCGCCGCTTGCGAGCGCTGCGCCAAAGACATCATTTCAGCCGTAGTATCGGAATCACAAGCGGCGAGATCGGCGGAGTGCACGTAGGGCACCACCATCACGTGGCCGGAAGTGTAAGGAAAGCGGTTGAGGATGATGAAATTCTTGCTTCCGCGGAAAACGATCAGGCTCTTAACGTCGTCCTTCGCAGCCAAAGCGTCGCAAAAAACGCAGCCTTCATCTTTCTTGGCATCCGCGATGTAGCGATACCGCCAGGGCGTCCACAAATAATCCATCCGGCTCCGGCTCCGTTTTGACCTTAACTACCGTGCTGGGGAGTGCCGTGCTCGGAAGCGCCCGCCGCGCGCGGATTATTCACGTAATCTTTCAATTCCTTGCTGGGCTTGAAGTAAGGGATCTTTTTGGGAGGCACTTCCACCTTGGCGCCGGTCTTGGGATTGCGCCCGGTGCGTCCGCGCCGTTGCCGTGTGCGAAAGCTGCCGAAGCCGCGGATTTCGATTTTGTCGTCCGCCTGCAGCGCAGCGATGATGCTTTCGAAAATCGTTTCCACCACCGCTTCAGATTCCTTGCGGGGTAGTTCGGTGACGCGCGTGACCTCTTCGACGAGTTCCGCCTTCGTCATCGTATGTTCTTTGGTTCCATGCTCTCCGGCAGCTTCTGCCATGGGTGAGAGCCTCCTCGTTAAGATTTCGGATTAAGCTCGGCCGTGTACGCGTTAGGGAGGGGCAACGCATGTCCTTGCATATCACCAATCTACCGCAAGGTAAATGATTTTCCTGCGAGAATTCATTTCCGCCAGGCGTCGCCCCCGCGCCCCTGGCTGAACTTCAGCCTCAATACGACCCAATAAGACTTAAGATGACTGCCGTTTCGCCATGATGGCGTCGCCGATCGTCGCCGTAGGCGATGATTTCGGCTTCTGCGGCGCTGGCGCCGCTGCCGCCCGGTACGATTCGATCTCCTGCCGCTCCACCTGCTTTTGCGCCGCGCGATAGCTAAGGCTGATTTTGTGCTGCTCCGGCTCCAGGCGCAGGATCTTGAATTCGTATTCGTTCCCGGTGGTAAGCACGGCCATCACACGTGCGCCACGCGCCGCCTTTTCCTTGTCGCGATCCCCTTTCGGCCGCCGCTCTTCAATCTCCGAGACGTGGCAGAGCGCCTCGATGCCCTCTTCCAGCTCGACGAACGCGCCGAAATCCGTAGTGCGCGCGACTTTGCCCTTCAACACATCGCCGATCTTGTGCGCCGTGAACCAATCCGCCCAGATATCTTTTAGCTGCTTGATGCCCAGAGAAAGGCGGCGGTTCTGCGAATCTACCTTTAGCACTTTCGCCTCAACCGTGTCGCCCTTCTTGAATTTCTCGCTGGGATGCTTGATGCGCTCGGTCCAGCTCACATCGCTGATGTGGATCAGCCCTTCCATGCCCTCTTCGATCTCCACGAACGCGCCAAAATCCGCCAAATTGCGAATCCGTCCGCTGACCACCGTGCCCACCGGATATTTTTCTGCCGCCGCATCCCACGGATCGGGCTGCGTCTGCTTCAATCCCAACGAAATGCGCCGCTGCTCGGTCTTCACTTCCAACACCACTACTTCCAGCTCGTCGCCTTCCTTCACGATCTTGGCCGGATGCTTGGTGCGCTTCGACCAGCTCATCTCGCTTACGTGCACCAGACCCTCGACGCCCGGCTCAATCTGCACGAACGCGCCGTAGTCCGTCACACCCACCACTTTTCCGTGCACGCGCGTGCCCACCGGAAAACGCTCCGGCACAGTGGCCCATGGATCTGGCAGCAGTTGCTTGCGTCCCAGCGAAATGCGCTGTTTCTCTTTGTCGAATTTCAAGATTTGTACTTGCAGGTCGTCGCCGGCTTTCACGATTGAGGAAGGATGTGGCACGCGTCCCCAGACCAAATCACTTACGTGTAAAAGTCCGTCCATTCCGCCCAGATCCACGAACACGCCGTAGTCCGTAACGTTCTTCACTTTGCCGGTGACGATCGTGCCTTCGGCCAGCGAGCCCATCAGCGTGTCGCGCTTCGACTTCTGATCCTCTTCCAGGATAGCGCGGCGGCTCACCACCACGTTGCCGCGCTTGCGATTCAATTTCAACACGCGTATTTCGATTTCTTTATCTTTCCAGGAATCCAGGTCGTGCACCGGACGCAATTCAATCTGCGAAGCCGGCAGGAACGAGCGCACGCCTATATCCACCACCAGGCCGCCCTTGATTCGCTCCGTAACCTTTCCCTTGATTGTCGCGTGCTCGCGATACGATTTCTCGATGCGCTCCCACACGCGCCGCCGGTGCGCGCGCACGTGCGACAGCAGCACGTAGCCATCTTTCTGCGCGTGCAAACGCTCCACTTCGATCGTCTGCCCTGGTCCAAATTCAATCGGGCTGCCCGAATCCACGAATTCCTGCGCGGGGACGAGTCCTTCGAACTTTCCGCCCACATCCACGATCACGCCCGCGTCGGTCACCGCGAGAACATGGCCATCGAAAATTTCGCCTTCGGCCGCGGCAGGTTCGGGCACCGCGAATTGCTCCATCAGCTGGTCCATCGTTTGCGAGGTCTCAGCGGACTCGCCAGATTCGGACGACACGGCAGGCGCGCTCGGGTCCACAGCGACGTCAGCCGCGCTGGGTGTAGATGTCGCGGCGCTTCCTTCAATGCGAATGGCAGCAGTTTGTTCCCCGTCGTCCACGGATGCAGCCCGCTCAGTTACTTCTGCGGTACTGATCGCTTCCGTTATGGACGCCGGCATACCTGTCGCCACGGGTTCGGATGTCGCGGGTGCTGGCTCCATCGCGCGATTGTCTCCAGAACGCGTCTCCGGCGCGCGCGCCACGGCTGCAGCTGCTCCGCTAGCGCTCACCGTAGTGGCAACGCTTGGAGCACTGCTGCTGGCGAGTTCAGACACAGGTGCAGACGCAGCTTCGCCCGCGCCGCCTTGCGGCATCTCCGCGGACTTGTCTGTGCTGGCTGATTCCACCGTTGCGGTAGGAAGATTCAGGTCGTGTTCGGGTGACATTGGGGAGCGGCCTCCGTACGGATTCGTGCCCTGTTGCCGAGAATTCGGACTCGGCTACTCCACCCGCTGGGGTTTGGAGCAAAGAAGGGGATAGAACGCCCACGCTAGACGTTCTTATCACGAGGATGATACCCGCCCAATTCGCGCATTGTCAACAAACCATCGCGCGAGGCCAGGCGCATCCCCACCCGCATCGGCTCACACAAATATTACGCAATGATGAGCGATTAAATGTGTTTCATGCGCGAATCTGGCGGCTGCTGCGTTGCGATCCCATCACCGAAACGGGCCGGCGTGGCGAATTTCCTTGCGGTAATCGGCGGCGTTAATTTCTATGGTGCGGCACATTTCGTACAAGCGCGAACGAATCCGTTTGCCGACGCGCTCGGTGAGCGAATCTTCGATCGTGGGAGCGCGCATTCCGGCGACGCGCGCTGCCGGCGCGCCATTGGTTGAACTTCCGGCGCCGGCGCCCGCGTCGGAATCCAAAAAATTGGTGGTCAATAGCGTGACGCGCTTCTCGTTGTAACGTGTGTTCAGAACGTGCCCCACCGTCTCCAGCGCCCACAGCGATGGCTTGCTCGAACCCACGTCATCGAGCACTAAAATTTCCGCCTTCAGGACCGGCTCCAGCACGCTCATTTCCGTCGCCTGGCTTTCCGGATTGTAACTATCCTGAATCGCCTTCAGCAGCTCGCGATAATCGTAAAAAA
>Ga0209447_10000455_pt1 | contig 11161 bp, 10 predicted proteins | sample BogFormECP04_OM3_FD_188243 | JGI IMG/M metagenome (GOLD analysis project Ga0209447, IMG submission 188243) | Bog forest soil microbial communities from Calvert Island, British Columbia, Canada - ECP04_OM3 (SPAdes) (version 2) | ecosystem: Environmental > Aquatic > Freshwater > Wetlands > Bog ... | reverse complement strand
CCGGACAATAGGCCGTTCACCGCGTTGGTACTGCCTACGCCGATCTATTCTCTCGATCATGCTGGGTGGGCCTTGCGTCCAGCGATTTGGGGCGCCGCATTCGTGGTGCAGTGGATTTTGGTTGCGCTGCTGATTTACGCGCAGCGGGGGACGATTTTGGAGTTGGCGCAGCCGACCTCGGCCGAGCCGGCGCTGGAGGCTGCTAGTTAAATGTTGCGGCCGAGATAATTGGGAAAAAACGATTCGATGGATGGCTTGGTGGTCCGGGCAAGCTGGGGCGCAGCATGCTGCGCCCCAGCAAAGGCGTGGACCTGCGACGTAGCGTTATTCGGATTTGCCCAGGGGCAAATAGTATTGCGTGCCTTTTACGGGATCCTGCAGGCGGCGGAGTAGTTGCTGTAGGTCTTCGCTGCGCTCGACAAAATCGATGTCGGAAGTATTGATCACCAGCAAATCGGAAGCGGCATAGCGATAGAAGAAATGCTCGTAGGCGCGCGCCACCTCTTCGATATATTCGAGCGAAATCTGCGTTTCGTCCTTCGAGGCTTTTTTGGCGATGCGGGCGCGCAGCACTTCCGGCTTGGCTTGCAGATAAATCACCAGATCGGGTTCGGGAATTTCCGCGCTTAGTACTTCGTAGTAGCGCTCATAGAGTTTTAGTTCTTCGTCGTCGAGATTCAGATTGGCGAAGATGCGATCCTTTTCCATCAAAAAATCGGAAATTACCGGGCCAGGGGATTCCACTGCCAGAGCCTCGCGCAGGCGTTTTTGCCGCTCCATCAGGAAATACATCTGGGCGCGGAGCGCGGCGCCGGGGGTTTCTCTATAGAATTCGGCGAGAAAAGGATTGTCTTCGCAATCGTAAACGCGGCGGGCGTGCAGCTTTTCGGCGAGGATTTTCGCCAGCGTGGTCTTACCGACGCGCAGTGGCCCTTCGATCACGATAAAGCGAGGCGCTGCAGCGGCTCGCTGGGGATCCGGCGCGCGTTTGGCCGACGAGGATTCGTGGGCAGCCATCGCGCGCGATTATAGCAGACTCATTTGCTTACCAAAAAAGAGAGGAGCGCGCTGAACAACCAAACAAATGGCTATCCGTGGCGCGCCCCAAGGTGCATTTCTGGCGCGGCGAGAAATCTTGCCGCGCCTGCCGAGGCCTATTTGCCGACCACCAGCAACACGAACGAGCCGGGCTTCATTTTGCCGCGGCGTTCGCCGGGGGCGGGAGGATCGAAATCCGCGGCCGCGAGAAAGATGGTGTGGGTCTTCAAGTCCAATCCCATGGTGCGCGCGCTTTTCTTGGTGGGCACGGTATCGACCACCGAATATTGGTCAGGAGAATCTTCGTGCGCCACGGTGAGCGTGCCCTCGCCGTTGGAAGAAAAAACCAATTGCGCCGCGGGATCGAAGGTGGTGGCGTCCGGACCATCGCCGATGGGGATGGTGGCGACGATTTTTCCGCTGTCGGCGTCGGTGACGGGCATCATTTTGCCGTCGCAGGTGGAAAAGAGCCGGCGATGGACGAGGTCCATGGACAAGCCAGACGGGCTCTCGGCGGGTTTCAACGGCCAGCGATGCAATTCTTTCAAAGATTGCGCGTCAAATTGCACCAGCTCCGAAGTGTCTTCGATATTCACGTAGATATTTCCCTTGCCATCGGCCACGGCGAATTCCGGCTTGCCGCCAAGAGGCAACGTTCCGAGCACCGTGCCGTCCGCGGCGTTGAAAGCCGTAGTGTCTTTGCTTGCGCCATTGAGGGTGAAAACGCGTTTGGTAACAGCATCGTAGACGATGGCGTCGGGATTTTTTCCGGTGCTCACGATGCCCAACGTTTGCAGGGTTTTCAAATCAAAAATGGTGGCGGTGTTGGCCCGGCCGTTGCTGGTGAATCCTCGGCCCAAATCCTTGGCAATGGCGATGCCGTGCACGCCTTGCGTATCGGCAATATCGCCGACGATGGCGTAGGTGTCGGCGTCCAGCACCACGACGTGCGTGCCGCGTGAGACGTACACACGCCGCGCATCGCTATCGACAAATAAATAATCCCAGCCGGTGTCGCCGGGGATGGGAATACTTTTGATCACGTGATACCCAGAAGAGCTTGCAGCCGGCGCCGCATGGATCTGCTGGGCCCCCAGAGCGCTCACGGCCAGGATGGTCAGGGCTGCTGTAGCCAAGAAAAGTTTGCGATTCATCGTTACCTCGCCTTCAGAAACTCGGTTTCAAGAAACCTGTGTTCGGATAAAGTGTGTCAAGGCAGTGGCCACAATTCAACTCGCCGGACCATTCTCGGAAGCTGGTTGCGTGAACGCGAGTTTATCTTCTGTTTAGGTGCGATGGATTAGGAGCGAAGTGGCCGATCGCGCGGCGTGATGCAGGCGTCAAAAAGGATGGCGCATTGCGTGGGCATCGGGAATACTGATGGCCTCTATGACGCTCGCCGAAGCACCGCTGGCGCTGAAAATCCGCAAGCTGCGAAAAGCCTACGGGCACGTCGTGGCCGTGGATTCCATCGACCTGGATGTGAAAACCGGAGAATGCTTCGGGCTGCTGGGGCCGAATGGTGCGGGAAAAACCACCACGATTGAGATTTGCGAAGGGCTGCTCGACCCGGACAGCGGATCGGTGGAATTGCTCGGACGCGATTGGCGGTCGCAGGGCGAAGAACTGCGGCAGATGCTGGGCATTCAGCTGCAGGAAACTACCTTCTCCGAAAAACTTACGGTCGCGGAAACGCTGGCGCTCTTTCGCAGTTTTTATCAGCGCAGCCTGGAGGTTCCCGAATTGCTGCGCATGGTGCAGATGGACGAGAAGCGCGACGCGCGCGTGGGCAAACTCTCCGGCGGGCAAAAACAGCGGCTGGCGCTGGCCTGCGCGCTGATCGGCGATCCGCAATTTTTATTTCTGGATGAACCGACCACCGGGCTTGACCCGCAAGCCCGGCGTCAGTTGTGGGATTTGATCAACGAATTGAAAAGCGGCGGGCGGACGATTCTGTTGACCACGCATTATATGGATGAAGCGGAAAAACTTTGCGATCGCGTGGGCATTATGGATCGCGGGCGCGTGATTGCCCTGGATACGCCGCGGCAGTTGATTGCCTCGCTGGGCGTCGAGCACCTGGTGGAATACGCGACCACCGGCGCGGCGCTGGAAGGCGATGCGCTGAAGCAATTGCGGGGCGTGCGCGCGGTTAGCTCCGTGGGAAATCTCACGCAACTACAGGTGGCAGAGCTGCACCAGACGCTGCCGGCGCTGCTGGACAAATTGGCCGAAAGCCGCATCACGCTGACGGAATTGCGCACGCATTCGGCCACTTTGGAAGACGTGTTCGTGTCTCTAACCGGGCGGCACCTGCGCGATGAATAGTTCCTCACTGGCGCGCAGTTCGCTGTATCAACTGACCAAAATTCGTTTTCTGGAATTCTGGCGCGAACCGGAGGCGGTTTTCTGGACGCTATTCTTTCCGATTTTGCTGGCTACCGGGCTCGGCGTGGCGTTTCGCAATCGCGCGCCGGACGTGATCAAAATCGCGATCGTGGAAAATGGAACTTTGTCGCAGAGCATCGCCAACGCGGTGTCAAACAACATCGGTCTCTCTGGAATCGTCTGCGATGAACAATCCGCGGAGCGCGATCTGGCTACCGGTAAGGTAGCGTTGGTGGTAATCCCGCGCTCCGCGGATGAAGTAGTGTATCGATTTGACTTGACGAACCCCGATGGGCAGGCGGCACGCGGCCTGGTCGATAACACCGTGCAGCGCGCCGCGGGCCGCAAGGATCTGGTGCATGCCAAATATCAATTCGTCACCGAGCCCGGGTCGCGCTACATTGATTTTCTTTTGCCCGCGCTGCTGGCCATGAACATTATGGGCAACGGAATCTGGGGCGTGTGCTTTCCGATTATCGATGCGCGGCGCAAAAAACTTTTGAAGCGCATGGTGGCGTCGCCGATGTCGCGAACGCAATATCTGACATCGTTTCTGCTTTCGCGCTTACTTTTTTTGATTTTTGACATTTCCATTTTGGTCGGATTTGGGCATCTGGCCTTTGGCGTACCCGTGCGCGGCACGCTCGCGGCCATTGTGTTGGTGTGCGTTGTGGCGGCGCTTTCGTTTAGTTCCATCGGGCTACTGATTTCCGCGCGGCTGAAAACCAATGAAGCGGCCAGCGGCGCAGCGAACGCGGTGATGCTGCCGATGTGGATTCTCAGCGGCGTATTTTTTTCGGCGCGGCGCTTTCCAGATGTGGTGCAGCCGATCATCCGTGCGCTGCCGTTAACGGCATCGGTGGATGCCTTGCGCTCCGTGATGCTGGAAGGGGCCGGCGTGGCCTCTCTTGGCAGCGAACTGGCTATTTTGGGCGCGTGGCTGGTAGTTTGCTTCGTTCTCGCGGTGCGATTGTTTCGCTGGCGTTAATTCGCGCGATTCGCTTGCTGCAGGATTGACTTTGCCCCGGTAATCGGAACAAATGGACGAAACAAATAGACCGAAACAAATGGACGATTCACATCGTGAACGATATCGATTGGACGCCAGAGTTGCCGGAGCTAGCTCATGAACATTCTGGATTTGGTGGTTGGGAAGCCGATCCAAACGAGTGAAGAGCGCGCCGAACAGATTGGCCCGAGCGCGGGCGTACCAATTTTTGGGCTGGATGCGCTGAGTTCCGCGGCGTACGGTCCGGAAGCCGCGCTCAGCTTGTTAATTCCCCTTGGCCTCCTGGGCGTGCAATACATCATTCCGATCAGCGCGGCCATCATTACGCTGCTGGTGATTGTTTATTTTTCCTACCGGCAGACCATCGCGGCGTATCCCTCCGGCGGCGGCTCGTACACGGTGGCGCGGTTCAACCTTGGCGCGTTTCCCAGCCTGCTGGCGGCCGCGGCGCTGCTCGCCGATTATATTCTTACCGCCGCGGTGGGAATTTCCGCCGGGGTGGGCGCGCTGATTTCCGCGGTGCCCTCGTTGCAGCCGCATACCGTAAGTTTCTGCGTCGGCATCCTGGTGCTGATCACTATTTTCAATTTGCGCGGCGTGCGCGACGCTGGCTCGATCTTCATGATTCCGACGTATCTTTTCGTCGGCACGCTGCTGATCACCATTGTTGGAGGTCTGATTCGCGTGGTAGCGACTAACGGCCACCCTGTTCCCGTTACGCCGTTGCCCGCAGTTCCGCCAGCAGCAAGTCCGTTCGTGGGTTACGCGATGGTGTGGCTGCTCGTGAAAGTGTTTGCCAGCGGATGCACCGCGCTTACTGGAGTGGAGGCGGTAAGCAATGGCGTGAAAGCGTTTCGTGAGCCGGCGGTAAAAAACGCGCAGCGCACGCTGACGGTGATTATTTTCTTGCTGGCGATCCTCCTGGCGGGAATTTCTTATCTCGTAAAAGCCTATGGCATCGTGGCTACCGATCCAGGCGCGCCCGGTTATCAGAGTTTGCTCTCCATGCTGATCGCCGCGGTTTTCGGAAAAGGCGTTTTCTATTACGTAACCATCGCTTCGATTTTGGTGGTGCTTTCTTTTTCCGCCAACACCGCGTTCGCTGATTTTCCGCGGCTGTGCCGCGCCATCGCGCAAAACAATTATCTGCCGCATGCGTTCGGCTTTCGCGGCCGCCGCCTGGTGTACACCTACGGAATCGTGGTGCTGGCTGTGTTTGCTGGGCTTTTGCTGATTTTGTTTCAGGGCGTCACCGACCGGCTGATTCCGCTGTACGCCGTGGGCGCGTTTTTGGCGTTCACGCTTTCGCAAGCGGGAATGGTGCAACACTGGCGCAAGAAACGCGGCCCGCACTGGCTGAAAAGCGCCTTGGTGAATGGTCTCGGCGCATTTGTTACCGGCATCACCGTGATCGTGGTGCTGGTGGCGAAATTCATTGAGGGCGCGTGGATCACGCTGCTCTTCATTCCGCTGGTGCTGATTTTATTCCGCCTGGTGCGGCGGCACTATCACGACGTCAGCGTGGAGACCAGTTGCCGCATTCCTGTAATCCCCAAGCTCGGCCACACGCCTCCCCTGGTCGTCGTTCCCTTCGATCGCTGGAGCGCTATCACCAAACAAGCGCTGGAATTCGCCTCGCGCATCTCGCCGGAGATCATCGCGCTGCACGTCGAGCCAGGCGAACATTCTGAACTTCTCCATGACGATTGGGAGCGCTACGTGGTCGCGGCGTTTCACGGGGCCAGCTGCGAACCGCCGAAGCTGGAGATTCTGCCGTCGCCTTATCGCTTTATCATCGTGCCGATCGTTCAATACGTGCTGGCGATTTCGCAAAAAAATCCGGATCGCAAAATTGTCGTGCTGGTTCCGGAGCTTGTGGAATACCACTGGTACGAATATTTTCTGCACAATCAGCGTGGCCGGCTTCTCGAGTGGATGCTGCTGGTGCGCGGCAACAAGAATATTTTTACCGTTTCCTCGCCTTATTATCTTCCGACCAGAGTGCGGAAGCAGGCCGTCGAAGCGGTTACGCGGGAACAGAGCAGCGACTGAGTCTCTCCGAGTGTCTCCGACGTAGGATTTCTGGGAAACGCTCCTCGGGGAATCTGCCGATTTCGAGCCGCCACTCTTCCGCGCGATCCTGGCGCGAGACACACCTTCAGCGATCACGCCACAGCAGGCGGCTCTGTGCACTGCTATAAAACTGCAAATCCTACAGCGGCTTGGGATGCGCTGCCAGCTCTTCCTTGAATTGCGCCAGGTTGGCTTTATCGACCACGGCCGTTCCCGTATCGACGAAGGTTGGTATCGGCGCGGCGGGCGCGGTTCTCCAATCCTTATATTCGTGGACCGCGTTGTGATGCAGATCGTCGAGAAGCTTTAATCCGTAGTACGCCATCACGTATGGCTTCTGTGCGATAGTTTCGTTGATCGCTCCGCCCTGAATAAAATCGAGCGTCTCGGGATCTTTATCGAACGCCACGATGGCCACCTTGCCGGTAAGGTCCAGGCGATGCAGCGCTTCTGCGGCGCCGGAACCGCCGGACGCCTCCAGGCAGATGATGCCATCGGGTTTGTCTTTGCCGCCCAGCAGCTTGGAGACTTGATCATTGGCGGCCCGAGCGTCTCCCTTATCGTCGATAGTGGCCATCACTTTGATCCCCGGAAATTTCTGCAACGCGTCGTTGACCCCTCGCACGCGATCTTCCACGTTCAATTGCCCGGCGAGCGTGACGATCACCACGCGGCCCTGCCCCTTTAGGATTTGCGCCATGCGGCGCCCGCTTTCCTGGCCGGCGCGGAAATTATCCGTCCCGATAAACAACACCCGTTTGCTGTTCGGCGCATCGGCATCCAGGCAAATCACGGGAATTCCGGAAAAAACCGCGGCGTCTATGGCCGATTTAAAAGCGTCTGGGCGCGCTACCGAAACCAGGATACCGGAGGGCTTCTCCGCCACGGCCTTCTGAAACGCCTCGAGCTCTTTATCTGGCGCGAAGCCTTCAGGGCCAGTCATTTCCACTTTCACGCCCAGCACCCTTCCGGAGTCCTGCAAACCGGCTTGCGCCTCCTGCCAATACGGCAGCGCCGTGCTGGTCGCCACCAGCACGTATCGCTCTTCCTGCTGGTGGTAGGGCTCGGGGCCGCAGGAAATCAGCGCGCCAGGCAGAGCCAGAAAAGCGAAGAGCTGCAGCGCGACGAACGGCCGTGCCGATCGCCGCGTTGATGCCGCGGAGGTCACTGCAAGCTGCCTCGTCGTCTGCGTTCGCATCCACGGCGCACCTGACGCCGTTTCGACCTGCGGAATTTCACCACGGTAGCGGGACATACATTTTCTCCTTGCTATCACTCGCTGCGCTCGTGCCCCGCACCCGGGCATCGGCGCACCATATGAATTCGTTCGCGGAAAATGATCAAGAGGCCGCTTGCAGGGCAGAGCCTACCACAAAGGTGTCCGGCCGGTCAGCGGCTTACTCGGGCAATTGGATTGGTACAAAGAACGGAAGTTGCCAGGCGCTACTGGGGTTCACGAAATTTCCATTTTTCTTGCAACGATTTGCGATGTCGCGGCACTATCCTGCGTATTGGCTTGACCGACCCACGGATGATTCGCCAAGCCAAGCGTCTTCGGCTGTCCTATGGGGCTGCCGGAAGGATGGTGGGGAGCGCCCTTGGGAGAGTCGTGCTCCCCACGATTCCCGCAGCGCCGTGCCTCGGCGCCTTCCTTCGTAGCTTCCTTCCGCACCTCACACCCGCCAACGAAACTCGCGTTCTAGCCGGGAGCACGATAAATCCCGTCAATCTGGACGTCTCCAGAGCGGTCCGCGGTCGCCCAATCGAGGGGCCGGACAAGCCGTATGGGGCCACTTGGCAGGTCTTCATTTTTATGTTGCACGTACAACATAGGTATGTTGTAATGGCAACATGGAGGCAAGGCCATGAATCCCATTCTCGAAGCCATATTTCGCAGAAGAGCCACAAAGGTCTTTCAGCCGGTCGAGATCTCTGCCGCGTTGCGCGAGCAAATTCTTGATGCCGCGCGTGTTGCACCGTCCAGCTTTAACAGTCAGCCCTACCGGTTTTATTGGGTGCACACCCCCGCCATGAAACGGCGTGCCGCGGAGCTGTGTTTCAACCAACGGCCTGCTGCAACCGCCTCGGTACTGGTCGTAGCTGTGGCGGACATCGGCTCCTGGCGCGCGACTACCGAAGCGCATCTGCGCTGGGTTCGCAATGCGGGGTTCAGCGACGAAGAGGTTGCCAAGCACGAGAAGAGGTCCAAATTCGCCAAATATTTTTTCGTGCAGGGCTGGCTGAATGTCTTCGGTGGCCTCAAATGGCTTGTGCTGCGCGCTCTGCACGTTTGGAAAATAGTTGGCATGGCCCCGGTGTCCCGCCAAGGGCTGTTCAAATGGGCTACCAAGAGCGCTTCGTTGGCGTGTGAGAATTTGATGATTGCCGCCGAAGCGCTGGAATTAAACACCTGCCCCATGGAAGGTTTTGACGGGCGGCGGCTGTCCAAGTTCCTCGGCTTGTCTACGGCCCACCATGAAATTGTCATGGTCATCGCCGTGGGTAAGCGATCGCCGGAGCACAAAGACCCACCGCAGTGGCGGCGCACGCTCGATGCTACGGTGACCCTCTTGTGATCGTCGTTGACAAAGCGCAAATTCCGCCACAGATCGCGCAGGACTCGGTGCTGGTGCATCTGGCCGCCGCCTATTTTTCCGTCGGGAAAAAACTGGAGCAAAAAACCGGGTGCTCGCAGACCCGCGGCTTCATTCTGTCCACGCTGCGGGGCGGCGCGGAACGCAACCAGAACCAGATTGCCACGCAGCTTGGTCTCGATCGCACCGTGGTGCATCGCGCCATCAAGACCATGGTTCGCGAAGGTCTGCTGTCAGAGAGCAAGGCGAAAACCGGAAAAGCAATCCTGGTCAGACTGACCGCCAAGGGAAATGTCTACCGGGAAAGACTCATCAAAATTCGCCGCGAGGCCGACGAAAAACTCCGCAAAGAGCTGACCGCGCAAGAGTGGAGCACGCTGCTCCGACTGCTGGAAATCGTTGCCGGCGTGGGATTTTGAATGTCGCCCGGCGCTCAAGAGTCCGGCGAAAACGCATACCGTCGCCGCCCCACCGGCTATGTCTTGGCGGATCCGCGCCGCAGGAACCACTTTGCGAGGGACGCCGCACAGCTAAAGAGAACAGAGTAATAAAGCGCGTTCGTGAGGATGGCGATGCGCAGGAACCACCCAAACGTCCAACCCAGCGATTCGTGCCGACCAGGCACGAGCAACTCCGCCGCGCGCAAACCCGGCGAAAGCACCGCAACTAAAATCGCGGGCAACGTCGGCTCACTCGCGGCCGCCGCCGCAAGCGCAACGAAGCCCGCCACCGCTCCGGCCGCGGCACAGACCAACAATAGCCAGCCTCCGCGCATTAGCATGCGGCAATTGTAGCTGACGCAGCAGGAGCCCCCATGCAGGGTTTTTGGCAGAGGTCTTGCTGCGTCCTAGCTACAGAGGTTCGGTCATGAAGCGAGCTGGCGAAACGGCGTTGAAAATGGACAACCCAAAACAGGCGAAATTCAATAAGGTTTCGATCACCGAAGCCAAGCGGAGGTTTCCTGAACTGGTAGAACGGGCGAGAAGGGGCGAACGAATTGGCATCACAAAGCGAGGCGTGCTGAAGGCGATACTGCAGCGTGCGAGTGACTGAGATCGATAGAAACGCCTCATTGTGCCGGCCAAGAGAGGCGATCAGAGACTCCTGGATGCAATTCTTTGCACTCCTCGCCGCCACTGCGATTGCCAATGCCTCGATATATAAGAATTTTAGCCCGATGTGCAAACGTGAGGCTGCGAAGGAACTGGGAACTGCCAAATCTAGCGAAAAGCCGCGCCCAGAGCGGCCAGACGCGATTTGCACAGGCATGCACAGGTGCCCGGAAAATAATTTTTACGAAGCACTTGACGTATACGGGAAATCGCGTATACTCACAAATGGTTCGAGGCTTTCCCAAGAAGCCGGGCCAATCAGGGGATTCACAGTCGGGTCAGTGGCGGTTCTTCCGCGTAGCCGGTAACGGTTAATCGATCCTATAGTGAGGTACCTTACGAGTTCCACGGGCTAGAAATTTGTCGAGCTTCGCGCAAAGCCACCGGCTTACAGGTGGTTGTGCCCGGCGCTCGACGCCGGGTTTTTTATTTGTACGGGCCTTTACTCGGCCGTACAAAGTTCTCAGCGGAATGCTGAGAGGCTCTGACAAGATCAGGGCTACTGCTCTTTGACAACAGAAAGCGCTGGCAAGTTCATGCCGATAATCCTCCCCCGTTCAAGGACGGGAAGGACGTCATGGTGTGAACGATTACAAGTTTTGCTCGAGTCGAGCATAACTGTGGAAAACAAAGGCGAACTTATCGATTGCCTGACGAAACAGCATTGTCGAAAGCCCGGATCAAGCTCCCTGGCGACGGTTACCCACCGTTGACACAGTTTGAAGCATGGGAAATATGGCGGTGATGGCAGTCAGGACGTTGGAAGTGGAGACGGGTGCAAGCCCGGCGAAGCGGAAGACGGATTGAGTAAGTTTTATGATTAAGCTACTAAGGGCGTACGGTGAATGCCTTGGCGCTAGAAGGCGATGAAGGACGTGGCAAGCTGCGATAAGCCTCGGGGAGCCGCAAGCAGGCTTTGATCCGGGGATTTCCGAATGGGGAAACCC
>Ga0209447_10000454_pt1 | contig 11166 bp, 9 predicted proteins | sample BogFormECP04_OM3_FD_188243 | JGI IMG/M metagenome (GOLD analysis project Ga0209447, IMG submission 188243) | Bog forest soil microbial communities from Calvert Island, British Columbia, Canada - ECP04_OM3 (SPAdes) (version 2) | ecosystem: Environmental > Aquatic > Freshwater > Wetlands > Bog ... | reverse complement strand
GCCAAATGCGTCGCGAATTGCGAGACTCTAGACGGGCCGAAGATTTCGAAGTTTCCTAGTCAATCACCTAACAATGCGTGATCCGGTCCAGTGCCTGACTGGTCTTACCCCTTTGAGTATCCCATTCGTAAGTTAGTAGTCGCCGGCTGTTGGTTTCATTATATGACCTGCGATCAGTTACGTATTCATAGCAGCAGTTTTTCGGCTCACCCTTCACTCGCCTTAAGGGTGACCGAAAAACTGTAAGGTTCTGGATCCGAGGCCGGCGCGCATTGCACCGCGGTGGCCAGCTGCCTTTGAGCTGGCCGAGCGGTGCGCGCGAGGGCCGAGCTCCCTGGGTCGACGACTTGGGCCGCGAACTCCTCGGGCGTCAGGTTGCCCAGGCTTGAATGCGGCCGTTCCCGATTGTATTGGATGCGCCACGTTTCGATCTTGTGCCGCGCATCGTCGAGTGTAAGGAAGACGTGTTCATTCAGGCATTCGTCGCGCAGCCGTGCATTGAAGCTCTCGATGTGCGCGTTCTGAACCGGCTTGCCCGGTTCGATGAACTGCAACCGTACCCCATGCTCATAGGCCCACTGGTCGAGCGTCCGGCCGCGCAGCTCGGGACCGTTATCCGCTTGAATCGCCAGGGGCAACCCGCGCGTGGTGCGCAGTCGCTCCAGGACCCTGGTAACACGCTCGCCCGTAAGCGACAGGTCGACTTCGATAGCGAGACTTTCGCGGCTCCACTGATCGAGCACCGCGAACGCGCGGAAGTGGCGTCCGCTAATCAAGCTGTCGTGAATGAAGTCGACCGCCCAGGTTTGATTCGCCGCCACCGGTCGCTCGCGTGCCACCCGCAGATGGCTCAGCCGCTTGCGCCGGCGCTTGCGGCGCAATGACAGCCCTTCTTCGCGATAGAGCCGCTCGACTCGTTTGTGGTTGGCCCGCCAGCCCTCACGGCGCAGCATCAGGTAGAGCAGCGGACAACCCCAGCGCCGGCGTTCCCCCGCCAGCTCCCGCAAGCGTTGCCGCAACTCGCGATTGCGGTCTGCTCCCGGCGCATGCTTTAACCCGCGTCGCGTGATCCCGATTAGCCCACAGGCGCGACGCTGCGATAGCTCATGGGTAGTCATTACTTCCGCCACCAGCTGTCGCTTCACCGCGGGCCGTATCCGTTTTTTGCCAGTACGTCCTTGAGCACCCGCAAATCCAGCGCCTGGTCCGCCACGATCGCCTTCAGCCGCCGGTTCTCTTCCTCGAGCTGGCGCAGCCGGCGCATCTCCGATACCTCCAGACCGCCATACTTGCTCCGCCACACGTAAAACGTTGCGTCCGAGATCCCGTGCCGCCGACATAGCTCTGCTGCCTTCACCCCACTCTCGGCTTCCTTCAGGATCGCTATAATCTGCTCTTCACTAAACCGTGCCCGTTTCATGCCTGCCTTCCTTCCCGGCAGACTCTAACCAACTTTTGCGATACCTGCTGGGGGTAAGACCAAGCAACAACATACCCCGGGCCTGGTCCAATCTCCCGCCTGAGAACTGTCCAATCGATGGGGTTCACTGCAATCACTGGAAACCAATAACATCGCCTAGCAAAATGTCGTGATCACAATGAACGTCTATAGTCGCGTCCGTGGGGCGAATCTCTTGCGTTAAGCTAACGCTTAAGATAATTAAGTATCTACATAAGGGTTGATCGGCTCTCAAATAATCGACTACCGTTGCAGAGCGTCATGCCCATATTGGAAGTCGATGGCTCGGCCAACACGACCAGGCCGATGAGAAACAACCATGGCTAAGCATCGCGATTTGAATCGCACGCGTGAACGGATTATTGCGGCGGCCGAAAAGGAATTTGCTGCGAATGGATTTGCAGGTGCGCGAACTGACGCAATCGCCTGCCGCGCGAGCATCAATGAGCGGATGATCTTTTATTGCTTCGACTCCAAAGAGGGGCTTTACCGGGCCGTGCTTGCGAAAAAGTTGTCTGACAAAGCGAGCATCATCGAATCGACGCCGGACGAGGACTTTACCACCAGCCTGGTCAAGGGGTTTGCGTCGGCGTGCGAAGATATCGATGGACTTCGGATGTGGCAGTGGGAGGCGCTCGACAAGAGTAACCGCAAATTGGTCGCGGAAGAGGAACGGCGAGCCTACTTCCAGGCCGAAGTTGCACGCTGGAAACGAGCTAAAGCTAAGGGAATCCTGCGTCCTGATGCCGACGAAAAGATGTTGATGCTCGTCAGCGCGGCGTTGCGCGCGTTTCCCTTGGCGCTGCCTCAGGTCACCTCGTTGGTTACCGGGATGGACCCGCTCGATCCCGAGTTTCGGCAGAGATGGACTGCCTGCCTTGCATGCATCGGGCGGCAGCTCTTCGCTCCGGATGATAAGAGCGGCGACGCGCTCGATCACGAGAAGGCAGACAACTCGGCCGGAAAGGCTAAGAGGCAAATCAAAAACGCGCCAGCAGCCTGACGCAACGACGACCTTAGCATCAGAACCTCACGGCGATAAGTGATCACAGGTAGTTGGATGAATCACGTTCAGATGCGGCGATTACGATTGGCAGGGGCACTCGCGGTACTGGTAGTAGCTGTCCTTCCGGGGTGCAAACAGGCGGTTGCACCGCAGGCGCCTCCGCCGGCGACGGTCACGGTCAGCCAACCGGTTCAGCGTGATGTGGTCCGTTGGGATCAATACAGCGGATATCTCTCGTCCCCTACAACGGCCACTGTTAGCGCACGGGTCAGTGGACTTATCGAAGAGGCCCCTTTCCAGGAGGGTGCAATAGTCCACGCCGGCGACTTGCTGTTCAAGATTGACCCGCGTCCGTTCCAGGCTGATCTCGACAACAAGAAAGCTGCGGTAGCCCAGGCCAGAGCGACAGCGGTCAAAGCCAACGCTGACTTCGCTCGTTCTATCGAGCTGATCAAGGCCCAGGTCATTGCACCGTCGGATTTCGATACAACCAAAGCCTCATACGGTGAAGCTGCCGCATCGTTGAATGCGGCCGAGGCAGCGCTCGAGACCTCGCGCCTCAATCTGGAATGGACCGAAGTGAGGGCTCCCATTAGCGGTCGGGTGAGCCGAATGAACGTTACGGTCGGCAACCTGGTTAACGGTGGATCCGGCCAGGCTACGACGCTTACGACTATCGTCTCGATCGATCCGCTCTATTGTTACATCAACGTTCCCGAAAGCGCGGCCCTGCTTTACCAGGAGCAGGCACTGAAGGAGAGGAAGGGCAACGTCGCAGGAGCGAACATTGCCTGTTCTCTGCAACTGGAAAATGAGACGAATTTTCCGCATCAGGGCGTGATCGACTTCGTTGATAATCAGGTAGACGTGAATACCGGAACGCAGCAGATCCGCTGCGTGATCGGCAACCCGACGACGATACTGACGCCGGGACTCTTCGCCCTCACGCGGATCCCAGCCAGCGGACGTTACCAGGCGATCCTGATTCCGGATGCAGCGGTGAACGCCGACCAAGACGAGCGCTACCTTCTCATCGTCGGAGCCAACGACGTAGTGCAGCAGCGTCCGGTCAAATTGGGCGCGCTGTTCGGCATTCTGCGATCGATCACTGACGGCCTGAAGCCGGGTGATAGAGTGATCGTCAACGGAATGCAGTTTGCGCAGTCCGGCGCGAAAGTCATCCCGCACGAGGTGCCGGTTCCTACCCAATCGCTGGACGCACTGGACAGTATCGCGGCCGGGCCGCCGATGGCGCAGACGATTCCCGAGATGCGAACGGCAGCTCAGTCAGATTTGCGACCTTCCTCCAAGGTGCGCCAATGAAGATCGCGCACTTCTTTATTGACCGTCCGGTCTTCGCGATAGTCCTGTCGCTAGTCGCGATCATCGCCGGTTCGATCGCGGTGTTCACGCTGCCAATCGCCCAATATCCGCAGATCGCGCCGCCGACCGTCACCGTCAGCGCTACCTACCCCGGCGCCAATGCGGAAACTGTCGCGAAGACAGTAGCTACGCCGCTCGAAGAACAGATCAACGGCGTCGAGAACATGCTCTACATGTCCAGCCAGTCGACCAACACCGGGAACCTGAACCTGACGGTGACGTTCAAGGTCGGTACCAACCTCGACGTGGCCCAGGTGCAGGTGCAGAACCGGGTCGCTATCGCCCAGCCGCAGCTTCCGCCAGAAGTGCAGCAGGAGGGGATCATCGTCAAGAAGGCTTCGCCGGACATAACCCTCGCGATCGCTTTCTTCTCGCCCGACGCGTCGCACGACGCGTTGTTCCTCAGCAACTACGTGACCCTGCAGGTGAAGGATCAGATCGCCCGGCTGCCGGGCGTCGGCGACATCAATCTGTTCGGCGTGCGCGATTATTCGATGCGGCTGTGGCTCAATCCAGACGAGATGGCGGCGCGAAACATGACCGCGGGTGACGTCGTCAATGCGGTCAGAGAGCAAAACATCCAGGTGGCTGCAGGAGTCGTCGGCGGGCCGCCGCTCCCCAAGCAGAGCTCCGCTTTCCAGTACACGTTGAACGCGCAGGGCCGGCTCACCGATCCATCAGAGTTCGGCGACATTGTCGTCAAGGTGGGCGCCGACGGCCGCATCACGCGCTTGAAGGAGATCGGCCGCGTCGAGCTGGGCGCCGCTGACTACGGCACCACTGTTGACTACGACGGGCACCCTTCGGTCGCGTTGGCCGTTTTCCAGCTACCGGGCACCAATGCGATCGACACTGCCAACGTCATCTACGCCAAGATGAAGGAGCTCAAGAAGCACTTTCCTCCAGGTGTGGATTACGCCGTCGCACATGACACCACGCCCTTTGTTCGCGAAAGCATCAAGGACCTGATCCATACGCTGCTTATAGCCATCAGCCTCGTGGCCCTGGTCGTGCTTGTGTTTCTGCAGAGCTGGCGGGCTTCGCTGGTGCCGATTCTGGCGATCCCGGTTTCGTTGGTCGGCACGTTTGCAGCCATGTGGCTGGTTGGATTCTCGCTGAACATGCTGACGCTGTTCGGGCTGGTGCTCGCAATTGGAATCGTAGTGGACGACGCGATCGTCGTGGTCGAGAACGTGCAGCGTTGGCTCGACGAGGGAGCTAGCCCGCACGATGCGGCCTTCAAGGCGATGGACGAGGTTACTCCCGCCGTCATCGCGATCGCTTTCGGCCTCTCTGCCGTATTTATTCCGGTCGCCTTCATTCCGGGTATCACCGGGCGGTTCTATCAGCAGTTCGCGCTGACGATCGCGTTCTCGACTCTGCTCTCGGCTTTCATCTCGCTGACTCTCAGTCCTGCCCTGTCGGCTCAGCTGCTGAGACCCCACGGCGCCAAACAGGACTGGCTTACGAAGGGGCTCGACCTCGCGCTTGGCTGGTTTTTCCGGCTGTTCAACAAGGGCTTCGAGCTGACAAACCGGTGGTACATCAAGTCGCTGCACTACGTAGTCCGTTATGGAGTCATCACTCTGATCGTTTACGTGGGATTGGTTTATCTGGCTTACGGCATGTTCAGAATCGTGCCCACCGGTTTCATCCCGACCCAGGACCAGGGCTATCTCATAGCGAACGTTCAGATGCCGGACGCGTCGTCGATCGAGCGGACCGACGGAGTGATGACGCAACTGGCTAACCTGGCGTTCAAGACCAAAGGGATTCGGGACGCGTTCGCGGTTTCCGGTTTCTCCATCCTGACTGGCGCCAACTCATCCGCAGCCGGGCTGTTGTTCGTACACTTGACGCCGTTCGCTGAACGCGCCGGCAAAACCGATCTGACCGCTGACGCGATCGCAAAGCGGCTCAGGCAACAATTCAGCAAGGTAGAGGGAGGCCAGGCCGTAGTGCTGATGCCGCCGGCAGTCAGTGGGATTGGAAACGCAGGCGGTTTCACCATGCAGGTTGAGGACCGTTCCGGCACTGCGACGCCGCAGCAGCTTCAGGCAGCGGCTCAACATGTAATCGACGCGGCCCACAGTCGGCCCGAGCTGAGCAGATTGTTCTCCACCTTCCGCGCCAGCGTCCCGCAGATTTACGTCAACGTCGATCGCGTCAAGGCCAAGCAGCAGAACGTCGCGGTCACGGACGTCTTCACGGCACTGCAAGTCTACCTTGGCGGGTTTTATATCAACGATTTCAACTATCTGGGGCGTACGTGGCACGTGATGGCGCAAGCCGACGCGCCATTCCGCGCCACCGTCGCACAGGTGGCCCAGCTAAAGACCCGCAATCTCGCCGGCCAGATGGTTCCATTGGGTGCGATATCCGAGCTGAAGGACATAGTAGGGCCGGACCGCTTACAGAGATACGATTTATACACCTCGGCGGACATCATCGGCGCCGCCGCACCCGGTTACAGCAGCGGCCAGGCCCTCGCCGCTATGCAGGAGGTCGCTGACGCGCAGCTTCCCAAGCAATACAACTATGAGTGGACGGATTTGGCCTTCCAGGAGAAGGCCGCCAGCGGCCTGGCGTTCCTTATTTTCCCTCTCTGCATCCTGTTCGTGTGGCTCACACACTCGGCGGAATACGAAAGCTTTGCGCTTTCGACTGCGATCATCCTGATCGTTCCGATGTGCCTACTGTGCGGCATTACCGCAGTCTGGGCCCGGCACATGGACAACAACATTTTCACTCAGATCGGTTTCGTGGTGCTGGCGGGAATGAGCGTCAAGAACGCCGTGCTGATTGTCGAGTTCGCCAAGCAGCAGCAGGAGCATAACCCTTCCATGAAGGCGGCGGATGCCGCGATCGAAGCTGCCCGCCTGCGACTGAGGCCGATCCTCATGACGAGCTTCGCGTTCATCTTCGGCGTGATTCCGCTAATCGTCGCCACGGGGGCCGGCGCCGAAATGAGGCAGGCTCTCGGCACGGTCGTGTTCTTCGGGATGATCGGCGTGACGTTCTTCGGAGTGTTCCTGACGCCGGTTTTCTACACGGCGATCCGCTACTTGACTGATCGTCAACCTGTACCGACAGAGACGCCGCTAAGGGGCGTCCCCACGTATGCCGTCAGCGAAGACAGACTGGCCGTCGGCGCGCACCGGTAGCCTGACGTTTTGATCATCGGTGCCAATCACGCATCGACGCGGCTGCGGTGCACAAGTTCGCGGCGCTGGGAGCCCGAGTCTTCGTCGCCTTCTTCAGAGAGATATCGGCTACAACCAACAATGCTGCTCTCAATACCTTTCTAAGACGATGAGTAAGCTTTGCCCGCTTAACCTAGGCGCAGCAATCAGAAGAGGTCGGGCGTTTCGAGCCCGGCCTCTCAGATTCCAGCGTTGGCGTGGGTCCGTTATTTCTTGGTGCGTGCCGTCGACCCGTAGCGCGTGCTGAAGCATTTGCGGCATCGGCGATCACGCCGTTTGATGAAACTCGGCGATAGGTCGTCGCTACCGCAGTATCGGCATACAAGCTTCTCGGGTTTCGCTGTGTCCGGCTTTCGCTGACTTCTAGTGGACGCTTGGCGGGCTGCGGGGCGCCGTCTCTCTTAGTCACCTTCGCCGGTTTCTTCACGGTCACGTTGCGCTTGGTTCCTTCCGTCTCTGTCGATCCGCTCATCTTTGTAGCTCTCCTAAGCCGTATCGGCTCGTGTGGACATTTGCTCTGTTCTGCAGACGAAGCCTGTGTGTGGCGAATTTGTAATTCTGGCAGAAGATCGTGCGATAGCGCAGACTTGCGAAGCATCTGTGTCTAACCAAAAATTGCAAATGCGCCGAGGAGGAGTTTTTGAATTCGCGGACGCAATATCGCCGGTATGCTTATTCTCGTGCGATCGATCGTTTCTCGGCTTGTATGCCGATTCCGCAATCGGGCGGTGGTGGAACTAGAGAACCTCATCAAGAACCCGAAGATTCGCAAGCCATCGATGAAAGCGAAACAATGGATCGTGATCTGAGGAAAGGTACTGCGGCGGGGTCTGCTCCGCGATCGCGTGATTGAACATCCGGCAGATGGCGGGACCGTCGAGATTCGCCGACGCGACGCCAAAAGCCGATGATGCGGCGGGTGAAGACGTCCATCACGACCAGAATCCAATAACTTTTGAGCAGAATCGATTCGCACCGAAAGAGGTCGACGCTGCACAAGCTGTCCTTGGCGTGCCCGATGACGGTGAGCCACGAAGGACCATCACCGCGTGGCACAGGTCTGTAGTGCCGGTTGAGTATGCGTCGGACGACATCTTGATTGATCTCGACAGCGAAAGCTCTCGATATTTGCTCGGCAATCTTGCGGCAGCCGAAGCGGAGGTTTCGCCGCTTCATCTCGATAACCGCGCCGATGAGTTCTCTGGACAGATCTTTGGGTCCGGGGCGCCGTCGCTTTCTCGGCCTGTAGAGCAGGCTGTACTTGCGCTTCACCAGGGCGCGGTGAAAGCTCAGTAAAGTGGAAGGCTTCAGTATCACAGCCATCTTGCTGAGCCGCTTGGGTGACACCAAAAGTGCGCAAACTCCTAGCACCAGCCGATCCCAGGAGGATCAGATTCAGCGAACGCCGTGCACGCTTCATGATGAGCAGCTGCTGTTTGACTGCCAGTGATTCTGCTGCCACTGCGCCAAAGACCGCTCGGTCTGGCTAGCTTCGCCAGGGTCACCAGCAAATGGGCGAACAAGCTGAATAGGTCCGGCATCAATGCGAACCTTAACAATAGGTGAACGATTCACAAGATTGCGCTACCGAAGTGTTCTCTGCCAAATTTAGCAATCCGCCAGAGACAGGCAGCGAAGAAATAACAGCACTGCTCCTATGAATCAAAACCGCCCATCAGCGATTGCAGCGAGTCGATTAGCATCTCGCAGCGATGATATACTGATTGTGTACCGCTATGCTCCGCGAGGGATCGCCGCGGGGAAGGCTGGATGACATAACGCCCTAAATGGCTGATGACCGTCATTCTGGACGAGATACTGGAGTTTTATGAATACCAGGCGCATCGAGACTTCAGTGAAAAGCTGGAAGGATCGCCACTAACTCAGGTACGCTTCCGGAGGATCGTCGAAAAACACAAGGGCGGAATCTCGGTGGTAACTGTCGTCCGCGCCGTCGCGGCTGACGGCGGCGAACTGATGAATTGAAGTCTCAGTCATGGGGACCAGAGAAGTCAAAATGTATTCGGACTACAAAAGTCCGTTCGCCTACCTGGCGTTCGAACCCGGACTCGAGTTGGAGAAGCGCTACGACGTTCGAGTGCGCTGGATACCCTTCCAACTGCGCGTAAAAGACAAGGGTGAGCGCAGCCTCTACTCGGAGTACAAGACCAGGTACTCATACCTCGACGCACGGCGCTGGGCGAAGTCACGAGGCTTGGTGATCCGTAGTCAACTCAAGGTCTATGACACGCGTATCGCGCTGATCGGTGGACTGTTCGCACAGAAGCATCACCGGTTGCTGCCTTTCAACCTCAAGGTCTATGAACTCTTCTGGAAACGCGAGTTGCTGCCGGACAATTCGGATCAGATCGCGGCGGTAGTCTCTGAGGTGGGACTCTCAGCCGACAAATACCGTGGCTATCTCACGGGCGAGGGCGCAGCCGATTATGAACGTGCACAGGAAGAGGCTGCCGCCGACCACATCTTCGGGGTGCCGATTTTCGTGTTCGAAAATGAGCCGTTTTGGGGCCACGACCGCCTCCCAGTGCTCGAAGAACGGTTGGTAGAAGCTGGCCTTCAGCTCTGATTGGACCGAGGGCAGCCGCTCCGCCAGCGGCTGGGTCGGTTGCGGCAGCCGGTCTCACTTAGGCGGATCAATTCGATAGCAATTTCTCGCAGCCGCTCGTATTCCGGTTCAGATATAATTTTTAGTAGTGACAGGTGCAAAATACTATCGAGCATCGTCACCGGTGAGCACGCCGTCGCCGGCGAGGCAGTGTCCCGACTGCCGAAGGTGAGAATTCGAGGTGAGGATCATCGAACCGTGTGTGTGGCGAACTGCTGATTCTCGGGAAATCAGTAATTCGCCACACACAGGATAACTACATTAGAAAGGAGGCAACCAGGCCCCCTTGCTTCGCCTAGATTGCGATTCTGAACTGCCACTGACATTATCTATCCGGCGATCTACTTAGCGGCTCACACAACCAGGACAGTTGGCGCCATCGGCGTCCAGACAAAGGAGCACTCCTTGGATCTTCAAAAAGTCGTGTCGGATCTAACAGCAGAGAAGGATAGGCTCGTCAGGGCGATAGAAGCACTCCTCGAATCGCCCTCAAAACGCGGTCCAAAGAAGAGTGTGAAGCGCTCGCAAGCAACGGGTAGGCGTCGCGGCGGAATCACGCCGGAAGGTAGAAGGCGGTTGTCGCTCGCAATGAAGAAGCGCTGGGCAGAGCGCAAGAAGAAACGCTCCTAGCGCAAGTACGGCGATCAATTGGTCTACGGCACCTCGGTTGAGGTGCCTCAGCGCAGAGCGATGGAACGTCTCCGTCGTTGAATCCGGCGGGGCCGGATGCGACTCAAGCAATGCGAGACTCAGTTCCGGCTGGAAGTGCCGCCGCCCGGATCCTTCGCGTTGCGTTCCAGGCACCAACGGTCGATAACCTCGGCGTTGAAACGCCAATCGGAGCCGATCCGAAAGGCCGGCAACTCTCCGCGATGAAGCAGCTTGTAGACCGTCGATGGATGCACACGCAGATACTCGGACAAATCCTTGACCGTCATTACGCGCGGCAACCCGTACTTGGTTTCGTTAGCCATGATTATCTCCCGTGAAACGTAAATCTCGTCTGCTTCCTGGTTCCTTAGTGTGATGCTTTGTTTCCTACCGATAGCATGGTTCACCTAACCCCCCAGCTTGAACACAACCCCGATGAGATTTCCAAAATCATTGCTGGCGGTCAAGCGCGGCTTGAGAGGTCCAACCGCGCCGACTGTTTCGGAAATCCACTTCAGAATTGGTACAATTTAGGACCGCCAGAAGGTCACGCAGATAACCGATCCTGTCGAATGAATACTTCTGTCTCGCGAGTCAGTCTGATCTTCGGCGGATTAGGATATTAGAGTACAACTGTGTCCGCATTCCGAGCATCATCCAGTCGTCTAAGGGGATTTAAGAACATCTCTTGGCTCACGGCGCACCAGCTCGACAAGCTCTCCAAGGCGCTCACCGTCAGCACGGTCGAAAAGCGAGAGACCATTTTTGACGAGAACCATTTACCCGACTCGGTGTATATCTTGCTCTCTGGCGTGGCGCGAATCACAAGCCGCAATCG
>Ga0209447_10000453_pt1 | contig 11182 bp, 10 predicted proteins | sample BogFormECP04_OM3_FD_188243 | JGI IMG/M metagenome (GOLD analysis project Ga0209447, IMG submission 188243) | Bog forest soil microbial communities from Calvert Island, British Columbia, Canada - ECP04_OM3 (SPAdes) (version 2) | ecosystem: Environmental > Aquatic > Freshwater > Wetlands > Bog ... | reverse complement strand
TGCGCCATCAGATCGTTCACAACCGCTTCGTGCTCGAGGCGCTCGAACGTGAAGGCGCGATTTTTGTCGAGAGCCTCGACGAGGTGCCCACCGGCCAGCGCGTCATCTTCAGCGCGCACGGCGTCGCGCCCAGCGAATGGGACCGCGCCAAAGACCGCGAGCTGCGCGTTATCGACGCGACGTGCCCGCTCGTCACCAAGGTCCATCTCGAAGTCAAAAAATTCGACGACGAAGGCCGCACCGTGATCCTCATCGGCCATGCCGGCCACGAGGAAGTGAAAGGCACCCTCGGCGTTGCTCCCGGCAAGGTGATATTGGTCGGAACCGTCGCCGAGGCGCGCACGGTGAATGTCGAAAATCCCGAGCGCATCGCGGCCGTCACCCAGACCACGCTCAGCGTCGACGACACGCGCGAGATCATGGAGACGCTCAAGCAGCGTTTCCCCACGATGCAGGCGCCGAAGACCGACGACATCTGCTATGCGACCCAGAACCGCCAGAACGCCGTCAAGGAGCTGATCCAGGTCAGCGACGCCGTGCTGGTGGTCGGCTCGAAGCAGAGCTCGAATGCGAACCGGCTGGTCGAGGTCGCGCGGATGCGCGGTGCGCGCGCGTTCCTGGTCGATTCGATCGCCGACGTCGAGCCCGCGATGCTCGACGGTGTGCGCGCGCTCGGTCTGACGGCGAGCGCGTCGTCGCCCGAGTGGCTGGTCGAGGAAATCATCGGCGCCTTCGCGCGCGCCGGCGCCGAAGTCGAGCTGCTGAGCGTCGCCAAGGAGCGCGTGCACTTCCCGCTGCCGATGCCCGCCGACTAGTCCGCCGCAGTCATCCGCGGCACGCCGCGCCGGTCGCATCCCGCCTTGACAATTCTGCGCTTTTGCTTGCAGACTCATCCGGATTTCGTCTGACCATTAAGAGGGACCTTCCGATGCGAAATGCTATCGCGCGCGCGCTGATACTAAGTGTCCTGCTGGCTGTGCCGCTCGTCAGCGGATGTCAGTCGGAAGCGAAGAAGCATCTGTACGCAGCCGAAGATCTGTTCGAGAAGCGCGATCTCGACGGCGCCAAGAAGGAACTCGAGGAGTCGATCAAGGACGACCCCACCCTGCTCGACGCGCATAAGTCGCTCGCGCACATAGATGAGGCCCTCGGCGACCAGGAAGGCGCCGCGAAAGAGTACATGGCCGCCTCGGCGCTCGATCCCACCGATCAGAAACTGCTCGACCAGGCGCGCCTCTACAAGCAGCTCGAGGATCTCGAGAACTCCTCGGGCAAAGCGCTCGACGATATCAAGGCCGGCAACGTGACGCAGGGCATCGGCACGCTCAAGGATATCCTGATGACGGCCAAGATTCCGGCGGCCCGCCAAAAAGCGGTGGCCGCGCTTTCCGATTCGATTCCGATAATTGAAAAAATTGGTGACCAGCAGATGGCCGACAAGAAATACCCCGAGGCGCTGGCCACCTACGAGCAGGGCATCCGTGCCGCGATGATGCTATCGCGGGTGCACAAGTCGGACACGCTCGAGCCGGACGCCGACCCGATGATGCAGAAGATTTCCGACGCGGCCAAAGCGGCAGGCACACCCGACGCGACCTTCAAGCTGTTCAACGACGTGATCGGCGACTATCCCGACGACAAGGTCGCCAACATGCAGCTGGCGGCCGTTTATCTCAGCCGAACACCGCCCGACTATGACACGGCGGCCGACCTCGAAGAGCGCGGCGGCGCGCCCGACGACCAGGTTCGCAAACTCCGCGACATGGCCAAGAAGCATCGCAACAAGTGAGCGAGCGGACGGTGGGCCGTCCACGCTCGCGACTGCGATGAGGTAGTGACAGAATCGAGCCCCGATGCGCCGGCGCGGCTATATCGCGGTCGAAGGCCCTATCGGGGTTGGCAAGACGAGCCTGGCGCAGGCGCTCGCGCGTGAGTTGGGCGCGCGCCTGATGCTCGAGGACGCCGACAACAATCCGTTCCTGCCGCGCTTCTACGAAGACCCTGACAAGTACGCATTTCCCGCGCAGCTCTATTTTCTGCTCACCCGCCACAGTCAGCAGCGCGAGCTGAAACAGCAGGACCTCTTCACGCAGGCGACGGTCGCCGATTACCTTTTCGCCAAGGATAAAATTTTCGCCGCGATGAATCTCGCGCCCGACGAGCTCAAGCTTTACGACAACGTCTACAAGCTGCTCGACGCCCAGATGGCCAAGCCCGACCTCGTCGTCTACGTGCGCGCGACCATCGAGGTGCTGGCCGAGCGCCTGCGCAAACGCAATCGCGATTTCGAACGCCACATCAGCTTCGATTACCTCGAGCGCGTGTCTTCCGCCTACCGCGATTTCTTTTTCTACTACGACGAAGCGCCGCTGCTGGTGGTCGACACCTCGGAAATCGATTTCGTCGCCAACCCCGAAGACCTGACCGAACTAATCCGCGAAATAGACCACTCCGGCCCCGGCACCCAATACTTCGTCCCCCGCAAGAATTGAACCTCGGAGCATGGATCACCCATACCTAAGGAAGCGTAAAACCCGCAGCGGGGTTCAAACACACTTCAACCAAGTGATTCTCTCTTCCAATTCCGCTCTATAACAGGGATTGAGTTTCTGTTGACTCCTTTCGTGTAAGGAAATTGAACGCCCGAAATGGCATCAGAAACCGACTAGCCGCTAGTTGGTGCTTCGGCTGCTTTTGTCATATAGAATGGCGGCATGAACGAAGAGCAGTTCGCAGACCATTCCCCGCGATCAGATTTTCTTTTTGCTCAGCCGTCGTTCTGGTCTGGCTTGGCTCGTTGCCTCAACTTGTCGGGAAAGTTTGATTTCTACAATGTGTCCCCCTCGGAAGAGATCGCGGACGCTCGCGCGCTGTATAGCGATTGGCGGGCCGTCGGGCAATTGATATTTCAAGCGTGTCAAACTTTCGGCAAAGAAATAGCTGCGCGTCAACAAACTTTGCCGTTCCCAAAGGGTCAATGGCAAAGCAGAGACGAGCATGCCCGACGACGAACCGACAAAGCCCGAATCACCGGACAACTCAGCCGCTGACGAAATTCGCCTTGAAAGAATTACCGCTGAGATTACGGCAACCGTAGTCACGCGGGTAGCTAAATTCTTTTCAGGCCCTCTCCCACCTCCAGAAGTTCTGACCGAGTACAACAATGCATTCCCCGGTGCAGCCGAACGCATAGTTGTGATGGCCGAAAAGCAGATGGCACATCGGCATGGGATTGAAGACACAGTAGTTGCGTCAAACGCGCGAGCGGAATTAGTCGGACAAGTTATCGGAGCCGTTCTGAGCGCGATCGCGATAATAGGCGGAATCTATTTAGCTGCGAACGATAAGCCATTGTCTGGATTGGGCGTCATTTTACTCGATGTTGCTTCGCTCGCGGGAATTTTTGTCTATGTGCGCAACGCTCAGTCGAAGGAACGGAGTGCCAAACTCAAACCGTTCGAAGAATTGGCCGGACCGAGAAAAGACACCTAGCAGTCAAAACCCGTGCCGCTCCATCCGAATGCTCTTAATGACCTCGACGACATAAAAGAGTATTTCGACGACAGCCCCGATCGCGGAATCGCGATCTCTCTTCCTGCAATTCTCGACAACCGCGTAACCTCAATCTTGAAAGCGATAATGTTGCCCGATGAAAGGATTTTGAACGAACTTTTCTCACCGAACAGAGCTTTGGGCAGCTTTAAGGCCAAAGTCGATCTCATCTACTTACTCGGCCTGATTGACAAAGAGTTTTATCAAGACCTCACGGTGATCAATAAAATCCGAAACAGGTTTGCGCATGACGTCGCAATTAAAGAGCTTGAGAAACACCCAATCGGTACATGGATAAAGGACATGGGTGTTTATCGGGGACTAGTCGCCATGAGAGATAGGCCTAACGACCCGAGCGACACCCCTGAAGCCAAAGCGGCTAACTTTGCAAAGGCCTTGATGACCGTTGAACTGGACACGATGCGGAATGGTTTTCGCAATTGCATCCGGTTCATGATCGTCCGTCTCAACGAAATAGAGCAGACGCTGTTGGCTCACAAGGAAGCGCACCTGAAAGCGCGAGCTGCCCAAGCTAAGAAGTCTTCCGACGGCGGGTAGCAATGACGGCCCGATAAATCCTCTCAGCGGCCTCTTCTAGCGTCTCGGATTCCCATTCGTATCAAGGACAAGGCGAGCGCACCCGCCGTGATTATCTCTGTCGTCTGTCTTCTACCGTCAGTGGAGTCATCATCAACATAATTTCCTCTTGACATAGGCGAAGAAAGAGCGAAAATTGGCTCCATCAAAGGAGGTCAATTCGATGGCTACCTGGATGGAGTTTGAGAATGATGCGCCTGATATCGCGGCGGCTGGGCGGCAGATGCTTTATCAGTTCGGCGTTGGACTGGCCTTTCTCGCGACCTTGCGCAAGGACGGGGCGCCGCGGCTGCATCCGATTTGTCCGACTATCGTCGACGGCCACCTCTATGCGCTCATCGGGCCGACGCCCAAGCGCGCCGACCTCCGGCGCGACGGCCGCTATGCGCTCCACACCTTTCCTCCCGTCGAAGTCGATGACGAGTTCCTCGTGATGGGGCGCGCGACGTATATCGACAGCACCGTCATTGCGGAACAGGTCCGTACTGATCTCGTTGGGCGCGGGATGACCACTATCAACGACGAGCTTGCTTTCGAATTTCGGATCGAAAGCGTGATGCATGCGAAGTACCCGGGCGGGCATGGGACCTGGCCGCCGAAGTATTCGATCTGGAAATCGCGCTGATGCTATGACGCCGATGGATGGCGGCGCAGAGTAAATCACCGCGCGTCGCGATTGGGTTTCGGGTCAAGACCGGGCGCGCTACTGCGGTCGTGATGGCGGGGCCGGCGTCGGCGCCGCGAGTGCTTTCGCGCAAGAGTTTGCAGTTGTGGGATCCCGCCGTGCCTGGATCGCATCAGCCGTGGCATGCCGAGTTCGAGTTGCCGGCCGAGGAGAGCGCGCGGGTCGTGCCCAAGGCTCTCGAAGCCGTCGAGCGGGTCGCGTTGTCGGCGCTGAGCGAGCTGGTCGGCGAAGTTCAGACGGGGCAGGGCGCGATCCTTGGAATCGCGCTGGTAGCGGGCAGCGCGACGGTTCCTGAATCGATTCGCAATCCTCATATGCGCGCGCATGCTCGCGAAGGCCAGCTCTTCCCGCATGCGTTGGCCGCGGCCGCCAGGGCGATGCGCATGCCGGCCGTCATGATGTTCGAAGCCGAAGTCTTCGCCAGTGCGGCCGCGAAGCTCGGCAAATCGCCCGACGCGATCAAAGTCGGCGTGACGGAATTGGGCCGCGCCGTCGGCCAGCCATGGAGCGCCGAGGAGAAATGCGCGGCCGCCGCCGCCTGGATTACGCTGGCCGGCTGATCGCAATAGTGCTGAAGCCGGGTTACCTTCCGGCTGTGGGCCACGCATGAGTATCCTGCTCTGGACGTTATCGCTGCTGGTCGGCGCCGTGCTGCTGGCGGCACTCGCGCGCCGAATCAACGTGCCGTCGCCGTCGCTGTTCGCCTTGGGCGGTGTAATCGTCGCCCTCCTGCCCAACAGTCCGCGAATTGCGCTCGAGCCTGACCTGGCGCTTGCCTTGTTCGTCGCGCCGGTGCTGATGGATGCGGCGTTCGACAACTCGCTGCGCAACCTCCGCGACAACTGGATTCCCGTCGCCAGCCTGGTGTTCATGGCGGTGGCGGTGACGACGACCGCCGTCGCCGTCGTCGCGCACTGGCTGATCCCCGCGATGCCGTGGGCGGTCGCGATTGCACTGGGCGCTGCCGTTGCACCGCCCGACGCAGCGGCAGCCACGGCGGTGCTCAAGGAGGTCAGGCTGCCTCGTCGATTGGTGTTGATCCTCGAGGACGAGAGCCTGCTCAACGACGCCAGCGCGCTGCTGATCTATCGACTGGCAGTCGGCGCCGCAATCGCAAATGCCGGCAACTCGATCGGCGTCGTGTCGTCGCTGGCGTTCGTGCTGATCGGCAGCGTCGTGGTGGGCGTGTTGTACGCGCTGGTCTTCGGCGACATCGTGCGGCGCTTCTCGCACGTGCCCAGCTCGATCGTCATGCAATTCATGGGGACGTTCGGCATCTGGATCCTGGCGGACCGGCTCGCGCTGTCGGGCGTGCTGGTAATAGTGACGGCCGCCGTGGTCTTGTCGCGACGCTCGTCGCCTTCGATGCCGGCTGCGGTACGGGTCCCGTCCTACGCGGTGTGGGATGCGGCGGTGTTCGTCCTCAACGCGCTCGCCTTCATACTTATCGGTCTCCAACTTGGGCCTATCATGGACCGGCTCTCGCGCGCGCATCACGTGCATTACGCCGTCTTCGCTGCCGCGATCGTCGTGACGGTTATCGTCGCGCGAGCGGCGTGGGTGACGACGTACAATCTCGCGCTGAGGATCGTGAATCGCGTTTTGGGCAGGCGCACGCCACAATCGCTCGCACCGCCGCCGGCCAAGGCCACTGTCCTGGTCGCGTGGTGCGGCATGCGGGGAATCGTAACGCTCGCCGCGGCGCTCGCGCTGCCGGACGGTTCCGGCGTCCTGCCTGCTTTTCCGTATCGCGATCTGATCGTGCTGACCGCATTCGCGGTCGTGCTCGGCACGCTCGTAATCCAGGGCTTCACGCTGCGCATGCTGCTGACGACGCTGCAACTGGACGACGATGGCGCGCCGGTCGAAGACGAGATCCGTGCCGCGCGGGTCGAGATGCTGCGGGCGACGCTCGCGAGCGTGGACAGCGGGGAAGGCGACGCGGCAGAGGCAGTGCGTCGTGAATATGCGGACCTGCTGAAGCACGTCGATGGCGAACTGTCGGATGAACAGCGTCAAGCGGAGGCCGCTCTACGCGCCGCAGCGAGAGTGGCTGCGCGCGCGAAGCTCGTTGCGCTCAGGGCCAGCGGTGCGGTCGGAGAAGCGGTGTTTCTGCAATTGGAGGCGGAGCTGGATCTGTACGAGCTGGAGACGGATATGCGCAGCCGCTGGTGAGCGCTCGGACGATTACCATTTCCGTTGAGTTGGCAAATCGCGCATATTTTGACCTGCTTCGCGGGCGCCGTTTCTGATCGACATCGCCACAGCCGGGAAGGAGGTCCATTATGCCTGAATCTGCCGCATCACCAGACGTTGTCACTCAACTCGTAGAAACTATGCGGGCGCTATCCGGCCCACATCCGGGGTTCCGTCCCGTTCACGCCAAAGGAATCGTCTGCTCGGGAATGTTTCGCGCTTCAGCAGGTGCGCGTGCCGTGAGCCGCGCGCCGCATCTGCAAGGGCAAGCGGTCCCAATCGTATTGCGTTTCTCCAATGCGAACGGAGATCCCAACATCCACGATGGCATCCCCAGCGCTCGCGCGCTGTCGGTGAAGTTTGAGTTACCCGATGGCAAGAAGGCCGACATCCTGGGGCTCCACATCGAAGGGTTTCTCGTGCGGACGCCGGCGGAGTTTCTCGCTTTCCTGAGCGCGCAACTTCCCGATCCCGCTACCGGCAAGCCTGCACCCGACGGGGTCCCGCGCTTTCTGGCCAGTCATCCTGCCACAGGCGCATTCATCGAACGCCTGACGAAGAAACCGATTCCGGCCAGCTATGGGCAGGCCTGCTATTACTCGGAGCATGCTTTTAAATTCACTGCGGCGGATGGCACCAGCCGATTCGGCCGCTATCGCTTCGTGCCTGAGGCCGGCGAGGCCTATCTCTCCCCTGATGATGCGAGCAAGCGCAGTCCGAACTTCCTGCACGAAGATCTCGAGGGCCGATTGAAGAAGGGTCCGGTCACGTTCCGTCTCGTTCTGCAATTGGCGGGAGAGAGCGATCCGACCGACGACGTCACCGCCTTGTGGCCGGCGGACCGGCCCCTGGTCGAGCTGGGACGGCTCGAGGTGACCGGAATCTCTCCGACCAGCGCCGCCGATGAGCGCCGTCTCGTGTTCGACCCGACCAACATAACGGATGGTATCAGTCTCTCGGCTGATCCGATTCTGCTCGCGCGCTCAGCCGCATACTCCGTCTCGTACAATCACCGCAGCAAAGAAGAGTGAGACACCATGAGCCAAACCACTGACAAGGATGCGATTCGTCCGTTCCAGGTGAATGTTCCGGAAGCGGAACTTACAGACTTGCGCAGGCGTGTAAGTGCGACAAAGTGGCCTGAACGGGAAACAGTCGCGGATGATTCGCAAGGCGTGCAGCTGTCGACGATTCAGAAACTCGCGCGCTATTGGGCGACCGAACACGATTGGCGCAAGTGCGAGGCGAAACTGAACGCGCGGCCGCAATTCATGACCGAGATCGACGGGCTCGACATTCATTTCATCCACGTTCGTTCGAAACATGAAAATGCGTTGCCGCTCATCGTCACGCACGGATGGCCCGGCTCGGTTATCGAGCAGCTGAAGATTATCGATCCACTGACTGATCCCACGGCGCATGGCGCGAGCGCGTCGGATGCTTTCGACCTGGTGATTCCGTCGCTGCCGGGCTACGGATTTTCAGGCAAGCCGACCACGACCGGCTGGGATCCCGTCCGCATCGCACGCGCCTGGACTGTGCTGATGAAGCGGCTCGGATACACGCGATTTGCGGCGCAAGGCGGAGACTGGGGGGATTCGGTCACCGAGCAGATGGCTCTACAGGCACCTCCGGAACTGATCGGCATTCACGTCAACATGCCTGCCACTGTTCCAGCCGACATTTCGAAGGCACTCCAGCTTGGCGGCGCGGCGCCGTCCGGTCTCTCGGCCGATGAACGGCACGCGTACGACCAACTGGACTCTTTCAATAAGCACGGCCTGGGCTACGCCCTCGAGATGGGGAACCGCCCGCAGACGCTGTACGGGATTGCCGATTCTCCGGTGGGTCTGGCAGCGTGGATACTCGATCACGACATCCGTAGTTACGAGTTGATGGCACGCATCTTCGACGGACAGCCGCAGCCCGGCGGCCTCACGCGCGATGACGTACTCGACAACATCACAGCGTACTGGTTGACCAACACCGCGATCTCTTCGGCTCGTCTCTATTGGGAAAACAAGCTGGCCTTTTTCGACGTCAAAGGCGTCACCATCCCGGTTGCGGTGAGCGTCTTTCCCGACGAGATCTATGCAGCCCCGCGGAGTTGGACCGAGCGGGCGTATCCCAAGCTCATCCACTACAACAAGCTCGACCGGGGCGGGCACTTCGCGGCCTGGGAACAGCCGCAACTCTTTGTACAAGAGGTCCGCGCGGGTTTGAGATCACTTCGCAAATAATCAGCAGTGACATTGCGCGCTCCGTCGGACTAGCTTGATTTCGGAGTTGTGGGAGGAGCGATGTGACGGATTCTGCTGACCGTTCGGGGTCGGTGCTCGTGGTTGGTGCGGGGCCGACGGGGTTGCTGCTTGCTGCGGAGCTGCAGCGGCGCGATGTGCCGTGCCATTTGATCGACGCCTTGCCGGGGCCGTTACATTGGGACCGCGCGACGGTCGTGCATCCCCGTTCGCTCGAGGTTTTCGAGTCGCTTGGACTTATCGGAAAATTTCTCGACGCCGGGACGAAACAGTGCGCCGTAAAGATCCATTCCAGCGGCGAGTTGCTCGGAACGATGGATCTGTCGACCTGCGGGAGCCGCTACGGATTCAATCTCGGCGTGTCGGAGGAGGTCACCGAGACTATCCTCACCGACTATCTCCATCGGCAGGGCGGCCAAGTGAACCGATCGTCACGGCTGGTCGGGCTGACGCCCGGCGCGGACGGTGCGATGGCTGAGATCGAGCGCGACGGCGAGCGGTACCAGGTGAATGCGCGATGGGTGATCGGATGCGACGGAATCCACAGCCCGACGCGCGACTTCAGCGGCATCGGCTTTGAGGGCCACGACATCGCGAAACCGTGGGCGGTCTTCGACGCCGCGCTGCAAGGCTGGTCCCAGGCGTTCGACGTGACCTTCGTCTACCTCGACCTGGTGCCGGTCATCCAGATCGGACTTCCCGATCAACGCTGGCGCGTCTACATGCGGCCGAGCTCGGCGGAGTCGGATCTCGTGGCCGAGGCCACTGCGACCGTTCGCCGTTACGCACCCGGCGCGTCCTTCGTCGACGTGGAGAACGCGACGCGATTTCACTGCCACGCCAAGGTCGCAACGCGGTTCCGATCCGGTCCGGTGTTGCTGGCGGGCGACGCTGCCCATCTCTGTTCGCCGTCCGAGGGACATGGCATGAACGGCGGCCTGCAAGACGCTATCAACCTCGCATGGAAACTCGCGCTCGTGTATCACGGCGAATCCGAGCCGGCGCTGCTCGACAGCTATGAGGCCGAGCGCCGGCCAGTTGCAGAGATGGTCATCCAATCCGGCGACGCGACCGAGCATGCTCAAACGCTGACCGACCCCGCCGAACGCGACCGCCGCGACAAGACGATGCGAGCGGCGTTTGCGGAATCGAAGGCGCGGCATCACGAAGTCGTGGCCGAGGCGGAGCTGAACGTGGATTACTCGCGGTCGCCAATCGTCGCGGGCGACGCCAGCGTCCATCTCGGGCCAGGGCAACGCTTACCTGACTCGATCCAGGTGCGACCGGCGGGCGCCGCGAGCTGTGGACTTCACGAGCTGACGCATCGCGCGGGCCACACGCTCGTACTCCTCGGCGGCGCGGCGGCGGGAGGCCTCGAGACGGCGAACCTGCTCGCGGCGCTACAGGACTTCGTCACCGACTCGAACGTATTCGAAGCGGCTGTCGCTTTTGGCGAGCGCGACGAGCTGGCGGACCAGATCGGACAGCTCGAACCAGCCGCAGCCGACCTGCTCGGCGTCGAGGGCATCACGCTGCTGGCGGTGCGCCCCGACGGATACATCGGACTGCGAGCCGACCGCGACCACCTTGGCGCGCTCCGGCGCTACCGCGAACTGCTACACGCCGAGCGCCGTTACTCGTAGTGATCTTTGAACGCGATCTCGATGTTGTCGGCGAGCTTGAAGTCCTTGTCGGTCACGCCACCGGCGTCGTGCGTCGAGCATGAAAACGTGACGCGCGTGTAGTTGATGGTGATATCCGGATGATGGTCGGCGCCCTCGGCGATTTCGGCGACCTTCTGCACGAACTCGATGCCGTGCAGGTATTCCTTGAACTTGAAGGTCTTGCGGATGGCGTTGTCCTTGTACTCCCATCCGGGAAGCGCCTTGAGCTT
>Ga0209447_10000452_pt1 | contig 11185 bp, 13 predicted proteins | sample BogFormECP04_OM3_FD_188243 | JGI IMG/M metagenome (GOLD analysis project Ga0209447, IMG submission 188243) | Bog forest soil microbial communities from Calvert Island, British Columbia, Canada - ECP04_OM3 (SPAdes) (version 2) | ecosystem: Environmental > Aquatic > Freshwater > Wetlands > Bog ... | reverse complement strand
CCACATCCTGCGGGAGACTCCCAAAAACCGGCGCCAGCGCTTTGCGATACGCGCCAAAGACGTCGCCGATCGGCAAGCTGAGAAACTCAATGCCCAGATTGTGCGCCAGCGCCTGCGCATCGGATTGGCTGCCCCCGGACGAATAGGGTCCCGGCATCGAGACGCCGAGGACGTTTTGCGCTCCCAGGGCATCGACGGCGATGGTGGCCACTACGGCGGAATCGATTCCGCCGCTCAAGCCGATCAAGACCTTCTTGAAGCGGCATTTCTGGACGTAGTCTCGCGTACCGATAACCAGCCCACGGTAAGCGTAGCCAATCTCTTCGTGGGGCTGCGCGCGGATTTCCCCTTCGCCGGTCACCGTATCGAACAGTATCAGGTCTTCCTCGAAGGCTTTGGCCTGGGCAGCTACCTTGCCATCCGCGGTGAGGGCCATGCTGGCGCCGTCGAAGAGCAAGCTGTCATTACCGCCAACCTGATTGACGTAGACCACAGGCCGGTGGTGCGCCACGGCGATGTTGCGGAGCATATCGAAACGGAGGGAGCGCTTGTCGATGGTATAGGGCGAAGCCGATATGTTGAGAAGGAGGCTGGTTCCCTGCCCAATCAGCTCGGTTACTGGGTCGCGATCATAGAGCCGGTTGGTCCAGAAGGTTTTGTCGTTCCAGACGTCCTCGCAGATGGTGATGCCAACTTGTTCTCCGCAAAGACCGTAGACGTATTGGCGGTCTGCGGGATGAAAGTAGCGCGACTCATCGAACACGTCGTACGTAGGCAACAGCATCTTGCTCTGCTCGAAGACGACGCGGCCGCTGCAAATCAGCGCGGCCTTGTTGGCAACGGACTTTCCCGTTCCGTTATGAACCGGGCCGGCATAGCCTACGACCGAAGCCAGCGCCAGCTTGGACGCCAACTCTTTCAATTCCTTCTGGTTACGTTCGATGAAGGCGGGGCGTTCGAGAAGGTCCTGAGGAAAATATCCGCACAGGCAAAGCTCGGAAAAAACGGCCAGGTCGGCGCCGCGCTGCTTGGCTTGTTCCGCCAGGTCCAGTATCCGCGCCGCATTGCCTGCGAAATCGCCGACGGTCGGGTTGAACTGCGCCAGCGCTATCTTCATGCCTGCACGTTAGAATACGGATGGATACGCGAGATTGCAAACAAGCGACCGGGGGATTGTGCCCTGTTCATGGAATGAGTAAGCTTAGCGCCTTTTCCAGGGTTTCCGGGCAACTAAGCTGGCAATTCCCTGCCCGGCGCATAGCTCGCGGTAGAACACGACGTCCAGCTCCGGAAACGCGCCGCGCAAATCGCCCAAATCGAGAAGATGCAACGGATTCCGGGGACCGCCGGCGAATTCCAATTGTGCCCGCGTGAAGGTCTCAAAGAGCAAGACGCCTCCGTCGCGCAGCGCCCGCCCGATTTGCGGGAATAGACTACGCTGCAGATACTGCACACACAGAATCAGTGAAAAAGAATCAGCTGGAAGCGCTACGGATTCGATATCGGCCTGCACCCGCCGAATCCCGCGAAACGCTCCGGCGACCGCGGCTGCTAAATCCTTTGCAGGTTCCACGTGGATATTCTGCGACTTTGCATGTTGCTCGAGAATGTCCAAAGCCGACGCCGACCAATCCACGGCGACGACTTGCTGTTGGCGGGACGCCAGCAAAAGAGCATGCCTTCCTGTTCCGCAAGCTAGATCGAGAGCAGGACCCATCGGAAGAAGCGGAAGCAACTCGCGCACGATGCTGGCAGGCTCGGGAGGCGTTCCCTGCGCCGAAGCCCGGTGCTTTTCATCCCATTCGGAGGCGTTGGCAGGCATAAAAAAGGCTCCTGAACGCGGAGTTCAGGAGCCTGGAAGTCTCTCAGGGAAGCGCATCAGCGCCTTGAAGTATTGCAACTAAACGCTGAAGGAGCTGCCGCAACCGCAGGTGCTCTTCACGTTGGGATTGTTGAACTTGAAGCCGGCGCCCTCGATGGTTTCGATGTAGTCGATTTCGATGCCCTCGAGATACATCGAGCTCATCTGGTCGACCGCGACTTTCAGCCCGTCGAAATCGAACACTTCGTCGGTTTCGTTGGTCTGGTTTTCAAACGCCATGTGGTACTGGAAACCGGAGCAGCCGCCACCCACGACGGCAACGCGCAGCGCCACCGGTGTGGGGCTCTGCATGTTCATGATTTCCTTCACCTTGGTGCTGGCTACGGGCGTCAAATTAATCATAAGCTTAGCTTGGCCTCCGCTCGCAGGCTCGCCTGCGCAGCTAACAACTCTTTAAGTATAGCAAAACTCTTCGACAACTGCACCGTGGCATGTACAGGGACAAGTTCTTGTCAGGAAACCGCCTGCTTCACACGGTTTCGACAAGGCGCAAACCTTCCCTTACAATAGGATGCCACTATGAGACACAAAGTCACCTTGATCCCCGGCGAAGGCATCGGTCCCGAAGTCTCTGCCGCCGTTCGGCGCATTCTCGAGGCCGCGGGCGTGCAGATCGACTGGGAAGAGCTTGAAGGCCGCACCGATAAAGAAACGGAAAAGGGACAGCTGGTAAATCAAGCCGCGGTGGAATCGGTCCGGCACAACGGTGTGGCGCTCAAGGGCCCCATGGGTACGGCGATTGCCGGCGGAGCGCCCAGCGTAAACGTGGCGCTGCGCAAGACGCTGGATTTATACGCGAACTTGCGCCCGGTAAAGAACATGCCGGGCGTAAAGTCACGGATCGACAACGTGGACATCGTGCTGGTGCGCGAAAACACCGAGGACTTGTATTCGGGACTCGAGCACGAAGTGGTTCCGGGAGTTGTCGAGAGTCTGAAAATCATCACCGAGCGGGCCTCGACGCGCATCGCCAAGTTTGCCTTTGACTACGCGCGGAAAAACGGGCGCAAGAAGATTCACGCCATCCACAAAGCCAACATCATGAAGCTTTCGGATGGGCTGTTTCTTAAATCCATTCGCGCCGTGGCTCTGCACTATCCCGAAATCGAATACAAGGAAATGATCGTCGACAACGCTTGCATGCAGATCGTGTTGAATCCCCAGCAGTTTGACATGCTGCTGCTGCCGAATCTCTATGGCGACGTCATGAGCGATCTGGCCGCCGGACTTGTCGGCGGACTCGGCGTGGTCGGCAGCGCCAACATCGGCGACGACGCGGCCATGTTCGAGGCCGTCCACGGAACGGCGCCGGACATTGCCGGCAAAGGCCTGGCCAACCCCACGGCCCTGCTGATGAGCAGCATCCTGATGCTCGATTATCTCGGCGAACGTTCCGCGGCGCGGCGCATCGAAGCGGCGCTCGAACAGATCTATCGCGAGGGCCAGCACACCACCAAGGATGTTGGCGGCAACGCAGGAACAAACGAGTTTACCGACGGTGTGATCGCGGCGCTTCGCCCGCGCTAATTCCCTGCCCGGCTAGGTATCCTTAATTAGTTTTTCTAAAGTTGCGCCCGGCTCGCCGGCGCTGCGTAAATCTGATACACCATGAAGTAGACAATCACGCCGGTCACGCATACATAAAACCACAGGGGAAGCGTCCAGCGCGCGATGATGCGGTGGCGGTCAAACTGTTCGCGCCAGGCCCGCCGCAAGGTAATTAGAATGAGCGGCACGATGACGATGGCCAGAAACGTGTGTGTGCTCAGCAACACAAAATAAACCGGGCGGATCCAGCCCTGGCCCTGAAAAACGACATGCCCCACGCGATAGTGATACACAAGATAGGAAACCAGGAAAACGGAGGAGACCGCGAAAGCCGCGATCATGAAAGCCTTGTGCACAGCCATCTTGCCGTTGCGGATCGCTGCGTAGCCGCAGGCGAGAAGCACCCCGCTGGTTCCATTTAGAGAAGCGTTGAGCGCGGCATGCGAAAACATGGGTAAGGTCCTGGCCTTCCTGATTGCGATGGATCAACGCGGAACTTTGTCGTAAATCATTAATCCGAGCAGCAAAGGAATGTGCAGGACCGTGGCGTGCATCAGCCATTTGGCTCGGACATTTGTCTTCGTGCTGGCGGCCCACAAACAAACCTGCACAAGCGCCGTGCTGATGACCAGCGCCCCAAAAAAATAAAGCACGCCGGCCATGCCCATCAGCGCTGGCAAAAGACTTACAGCCACCAGCGCCCCCGCGAACAAAATAATCTGCCGGAAGGTGCGCGTCCCCTCGCGATCGACCACGGGAAGCATAAGGATTCCTGCGCGAGCATAGTCTTCCCGATACATCCAGGAAATGGCGTGAAAGTGCGGGAATTGCCAGAGAAATAGAATGCCGAAGAGCAGCCAGGCGCCACGATCCAGTGAACCCGTCGCGGCAACCCATCCAATCATCGGCGGAATCGCGCCCGGGAACGCCCCGACGAATGTGGCCCACACGGTGCGCGTCTTCAGCGGTGTGTACGCCAGCAGATAGCTAAGGCAGGTGATCACGCCAAGCGCCCACGCCAGCCACCCCGCTGTGAAAAACAGATCGATGGCTCCCGCAATCGTGAGAATAACGCCGAACGTCAGTGCCTCGCGCGGTTGCAGAATCCCGCTGGGCAGCGGGCGCGTCGCCGTGCGGCGCATGTAGCGATCCGACTCGCGCTCGATGTAGTGATTGAGCGCCGCCGTGCCAGCGGCGATCAGCATGGTGGCAAAAACGACGTGGGCCAGATGCAGCCAATTCACCGGGCCGCGCACGCCCATGTAATAACCCGCCGCGGTGGTCATCAGCACCAAAAACGAAACGTCCGGCTTGGTGAGCGCGACATAAGCATTCGCCCGCGAAGCCAGCGTCAATTCGGCGGTGCGTGCCGTGCTCATCCGGTGGTCACCTGCCGCTGCGCAACTGCCGTGGCTTCGCCTCTCCGCGGAACGAGCCGGTAACACATCAGCGTCAGCACCACGGAAAACGCCAGCAGTATAGCTCCGAACACCGTATGAACCACCGTGAAGGTAATCATCACATCCATCGGCTGCGGTGTTGCCGAAGTAATCCAGCGCGACCAATACGCACCGAGCCCGAGCAGAAATTGCATCCCGAAGATGGCATGCAGCATCATGCGCGCGATAGACAGCTCGGGCGAACGGCCAAACCGTTTGCGCAACACGATGGCGGTCCAAATGACCGTGCCGAAAGCCAGCAGAGAACCCGCAAGATGCGGCCAAATAGGAATCTCGTTGTGCCGGAAGCCCGCGCCCAGGAGCGCCTGAATGTACAACACCACCGTGTTCGCCAGCACGACAAAATGAACCGAAGGAGAACCAGTATCCTGCAGCTGCGTCCGCTCGGCCAGCCACCACCGGCTGGTGAACACGGCAATGCTGATCACCGCGGCGAAAACGACCTGCGCGAAAATGGCGTGCACCACGGGCAGCCAGTAGCGCAGCAATTGCCGCACCACCTCGCCACCCAGCACAGCCTGCGCGAGCACTCCGGCAACGGCCAGCACCCCGAGCCAGCGTACCCACGAACGCGAATCTCGCAGCCACACCAAAACGGCCAACAGCAGCACCATAATCGCCAGGACTCCGGCGATTACGCGGTGAGAATGCTCGAAGAACGCGCCGCCCGTCAGGATGCGCATGGGCGGAAACCAGCGGCCGAACGATTTGGGCCAATCGGGCACGGACAACGCAGCATTGTTGGAAGTGACCAAGGCGCCGGCGACAAAGAGGAATATCGTCCACAGGACGATGAAGATCGAGAAGCGATGAATGACTGGATGATAGCTGGGGGTCATGTTTGCTCGCACCGTCCGGAATTATAACCTAACGCCCGCTTGCGCCGCCTCTTTACGAAGAGTTTGAACGGTTCGACGCGCCAAGCGCGGATGTAATTCCAGGAGCAAAACCCAAGTCAGCCGGCCGCCCTGGAGATCTGCGCCGGGGAGTTCTCCGCTTGCATATCGATCGCCCGTAAAACAATATCCTGCAGCGCCGCAATGAAGAGAGGCGAATCGCCGACGGCGGGCATCATCCGGTAAGTTTCAATACCGTCTTTTTTCGCATCCAGGCGTCCCTCGATGTTGATTTCATGCAGCGTTTCGATGTGTTCGGTAACGAACGAGATGGGGACGACTAGCACTTCCTTAACGCCTTCATGGCCGAGGCGTCGCATGGTCTCCGTAAACGGCGGCTGCAGCCACTTTGCCGGCCCGACGCGGCTCTGATAACACAGGAGATGCGTTTTCGGCCACCCCGGATACTCCTTCGATCCCAAGTCACACGTTAGCCGCACCGTCTCCTCGATTTGCCTCGGATAAGGATCGCCCTTTTCAACCAGGCTCATGGGCAATCCATGTGCGCTGAAAACCAAATGAATCCGCGAGCTATCAGGAAATTGCCGCAGCACGGAGCCGATGCGTTGCACCAGCGCTTGAATGTAGAACGGATGATTGTAGAAATGCTCGACGACGCGCTCGGGCGGACCGCCGTTCGCCGGACCCCATTTTGCCTGCGCCACCGCGCGGCGCCAATCCTTCATGCTGCTGAGCGTCGTCGCAAACGAATAATGCGGATAGAGCGGCAGGAGCACAATCTCATCGAGAGGGCCGGCCTTGCGCAGTGATTCCACCGCCTCCCCGCTCATGGGGTGCCAGTAACGCATGGCGATAACCGCGACGGGATCGATATGCGGAGAAAGAGCCTCGACCAGTTTTTTCCGCTGGCGCTCCGTGAGTATCCCGATCGGCGAACGGCGTCCGATCTGCGCATAACGGCCTGAGACCGGAATGGCTCGCCTTGACGAAACGTACTTGGCAATCGGGCGGCGCAGCAATCCCAGCGGCCCCAGGGGAATAATGTCAGGGTCGAGAAAAAGATTGAGGAGGAACGGCTCGACGGCCTCCAGCGAATCCGGACCGCCCAGCTGAAACAATACGATCCCGACTTTCTTTTTTGCTGCCACGCTATTTGCCTCGATTCAAGGAACTCTTTAGGCGCTCGATCTCTTCGCGGAGAGACGAAGTGCGTTTTGCCACGCTCAGATAAAAAACAAAGAACACGGCCCAGCCGATGGCATACGCGGCAAAAACACTGTCCAGGTTCTTCATTGCGCCTCCGCTTCGCGCCGTACGATCTCAAAATCCGCTCGCATTTTTTCCAGCTGGTAGCGTTCCACGATCAGGAACACCATCAAGGCATGGAGCGCGAGCACGCTGAAGAAAAATACCGCACGCATGGTGGGCTCCAGCCCGGAATCCGGCCCGCCCATGATGACCGGAGCGGGATGCTGGGTACGCCACCAGCGAATCGCGCCGAAAACAATCGGCACATCGATGAAGGCGAAGATGCCAAACAAAGCGCTGAGCAGCGCGCGGCGATCCGGCTCTTCGATCAGCGTGCGCAAGAGCAGGTAGGAAATGTAAAGCAGCCAGAGAACAAAAGTGGAGGTGAGCCGGGCATCCCAGGTCCAATAGATGCCCCACGCCGGCTTGGCCCAGATGGGCCCGGTGATGAGCACGACGGTCGTAAAGGCCAGACCCACTTCCGCGCAAGAAACCCCCAGCGCGTCCCACTTTTCCTGCCGGCGCCACACATACAAAAGGTTGGCGACGAAGCAGATCGAGAACGCGGTCATGCCCGCCCAGGCGCTCGCCGCATGGAAGTAAAAGATGCGTTGAAGAACCCGCATCGTGCGTTCTTCAGGGGCGATATAAAACGATGCATATGCGGCGGCGACCACCAGGAAAAGAACGGCCGCACCGGCCATCGCGCGTTTCCACATACTGCTTCATTCCTCCAGAAGATATTCGCCGAAAAGCCATAGCGCCGTCAAAAAGACCAGATCGAAAACCGCCAGGAAGCCGATTCCCTTCCATTGCACGAACGGCGCGCGGTCCAGGAGCGACTTGGTGATTTCCGTGCTGGCCACGAGAATGGGGGTCAACAGCGGGAGCAGGAGCAGCGGCAAAAGCAGCTCGCGCATGCGTGCCTGTGCGGAGATGGCCGCGAGCGCCGTGCCCGAAATGGAGATTCCCAGGCTAGCAAGAAAGAAAACGAGAACCAGCCAATGCAGCACATGCAGGACCGGCACGTTGTACATCACGGCGAATACAGGAAGCAGCAGCAGCTCGGTCAACAAAAGAAACAAGGTATTGGCCGCGAGCTTGGCCAGAAAAATGGCGAAGGGATCGCTGACCGACAGCCGCAGCGCGCTCAGCGTGTCGTTGTGCTGTTCGCGCAAAAAGCAGGGCTGCAACATCAGCGAAGACGCAAAGAGAAACGCCAGCCAGAGCAGTCCGGGAGCAAACCGCCGGGATTCGTCCGACGTCGGATCAAACGTAAAGCTGAAAAGCACGATCACAATCAGAATGAAAACAACCGTGGTCGTCAGGAGTTCGCGCGAGCGGAACTCCGTGCGCAGTTCTTTGCCGAGCAATACGGCCGCGTTGGAGAGCAAAGCCATTCAGGCGTCAGCGAACGTGAGAATCGAGCGAAAATCCGCGCCGGTCCTGGTGTCGGAAAGGACCGAGCCTGCTTCCAGGCGAATGGCGCGCGTGGCCAGTGAGGAGAGTTCCGATTCGCCGTGCAGGCTCATCAGCATGGTGCAGCCGGCGTCGCGCAGTTTACGCAAGGTTTCGGCCAGCCAGGCCACGCCCTGCGGGTCCAGCCCGGTGGCCGGCTCATCGAGAAACAACACGGAAGGATCCGAGAGCAAAGCGCGCGCGATGGCCACGCGCTGGCGCATGCCACGGGAAAATGTGCGCACCAGCGAAGCGCGGCGTTCGTAGAGGCCAACCTCGCGCAGCAGCCCCTCGACACGCGCCGCAGGATTGGAAATGCTCTGAAGCCGCGCGAAGAGCACCAGATTTTCTTCGGCGGTCAATTCGTCGTAAACCATCGTGGCGTGCGCGACAAAACCAGTTCGCGGCAACGCTGCCGTTCCTTCCGCAGCGGAAGCCGTGAAACTCACTTCTCCGAAGCTAGGCCGTACCAGACGGGCGGCAATGCGCAGCAGTGTCGACTTGCCGGATCCGTTCCGGCCAGCCACTACAACGGATTCACCGGGCGCAATTTCCAACGTCACTTTGCGCAGCGCGCAGAGCCCGCCGTAACGTTTTTCAATGTTTTGAAAGCGGATGCCCGTTGGAGAGATAGCCGGCTGGCTCACCGCACGGCCTCAGGGAGGTGCACATCGCGCCGCGTTCGCAACGCTCAGCCCCTCACAAGGTCGCGGAGCACTTTTTGCGCGCGGGCGCGTTCCTGAGCGTACTCTTCTTCGGAGATCGTGCCGGCCTGATGCCGCAGTTCCAGCCGAAACAACCGTTCCTTGAGGGCATCGAGGCTTGTTCCCACTGCGGCATCCACTTCTTCAAGCGCAGCGGAAGCGACTGGCGAAGCAGCCGCCTTGGTCATCACAGGCGGTTTAGATTTTTGCGGGCGGGGAGCGGGAACATCCTCGGCATCCATCGCGCCGCCTCCTGCGACGGCCACCACCGGCCTCCGCGCCAGCAGAATCCCGCCCAGAGCGAAAACGCAGACAAAGCCAATGATCACTGGCCATTTCAAAACATCCAGACGTCCGGGAACTTGCTGAATATTCAGACCGCCCGCTTCCCCGCCTCCGCCGCCTTGCTGCGCGTCGCGCCCTTGCTGCTGTCCGCCGTCGCTTTGATCGGGCGGCGGCGCCGTGCCCGAAACATTGATGGCATAGAGGCTATTGGCCGCTAGATTTTCGCGGCCATACAGGTTCATGCCTTGTTCCTGACCGCCCGGCTGCAATCCATCGCCGCTGATCTGCACCGTCGGCGGAGCGACTACCAGTAAGCGGCCACCGGGATAAACCGTGGGAATCTTCACGGTAGCGGTGTTTCCGGGATAGGGGAGTTCGTAAGAATAGCGAACGGTGTTTTGTCCAGGCCGGAATGCAAAAGCAATCGCGTAATGACTCTTGCCCTTGTCGATGGGCGCCTGCACGACGGGCATGCCGGCGGGGCCGGAAGCGGCGACTTGCTGGAGCTTCGCGTTTTCCGGCAGCACAAATTCAAAGTTGCCATCGGCGCGGAAATAAGCTTGCGGCGGCTGCGACTTGTTATCGATTCCGTATTCCTCGCCCACCGTCAAGTTAGCCCCATTGGGCTGGAAGATGACCACGTGGGAAGGAACTTCGATCGTCTTGGCGTCCTTCGAGGGTTCATAAATCTCAACTTCGACGGTCGATTTTCCTGGCGGCACGGGCTGATGAAAATTGATGCCGTGGTACACCGCGCGGACCAGCATCGGTTGCGCGCCGAGTCCGGGATTGTCGAATGTAAATTCGCCTTGGGCGTTGGACTGCGTGTTGGCGACCGGCTGCATGCCGCCCTGGAGCTGGATCAGGATGACTTCGATACCGGCGCCGGGCTTTCCCGTTGTTCCGTTTTTGACCGTCCCGTGAAGCGTGCCCGCCTGCGCCATGGCAAATGGCGCGAGCCCGACGGCGGCCAGCAGCATCCAGCGCGTTATGCGTAGCCTCATTGCGCGCCCCGGTCCGCCGAGGCTGGGCGAACGCCACGAGGGCGGCGAGTCTGCGATTCCGTGACTTGATCGATTTCGGTCAAAACCAGCGCCGCGTCGTTTTCGAGAGCATTTTTCATCGCTTCAAAATCACCCTCAGAATATTTTCCAGAGCGGTACTCGAAGCGCAGGTCGCGCAAATTGTCGTAAATGGTGTCGCGGCGCTCCAGCAACTGGTCCAATTTCGAGCGGTGTGGCGCCAAATCCGAAGCATCCGGCTGGATGAAAAAAATGAACAGCGCCGTGGCCAGGGCGAGCGCCAGGCACGCGCCTACGATGGCCCAATCCCCGGAGGTAACTCCTGAATCTGCAAATAGCACGAGAAGGTTCAAGCTCAGTCCTCAGTGTCCCGGGCCGCTCGCGCGCGTGCGCTTGCCAGTAGTTCGGGAGAGATACCCGATGCCCCGCCAGCGGCCGCCATCTGCACGGCCGGGCGCTTGCGCCAGCGGGTGATGACAAAAACAACCAGAATGGCTCCGGCAATGAGATAAAACCCTGGCATCAGCCAGGCAATCAGGCTGAAGCCGGACTTCCCAGGCTCGGCAACCACCGCAGTGCCGAAATCCAGCACAAAAGCCTGCAGAATCGACTCTTCCGCGTCACCGTTGGCAACTTTTTTGTCCAGCGTCTTGAGCATGGCCGCGGAATTCTGGCAGCCCACGTGGTTGCACTCCGTCAGGATCTGCTTGCAATCGCAGGT